>JRYL01000022.1_pt1 | contig 342330 bp, 333 predicted proteins | sample 235391 | NCBI WGS metagenome assembly JRYL01 (sample SAMN03074223, study PRJNA261481) | activated sludge metagenome | biome: Wastewater Treatment Plant; feature: Wastewater; material: Activated sludge; isolation source: activated biomass of a wastewater treatment plant treating wastewater from......
CGCAGCAGCCAGATCATCATCCACACCATTACCGAACTGGCAAAACAGCACCAGGCTGCCTGAAGCCAGCGCAAAGGAGGAGAGAAAAACATGAAAAAATTCATCAACAACGTCGACGACATCCTCACCGAAAGCCTGAGCGGCTTTGCCGCGGCGCATGCGGACATCGTCAGCCTAAACCTGGAACCGCACTTCCTTACCCGCAGGGAAAAAGCGGAAAACAAGGTCGCCATCATCTCCGGCGGCGGCTCGGGCCATGAGCCGCTGCACAGCGGCTATATCGGTTACGGCATGCTGGATGCCGCCTGCCCCGGCCATGTGTTCACCTCCCCTTCCCCCGACCAGATGCTGGCAGCGGCTGAAGCCGTGCATGCCGGCAAGGGCGTACTGTTCATTGTCAAGAACTACGCCGGCGACGTGATGAACTTCGAGATGGCGGCCGAGATGCTGCCGTTCGAAAACGCTACCGTGCTCACCAGCGACGACGTCGCGGTGGAGAACTCCACCTACACCACCGGCCGCCGCGGCGTGGCAGGCACCGTGATCGTGGAGAAGGTCGTGGGCAGCCTGGCAGAGACCGGAGCCGACCTCGCCGCCTGCAAGGCGCTGGGCGACAAGGTCAACAGCCGCACCGCCTCCATGGGCGTCGCGCTCACGAGCTGTACCGTGCCCGCCGCCGGGCGGCCCACTTTCGATATCGGCGACAACGAGCTGGAAATGGGCGTGGGCATCCACGGCGAACCGGGCCGCAGGCGCGAAGCGATGAGAAACGCGGATGCCATCGTAGTCGATCTCGTAGCCGCCATCCTGGAAAACCTCAAACCAGCGCCGGGCAGCGAAGTGCTGCTCATGGTCAACGGCTTCGCCGCCACCCCGCTCATGGAGCTATACCTGCTCTACAACAGCGCCGCCAAACTGCTCAATGACAAGGGATTGAAGATCACCCGATCGCTGGTCGGCAACTACACCACCGCGCTGGATATGGCAGGCGCCTCCATCACGGTTTGCCTGCTGGATGACGAAATCTGCCAGCATTGGGATAGTCCGGTACATACGGCGGCGTTGCGGTGGCAGTGCTGAAACTATTAACTGAAGATAAAAATGCCACGATCAGCGGCATTTGTGTTTCGGATTTATATCTGCTGAGAACTCGGCTCAGGGTGGAGCCAACGTAGGGCGCAATAACCAACGGGCATTGCGCCGCATGACACCTCTCCAATACACTCTCAATCATGGACTATCGGCGCGTCTGGCATGCAGGTGGAACGTATTTTTTTACCGTCAATCTGTTACAGCGACAACACAATGACTTGCTCATCAGGCATATCGGCCTGTTGCGCCAGGTTGTCTCTTCTGTCAAACAGCGCCATCCTTTCATTATCCATGGCTGGGTCGTATTGCCAGACCATTTGCATGCCTTGATTGAACTGCCGGCCAACGATAGCGACTATGCCACCCGATGGCGGTTGATAAAATCAGGATTTTCCAAGGCAATTCCACAAGAAGAATATCGTTCTACCGTGCGTCGCAGAAGAGGTGAGCGCGGTATCTGGCAAAGACGGTATTGGGAACATTGCATCCGCAATGAGGCAGATTATCGAGCGCATATGGATTACCTCCATATCAACCCGGTTAAGCATGGCCTGGTTGCACAGGTGAAAGAATGGCCGTATTCGACTTTCCAGCGTTTGGTGGAACAAGGCATCTATCCGCAGGATTGGGCCGGAGGGAGTGAGGATGAGGTTGGATATGTGGATTGAGGGACATGATACGGCGCAATGCCCGTTGGTTATTGCGCCCTACGCGGGCTGCGGGTGCGCAACAAAAAGTACAAAACTTCATCGAATCCTGCTTTAGCTTTGACCATTGCTATGACTTCGCTTGGACTGACGTCTAGATCGCTCGGCATGCGAGGATGAGTTAATCGGTCTCTGACGTGAACTGAATCTCTGAACAAAGACCACCATTCAGCGCTCGCATCAAAGTGGAAATCAACGCCGTTTGCCTCTGCAAAAACATTGAAAGCGAAGCGAACGTTCTTACTTAGGGGAATCTTGGCAGGTTTCTCAAGCACATCACCCTTATCACTTAGGCCAAAGTCGGCTTCAAATATGAAATGCTGTTGCTGTGGGGTAAGCTCAATTCCATTTTCATCGGCGTTAAACGAAGCCTCGATCTTGAGGATGTATGTAGCCCCCTCGATATAGGCGAAGGCAGTACTTATAAGTTGCCTAGCATCAAACTCATGATCTGCATCAATGGTCCCGTCAGCTTGGCGCGTTCCCTCGTTCAAGCGATCTATTACCTCCGAGTAGCAACGGCGATAATCGTCATCCAGTGCTAGTAATAGCTCTCTGGTGGTTCGTGCGTCTTCTTCCATGGTCTACACCTGAGTTAAGCCGCACCGCGAAGCGGCGTCGGATTGGACGAATTGTTAGGCGGCAATTCCCATGATTAGGATTTCCGCGATCTTACTTTCAGCAAGCGGGTCCTGCTGGTACTTGATGAGGCAAACAAGCGACACCTGAACTTCGGTCATGGATAGGATGAAATCTTCCACAGCCTGGTCACCAACGTTCTTAAATCGGTAGTTCCGGGTGGGATGGGTTGTTCCACAGGAACGTGCGCCTTACCAGCATTTTCATACTTGTTGAAGTCATAGATGTCGCACGCGAGCCTCATCGGCGTCTCGTCAATGCGAGTGGGTGGAAAAATAGCCAGGGCGCAATAACCAACGGGCATTGCGTCCCACCCTGAGTTCGCCCCACAGAAAATCCTCAAAGTCGATTTCATGCATGAATTCAGGCTTTTTTGACGAATTCCGATTTCAGCTTCATCGCGCCAATACCGTCAATCTTGCAGTCGATATTGTGGTCGCTGTCCACCAGGCGGATGTTCTTGACCTTGGTGCCGACCTTGACCACCAGCGATGATCCCTTGACTTTCAAGTCCTTGATCACGGTCACGCTGTCGCCATCCTGCAGCAGGTTGCCGTTGGCATCCTTGACGATGAAGTCGCTGTTTGCGGCTTCTTCGCCCGCGGGCGACCATTCATGGGCGCATTCGGGACAGATCAGCAGTTCGCCATCCTGATAGGTGTAGCTGGACTGACATTGAGGGCAATTGGGTAATTCACTCATATTTAATACAACCTGTTCAAAAGTTTGATAACGCAGGCAACTGGCGGCAAAACAACCCGATCAATATCGGGCTATTTCCGCTGTTGCATGCCACCGTGCCAAGCATTATCTCAAAAACCCTATATCTATCTCAACTATTCAGCACATTGTGGGCGAAACCCAGAAAGCAGAACCCGCGCTCCCGGCTATCGGGTTGACCATCAATGTTATACTGCCGCCATTGTCACCATCCGCCTCTTGCCCAATGTCCATCAAACCCGTCGCCCTGTTGTCTGCATGCTCTTTGCTCCCCCTTGCCTTGCCCGCGCTGGCAATCGACCAGATCAAGCCCGGCCAGTGGGAAACTTCGGTCACGATGCAGGGCCTGCCTGCCATCGCTGCTGACCAACTGGAGCAATTGCGGCAATTCGGCATTGAGCTGCCTATCAGCGGCAATACGATTGTGACGCAACAATGCATCACACCCGAGCAGGCCAGCCTGAAGCAGCCGATGCTGCCGCAGACGGAGGATGGTTGCAGCGTGAGCAATTATCGCCACCAGGGCGACAAGGTGAGCGGTGACGTCAGTTGCAACGGACTTATCAAGGGTAATGGCCGCTTCGATATGACCTTGCTCAGCGACAGCGCGTTCCAGGGCAGCATTTCCATGCAGGGCACCGCACAGGGCTTGCCCGTGAACCAGAACTCATCCATCAGCGGCAAGTGGGTCAAGCCCGCTTGCGATGCCGATATTCCGGCTTACCAGCCGTAACTCTCAATCTATCAATATCCTATGCAACTTGAACGTATCCTGCATGCGCAGGGCTTTGGCTCCCGCAAGATTTGCCGCTCGATGATCCGCCACGGCGAGGTCACGGTGAACGGCGAAATATGCGATTTCCCTTTTACCGAGTTTGAACCCGAGAATCTCCGTTTCACGGTACGTGGCGAGACCTGGGAATTCCGGGAAAAAGCCTACCTGATGCTGAACAAGCCTGCGCATTACGAATGCTCGCACAAGCCGCAGCACCACCCGAGCATTTTCAGCCTGCTGCCCGCGCCGCTGCTGGAGCGCGGTGTGCAGAGCATAGGTAGGTTGGACGAGGACACGACAGGGCTGCTGCTGCTCTCGGATGACGGGCAGTTCATCCATCGCATGAGCTCGCCCAAGTGGAAAGTGCCCAAGGTCTATGAAGTCACCACCAAGCATCCTTTGGATGAAACGCAAATCGCTACGCTATTGAGCGGCGTGCAATTGCTGGACGAACCGGCGCCGGTTGCCGCGCTGGCGGCAGAAGTGGTCAGCGACCATATGCTGCACCTGACGCTGGCAGAGGGGAAATACCACCAGGTCAAGCGCATGCTGGCTGCGGTGAGCAATCGGGTCGAGGCATTGCAGCGCATCCGCATCGGCAGGCTGAATTTGCCCGCCGACCTTGCGGAAGGCGAGTGGCGCTGGCTGGATGCGGAGATGCTGGAAGCAGTTTCACCGGTACGTCAAACATAGCGGCAAGGCATGCATGGCAGTCCATATCTGGAACTTCCGCATGCATGCCTTGCCCAATTCAAGCACTTTTGCCGTATAATCTCCCTTCCCTGCGCTACATCCAATCCGCGCAGCGGTCTTGCATCCTAATTTAAAGATACCTTCCTGCTGTCTGCCTAGATTGGAGTTATGTCATCGTAACAGGCCGGCAAAACACCCTTGAATATAATGGAGTTTCAGCTTGTCTTCTGACGTAAGCATCGCGCTTTCCAACCTACAATTTTCCGATCTCGGCCTGGCAGAACCCATTCTGCGCGCCATTGCCGATACCGGCTACACCAACCCCACCCCGATCCAGGCCCAGGCCATTCCGCTGGTGCTGAACGGCGGCGACCTCCTGGCGGGCGCCCAGACAGGCACTGGCAAGACAGCAGGCTTTACCCTGCCCTTGCTGCACCTGCTGCATTCCAAGCCGGTCAAGGCCAATCCCGGCCAGCCGCGCTGCCTGATCCTGACGCCGACGCGCGAACTTGCCGCCCAGGTGGAAGAATCGGTACAGACCTACGGCAAGCACCTGAAACTGAAATCCATGGTGATGTTCGGCGGCGTGGGCATCAACCCGCAGATCGAGCGCCTGAAGAAGCCGCTGGATATCCTGGTCGCCACGCCCGGCCGCTTGCTCGACCACGCTGCGCAGAAAACCATAGACCTGTCCGCGATCGAGATCCTAGTGCTGGACGAGGCGGACCGCATGCTCGACATGGGCTTCATCCGCGACATCAAGCGCGTACTGGCACTGCTGCCGAAAAAGCGCCAGAACCTGCTGTTCTCCGCCACTTTCTCCGACGAGATCAAGGAACTGGCCGACGGCCTGCTGCACAATCCCGGCTTTGTCGAAGTGGCTCGCCGCAACACGGCATCGGAACTGGTCGAACAAGCCGTGCACTTGGTTAGCCAGGGGCACAAGCGCGATCTGGTCGCGCACCTGATCCGCCACCACGACTGGAAGCAGGTGCTGATATTCACCCGCACCAAGCACGGCGCCAACCGCCTCGCGGAAAAGCTCAGCAAGGACGGCATCGCCGCTGCCGCGATTCACGGCAACAAGAGCCAATCCGCCCGTACCAAGGCGTTGGCCGAGTTCAAGGACGGCACCTTGCCGGTCCTGGTAGCGACCGATATTGCCGCACGCGGCCTCGATATCGACCAATTGCCGCAAGTGGTGAACTTCGAACTGCCCAACGTGCCGGAAGACTATGTACACCGTATTGGCCGTACCGGCCGCGCCGGTTGCTCGGGCGCTGCCGTTTCGCTGGTAGATGGCGAGGAAGTCAAACTGCTCAAGGGTATCGAGCGCCTCATCAAACGCGAAATTGCAAAACTGGATATCCCTGGCGACTTTATACCTAGCGAAAAACCTGCCGCAGAAAGCCGTCCCCCAAGACAACAGCAGCCTGCGCAAACCCGCCAGGCCAGGAACAACCGCCCGCAAGGCCAGCGCGAACGCGACGACGCCAGTGGCAATAGCGCCGAGCCGCGCTCAGGCAACAAGCCACGCCAAGGCAGGAACAACCAGGCAAAAAACCAAGCCAGGCCGCAACGCGCACAAGGCCAACAACAGCCAGGCCAGCAGCAAACGCAAGGTCAGCGCAACAAGCTTCAAGGCCAAACGGATCAAACCAAGCAGAAGCCGGAAAAATTCTTGTCCGAAGCCGCGCGCCACCAGGCCATGCCGCAAGTCGGATTGTTCGTGCCGCCGCAGCCGCCCAAACGCCAATTCCACAATAACCCAGGGCAGCGTCCCAACCGGGGCCGCCGCTAGTATCTGAAAAGCATGCAGGCGAACACTGCCGCCCAGCAACTACTGGAGCAAACCTTTGGCTACAGCGCCTTCCGCGGCGAGCAGGAAGCCATCGTCAACCATGTTGCCAACGGCGGCGATGCACTGGTGCTGATGCCGACCGGCGGCGGCAAGTCGCTTTGCTACCAGATTCCGGCGCTGTTGCGGCAAGGCGTCGGCATTGTCGTTTCCCCGCTCATTGCCCTGATGCAGGACCAGGTGGATGCCTTGCGCCAGCTGGGCATTCAAGCCGCCTTCCTCAATTCCAGCCTGGACGGCGATAGCGCGCGCAACGTCTACCAGGCGTTGATGCGCGGCGAGATGAAGGTGTTGTATGTCGCGCCCGAGCGGCTGATGACGCCGAACTTCCTTAGCACCTTGCACGAAATCCAGCAACGCTTCGGCATCGCCCTGTTCGCGATCGACGAGGCGCATTGCGTATCGCAATGGGGGCACGACTTCCGGCCCGAATACCGCCAGCTTACGGTGCTGCACCAGGAGTTTCCCGAGGTGCCGCGCATCGCGCTCACCGCCACCGCCGATACGCCGACCCGCAATGAGATCGTCGAGCGCCTGGGCCTGGAAAGCGCGCGGCAATTCGTTTCCAGCTTCGACCGCCCGAACATCCGCTACCGCGTGGCATTGAAAAACAACGCCCGCAAGCAATTGCTCAGCTTCCTCGAATCCGAACACCCCAACGACGCTGGCATCATCTATTGCTTGTCGCGGCGCAAGGTGGAAGAGACGGCGGCCTGGCTCAAGGAGCAAGGCTGGGATGCGCTGCCTTACCATGCCGGGCTGGACGCCAGCCTGCGCCAAGCCAACCAGCAGCGCTTCCTGCGCGAGGAAGGCATCATCATGGTCGCGACCGTGGCCTTCGGCATGGGCATAGACAAGCCCAACGTGCGCTTCGTCGTCCACCTCGACCTGCCCAAGAGCATGGAGGGCTATTACCAGGAAACCGGCCGCGCCGGGCGCGACGGCCTGGATGCGGACGCATGGATGGTGTATGGCCTGGGCGACCTGGTTAACATGCGCCAATTGCTCGACGGCGGCGACACGCCCGAAGAAAGAAAGCGCCTGGATCGCCAGAAGCTGGACGCCCTGCTCGGCTATTGCGAATCCACTGCCTGCCGCCACCAGGCCATCTTGCGCTATTTCGGCGAGCAGCATCCGGGCAATTGCGGGCAATGCGACAACTGCCTCAACCCGGTGGACACCTGGAACGGCACCGAGGCCGCGCGCATGGCGCTTTCATGCGTATACCGCAGCGGCCAGCGCTTCGGCGCGGGCCACCTCATCGACATCCTGCTGGGCAAGACGACCGACCAGATCAAGCGCTTCAACCACCACTCGCTGACCACCTTCGGCATCGGCAAGGCCCTGAGCCAGGCGCAATGGAGCAGCGTGTTCCGCCAGCTGGCGGTGGCCGGGCTGCTTTCCACCGACATGGAAGGCTACGGCGGCCTGCGTCTCACGGAGGAAGCCAGGCCGTTGCTGCGCGGGGAAACGGAAATCTGGCTGCGCAGCGATCCGCCTGCCACGCGCACAGCAAGCAAGGCCGAACGCGCCAGCCGCAGCCGCGAGGCCTACAAGGAAGTGCAGGACGACCCGCTCTGGCTCGCGCTCAAGGCCAAGCGGCTGGAGCTCGCCCGCGAGCAGGAAGTGCCGCCGTATGTCATTTTCCACGACAGCACCCTGCTGGAAATCCTCAACCAGCGTCCTGCCAGCCTGGCGGAAATGGGTCGCCTCAGTGGCATAGGCAAGGCAAAACTGGCACATTATGGGGATGCGTTTCTGGAAATTCTGGAGGAATATGCTGACTGACTCCAGGAAAAACCTCAGAGGAGAATCCAGATGAACCTCGGTATCAAGCGTGTTTACGAACCGGCTGCACCAGAAGATGGCCAGCGTATTCTGATAGATAGGCTATGGCCACGCGGCCTGTCCAAGGAACATGCCCATGTGGATTTATGGCTCAAGACAATTGCGCCCAGCACCGAGCTGCGGCAATGGTTCGCGCATGACCCGGAAAAATGGCCCGCCTTCCAAGAGAAATATTTTGCGGAGCTTGCCACATTGCCTGATGAAATTGGGCAAATCCGCGCCCTGGCAAAGCAGCAGCGAGTGACATTGCTGTATGGCGCACGCGACCAGGAGCATAACCAAGCCGTTGCACTGATGGCTTATCTCAATCAGCATCCTGGTTAACCAACACCCAGAAATATGACGAAAGCCTGTGAATATCCACAGGCTTTCAGCATTTCCAACGAATTGACAGCTTACTGCTTGACGATCAGGTTGTTTTTGACGGACTTCACACCCTCCACGGATTTAGCAATCTCACCGGCCTTTTGAACCTGGGCTTTCATGCTGACAAAACCGCTTAATTGCACTACGCCCTTATAAGTTTCCACGCTGACTTGCATACCCTTGAGGCCTTCTTCCTTCACGATCAGCGCCTTTACCTTGGTCGTGATGGTGCTGTCATCCACAATCCGTCCCACTTCTTTTTTCTGCTGAGCCGTTTTGTAATTGCTGTACTCTTCCTGGCTCAGCTTGGCATCCTTGTTCTTGTCGGCAGCGTTGAAATGCTCCTTGGTATAGAAACTGTCCTTGCTGGCCTCGCTGAAACTAAGGTGACCGTCATTGTTGGTATCGAGCTCATTGAACTGTTTCACATCCGGGCTCTGGTTGATCTCATCGGAAATGGATACCGCCCATACGCTACATCCTGTCACGCCAAGCGCCGCAGCGAATACGGCAGAGATGATATTGGTTTTGATGGAACGTTTCATCTTGCACCTCTCTCACTTTCAGTGATGTTGATTAATTTTCAAAAGATGGCTGCATGGTAAAAGTATCTAAAACTCAGCACTATCAGCATGCCACTACAAACAATGTCAGAATCCACTGACATGGCGCTTGTCTGCAAGATGAAGCATTAACGAAACTATGATAGCTTGGTGGGAATAATCGCCCGCAGATGGAAACCTTCATTGGGCGCGCTGGTGATATCGACGCGCCCACCAATTGCACTGATGCGATTGCGGATGCCCGATAGTCCGTGCGCTGCCGCATTGGTATTCGACAGATCGACGCCCACTCCATTATCCTCAACCTTCAATTCCAGATAATCCTCAGCCACGATCAAATGCACTCCTACCTTGGTGGCATAGGCATATTTGCTGGCGTTGTTCATACTTTCCTGAATTACGCGATAGGCAATCAACCCGATGGTTTCTGGTAACTGGATATGTTCGTCCGGCAGGATCAGGTCCAACTCCCAATCGTTGCGCTCTGCGGCATCCTCAATCAATGACCGCAGCGCAGGCAAGAAACCGATCGTGGTAATGATGGACGGGTGCAGGTTCTGCACCACCTGGCGCTTGAACTGTATGCCCTGGTTCAGGTATTGCGTGGTCTTGTTGAGTTTTTCCACCACCTCGGGATGCGTCGCCCTGACTCGGCGTATCGTCCAGGAAATATCCAGCTTGGTAGCTGTCAAAATGGAACCCAGCTCATCATGCAGGTCGTGCGCCAGCTTCTGCCGCGCTCGCTCCACATCAGCCTGGTATTCCAGCGCCAGTGTTTCCATCAGGTAGGCATTATTGCGGATTCGCTCCTCATACGCCTCGCAATCGCGCGCCAATTGACGACGCAGGTGGTCGCGACTGTTCATTTCCTGTACCAGTTGCCGGATCACCAGGATAACCAGCAGCAACAGAATCAGGGCCGTGCCGATGACGGAAATGCGTGCCACTACAATGGTCTGCTCACGCTTCTTGGACAACGTTGCCAATGCTTCGTATTGATGGTCTATCAACATTTGGGAATATTGCATGAACTTGGCCATTTCCATGATGCCCTGCTCAAGCTTGACCACCTGTAATGCTTCATCTGTCTTCCCTGCCTGCAACAACGACATGGCCAGCTTCATTTCAGCATTCTTGGCCTCCAGCACGGAACTCAGGACAATCATCCAGTTCTGTTCCTGCTTGTCATCCATTTTTACCGTTTTCGCAGTCAGCAACCCCTCAATTTTGCGGATATTCCGCCGCGAAGAGTCAATTGCCTGGTTGAACATCGTGGATAGCTCTTCCCGCTGGTTGAGCAGATAGCCGCGCTGCGCGCTTTCGGCTTGGTTCAGGCTGCTGCGTAATTGCTGCAAGCCTGCAATGTTGTGCTGAACCTGCGCCAACTGTTCATTCTGCTGTTTCAATTCAAGCAGCCAGGCATCCGTAAACATGACGGAAATCAAGGCCAGCATCATGGATGCAAACAGGAGCGCCAATACACGCCCACCAAGACGGCGCACCAGGCGTTTGCCCCAAGTAATCAATTTGTTATCAATAGACTGGTTACTCATGGTCCTCCAGAGTTTGTGTAAGAATTTTCCGACAATGAATTAGGAGTCTGTCTGCTAATGCAAAGCGAGGTAAACGCCTACAGTGTAACCGTAGACCAAGAAAACGAAGGAGAAAACAATGTTGCACTACTCCGTGATTTTTTTCGTAATTGCACTGATTGCCGCTTTCTTCGGCTTTAGTGGTATTGCCGCAGGCGCTGCGGAAATTGCCAAGATACTATTTTTCGTCTTCCTGATCATTACCATCGTGTCATTGCTTGTGGGCATTTTCAACAAGCGTTGAATGATTGCATGGTGGAGATCGTATGATCTGACTCACCCTTCACCTGACTCATAGTAAAGCATTGGAGCTATTTATGTTTGAGCATACTCAAGACGAAATCAAGGAACACATCCAAGAAGTGGCCGAAACAGCCCAGGAAGCTGCCAGTGACAGTATTGAGGCAGGCAAGACTTCTGCACGCAAGCTCAAGAAGCAGGCGCGCGACAGTAAAAAGGAAGCACTCGCCCTTCTCGAAAGCCTCAAGGATGTATTGAATCCCAAAGCCGATACCGCGGAAGAGGTCATCCAGCAGCTAAAGGATAATTTCTCCGATTGGTCTCAATCGCTGGACAAGGAGTTATCACAGGCTCTTGGCATTCGGCAAACCAGCAAGCCATGGTTGAGCAAGCGCTCCCTGCTGGCGCTTTCCCTGGCTGCCGGTGCTGGCCTGTTGCTCGCGCATGCCTTGAGCCGAGAAGACTGAGTGACGCCTCTGCTACAGCGCGTTTTGGGATGGCAGCTAGGCTTGCAGGAGCAAGCTTCTCGACTTAGTATCACTGATCAACCATCTATTAACTATCTATCTATAACCACGGGGAAAATTATCGACAAGGATTGTCAGCACTTATGAAAAAAATATTATTAGTTGATGACCATAATATTGTCCGACAAGGGCTACGCAACCTGATTGAACTGGAATCTGATCTTGAGGTGGCAGGAGAAGCTTCGTCGGGCCTGGAGGCCATCACGCTGGTGAGAAATCATCAATATGACGTGGTCGTCATGGATATCGCAATGCCAGACAGAAATGGCGTGGATACGCTGCACGATCTGCGGCGAGTGGCGCCCAACTTGCCTGTATTGATGCTGAGCGGATATGGCGAAGAGCAATATGCGCTTAACCTCATGCGCAGCGGCTGCAAGGGATATCTGTCCAAGGAAACCGATGCGGACGAGATCATTCGGGCCATTCGCACCGTCGCCAATGGCAAGCGCTATATCTCAGCGGAACTGGCAGAAATCATGTCGAACGAGCTGAGCCATCCTTCGGAAAAACTGCTGCACGAAACCCTTTCAGACCGCGAATTTCAGGTATTTTTCAAACTTGCCAGCGGTCGGAGCGCGACAGAAATTGGCGAAGAACTATGTATCAGCGTCAAAACTGTCAGCACCTACCGCACCCGTATCATGGAGAAAATGAGCTTGAAAACCAACGCTGATTTAACCTACTATGCGATCAAAAATCAGTTGATCACATAATCCATTTTGTTAATGAATGATTGCTTGAATCTATGAATGTTGCTGTCATGACAGATCACCGTTCCAATGCGTCCGCGAATCTCAAGGCAATGAAAATATTGCTGGTCGAGGATTCGCTGCTACTGCGGGAAACCATCATGGATGTTTTGTCCGACTGTCCCGGCCTGGTATTTGCGGGGGTAGCATCGAGCCAGGATGAAGCCATCATGAAACTCAAGCAAGAACCTTTCGATTTGCTTCTTGTAGATATTGAACTGGCGCAGGGTCATGGTTTTGGCGTCATCAAGGCAACCCAGGAGCCTGACCATCCTTTTCCCCGCCCCACCTACCTGATCCTGACCAACCACGCCTACCCGCAGTATCGCCTGATAGCAAAAAACTTGGGGGTGGAACATTTTTTTGATAAATCCATGGATTTTGACGTAGCCATTGAAACCATAGAATCCCTGGCCGCTGCATTTTAGGCCTGGCTCTTCACTGTGATGCTATTAATCTCCTCATCTGCACCTGTTAAATAAGCGCACATCGCAGTAGGCTACGAGTCCTGTATTAACTATGTTGAGGCAATCTCATTTACGGGGTTGTCCCTCGGTAGGTAATCAAGGAGTTCCGATCTGCCATGCCCGATATTTCAGCGCTTGACCTTGCTCGAATCCAGTTTGCATTCACGGTTTCGTTCCATATCATTTTCCCCGCCATCACCATCGGCCTGGCCAGCTACCTGTTCGTGCTGGAGGCCATGTGGCTAAAAACCGGGCACGCAGTATATAAAGACCTCTATCACTACTGGCTGAAGGTGTTTGGCGTCAATTTCGGCATGGGCGTGGTGTCCGGACTGGTCATGGCCTATCAGTTCGGCACCAACTGGAGCGGTTTTTCCACATTTGCCGGCAGTATCACCGGCCCTTTGCTGACGTATGAAGTCCTGACGGCCTTTTTCCTGGAAGCTGGCTTTCTCGGTGTGATGATGTTCGGTTGGAACCGCGTTGGACCAGGTTTGCATTTATTTGCCACCGGCATGGTTGCGCTTGGCACCCTGGTTTCCGCTACCTGGATTCTGGCCTCGAACAGTTGGATGCAAACGCCGCAAGGCTTTGAAATCATCAATGATGCAGTCATTCCCGTGGACTGGTGGCAAGTCATCTTCAACCCGTCCTTCCCTTACCGCTTGCTGCACATGAGCATAGCAGCCTTCCTCGCCACCGCGCTGATGGTGGGCGCAGCGGGCGCCTGGCATTTGCTGCGGGGCCAGAACAGCAGCGGCGTGCGCACCATGCTCTCGATGGCGATGTGGATGCTGGTAGTAGTAGCACCTATCCAGGCGCTGATCGGGGATGCCCATGGCCTCAACACGCTCAAACACCAGCCAGCCAAAATAGCCGCCATGGAAGGCCATTGGCAGAACCATGAGGGCGAAGGCGTGCCCTTGCTGCTGTTCGGCCTGCCTGACATGGAACAGGAAACCACCCGTTTCGCCGTCGGCATTCCTCATTTGGGCAGCCTAATCCTCACGCATAGCTGGGATGGACAGATTCCGGCGCTGAAGGATTTTCCTCCTGAAGATCGGCCCAACTCCACTATCGTTTTCTGGTCATTCCGCGTCATGGTCGGGCTGGGGCTGCTGATGATTACTTTGGGAGTCTGGAGCCTGTGGTTACGCTATAGAAAACGGTTGTATGCAGACAGGAATTTTCTGCGCATGGCGCTCTGGATGGGGCCAACTGGCGTGATTGCCATCCTGGCGGGCTGGTTCACCACAGAAGTCGGACGCCAGCCCTGGGTGGTATATGGCGTCATGCGCACTGCAGATGCTGTCTCCAATCATGACATCGCCACGCTAGCAAGTTCGCTAGCGCTATTCGTCATCGTTTATTTCTTTGTATTTGGCATAGGCATAGGCTATCTGCTGCATCTGATGCGCCTGCCCGTGCAGCACGCTGCCGCCGAACCGGAAGGTGGCGCGGGCAAATCCAGGCAGCCCATGCGTCCCTTGTCCGCCCCGGATGAGCCGTTTTCACTGGAAACCCCTTTATCCGATCGCAAGGAGTAATGGCTAATGGATTTCGACTTACCTACGATATGGCTGATAGTCATCCTGTTCGCAGTGACAATGTACGTGATCATGGATGGTTTCGATCTCGGTATCGGCATCCTGTTTCCCTTCGTCCAGGATGAGCATGACCGCGACGTGATGATGAATACCGTGGCACCGGTCTGGGATGGCAATGAAACCTGGCTGGTGCTTGGCGGTGCTGGCCTGCTGGCGGCTTTTCCGCTGGCCTATGCCGTGGTGCTGAGCGCGCTGTACCAGCCTATCATTCTCATGCTGCTGGGACTGATTTTCCGCGGTGTGGCCTTCGAGTTCCGCTTCAAGGCGCCAGAAAAGGAACAACCATTATGGGACAAGGCATTCATCGGCGGCTCGATCGTAGCGACCTTCTGCCAGGGCGTGATACTTGGCGCCTACATCAATGGCATCGCCATTGAAGGCAACACTTTTTCTGGCAGCGCATTCGACTGGCTTAGCCCATTTTCCCTGTTTACCGGGTTTGGCGTTACTGTCGCCTACGCGCTGCTCGGCAGTACCTGGCTGATCATGAAAACCGAAGGCGAACTGCAACACCGAATCCTGCAGCTCACTCGCCCGCTGATAGCCCTGGTGGTATTTGCCTTGGCGGTAGTCAGCATCTGGACGCCGCTGGCGCACCCTGCCATTGCGGATCGTTGGTTCAGCCTGCCGAACCTCTATTACCTGTCAGTCGTGCCGGTGTTGGTGGTGGCCAGCCTGTATTCCCTGCTGCAGGAACTCAGAACCGGGAATGACAAACACCCCTTCATCTCGGCGCTCATCATCGTGCTGCTTGGTCTGGTAGGGTTGGCCATCAGCATCTGGCCCCACATCATCCCGCCCGCCGTCACTATCTGGGATGCAGCAGCTCCTGTCAGTAGCCTGAAGTTCACGTTGGTCGGCACCTTGGCAATTGTGCCTGTCATTCTGGGTTATACCATCTGGTCCTATCATGTATTCAGAGGCAAGGTACGTCACGGCGATGGCTACCACTAAGCCCGAAAAACCGGAAACTCCCCGCGGCTTATGGCTAAAACGCATAGGCTGGCTGTGCCTGATCTGGGCAGTGAGTGTATTGGCAATGCTGCTTGCAGCCTATTTTATGCGCTTGCTTATGCGGATGATCGGGCTGCATTCCTAGCTGTGCATATTTGACAGCCCTGCAAGAGCGTGAAAAAATCTTCGCCATTATCTAGTACACCCGCCGTGTACTAACAGCATGATGGGGACGGCCTCATGGTGTTGCCATCTTTATAATCCCGGGACGACCCGACCTAAATGAAAGGGTTTTATTTATATGTCCTGGTGCTATCTGCTGTTGGCCGGCTTATTCGAAGTCGGTTTCACCACCTGCCTGAAAATGTCCGAGAGTTTCAGCAAACCTTGGCCTTCTATCGGTTTTCTGGTTTTCACCATACTAAGCTTTGCCATGCTGACCAAGGCACTGGAGGGTATTCCGCTCGGCACCGCCTACGCTATCTGGACCGGTATTGGCGCCTGCGGCACCGCCATCATCGGCATCTGGCTATTTGGCGATCCGGCAGGCACGCTACGCATCTTGTTTCTGCTATTGCTGATCGCTTCCATTATCGGCCTCAAACTGGTGTCCTGAATCCCAGCAGGCCAATCGGCGGAAATAGGGCAGGATCAGGAATCCTGCCATTCCCGCAAGACAGAAGCTTCCACCGGCGCCGGACCGACATGACGCAGATAATCATCCTGCAACAAACGCATGCGCAAAGCATCGCGGTATGAACCGTTAGAGAAGAACTCCTCCTTGAGATCGCCTTCCACGGCGAAGCCGCAGGTTTCATAAATATGAATGGCGGCAAGGTTATCCTTGTCTACCACCAGGTAGACCTTGTGTAAATTGAGCACACGGAAGGCATAGCCCACGGCAATCCTCGTCGCCGACTTGGCCAACCCCCTGCCCTGGTAATCCGGCGCGATGATGATCTGGAATTCCGCGCGGCGATGGATATAGTTGATCTCCACCAGCTCGACCAAGCCTGCCAGCTCGCCGTTGTCCAGTTCGATGATGAAACGCCGCTCATTCTGGTCGTGAATGTGCCGGTCGTAAAGCGCCACCAGCTCATCATAGGCCTCATACGGCTCCTCGAACCAGTAACGCATGATGGTATCGTTGTTGTTGAGCTTGTGGACGAAATGCAGATCGTTGCGCTCCAGTGGGCGCAGGTTGATGCGGTCAGCCATAATGAAACTTTAATCGAAACAATGATGAAAGCATTATAGCTCGCCCAGCGGAATTGCCAGCCAGGCCAACATCAACCTGGATGTTGGCCTCCAGGCAAGGCTTGCCCTTATGGCCGGACTGGTTTCCTAGTTGGTTTAGTTGCGTAACCAGCTGCTGGTTTCTTGCCGTTCACAGGCGTGCGGCCCACAGGACGTGGCGATGCCGATGCTGCCGCAGGTTTGCCGCCAGCGCGGCGGCTGCCGTTATCCTTCGCCTGCTCGCGCAACAGGATAGGCTGCCAGGCGGGCACCAGATGTTTCTTGCCATTGCCGATCAGGTCGGCACGGCCCATTTTCTTCAAAGCCTCGCGCAGCATGGGCCAGTTGTTGGGGTCGTGATAGCGGATGAAAGCCTTGTGCAGCTTACGCACATTGCCAGCCTTGGGCACCGGCACGTCCTCGCTATCGTGCGTCACCTTGCGCAAGGGGTTCTTGCCCGAGTGGTACATAGCAGTCGCCATCGCCATCGGCGTCGGCGTGAAAGTCTGCACCTGATCGAGCTTGAAGTCATATTTCTTCAGCCAGAGCGCCAGATTGAGCATGTCCTCATCCGTGGTACCAGGATGCGATGCGATGAAATACGGGATCAGGTACTGCTCCTTGCCTACCTCGCGCGAGAAGCGCTCGAACATTTCCTTGAATTCGTCGTAAGCCGTCATCGCCGGTTTCATCATCTTGTTGAGCACGTTCTCTTCGGAATGCTCGGGCGCGATCTTGAGATAGCCGCCCACATGGTGCTGCACCAGTTCCTTCACATATTCCGGCGACTTCACCGCAAGGTCGTAACGCAAGCCGGAGCCGATCTGGATACGCTTGATACCGGGAATCGCCCGCGCCTTGCGGTAAAGCTGGATCAAATGCGAGTGATCGGTGTTGAGATTTTCACAAATACCCGGGAACACGCAGGACAGCTTGCGGCAATTTTTCTCGATGGTTTCGCTCTTGCAGGCAAGGCGATACATGTTCGCGGTCGGTCCGCCAAGGTCGGAAATCGTGCCAGAAAACCCATCTACCTTGTCTCGTACTTCTTCCAGCTCCTTGAGAATAGACGCCTCGGAACGACTCTGGATGATGCGGCCTTCGTGTTCGGTAATCGAGCAGAACGTGCAGCCGCCAAAGCAGCCGCGCATGATGTTGACCGAGAAGCGGATCATTTCCCATGCCGGGATACGGGCATCCTTGTAAACCGGGTGCGGCTTGCGGGCATAGGTCAGGTCGTAGACATAATCCATTTCCTTGGTCGTAAGCGGAATCGGCGGCGGATTGAGCCAGACTTCGCGGTCGCCATGACGCTGCACCAGCGCGCGCGCGTTGCCCGGATTGGCCTCCAGATGCAGCACGCGCGAGGCATGGGCATACAGCACCGGGTCTTTGATCACTTCTTCATACGCTGGTAGACGGATAAACTGATGGCTGCGGTCTGCCTTGGGCTTGTTCGGCTTGCGCACGATGGCAATCACCTGCGTGCCAGGCTCCAATCCCTTGTTCGCAGCATTGGCTGCAGTAGAGGCACAGGATTCGCCGGTTTGCTCCATCGCCGGCTCCATGGCATACGGGTCTATAGGCTTGTCGATTTTCCCCGGCCTGTCCAGCGCCGTGGAGGAAACCTCCTCCCAGCCCTCCGGCACCTGCTTGCGCAGGAAAGCAGTGCCGCGGATATCGGTAATCTCGCTCACCGGCTCACCCTTGGCAATGCGGTGGCTAAGTTCGATCAGCGCACGTTCGGCATTGCCGTACAGCAGAATATCCGCTTTGGAATCCACCAACACCGAGCGCCTGACCTTGTCCGACCAGTAATCGTAATGCGCGATACGGCGCAGTGAAGCCTCAATGCTGCCGATCACCAGCGGCACGCTTGGATAGGCTTCGCGACAGCGCTGGGAATACACCAGGATGGCGCGGTCAGGCCGCTTGCCTGCGACCGCCCCAGGCGTATAGGCGTCATCAGAACGGATTTTGCGGTCAGCCGTGTAATGGTTGACCATGGAATCCATATTGCCCGCCGTGATGCCGAAATACAGGTTAGGCTTGCCCAGCGCGCGAAACGGGTCTGCCGATTGCCAATCCGGCTGGGCAATGATGCCAACGCGGAAACCCTGTGCTTCCAGCAGGCGGCCTATCAATGCCATGCCAAAACTGGGATGGTCGATATAGGCGTCGCCAGTGACCAGAATAATGTCGCAGCTATCCCATCCCAGGCTGTCCATCTCGGCCCGGCTCATGGGAAGAATAGGCGCTGTGCCAAAGCGTTTGGCCCAATACGGCCGATAAGCACTCAGTAAACGTGGAGATTCCATACGGGCGGCATTTTACACGGGAATGCTGTCAGCATGACAAAATCCCATTGAAAAATTTGAAATTTAATTGATAAATCAGTGAATTAATCGCACATCACTTCACACCATTACTGATAGTGGCCCTGAAATAAAACCATGTCCCAAATGACGGACTTGAACCCAAGTGGAGTTACACTATGCTTCATCAGTCATGCAGTAATTTAGAGCGTTTTATATTCAATTTAAAATGCACAGGAGACTTCCAATGACTCACCCAGAAGAGGCAAAACCACCCTTTCCTCCCTTTAGTGCCGAGACAGCAGCGCAGAAAGTGCGACTGGCTGAGAATGCGTGGAATACGCGCGACCCGGAACGGGTGGCGTTGGCTTATACGCCGGACAGCCTATGGCGTAACCGTGCCGAGTTCCTGCAAGGCCGCGAGGCCATTGTTGGTTTTCTCACACGCAAATGGAGTAGAGAGCTGGACTACCGCCTGATCAAGGAATTATGGGCATTCCATGATAACCGCATTGCTGTACGCTTTGCCTATGAATGGCATGACGACTCCGGACACTGGTTCCGCTCCTACGGCAACGAGAATTGGGAATTTACCGAGAGCGGGCTGATGCAACGCCGCATTGCCAGCATCAACGATCTGCCTATCCAGGAATCCGAACGGAAATACCATTGGCCCTTGGGCCACAGGCCGGATGACCATCCCGGCTTATCGGAGCTAGGCCTGTGAAACAGCGACTACACCGCTTGCAGGCCTGGCATCACTGCTGCCCTGATTGCCGGAACCACCCAACTTTTTACCCTGCTGGCGGTAGCAGCCAATAGTAGAACTGCAACTTATGATGACACCTTCAAACTGGCTGCCTTGGGCAGTTCTTTCCGCCTGCTTCGCTGCGCTGACCGCCATCTTTGCCAAGGTCGGCGTGCGCGGCGTGGACCCTGACCTGGCGACGCTGATCCGCACGGTGCTCATTTTCTGCGTCCTCGCGCCGTTCGTCTGGTTCACAGGCAAATGGAGCAATCCTCTTACCCTCTCGAGTCACACGCTCATATTCCTGACCTTATCAGCACTGGCGACTGGCGCTTCCTGGGTATGCTATTTCCGCGCCCTGCAACTAGGCAACGCGAGCCAAGTGGCCCCGGTGGATAAGTTCAGCATTGTATTGGTGGCGGCATTCGCCTATTTGCTGTTGGGTGAGCGCCCCACGCCAAGGGAATGGATTGCCATCGCGCTGATCTCCGGCGGTATATTGCTATTTGCATGGCCGGCAGGCCAAGCGAATAGCTGACTTTTATCCATCATCTCAAAACATCATGGCTTTCCCGCCAGCAGATGATCCATAATCGGGCATTCAAGATGCTGGTCGCTCTGGCAGGCCTTCTCCGTGAGTCTCAACCAGCCTCGAACACGGAATTTCTGGCAGGCCCCCAACGAGATATTGAAGACGGCAAACACTTTTTTCGTCCAGACGAAACTCGACGGCCGCAAACTAAAATCATGAGCGCCTGCTCTCATTTATCGGCGATGTAACAACAGGTCATGAAGACGCAATTATCCGGGTTTCACTTTGGTTGAACCTGCAAACATTAAGAAAATAAATATGTTCAACGATTCCAAACAACAATATGGCAGCATCAGCAAATTGCTGCATCGGGTAATGGCGCTGCTGATAGGCTGGTAACTGCTCAAGTTCGGTGACTGCATTACCGAAGGCGAGCATTGGGTAGGCCAGCACTGGTTATCCATTGGCTCGTTGCTACAGCTGTTGATTGTAGTGCGTCCGCTAGCGGGGGCACCGCCCTGTGCAAGAGCCAACTATGGCGCAGGAACAGGTAATTGATACCCTGATTGGCATGGCAGTTGGTATGGTGCTGGCGCCGGTATTTTCAATGCTGGAAAACGTGTTTACCTGGTCCGACATCACGCTGATCGCTTACCCTGGAAGGCCGACAGATGAAACTGTTTTCACACCGTTTCTACAGGCGGCCCTTCAGGTTTTTCGTTCAGGCTCAGGCAATGCTCTCGACAATGCCGCCTTCAACCCGCAGGGCGGCACCGGTGGTAGCACTGGCTTGTTTGGAAGCCGCATAAACGCAAAGGCTGGCCACTTCTTCCGGTTCGGCGAAACGCTTGAGCAAGGTAGAAGGACGGTTCTCTGCCAGGAACAGGGCTTCCATTTGCTCCGGGGTAACGCCACGCTCGGCCGCCAACTCTGCCATCATTGCCTTGCCACCTTCGGTACGAGTTGGCCCCGGCAGAATGGTATTTACCGTTACACCGCTGCCGGCCAGCACCTTGGCCAAGCCACGGGAAACGCCCTGCAGGGCGGCCTTGCTTACACCGTAGTGCACCATCTCGGTCGGAATGTTCAGCGCTGATTCACTGGAAATAAACTGGATACGCCCCCAGCCGCGATCCTTCATGCCACTGGCATAATGCCGGGCCAGTCGCACACCGCTCATCACATTCACCTGAAAGATTTGTTCCCAGCTGGCATCATCGATCTCGAAAAAAGGCATGGCACCGTAAATACCAAGGTTATTGACCAGAATATCGACCTCTGGCTGTTGTTCGATTACGGCATGGCAACCCTCAACAGTACCCGCATCGGCAACAATGCCTTTGGCATCGTCACGGCCGCTAGCCTGTTGAATAGCGGCGAGCGCCTTGTCCACTTTGGCCTGATGACGGCCGACAATAGTTACCTGGGCCCCAGCGCTGGCCAGGCCTGATGCAATGGCCAAACCTATACCAGCGGTTGATCCAGTGACAAGTGCCCGCTTGCCGTTCAATTCAATTTTCATGTTTACTCTCCGTTCATTTTGAAGGTGACTTACCACCCTATGTTGGTTTACGCCATAGCCGTGCTTTTATAGCGTTGTGCGTTATTTGAGACATATCGTATAAAAACCACTCCAAAAGTGAATCGCCCTACCTGAACTAGGCACTTTCGCCCTTGCTGGAATACTGCTTCTCGAACTCTACCGGAGACGGACTATCGTTGTAACCATGGCGCCGGGTTGGGTTGTAAAACATCTCGATATAATCGAATACATCTCGTCTGGCTTCCTCACGGTCCACGTAGATTCTGCGTCGTATCCGCTCTCGCTTCATTCGCTGGAAGAAACTCTCCGCAACATCCATCAATACCTAGCTGATTGCCATTCCCTTGGAGCATTAGCCATGTCGCTTGGCCACATTGACGCTGGGAACCTGACGCAGCAAGGTCAATAACCGCGCAAGCTGGCCCAGCTCTGCGATTTCAATGGAAAAGCTCATTTTTGCCTGGTTGTTGCGGCTTTGCGTCCTGACCTGTGTGACATTGATACGCTCGCGCGCGAACAGGTCGCTGATATCACGCAGCAGGCCCTGTCGATCATAGGCTTCGATATCAATATCAACTGCCGCCAGTTTTTGCTGACGATTCCCCCATTGGGTGGCAAGCAGCCGGTCGTGTTTATCCTCCGGCAGACGCTTGATAAAGGAACAAGCCTGGCGGTGTATGGTCACGCCACGTCCCCGCGTGACATAGCCGACAATGGGATCAGGTGGGGCCGGTTTGCAGCACTTGGCCATGTAGGTCATCAGGTTGCCAACGCCTTCCACCAGTACGCCGGAAGAATCGGTATCGCTACCTGATTTCAGCAGGAAAGGGACATCCTGCCCAGGTTTGGATGGTATTTCGGTTTGCAGGACCTGAGTGATCTGATGCTCCCCAACCTCTCCCCGGCCAATCGCAGCAAACAGCTCATCCAGCTTGGGGAAATGCAGTTTTTGCGCAATTTTCTCAAGATTGAGATCCACCACGCCAAGACGATTCAGCTCCTTGTCCAGCCGGGCGCGCCCTTGAGTAACATCCTCCTCAAAATTCTGGTAGCGGAACCAGTGCCTGACCTTGGCGCGCGCGCGCGAACTTTGCAGATAGCCGAGATTGGGGTTGAGCCAATCCCTGCTCGGCGCTCCTTGCTTGGCCGCCAGTATTTCAACTCTCTGGCCATTTTGCAGCTTGTAGTTGAGCGGCACGATGCTGCCATCCACCTTGGCGCCCCGCGTGCGATGCCCGAGATCGGTATGCACGACATAAGCAAAATCCACAGGCGTCGCGCCACGCGGCAAGTCCACCACCCTGCCTTGCGGCGTCAGTACGTAAACCTTGTCCTGGAACAGCTCATTCTTGAATTGCCCAAGGCTTCCGTCCTCCGTGGAAACGTCCTGTTTCCATTCAAGGATCTGCCTTAGCCAGACGATCTTTTCGTCAAACTTGTTATCCGCCTTCTTGCCTTCCTTATAGCGCCAGTGCGCCGCCACCCCGAGTTCGGAGTTGTAATGCATTTCGTGGGTGCGGATCTGTATCTCAAGCGGCAAATGGCGTGGCCCAATCACAACCGTGTGCAGAGAGCGGTAATTATTGCTCTTGGGGCGGGCGATATAGTCGTCAAACTCCTTGGGAATAGGCTGCCAGAGGTTATGGATCAAGCCGAGCGCGGTGTAGCAATCCTTGATGTCATCGACAAGGATGCGCACTGCCCGTACATCATATAGTTCATTAAAGGAAATTTGTTTGCGGCGCATCTTGTTGACGATGCTGTAGATATGCTTGGGCCGCCCCATCATCTCGGCCTTGATGCCTGCCGTTTGCAATTGTTGCTGCAGAATATTCAATACTTCTTGTATATATTGCTCACGCTCTACCCGCTTTTCAGCAAGCAGCTTGGCGACCTCCTTGTAAAGCTTGGGCTCAAGAAAACGCAGTGATAAATCCTCCAACTCCCACTTGAAGTGCCAGATACCCAAGCGATTGGCCAGTGGCGCAAAAATGGTACTGGCTTCCTGAGCGATGCGCTGCTGTTCCTCCTGTGACGCGCCATCAAGGCTGCGCATGGTTTCCACGCGGTCCGCCAGTTTGATCAGGACTACCCGGATATCCTCCACCATGGCCAGCAACATCTTGCGCAGGCTTTCAACCTGCTCCTGCTGTAATTCATCTTCTCGCCTGCGATCCTTGGCATGGCTGATATCGGGGCGGCTAAAGCCTTGTATCCGCTCCATGCGCGCGATTCCTCCCACCAGCGCCACAATTCGCGGATCAAATACCTCCTGCAGTTTTTCCTTCCATTTCGGCAGATGTTCCGGGCACGCATGCAGAATGGTAGCGGCAATGGCTTCCGCATCCATCTCCATTCCGGCCAGGATAGATGCCACGCCCATGACATGATGCAACACTGAAACACCAGTGATTTCATGATGACCAGCGTAACAGGGCTTGGCAAAATCCAGGCTCTTGCGTATCAGGGCAACCTCTTCGGGAGAAAATTGCTTGTTCAGCGCAGCAAACCACGTCTCGGTGTCGAGCACGCCTTGCTCACTTGCCTGGGAGAGAATATCAGGGACAAAAACCATATCGCATTATGTCATCAAATAGTCATCGGGATGATTTACCCTGCTCATTACAACTGATCTTTTCCAAAGTTCCCGCCTTCGAACAGGTTCTTGAGCAGCTTGCTGAAAATATGGTCAGCCCAAGCTCGCCCATGCATGACAGAGACTTACCTGCATAATCATGCGTCCACCCACAGGGTTATCCACAGAATATGTGAATGAATCGACTCGCCTTCGCCATATGGGCACTTTTTGAGGATGGCGTGGTCGGAATACCAGTCTCATTCAATCAATAATCAATATGAGGATAATCAACATGATGAAACGCACGTTCGCCACACTGGCCATGATTGGCGCTTTTACCGCCCCAGCCCACGCTGCTGAAGATGTGTCCCAGCTCAACCCGCAACCCGGACAATGGAGTACAGTGATTGCTATTTATGACCATCTGCAAAATCATTATTTGCTAAAGACCTCCGTCCATGACGATATCGCCTCCTGCTCCGCTCGTCTGCAAAATACTGCCGAGCAGATCAAGAAAGCCAACAATATCGTGTATACCGCTCCGCGTAATACAAAAGTGAGTTTCACCAAGGAAGAAGGAGTGGAGAACGAGGCCAAGGTATTGGAAATCCGTTGCGTACTGGAGCCTTTTCAACCGGAACGCGTATAAATCCTGTCAACCAGCTTTTTCCGTTTCTCAATGGCACTCTCCGGAGTGCCATTTTTATGACTGGTCTTTATTAAGCTCTGTCACTGAATAACCTTATCAATCCCCTCCCGATTACGGGTAAAGTAATACAGTCAATGCCCTCAGGATTCTGTCATGCCGATCTCCCGCACCCATCTATTACCGCTGCTGGCGATTGCCAGCCTCAGCGCTTGCGCTCATGCAGCTAAACTGGAGGCAACAGCCCCTTATCCCGCAGCAGAAAACGGTTATACCCGCTACGCCATTCACCTGCCCAAGCTTGCTGCCGAAAATGAGGCAAAGCTTGAAATCCAGGTCGGCAAGACAATGGAAGTCGATTGCAATCAACACGGCTTCCGCGCCCAACTGGTCGAGCACACATTGCAAGGCTGGGGCTATTCATACTATCGCGTGGAAGACATCAAGGGCCCCGTCTCCACATTGATGGCTTGTCCAGAACAAAGCAAGACCCGGAAGTTTGTGACGGCAGGTGGTGATGATTTCATTTTGCGCTACAACAGCAAATTGCCTGTTCTTATTTACGTCCCCCAAGGATTTGAACTGAGATACCGCATCTGGCATGCTGCACCAGACTTTCAGATTGCTCATCCAGAATAGCCTTCCCGCTCGCCATCATCTTGAATAACGTTGCTGTTCAACTACACTTTCACTTATATGAAAACAGGACTACTCCCTAAGGGGTGTGGGTTTATTTGGCTTAATCGTATAAAATAGCGGGTTGATGAGGTTATCTGTCAAAAACAGCTGATAGATTTCAAGGAGTAGTACTTACCCCTGTCTTGTCAAGATTGCTGCCACACGCACTTTCTCCACAGCAATTGATACCCGGCTTACAGTGTCGCCTACCGGCAACACACTCATTGTCGGCAGCTCGCCGGCAATGGGCACCTGGGGAAACAAGCAACAATGCTTTCCTTGGGCAAGTATGGCATGTGGTTTTATGAGTCCTTTACATTGTTGAGATGCTGAAATGATAAAAAAGCGATATCCCAGACTATTCGGTCTGTTGTCCACATTAGGCGCCACACTACTGCTCAGTGGCTGTGACTTTGTGTTGTTTGATCCCAAAGGTCAGATAGGGCTTGAGGAACGATCTCTAATCATCACTGCAACATTGTTGATGCTGATTGTCGTCATCCCCGTCATGATCATGACTCTGGTATTTGCCTGGCGCTATCGCGCTTCCAACACCAAAGCCACCTACACTCCGGACTGGGCGCACTCAAACAAGATCGAAGTAGTCGTCTGGACCATTCCCGTCATCATCATCATCATATTGGGCACCATCACCTGGAGAACCACACACTCCCTGGACCCACGCCAACCAATCGACTCCGAGCATCCCCATCTCACTGTGCAAGTCGTCTCGCTCGACTGGAAATGGTTGTTCATCTACCCAGAGCAAGGCATCGCCACCGTCAACGAACTGGCATTCCCGGTCAATGTTCCGGTACGTTTTGAAGTCACCTCTGGCTCAGTAATGAATTCCTTCTTCATCCCGCAACTCGGCAGCCAAATCTACGCCATGGCCGGTATGAAGAATACCTTGCACCTCATCGCCAACGAGGAAGGCAACTATCGCGGCATGTCGGCCAACTACAGTGGCCATGGTTTTTCCGGCATGAATTTTAAGGCCAATGTGACCTCACAGGAAAAATTTGACGATTGGGTACAACAGGTCAAGCAATCCAATGCCAATCTGGATAGCGTCAAATACACCGCTCTGGAACAGGCTTCTTACAATAATCCTATTGAGCGCTTCTCCGAAGTAACGCCCAATCTCTATGACGGCATTGTCGAGAAGTACACCCATTCGCATACGCACTCACCTTCGAAGGGCAAGGAGTAAAAATGTTTGGTAAATTAACCCTGGAAGCGGTTCCCTACCACGAACCGATTATCATGATCACGCTAGCCGTGGTCGGTGTGTTGGGGCTGGGCATCGCCGCCGCCCTGACACATTTCAAGAAATGGAAATGGCTCTGGTCTGAATGGTTGACCTCGGTTGACCACAAGAAGATCGGCATCATGTATATCCTGGTCGCCATGGTCATGCTGTTGCGCGGCTTTGCCGATGCCATCATGATGCGAGGCCAACTGGCTGTCGCTTCAGCTGGCGCTGAAGGCTTCCTGCCCCCGCACCATTACGACCAGATCTTCACCGCCCACGGCGTCATCATGATTTTCTTCATGGCCATGCCGTTCATGGTCGGCCTCATGAACATCGTAGTGCCATTGCAAATCGGCGCGCGTGACGTGGCCTTCCCGTTCCTCAACTCCCTGAGCTTCTGGCTGTTCGTGGTCGGCGTCGCCCTCATGAACATTTCCCTTGGGGTCGGCGAATTCGCCCAGACCGGCTGGCTGGCCTATCCGCCACTTTCCGGCATTGAGTACAGCCCAGGCGTAGGGGTGGATTACTGGATCTGGAGCTTGCAAATTTCCGGGTTGGGAACGTTGCTTACCGGGGTCAACTTCCTCGTCACCATCCTGAAGATGCGCGCGCCTGGCATGACCCTGATGAAGATGCCGGTGTTCACCTGGACCGCGCTCTGCACCAACATCCTGATCCTGGCGGCCTTCCCTGTGCTGACCGCCACGATCGCGATGCTGACGCTGGACCGCTACCTCGGCACCCACTTCTTCACCAACGAGCTCGGCGGCAACCAGATGATGTACGTCAACCTCATCTGGATCTGGGGCCACCCCGAGGTATACATCCTGATCCTGCCGGCATTCGGCGTCTTCTCAGAAGTCGTAGCCACCTTCACCAAGAAGAAGCTGTTCGGCTACACCTCTCTGGTATGGGCAACTGCAGTGATCACCATCCTGTCGTTCATCGTCTGGCTGCACCACTTCTTCACCATGGGCGCGGGCGCCAATGTCAATGCCTTCTTCGGCATTGCCACAATGATTATTTCCATCCCGACCGGTGTGAAGATCTTCAACTGGCTGTTCACCATGTATCGCGGGCGCATTGAATTCACCAGCCCGATCATCTGGACCATCGGCTTTTTGTTCACCTTCACCATTGGGGGCATGACCGGCGTATTGCTGGCAGTGCCTGGCGCCGACTTCGTGTTGCATAACAGTCTGTTCCTGATTGCCCACTTCCATAACGTCATCATCGGTGGCGTGGTATTCGGCTATCTGGCTGGTTTCGCCTACTGGTTCCCCAAGGCGTTCGGCTTCAAGCTCAACGAAAAACTGGGCCGCATTTCCGCCTACTTGTGGATCAGCGGCTTTTTCCTGGCCTTTATGCCGCTATACATGCTGGGCTTCATGGGCATGACGCGCCGCCTGAACAATTATGACAACCCTGCCTGGACGCCAATGCTATATGTGGCTCTGTTCGGTGCATTTGTTATCGGCCTGGCTATCGTGTTCCAACTGCTCCAGCTTTATGTCAGCGTCCGTGACCGCAAGCAGAATCTGGATCTGACTGGCGACCCATGGGGTGGCCGCACGCTGGAATGGTCTACATCTTCACCTCCTCCTTTCTATAACTTCGCCAAAGTACCTGCAGTGAAAGGCCTGGATGAATGGTGGACGATGAAGCAGGACGGCAGAGCCAATGAAGTCCCGGCAAAGTATGAAAAGATCCATATGCCAAGAAATGCTGCTGAAGGCGTCATCATCAGCGCATTCAGCCTGGTATTCGGCTTTGCCTTCATCTGGCACATCTGGTGGCTGGTGATCTTCAGCACTGCTGCCATGTTGTTCACCGTGATCGCACGCAGCTATAACAGCAATGTCGATTACTACGTGCCAGCGGAAGAAGTCACCGCCATTGAAAACAAGCATATTCAAGTTAAACAAGCGAGTCAGGCGTAATCATGTCTAGTCAAACTGTGCATACACAACACGCTCATGCTGCAGAGCATGAGCACCACCACGACGCCGGTGCCACGAAGATATTCGGGTTCTGGATTTACCTGATGACGGACTTGATATTGTTCGCGACCCTGTTCGCGACCTATGCAGTCCTGAGCACCAGCTTTGCTGGCGGCCCTACCGGCAAGGATATTTTCGAGCTGGACTATGTGCTAGCAGAAACCTTCCTGTTGCTGTTCAGTAGCATCACCTATGGCTTTGCCATGATTGCCCAGCACAAGGGCAACAAGCAGGCTGTGCTGAACTGGCTCGCCGTGACCTTCCTGTTTGGCCTTGGCTTCATCGTGATGGAAGTTAATGAGTTCCATCACCTGATCCATCAAGGTTTTGGCCCTGACCGTAGCGCCTTCCTGTCTGCCTTCTTCACATTGGTTGGCACCCACGGCCTGCACGTTACCTGTGGCCTGATCTGGATGGCGGTGCTCATGGCGCAAATCTGGACCAAGGGCTTGACCGATACCAACAATACACGCCTGATGTGCCTGAGCCTGTTCTGGCACTTCCTGGATATTGTCTGGATCTGCGTATTTACTGTTGTTTATCTGATGGGAGTGCTGTAAATGTCACATGGACACGCTGAACGCGCTGGCGCAGGCCATGGCAGCGTCAAGTCTTACCTGATTGGCTTTGTTCTTTCCGTAATCCTAACGGTGATTCCGTTCGGATTGCTGATGTTCCCGAACGAACTATCCTCATCCACCATCCTGACCACCATCCTGGTGTTCGCCGTGGTGCAGATCGTGGTGCACCTTGTGTATTTCCTGCACATGAACACCTCTTCGGAACAGAGCTGGAACGTGACGGCCTTCATCTTTACCGTGATCATCCTCGCCATCGTGGTAGTGGGTTCACTGTGGGTCATGTTCCACCTGAACCACAACATGATGAGGCCTTTCTAAGCCAGATCGATGAAGCAATATCTACTCCTCACCAAGCCAGGCATCATCTTCGGTAACCTCATTTCGGTTGCCGGAGGGTTTTTCCTGGCCTCCAGAGGTGATATCGATTTTCCCCTGTTTCTGGCAACCGCCATCGGCATTTCGCTGGTTATTGCCTCGGGCTGTGTACTGAATAACTACATAGATCGGGACATCGACAGCAAGATGGAGCGTACCCGCAACCGGGCATTGGTTCAGGGGTTGGTTCCGGCACGCAACGCCGTTATTTATGGTTGCCTGCTGGGAATTGCAGGCTTCGCCCTGCTCTACACAGCGACCAACATGCTCACCGTCTGGCTATCGTTGTTCGGCTTTGCCATTTATGTTGGCGCCTACAGCCTTTATCTGAAACGCCATTCCGTCTATGGCACCCTAATTGGTAGCCTGTCCGGTGCGGCTCCTCCTGTCATCGGTTATTGCGCGGTCAGCAATGAGTTCGATATGGGCGCTTGGATATTGCTGGTCATTTTCAGCATCTGGCAAATGCCGCATTCCTATGCCATTGCAATTTTCCGGCTCAAGGATTACACGGCCGCCGCCATTCCAGTATTGCCCGTCAAAAAAGGCATCCTGGCCACCAAAAAGCATATCGTGCTGTATATCGTGGCGTTCATTATTGCCACCATCATGCTGACCCTGAGCGGCTACACAGGCAACCAGTTCCTCGTAGTCGCCGGGGTAATCAGCGTTTACTGGCTGGGGCTGGCCCTAGCTGGTTACAAGACCAGCAATGACCAGCGCTGGGCAAAAAAACTGTTCATGTTCTCCATCATCACCATCACTGCCCTGAGCGTCATGATGTCCATCGACTTTCAGGAACCACGCAAGGATGGGGTATGGGTTGCTATCCACAATCCAGCAACACAATCCATGAAAATAGATTAAGCCACTCTCGTTTGAGTATAAAAAGCCGTTGCTTGCAACGGCTTTTTATTTGCCTGCCATTTCTGGCAGTTCGTGCGCCAGCATGGATGTGCCGACGATATTCCGGGCAGTTGCAGTTTCATCCTCGGTATAAGTATGGATCACCAATACCGCATATCCTCGCTCCACAGCATCATTCACCAGATCAGAGAACTGGCGCTCATGGTTTGAAATGCCTCTGGCTGCACCGATGAATCCACCGACAACCGCACCCCACCCTATCATGGTCAAAGGCGCAATAATAGGACTGGCGACAAACAAACTTACATTCGCCGCAACCAATGCAATTTCCCCCAGCGCCCCCACACCAGCACCGATGGCCGTGCCGAGAGTCCCATCCACCGCTACATTCTTCAGCACTTCTTTGCTGTCTTCAGCCTGCCCGATATCAGCAGGTGGATGTGCTGCCACTACTTGTATCTGCTCTTTGGGGAGCCCTTCATCCATTAACTGCCGGGCTATACGGTATGCGTCATCCAAATGAGGATAAATCCCGGTCACGCTGTCCAGATAGTCATCTTTCATGATGCCTCCTCTTCATGCTACTTGTTCTGAATCGTCAAGCCGACGTACCGGCAAGGCCACTCAGCAATATCCATGATACATTCCCATATCAGCTACTTTTTGACCGAATCCAGGTTACAAGTGAAATGTCAGCTTTCAGCATAACCATCGCCCAGTCATCTGCATGCCAGTTCATTCCGAAAACCATGTCAGATGAGTCTTACACATGACGCAGCATCACCCCCGCCTGCACCAAGGCCTATTGATCCTTGCCATCATCCTGATTGGCATCAACCTGCGCCCGGCATTTTCCAGCATTTCTCCCTTGTTAAGCGAGATACGCCATAGCCTGGCCTTGAGCGGCAGCGCTGCCGGCATGCTGACCACATTGCCGGTTGCCTGCCTGGGTATATTCGCTCCTCTCGCGCCTTGGCTAGCCCGGCACTACGGCGCAGAAAGACTGGTAATGCCATTACTACTGGCCCTGGCAATCGGGCTCGCGCTGCGCGGCCTGTGGCATGTTTCCTGGCTCTTTACCGGCACGGGCATCGCCGGTATCAGCATCGGCCTGCTCGGTATTCTGCTACCCAGCATCATCAAGCGCGAATTTCCTGCCCATCCAGACTTGATGACAGGCGTATATACCATGGCTTTATGCCTGGGAACAGCGCTGGCTGCCGGTATTGCCTTCCCGTTATTCTCAGCATTGCAGAGCCTGCCTTTGGCACTCGCACTCTGGGCCCTGCCTGTATTGCTTGCCATCCTGTTCTGGTGGCCGTTCCGCCACCTTGGCAAAACTGTTCACGCTGTCACCACTTCTACGAGCAATTGGCAACAACTCCTGCGCGATAAGCTGGCCTGGCATGTCACCATGTTTATGGGCTTGCAAAGCGCGCTGGCCTATTGCGTATTTGGCTGGTTGCCCACCATATTGCAGGATCGTGGCATTGATGCCGTTCAGTCCGGCCTGTTTCTTTCTGGCTCTGTCATGACCCAAGTCGTTTCCGCCTTGCTCATCCCATGGATTGCCTCCTTGATGCGCGACCAGAAATGGATGAACTTCCTGATGTTCATCATGATTTTCATCGGCTTCATGGGAGCAATTTATGGTGAGACGGATGCCATGTGGTGGTGGATGATCATACTGGGCTTGGGCCAGGGAGGCGGTTTTGCCATGGCGCTGGCCATGATAGTGCTGCGCACACGCACCCCGTCGCAGGCGACGCAACTTTCGGCAATGTCGCAAGGACTAGGCTACGCGCTGGCCTCTCTAGGCCCTTTAATCATGGGTATCATGCATGAATCCAGCGATAGCTGGCAGGATATGGGATGGCTACTTTCCGCCATTACCTTGGTTGGGCTTTTTCATGGAAGCAAGGCAGGCGCCAGGCGGTTCGTACTGGAATGAAAATAAACGCCATGGGCCAGGAATAACAAAGGGAAGCTCGAAAGCTTCCCTTTTCGACCATCTATGCTTCAATCACCTATGCAATCAGCGTTGACGCGCCTTGAAACGCGGGTTGCTTTTGCAGATGACAAATACCTTTCCATGACGACGCACAACCTTGCAGTCGCGGTGGCGCGTCTTGGCGGATTTAAGTGATGACAGGATTTTCATGACAGTTCACCTCATTTAAGAATGATTGTCATTATGTCAGCTTCACTCCATAATTGCAACAATGTTGCAATTAAAATCAACCTATCCCAACTGATAATGCTTGCGCAACGCCTGCTTCACATTCCATGTACACGATAAACCTGCTGGAAATGTCACCAGGTCTCCCTTGCCAAAACTCACTGGTACACCATCGCCATTGGGCGTAATGGTCACTTCGCCTTCGAGGATATAGGCAATTTCCTGCTCACCAAAGCTCCAGGGGAAAACCGATACTTCCTTGGACCAAGTAGGCCAGCGTGACACGCCTAATTCATTCAAGCGCTCCTGGCTAGGTTGGTGCTCTATCTTGATTTCACTCATTTTCATCTCCTTTTATCATTCCAGTCGTTAACGATTACCGCCCGCAATGCTGAGCGGTGACTCCTGCATCAATGCAATCTGCTCGCGTAGTTCCAGAATACGGTCTTGCCAATATTGCTGCGTATTAAACCAGGTAAATGTCATGGGGAACGCCGGATCATCCCAACGCTTTGCCAGCCAGGCAGAATAATGAATCAGGCGCAGGGTGCGCAAGGCCTCTATCAGATGCAGCTCTGCCGGGTTGAAATCATGGAAACATTCATACCCTTCCAACAATTCCGCCAGTTGCAGGTTCATTTCTTCCCGCGTGCCAGACAATAGCATCCATAAATCCTGAATGGCAGGCCCCATCCTGCTGTCATCAAAATCAACGAAATGCGGCCCACCCTCCGTCCACAGCAGATTGCTCAAATGGCAATCACCATGCAAACGCAAGGTAGCAATATCACCAGCGCGGTCAAAGCAATATTTAACACCTTCCAGCGCCTGCTCCACCACACTGCGGTAGGCAGGTGTCAAATCCGCCGGTATGAACTGGTGCTCCAGCAACCATTGGGCAGGTTCCGCACCGAAACTGTGCAGATCAATGCCAGGACGGTGCCGATATGCTTGTTGTGCACCAATTGCGTGAATTCGGCCAAGAAAACGCCCTATCCACTCCAGCCGCCCTTCCTGATCAAGCTCGGGCACACGTCCGCCGCGCCTGGGGAAAACGGCAAAATAGAAATCCTGATATTGCTGCAACGTATTGCCATTGATCAGCAGGGGCGCCACGACTGGAATTTCAGCATCAGCCAGCTCCAGAGAGAATGCATGTTCCTCCAGGATCTGCTCGCAGCTCCAGCGCCCTGGCCGGTAGAATTTAACGACTACAGGCAGCTGCTCTTCCACGCCTACCTGGTAAACGCGGTTTTCATAGCTATTGAGCGCCAGCAGGCGGCCATCCCCCAGGATACCGATACTGGCCAGCGCATCGAGCAACAGGTCGGGAGTCAAGGTGGAAAACGGTACAGATGTAATCAAGGCAAAACACTTTATAAAAATTTCAGATATTAGCCGGCAGCATGAATAGGCAGCCGGCAGAGGTTAGCATGTCGAAGGGCAAACTCCCACTCCAGAAAAAATTTGCATCCATACGCACCATTATTGTGCACTCCTCCGCACCATTCTGGTTCAATCGCATCACAGCCTTTCATCACTGCATACCTCATGTCTATGTTGATTAGCAGGCATTCATGGGGATTTTCCAATCGGTCAATTTCAGAGAGATACATGCCATAATATCTCCTTGTCATCAACGCACAAAAATGGTGCAAACAAAGCACAAAAATGGTGCATCTCAATGATATAAAAGTGAATTTTTTTGGTGCATTTTTATTTCTCATGAGAGAGAATGCATCACTTTTGTTCAAACTCATGGAGATAAGAGGGTATGAAGTATCAATCGGCACATGATTTTCTAGCCGTGGTCGCACAAAAAAATCCCGGTCAGCCGGAATTCCTGCAAGCTGTTACAGAAGTTGTAGAAAGCCTGTGGCCATTCATCAGCAAGAACCCCCGCTATGCAGAACATGGTGTGCTGGATCGCCTGGTTGAGCCAGAGCGTGCCATTATATTCCGCGTCTCCTGGGTAGATGACAAAGGCGAGGTCCAAGTCAACCGTGGCTACCGCATCCAGCACAACGGCGCCATCGGCCCATTCAAGGGCGGTTTGCGCTTCCATCCCTCCGTAAACCTTTCCATCCTCAAGTTCCTGGCTTTTGAACAAACTTTCAAGAATGCGCTCACCACCCTGCCCATGGGCGGCGGCAAGGGTGGTTCCGACTTTGACCCCAAGGGCAAGAGCAATGGCGAAATCATGCGTTTCTGCCAGGCTTTCATCAGCGAATTGTTCCGCCATATCGGTTCCGATACTGATGTACCGGCAGGTGATATCGGCGTGGGCGCCCGTGAAATCGGCTATATGGCGGGCATGATCAAGAAACTCACCAACCGCGCGGACTGTGTGCTGACCGGCAAGGGCCTAAGCTACGGCGGATCCCTGATCCGCCCCGAAGCGACAGGCTATGGCGCTGTCTATTTTGCAGAGGAAATGCTGCGTCACAGCGGCCGCACCATTGCCGGCCTGCGCGTTGCGGTATCCGGTTCGGGCAATGTTGCGCAATATGCTATCGAAAAATGTATGGCGCTAGGCGCAAAAGTTATCACTGTCTCTGACTCCAGCGGTACCGTGGTCGATGAAGAAGGTTTCACCCCGGAAAAACTGCAAGTGCTGATGCAAGTCAAGAATGTGGAATATGGTCGTGTAGGTGATTACGCTGCTCGCGTGGGCGCGCGCTTTGTCGCTGGCTCTACTCCATGGTCCGTCAAAGCTGAGGTTGCTCTGCCATGCGCGACCCAGAACGAACTGAACGGTGACGATGCCGCTGCACTGATCGCCAATGGCCTGCTCTGTGTTGCAGAAGGCGCCAACATGCCATGTGATGCGGATGCCATGAAGCTGTTCGATGAGAAGCGCGTTCTCTACGCACCCGGCAAGGCCACCAATGCAGGCGGCGTTGCCACTTCCGGCCTGGAAATGACGCAGAACTCCATGCGTTTATCCTGGACTCGCGAAGAAGTCGATGCACGCCTGTTCGACATCATGAAGGGCATCCATGATGCCTGCGTGAAATACGGCACTCGCGCCGACGGTTCCGTAAATTATGTGGATGGCGCCAATATCGCTGGCTTCGTGAAGGTTGCCGATGCGATGCTGGCACAAGGCGTGATTTAACCCTCTTTCATGCCTCAAATAAAAAGAGCACCTGCGGGTGCTCTTTTTTATGCTGCTTTTGATTCAGATCAGTCATCGTCTACCGACATGCCCGGAAACAATACGTCAGTAAATCCAAATTGTGCCAGATCACGAATACGCATGGGGTACAGGATACCATCGAGGTGATCGCACTCGTGCTGCACGACCCTGGCATGAAAACCGCTTACCAAACGGTCTATCGGCTTACCGTATTGGTCAAAGCCAGTGTAGTGCAGCCGCTGATAGCGGGGAACCACGCCGCGCATGCCTGGAACGGATAAGCACCCTTCCCAACCGTCCTCCAGCTCCTCTCCAATCGGAGTCAATTGCGGATTGATTAGCACGGTGTAAGGTACTTGCTCGGCATCGGGATAGCGCGGGTTATGGCCCACGCCGAAAATGACAACGCGCAGGCTGACGCCGATCTGCGGCGCAGCAATGCCCGCACCGTTCAAATGCACCATGGTGTCTTCCATATCCCGGATCAGGGAATGCAGTTCGGGCGTATCAAATTGCGTGACAGGAGCGGCTTTTTGCAGCAACACCGGCTCCCCCATTTTCAATACTGGTCTAACAGGCATGTCCGACCACCACTCTTTCTATCAGTTTGCGCACGCGCTCCATGGTCCCATTCAAGACCTCGCTAATATCTTCATATTGTATGCAGTGCTTGCTGCCACCGCGACCCGCCGCATGATTGACGATGGGACACAAAGCAGCGTAGCGCATCTCCAGCTCCCGTGCCAATGCTGCCTCCGGCATGCCGGTCATGCCTACCAGGGTCGCGCCATCCTTTTCCAGCCGGTTGATTTCCGCTGCTGTTTCCAGCCTGGGGCCCTGCACACAGGCATAGACCCCTCCATCCAGCAACGTCTCGCCAATATTGCTCGCAGCCTCCAGACAAATATTGCGCAGGTGTGGGCAATATGGTTCGGTAAAATCAATATGCTTGACGGGCAAATCCCCCCCATCAAAAAACGTATTTTTACGACCATACGTATAATCAATGATCTGGTTAGGCAAGGTGATCATGCCTGGGCTCAAATCCTGTGTTATCCCGCCCACGGTACCTACTGAGATAATCTCGCGCACTCCCTCGGAATGCAGCGCCCAGATATTGGCGCGATAATTGACAAGATGCGGCGGAATGGTATGCCCGTGTCCATGCCTGGGCAGAAAAACCACCTCATAGCCGCAAATATCACCATAGCTCAATGGCCCGGAAGGCTCGCCGTACGGTGTGCGCATGATTTGCCTGCGCTTGATCTTGAGATTGGCCAGTTGGGTCAGCCCGGTACCACCAATAATCCCTAACATGAAAACTCCACAGCGATAGATCGCTACATTGTAGCGCAACATAATTTACTTGCCACGAAACGCGGCCAAGGATGTTTTGTGGCATACTCTGCCGACTATGACAACAGCCACCAATACCGCCATACAACAAAGCATGTCGCTTGTCAAAATGCATTACGAGAACTTCCCCGTTGCCTCCTTTCTGCTCCCGCGCAAACTGCGCGAACCCGTCAGCCTGATCTATGCGTTTGCCCGCCAAGCAGACGATTTTGCCGATGAAGGCAACCTCGCGCCGGAAGAGCGTCTGGCGCTCCTCGACGGCTTCCGCCAGCAGCTTGACCTGATCCGCAGCGGCGCACAACCGGACGTTCCCCTGTTCCAGGCATTGCAGGATACGATCAATAAACACCAGCTGCCGCTAGAGCCTTTTTACGACTTGCTATCCGCATTCAGCCAGGATGTCACCAAGACACGCTACGGTCACTTCGGCGAGCTCACCAGCTATTGCCGCCGCTCTGCCAACCCGGTAGGCCGCCTGTTGCTGCATCTATACGGTGCAGCCACGCCACGCAATATTGCACTCTCCGATGCCATCTGTACTTCCCTGCAACTGATCAACTTCCTGCAGGATATCGAAATAGATTATCGCAAGAACCGCATCTACCTGCCGCTGGACGAGCTGTACAAGTTCAACATCCACGACCAGCAAATTGCTAACGGCAATGCGCAAGGCACCTGGGGCATGTTCATGGAATTCCAGATCAACCGCACCCGCAGGCTGCTGCAAGCCGGCGCGCCGTTGGGCCTGGTTTTGCCTGGCCGCATCGGCCTGGAAATGCGTATGATCATTGCCGGCGGCGAGCGCATCCTGAAAAAGCTGCACAAAAGCCGCGGCAATGTCTTTAAGCAGCGCCCAACCCTGAATGCCTGGGACTGGGTATATATGTTCTACCGGGCGATCACCAAGAAATGAGTCCGCAGGAATATTGCCAGAAGAAAGCCGCTGCCAGCGGCTCCAGTTTCTACTATAGCTTCCTGTTTCTACCCAAGCCCAAGCGCGAGGCGATTACCGCGCTTTATGCCTTTTGCCGCGAAGTCGATGATATTGCGGATGAAGTGCAGGATCTCTCCGTCGCCCAAGCCAAGCTCAACTGGTGGCGCGGCGAAATCCTCAATCTTTACATTGGCAAGCCGCAGCATCCCGTCACTCAGGCATTAGAAGGCCCGGTCGCCGAATTTGATCTCAAGCAACAGCACCTGCTGGAGATTATCGATGGCATGCAGATGGATCTGGAGCAAAACCGCTACCGCGATTTTGCCGAGCTGGAGCTTTATTGCTATCGCGTCGCCAGCGTCGTCGGCTTGTTATCGGCCTCCATCTTCGGCTATAGCAATCCACAAACCTTGCAATATGCGCTCGACCTCGGCATGGCATTCCAGTTGACCAACATCACCCGTGACGTTGGTGAAGATGCGCGGCGCGGACGCATTTACCTGCCCCAGGATGAACTGGCCCGATTTGGCGTCACTGACCAGGATATCCTACAAGGAAAATCCTCGGACAATATGCGCAAGCTGTTGGAGTTCCAGGCCGAGCGTGCTGAGCAGTATTACGACAAGGCCCTGGCTGAGTTACCACCTGAAGACCGCAAATTGCAGCGCACCGGTCTGATCATGTCCGCCATTTATCGCACCCTGCTCAAGGAAATCCAGGCAGATGATATCCAGATAGTATTAAACGCCAGGGTTTCGCTGACGCCGATCAGGAAACTCTGGCTCGCATGGCTGACGTGGATACGCAACTGAGACCGCATGTCGCGGTCATTGGTGGTGGCTGTGCCGGATTAAGCGCCGCTGTCGCCCTCGCCCGAGCAGGTATCCGCACCACGGTTTTCGAATCCAGCCACCAACTTGGCGGCCGTGCACGTGGCGTACAGTGGCAAGGCACGACTCTGGATAATGGTCAGCATATTCTGCTAGGCGCATATGCAAGAACGCTGGAGTTGCTGCGGCTCTGCAATGTCAACCCCGATAAGGCCATGTTGCGCCTGCCGCTCAAGCTGGAAATGGCCAACACCTTCTCCTTGAGTTGCCCTTCGTTCCTGCCTGCCCCTTTGCATATACTGGCTGGTTTACTGCAAGCCAAGGGATTGAGCATGGCTGAACGCATGGGCGCCATACGCTTGATGGTTTCATTGAAAATCAACCAATTTCAGCTCGCCTCTGACATACCCTTGCAGCAATTCTTGTCAGGCCAGCCGCCGCGTGTCGTCACAATGCTGTGGGAGCCACTATGCCTAGCCGCGCTCAACACGCCTCTTGCCACCGCAAGCACGCAAGCATTTCTCAATATATTGCGCGACAGTTTTGCCCGTCACAAATCCGATAGCGATCTGCTATTGCCGCGTATGGACCTTTCTACACTGTTTGCTGGCCCTGCCGCGAACTATATCAAGACGCATGGAGGCGAAGTCCACCTCAACTGCAAAGTGGAAAAAATAAACTTTAATAACAGTTCATTAGAAATAAGTTTTAAAAAAGAAACTCATGATTTTAGCCATGTAATAATCGCCACCTCGCCGTTCCGCACTGCCCCCTTGTTGCAATCTTTGCCAGACATGGAGAAAGTCATTTCACAATGCACAGGCCTGCAATACCAGCCGATCTATACAATTTATCTGCAATACGCTGCGGAAATACGCCTGCCGGAGAGTATGTGCGGCATCACAGGTCGGCTGGGGCAATGGGTTTTTGATCGCGGGCAGCTTTATGGGCAGAAAGGCTTGATTGCAGTGGTAATCAGCGTCGAAGGCAAACATCAGACTTTATCCCAAGCAGAACTGGCAATTGCCATTCATCATGAGTTACAGGCCATTTTTCCACATATACTGTCCAGACCTCCCGAATGGCATAAAGTAATTGCCGAGAAACGCGCTACATTTGCCTGCGTGGCAGGATTAGATCGCCCTGGACAATATACCCCTCATAAAAACGTAGTGCTTGCAGGCGATTACGTCAGCACGGGCGACCGTTTGCAGGATTATCCCGCCACGATAGAAGGTGCTGTCAGGAGCGGTTTTCAGGCAGCAGAAATAATATTGAACAACATTAACTAAAACACTTCATCTTATGTTTAACCAAGATATTTATGATTTCATCATCCATTGGGCCATCATGAGCCTGTCATTGTGGATTGCCAGCCTATTGTTTTCTGGCCTGAATTTCAGGTCACGATCCGCCTTATTGATTTCCGCCCTGGCACTGGGCTTCGTCAATGCAATTCTCCGGCCTTTGCTGCTGATTCTCACATTTCCGCTTACCTTGGTAACATTTGGATTTTTCGCCTTGGTTATCAATGCATTGATGGTGATGCTGGTTGCCAAACTCGTTAAAGGGTTTGAGCTATCTGGTTTCTGGACAGCATTTTTCGTCAGCATTTTCATCGCCATCCTGGGGTTTGTGATCGAATGGTTTCTGCCGAGCCAAGGAATTGCATTGATACCAATCAGCAGCAGTCCTGACATCATTTCAATTTAGTGTTGCAGTCCAGACGTTTGCATGACAGCATTTTCGCCATTATGGTTATTTGCTATGCTTTCCGGCAGCGTATTGAACATTGCCTATCTATCTGCAATTGCCGTTATATTTAACGAAAAGTGAAAGATCACAATCTTGCGTATCCTTTTTGTCAGTTCTGAAGCATATCCCCTCATTAAGACTGGCGGCCTGGCAGATGTCAGCGGCTCCCTCCCCGCAGCTTTGCGTGATCTAGGCGTCGATATCCGTACCTTGCTACCGGGCTACCCGGCAGTGCTCAGCAAACTGCAAGGTGCGCGACAAATTGCCCAGCTGCATGGTTTGCCAGAGATAGGCACGGTTAACTTGCTGTTGGGCAAAATGCCAGACACCAAGGTGGATGTCATGGTCATTGAACATGCCGCCTTGTTTGACAGGCCAGGCGGGCCTTATACAAATGGATATGGTGATGACTGGGACGACAATGCCCTGCGCTTTGGCGTGCTCTCAAAATCCGCTGCCATCCTAAGCAGCCAGGATTCACCATTGAAAGACTGGGTTCCGGATATCGTGCATTGCAATGACTGGCAGAGCGGGTTGACACCCGCTTTCCTGCGCTTCTCAGCTGTACCGCATGCCAAATCCGTCATCAGCATCCACAACCTCGCCTTCCAGGGCAACTTCCCCCCCGAATGGGTGCAGCGACTCAACCTGCCTTCCCACAGCTATCAGATGCATGGACTGGAATATTTCGGGCAAATGTCTTTTCTCAAGGCCGGGATATATTATGCCGACAGCCTGACGACAGTTAGCCCGACCTATGCGCACGAAATTCAGACCGAGCAATATGGCTTCGGTATGCAAGGCTTGCTAGCCGCGCGCGGTCACGAAATTCACGGCATATTGAACGGAATCGAGATTCAGGAGTGGAATCCCGCCACAGATCCTTATCTGGCCAAGACCTACACTATCGACCATCTTGCCGACAAGAAAATTGTCAAAAAATCACTCCAGCTCCAGCTCGGGCTGGAATCAGCCCCGCACAAACCCCTGCTGGGTGTCGTCAGCCGTCTTACCCATCAGAAAGGGTTGGATATCTTCCTCTCGGTCGCGGAACACCTGATCGATAAACATTGCCAGATTGCTGTGCTGGGGGCCGGAGACCCGAGGATGGAGCAGGGATTCAGGGCATTGGCACAGCGGCACCCGCATCAGGTCAGCGTCACGATCGGTTATAAAGAACCGTTGTCGCATCAAATCATGGCAGGTGCAGACCTGTTCATCATGCCTTCCCGTTTCGAACCCTGCGGCCTCAACCAGATGTACGGCCTGCGCTATGGCACACCTCCGGTGGTCACGCGCACCGGCGGCCTTGCGGATTCAGTGCATGACAGCAACGAAACTACTATGCAGGATAATACGGCGACGGGTTTCGTCATGGACTCTGCCGACCCACAGCAGCTGCTGGACGCCGTGGATCGGGCATTGGCGTACTACCACGACCCCAGAGCATGGCGCAAAATCCAGCGTAACGGCATGAGCCGTGACCTCAGTTGGACGAAGAGCGCCCAAGCCTATCTTGATTTATACAATACGCTGGTTTACCACTAACTTTTTGGCAGCAACCGCACTGCAAACTGTTACAACTGGTAACAGTTTGCTAACCATTTTCCCGTTTGTGGCAATACTTCCGCAACACATCCCCTCTAATATAGCAAGGAATGTTAAAGCAAATGGCATGAACAAGTTTCATGCGAGCTTTCTCCAAGCTATACCTCTCCTCCTTTTCGGGTGCGCCAGTCGCACCCAATTTTTTGCCTGCTTACTCCCTATTCCGGTTTCAGCGTCCTACTGACTACTCCAGCCGGATGAAATGCTCGCGGTAATATTTGAGTTCTTCGATGGATTCGTAGATATCTGCCAATGCTTCGTGTTTGCTGCTTTTCTTGAAGCCTGCCATCAAGGCTGGACGCCAACGCCTTGCCAACTCCTTGAACACGCTCACATCCAGGTTACGGTAATGGAAATAGGCTTCCAGTTCCGGCATATAACGCGCCATGAAACGTCTGTCCTGGCAGATGGAATTGCCGCACATAGGAGATTTTCCGGCGGGCACAAACTCCTTCAGGAAATTCATCATGATTGTTGAAGCACTGGTTTCATCCAGAGTGGATGCTTTCACCTTGTCAATCAGGCCGGAGCGGCCATGCGTCCCCTTGTTCCAGGCATCCATGCCATCCAGAACAACATCTGACTGGTGCACCACCAATACCGGTGACTCACCCAGCACATTCAGCTCAGCATCAGTCACTACCGCTGCCAGTTCCAGAATACGGTCGCTATCAGGTTGCAAGCCGCTCATTTCCATATCCAGCCAGATGAGATTGTCGTTGTGTTGTGACATAATGAATTCCATTAAAATGTATTACGCATGCAAGATAAAGTGAACCTTAGCCGCATTCCTGCTTCAAAATAAACATAACATTCTAACTGATATCCAAGTAAATGATGGCTACCAATCTGACCCTCCTTTTCATTTCACTCCTGGCAATTACCACTATTATCCGTATCTGGCTGGGTCGTCGGCATGTCCTGCATATCCAGCAGCATCGCAACCGGGTACCGGATGCATTCAGCGCCAGCATCAGCCTGGGAGCACACCAAAAGGCAGCAGACTACTCTTCCACCAAGACTCGCCTGGTCCTGCTTGAAACCGTCGTGCAGGCAGCCCTGTTATTGCTATTGACAGTAGGTGGTGGCCTGCAGCTCATTGATGAAGTCTGGCGCAACATCCTGCCCAACCACGACATCATCCGCGGCAGCGCGGTCATTGTCAGCGCACTACTGGTCAGCAGCCTGGTGGATTTGCCTTTTGATTATTACCGCACCTTCGTTATTGATCAGCATTTTGGTTTCAACAAAATGACGCGCGCCATGTATTTCACAGACATGATCAAGCATGCCCTGGTCGGGCTTCTGCTCGGCGCCCCGCTGCTGTTTGCCGCTTTGTGGCTCATGCAGGGCGCAGGTGACTACTGGTGGCTTTACCTGTGGGTAGTCTGGAGCCTGTTTAACTTGCTGATGCTGGCGATTTACCCCACTTTCATTGCGCCGATGTTCAACAAGTTCTCGCCCCTGGGTGACGAACCCCTGAAACGCCGTATCGAAACCCTGCTGACCAAGTGCGGCTTCAAATCCCAAGGCCTGTTCGTGATGGACGGCTCAACCCGCAGCAGCCATGGCAACGCTTACTTCACTGGTTTTGGCGCCAGCAAGCGCGTGGTATTCTTCGACACCCTGCTTGAGCGTCTGAACGGCGATGAGATTGAAGCCGTGCTTGCTCATGAACTCGGCCACTTCAAGCACAAGCATGTCGTCAAGCGTATTGCCCTGATGTTCTTGGTCAGCTTTATCGGCCTGGCCCTGCTCGGCTGGTTGGCACAGCAAGAATGGTTTTATGCGGGCCTGGGCGTTCAACAGCCCAGCGATTACATGGCATTGATCCTATTCCTGCTGGTCAGCCCGGTGTTCTTGTTCCTGCTACGTCCCTTGCTCGCCGGCTATTCCCGCAAGAATGAGTTCGAGGCTGACGCCTATGCCGCACAGAACTCGGACGCGCGCTACTTGGTAGAAGCACTGGTCAAGCTGTATCGCGACAACGCTTCCACACTGACGCCAGATCCTTTGCATTCAGCATTCTACGATTCGCATCCGCCTGCCAGCATACGCATTACCCGCTTGATGTCCGCGACAGCACATTAAGCGCCTCCCGATGCTGATCAATGGTCTTGTCATTGCCTCTTATGGCAAGCGCTATGGCGTGGAGCTGGAAGACGGCACAGAGCTGAGTTGCGTCACCCGCGGTAAAAAAACCGACCTGGCCTGCGGCGATAGGGTCAAAGTCAAGCTGACCGGCCCCAATGAAGGCGTAGTGGAGCAGCTTGAGGCAAGAAGCAGCCTGCTCTATCGCAGCAATAGCTTCCGCAGCAAGATGCTGGCGGCAAACGTCAGCCAGGCAGTTATCGTGCTGGCAACCCAACCCAGTTTTTATGAGGAACTGCTGGCACGCTGCCTGGTTGCCGTTGAAGCCGCAGGCATCAAGGCAGTCATCGTGCTCAACAAGTGTGACCTGGGCAGTACCGGTGAAGCGCTGGGCAAGCTGCAACATTACGCAGCACTGGGCTACACCATACAGCCGCTATCCGCACGGAAAAATATTGAGCCGCTCAAGCAATGGCTACGCGGGGAAACCAGCGTATTGGTAGGCCAGTCCGGCATGGGGAAATCCACCATCATCAATGCCCTTCTGCCTGGTCAGCAGGTCAGGACCCAGGAAGTTTCCAACGTGCTCGACAGCGGAAAACACACAACAACCGCAGCCCATCTCTACCACCTGGATGCAGAAAGCCAACTGATTGACTCCCCCGGCCTGCAGGAATTTGGCCTGCACCACCTGGATGCGGATCAGCTTGAGCTCACCTTTATTGAATTCCGCCCCTATTTGGGCAAATGCCGCTTCAACAACTGCCGCCACCTGAAAGAGCCGGATTGCGCCATCCAGCGCGCTGTTGCTGAAGGCGCAATACAAGCGCAACGCCTGACCTATTACCAGCAGTTTCTGCAGGAAATCACATGACAACCGCGCTGGTGACGCATCCCGATACCCTGCTCCATGTCATGGATGGTAGGCATCCCGAGTCACCGGCCCGCATCACTGCCATCCTGGACGAATTGGCAGCTCAGAAATTACTCGATAAATTGCAACGCCACGAAGCACCGCAAGCAACAGATGAAGCACTCCTGCGGGTGCATGACGCAGCCTATGTCCGGCATATCCGCGAGATTGCCCCAAAGGCAGGTATTGTGCGGCTGGATCGCGATACCGCCATGGGCCCAATGTCATTAAGTGCTTGTCTGCATGCATCAGGCGCGGTCATCAAGGCCATTGACCTGGTCATGCAACAGCAGGCTGAAAATGCCTTTTGCTGCGTCCGCCCGCCAGGCCATCATGCAGGCAGAGCCAATGCTGCTGGTTTCTGCATCTTTAACCATATCGCCGCAGGCGCCGCCCATACGCTGGCAATTCATGGCCTGGAAAGAGTGGCAATCCTGGATTTCGATGTGCATCATGGCGACGGCACCGAAGATATATTCCGGCATGACAAGCGGGTGATGCTGTGCTCGACATTCCAGCACCCGTTTTACCCTCACCGCGGCGCAGAGACGCGCTCTGACCACATCATCAACGTTCCCTTGGCGGCGTACAGCGGCGGCAAGGTTTTCCGTGAGGCAGTCCTGCAGCATTTCGCGCCCGCCTTACAGCGTTTCAAGCCGCAATTGGTGCTGATTTCCGCAGGATTCGATGCGCACGAAAACGATCCACTGGCCCAGTTGCAGCTCACTCAGGATGACTATCAGTGGATAACGGCATTCGCCATGTCGGTCGCCGAGCATCACGCAGAAAAACGCATCGTCTCAATACTGGAAGGCGGCTATCACCTCCCATCCCTCGCCCAGTGCGCCGCTGCGCACATTCGCACGCTGGCCCGGCTTCCCGCGCTTTCATAATGTCGTCACAGGCTTTGCTGATATAATCGCGCCATGCAAATTACCACCCGTCTTGAATTTGATGCCGGTCACCGCATCCCCAGCCATAAAAGCCAGTGCCGCAATCTGCATGGCCATCGTTATGCCATGGAAATCACGCTTTCCGGCAATATCATCGAACTGGAAAATGCTTCCGACAATGGCATGGTCATGGACTTTTCTGACGTCAAGGCGATTGCCAAACGTTGTGTGGTGGATTTATGGGATCACGCGTTCCTGGTGTACAAGAACGATACGGCGGTATTGGACTTTCTGCGCAGCCTGCCAGATCACAAAACCGTCGTCTTCAATACCGTGCCGACTGCTGAAAACATGGCGGCTGAAGCCTTCAACATTCTCAAGGCGCAATATCGCGATATCTACGGCACCCAACTCAAGCTGGAGCGGGTGCGTCTTTATGAAACACCCAATAGCTGGGCTGACGCACTAGCCTGAGCTGTTTCCCCGTTATTGATTAGGGGTTACTGCGACCAGATGCAGGCGCCGCCCTTGGCAAGCGTTTGCAGATACTGATCATGCTCTGCCTGCTCAAATTCGTTTGCCGCCAGAATGCGTAAGGGCTTGTTGCGCGCGAGCTTGCTGAGTTCGCCATCAAGCGCTATTGAGCTGCTGTCCATCATATCTATCATCAGGCTTTCCTGCCCGCGCGTCATGGACATGTAAACATCAGCCAGCAGTTCCGCATCGAGCAAGGCGCCGTGCAGGGTGCGCGATGAATTGTCTATGCCGTAATGCCGGCAAAGAGCATCGAGGTTGTTGCGCTGGCCGGGACGCATTTCCTTGGCCAGCTTGAGCGTGTCGATGATTTCCAGCACGCTGTGCTCGATATTGGGCTGCTCCATGCGGCTCAGCTCGGCATTGAGGAAGCCGATATCGAACGGCGCGTTGTGGATGATGAGGTCAGCCCCTGCAACAAATTGCAGAAACTCATCCGCAATATCGGCAAACCGCGGCTTGTCCTGGAGGAATTCCAGCGTGATGCCATGCACTTCCTGCGCCGCTTCGTCAATCTCGCGGTCAGGATTTAGGTAGACATGGAAATGATTGTTGGTCAGCCTGCGGTTGATCAGCTCCACACCGGCAATCTCAATGATGCGGTGCCCTTGAGCGTGGTAAAGGCCGGTCGTTTCCGTATCGAGAAAAATCTGTCGCAAACTCATTTTTACACCTTCACCCGTCCGAGGACTTCATCCACACCTTTATTGGCCAGCGCATCCGCGCGCTCGTTGCCCGCATTGCCTGCATGCCCCTTGACCCAAATCCATTCCACTTCATGCTGCTGCACCAGGGTATCCAGGCTTTTCCAGAGATCTACATTCTTCACCGGCTTCTTGTCGCTGGTTGTCCAGTTTCTTACTTTCCAGCCATGCACCCATTCAGTGATGCCTTTTTGCACATACGCCGAATCCGTATAGATTCTCACCGGGCACTGCCGCTTCAGCGCTTCCAACGCCCGTATCACCGCAGTCAATTCCATGCGGTTATTGGTCGTCTCCATTTCGCCGCCCCAAAGTTCTTTTTCATGTCCCGCATAGGAAAGCCATGCCCCCCAGCCGCCTGGACCAGGGTTTCCCTTGCAAGCGCCATCGGCGTATATCTCGATCAAATTGCTATTGCTCATGTTGCTTTTTCTGTATATCTGCTTTTTGGGAAGGAGTCGGCAGCAAGCCCGCCTTGAATGCTGAACGGCTCCATGCGGGCTTGATCAGCCGCATGCCGATCACGCGTTTTTTCGCCAGCACGAAGTATACCCCACCCATCACCGGCCAGAACCGCGTTCCTAGCCACTCCAGCCCGCCAACATATCTCTGGAGCCGGCTATTGCGGAATGGCAGCCGATGGCAAGCCATCCTGACTTCCAGCACCTCGAAATCCAGCAAGGTCAGCCAATCCTTGACCCGTCTCAGGCTGAGAAAATTCGCATCCCATGGATAATCATCCTGGTTGCTATTAGCCAAGCGGCGCAAACCCCAGGCGCTGACCGGATTGAACCCCGTTATAGCGATATGTCCTTCCGGCACCAGCACTCGCGCGGCTTCCCGCACAGTCTGATGTGGATGGCCACTGAAATCCAGGGTGTGTGGCAGCAGCACCAGGTCCAGGCTATCCGCCTGCAAGGGAAGCTGATGCGATTCGCAGCACAGCAGACCGCCGGCAATATCCGCATTGAATTGATAAGGAATACGGCAATGACGCAACAGCGGCATTTCCAGCATGCCAAACTGCATGGCATTAAAGCCGAAAATATCCGGCACCATCGCGTCGAACAGGCGCTGCTCCTGCGCCATTAGATACTGACCCAATGGGCTGGCAAGCCATTGGTCTTTGTTCGCTGTTGACATCAAGGCCTCAACATATCATTAATAGCTCTAGTTCATTCGCCGATTCATCCAGCTCAGATGCCAGTAATTATCCCGATTCCCGCCTTCAGCGACAATTATATATGGCTAATTCACCATCAAGGCGTTGCCATCATCGTTGATCCCGGCGATGCCCAGCCTGTATTGCAGAGACTCTCAGCAATGAACCTGCGACTGGAGGCCATTCTGGTCACCCATCATCACCATGATCATATTGGTGGCGTGCAGGCGTTGATTGATGCCACATCTGCCGCAGTGTTCGCTCCTGCCAAGGAGCATTATGCATTTCCATATCAGCCGGTAAAGGCGGGGGATACGCTGGATTTTCCGGCCCTCGCGCTATCCCTATCCGTGCTGGAAGTGCCGGGGCATACCCTGGGACATGTCGCCTACTATGGCAATGGCATGTTGTTTTGCGGTGACACCTTGTTTGGCGCAGGCTGTGGACGGCTATTTGAAGGGACACCTGCGCAAATGCATGCATCCTTACAACAACTGGCCGCCTTGCCTGGCACGACGGCTGTCTATTGCGCCCATGAATATACTGAACACAATTTGGAATTTGCTCTTTCCCTGCAGCCTGAACATCAAGCGTTGCTGATTCGCCAGAAAATGACCAGAAAGCTACGTAGCCAAGGCCTACCCAGCCTACCATCCAATTTGTCGCTCGAATTGGCGACCAATCCTTTCCTGCGGTGCCACGAAGCTGAACTGGCCGCCGCATCAGGCAGCTCAAGCCCCGATCCCATCCAGGTATTTGCCGCTATTCGGGAGCTGAGAAATCATTTTTAATCATTGAGATAGTTGAATGACCTCAAGTAAGGTGTTTATTTCTGCCATAGACTTGACGCCATATTCCATCATTCGCTACTATCTAGCACCCGAAGCCTCCCGAGATTTGCGCATGACTGTAAAGTCCCTGCTGAAGCTGGTATTGCTGGCCTTTCCCATTGCGACAGTCCCTGCAGCCTACGCTGTCACTAATGTGGTCGGCGATGAAATCGTCATTCTCGGAGACTATCCCAGCGACGATGTCGCAGGTTACATGCCTGACGGCATCAGTTTACAGAGCCAGGAAACCCTGGATACTTCCGATCTATGGCAACGCATTCGCGACGGTTATGGCATGCCGGAATTGCAATCAGCCAAAACCAGTACGCATGAAAACTGGTATTCCTCACGCCCCGATTACGTCAAGCGCATGGTGGATCGCAGCCAGCGCTATCTCTATTACATCGTCGAAGAAGTGCAGAAACGTGGCATGCCGACGGAAATCGCCCTGCTGCCCATGATTGAAAGCGCCTTCAACCCACAAGCGCTTTCACGCAGCAGCGCTTCAGGCATCTGGCAATTCATCCCATCCACCGGCAAGAACTTCGGCCTCAAGCAAAACTGGTGGACGGATAGCCGACGCGATGTCACCGCCGCCACCAACGCAGCGCTCAACTACCTACAAAAGCTCTATGTCATGTTCGGCACCTGGGATCTCGCCCTGGCCGCCTATAACGCCGGTGAGGGCACTGTCAGCCGCGCCATTGCCCGCAATCGCAGCCTGGGCCTGCCTACGGATTATCAGAGTTTAGAACTGTCTGATGAAACCAAGAATTACGTGCCCAAGCTACAGGCCGTCAAGAACATCATGACAGACCCGCAGCGTTATGGCCTGAATATCCGCAGCATCCCCAACCGCCCCTACTTCGCCAAGGTCACGGCACCGCAACAGATAGATGCAAAACTCGCAGCAGACCTGGCTGAAATCTCCTACGAAGAATTCGCCTCGCTGAACCCCGAATATAATCGCCCGGTGCTCACCGCCAATGGTAGCGTGCATGAAATCCTGCTGCCGATCAGCGCAGCCGAGGTGTTTACCAACAACCTGGCGGCTTATGACAAGCCACTGGTCAGTTGGCAAACCTACTATGTCAAGCGCGGCGAGCGCATGGACAATATCGCCCGGAAATTTGGCATAGACCCAGCAAAACTTAAAGTCATCAATGGCTTGAGCACCGCCAATATCATCGCCAGCAACACCGCGCTCCTAGTGCCTGCACAACCGGATATTCAGGAAAGCGCCATCGTAGCGGATGACCATGACTTGCCAGTAGCTGCTGTTGCCTCTGCCAATCCGCTGCCAAGCGCAATCAAGCATACGGTGAAAAGCGGCGATACCATCAATAGCATCGCCAAACGTTATAACCTCAGCTCTCAGCAACTGATGAGCATGAATGGTCTGAAATCCTCCGCGCTGAAACCAGGCCAGAGCCTGTCCATTGTCGTTTCATCCAAGGCAGTAGCCACAGCGTCACCATCCAAGAAAACTCCTGCTAACAAACATTATGTAGTCAAGCGCGGCGATACACTGGATAGCATTGCTCGAAAATTCGCCATCCCCAGCAAGGATTTGAAGCGCTGGAACAACATCAGTGGATCACGCATCGTGCCTGGCAGCAAACTGACAGTTTCCCGTCCAGACGAGGCTTGAGGGCGCTTTTTCCGTGGGTTTCACTCCCCTTCTCCCCATGCGGTTTTTATCTTTTGCGCTCACGGTACTGCTGACTGCTTGCCTAACGGCATGCGGCTCATCCGCAGTTGAGCAGGTTGCGGATTACGACCGCGACTATCCACCGGAAGATGGCGGCACCATGATCGACGCCACGCGGGGCGAGCCGAGCGGACTTGTTCCTATGCTCGCCGGTGAGGCAGCAGCATCCGCCGTTGCGCAACATATTTTCAGCAGCCTGCTGCGTTATGACAAAAATCTGGAATTCGAGGGACAGCTGGCAGAGTCGTGGCAAATCTCCCCGGACCAGAAAGTGATTACCTTCAAGCTCAAGCCAAATCTAAAATGGGCTGATGGCAAACCGCTCACCAGCGCAGATGTCCTGTTTACCTGGAAGCTCATCACCGACGAGAAAACCCGCACCCCATACGGCTCCGACTACAAACTGGTTGTCAAGGCCGAAACGCCCGATGCCCGCACCTTCAGAGTCAGTTATGCCGAACCTTACGCGCCAGCCATCAATTCCTGGGCCGGGCTGGACATCTTGCCCAAGCACCTGCTTGAGGGCAAGGATATCAATACCAGCCCATTTGTCCGTAATCCGGTGGGCAGCCATTATTACAAATTGGAGAAATGGCGGCCCGGCGAACAGGTTTCACTGGTGCGCAACCCGCTATCTACACAAGGGCCAGCGCATATAGAACGCCTGGTCAGCCGCTTTATCCCAGACGAAGCCTCGCAATTTCTGGAACTGATGGCCAACAATATCGACACGATGGCCCTCTCTCCGGTGCAATATGCCCGCATTTTCCCAGCCCGGCCTGAACTACAGAAGAAATTCGCACTTTACAAGGAGCTGGGCAACAATTACACCTACCTTGGCTTCAACCTCAAGCACAAGCCATTCGATGACATCCGCGTCCGCAAGGCCATCAACTATGCCATCAACAAGCAGGAACTGATCGATGGCGTATTGCTAGGCATGGGTGAGCCCGTTGCATCCCCTTACAAGCCTGGCACCCGCTGGAGCAACCCAAAACTCAAGCCTTATAGCTACGATCCGGACAAGGCGCGCGCCTTGCTTGAAGATGCCGGGTTCAAGAAAAACCGTGACGGCATCCTAGAGCGCAACGGCAAGCCGCTCTCGTTCGAGATTCTCACCAACCAGAACAAGCAGCGTGAAATGAGCGCAGTGCTCATCCAGCGCAGACTGAAGGAAATTGGTATCGACGTCAGAATACGCGTGCTGGAATGGGCAAGCTTTATCAGTCGCTTCATCAAGACCGGTGATTTCGATGTCGTCCTGCTGGGCTGGCAATTGGCCATTGATCCGGATCAGTATGCCATCTGGCATTCGTCACAACAGGAGCCGGGCCAGTTCAACTTTCTCGGCTACAAGAACCAGCAGGTTGACCGCTTGCTGGAACGCGGCCGCATGGAACTCAACCCGGACAAGCGCATGCGCATTTACCATGAATTTGCCGAAATTCTGCTGGAAGACAGCCCTATCGTATACTTGTTTGCAGGCTATGGTTTGCAAGCCATGCACAAGCGCGTCAAAGGCATAGAGAACCCTGCCCCGCCAGCCGGGATAGGATACAACTCCCATGAATGGTATATCCCCAGGCCGTTGCGGCGCACGGAGATCAGCCAATGATGCCGATGATTGTCCGCACCTGCGGTGATTGGTCTTGCCGGAAGAGCAGCGCATGTTGAAATATCTGTTGAAACGACTGTTCTGGATGGTGCCGCTATTGATCGGCATCAGCCTGATTTCATTTCTTATCATTCATCTCGCGCCAGGCGACATCACCACGACGACAGATTTCGATCCCAAGGCCAGCGAGGAGTCGCGCCAGAAGCTGCGCGAGCTATATAACCTGGACAAACCCGTGATCGTGCAATACGGCTTATGGCTGCAACGCATGGTCAAGCTGGATTTCGGCACCTCCTTCGCCTCGCACCAGCGCCCTGTTTTCTGGAAGACCAAGGACAAGGACGGTAACGTCACACCGGGTATGATCCAGGAGGCTCTGCCAATCACCCTGCTCATCAATGTCTTGAGCCTGGGGTTGATCATCATCATTGCGCTGCCGCTCGGCGTGATCTCGGCTTTGACCCAGAATCGATTGCCCGATCGCGCCATTACCCTATTTGTCTTCATCGGGTTTGCCATTCCCGGCTTCTGGCTCGCGCTGCTGTTGATGTACTGGACCGGCGTTGTCAACGACTGGCTGCCGATCTCGGGTTTGCATAGCCTGGGCGCGGAACATATGCACTGGCTGGCCTATGCCTGGGATGCCTTGAAGCATCTAGCATTGCCTGTGCTGATTTCCGCCCTGAGCGGGCTTGCAGGCATTGCCCTGTTCGTGCGCAACGGCATGCTGGACGTCCTGCACCAGGACTACATCACCACCGCGCGCGCGAAAGGCCTACCGGAAAATACCGTCGTGTACGGGCATGCGCTGCGCAATGCCCTGCTGCCGCTCATCACCATCTTCGGCCTGGCGATTCCGGGGTTGATTGGCGGCTCCGTGATTGCCGAATCGATTTTTGCTATCCCCGGCATGGGCAAGCTGTTCTATGATGCCGTGCTAATGCGGGATTTCCCCGTCATCATGGGCATATTGACCATAGGCTCCGCATTGACGCTGCTGGGTAACCTGCTCGCCGATCTGGCCTATGCCTGGGCAGATCCCCGCGTACGCCGTGGAGTCATGCAATGAAGCGCGCGCTATCAAATCCATTGGCCCTTTCCGGCTTCATCATTATTTCCGGCATCCTTCTACTGGCGCTGTTCGCGCCGTTGATCGCGCCGTATGAGCCAGATGCCATTGATGTTCAGGCCATCCTGCTTAGCCCTTCTTCCAACCACTGGATGGGTACGGATGCGCTGGGCCGCGATGTATTCACGCGCATGTTATATGGCGCCCGTATTTCCCTGCTGGTCGGCTTGGTGGCGGTGGGTATCGCCACAGCTATCGGCATCGTGTTGGGAGCAATTGCGGGCTATTATCGCGGCTGGGTGGATATGATCATCATGCGGGCGGTCGATGTCATGTTGTCTATTCCGACTTTCTTCCTGATTCTGGCGGTCATTGCATTCTTAACGCCGTCGATCTGGAATATCATGGTCATCATCGGCCTGACGTCCTGGATGGGGGTCACCCGCCTCGTGCGAGCTGAATTCCTCAGCCTGCGCAACCGCGAATTCGTCATGGCTTCGGAAACCCTGGGTGCCAGCGACAAGCGCCTGATTTTCAAACACTTGCTGCCAAATAGCATGACGCCGGTGATCGTCAGCTCGGTGCTCGGCGTCGCCAGCGCAGTGCTGATCGAATCTGGGTTGAGTTTTCTGGGACTAGGTGTGCAGGCACCGCAAGCGTCATGGGGCAATATTCTCACTGACGGCAAGGAATATATTCAGTTTGCCTGGTGGCTATCGCTATTTCCTGGCCTTGCCATTCTGATCACTGTGCTGGGTTACAACCTGCTGGGTGAAGGCCTGCGCGATGTCTATGACCCGCGCTCGTCGCAATCACGCTAGCAGATTGAGATTAAATTAACTCAGAGCAAGCGCTGGAATTCATCCAGGGATAATGGCCTGGAGAAAAGATAGCCTTGGAATGCCCTACAACCATACTGTATAAGCATTTCCATCTGCTCTTTAGTTTCCACGCCTTCCGCAATCACTTCCAGATCCAGCGCTGCCGCCATCGCGATAATGGCTTTCACAATCACCGCATCATTAGCATTGTTTACAATATTGCCCACAAAGCTGCGGTCTATCTTGAGCTGGTTCAGCGGCAAGCTCTGCAAATGCACCAATGAGGAATAGCCGGTGCCAAAATCATCCATGGCAAAGTGAATTCCAAGTTGCTGCAACTCCAGCATTTTCCTGACGTTGTCCGAAGTACCTTCCATAATGAGACTTTCCGTCAGTTCGAGTTTCAGCCGCGATGGATCGATTCCGGTTTCTTCTAATATTGCCTTGACCTGAGTTACAAAATCTTCATGACACAACTGAAGAATACTGATATTGACTGACAATATCAGGTGGCGGGTAAACTCATGCTGCTCCCATGCCTTGAGCTGCTGACAGGCGGCTTTGAGCACATAATGGCCAATAGGCCGGATAAGCCCGGTTTCCTCGGCAAGCGGGATAAATTGCGCAGGCGATACCAGTCCACGCTCTGGGTGCTGCCAGCGCAGCAGAACCTCGGCGCCATAAGCATGCTGTTCTGCATCTACCTGGATTTGATAATAAAGCAGAAACTGGTTCAGGCTGAGCGCCATGCGTAAATCTGCCTCAAGCTCCGCCTTGCGTTCTATCATCTCCTGCAAATGGGGATCAAACAGGCAATAGGTATTCTTCCCAGTCTGCTTGGCTTGATACATCGCCGTATCCGCTCGGCGCAAAACCTCATGGATATTGTCTGCGCCATTGAAGATAGTAATGCCGACACTGGCAGTGCAATGATAATGGTAGCCCTTGAGTTCATAGGTATGGCTGATCGCCTGGCATACCTTTTCCGCAACACATAAAGCATCTTTTGTCGCCAGTTCCTCGTCCGTACTGATGTTTTCCAGCACTACAAGAAACTCATCCCCACCAAACCTGGCGACCATGTCATTTTGCCGCACCGAACTGCGCAGGCGCGCGGCAACCTCCGTCAGCAACAGGTCGCCGAAATCATGTCCCTTGGTATCATTCAGCGTCTTGAAGTTATCCAAATCGATGAAGAAAATAGCACCATAATCTTCATGTTTCTGACCATTTGCCAATGCCAGCGCGAGCTGATCCATCAACAAACGCCGGTTGGGCAAATGGGTCAAGGGATCATAGAAGGCCAGACGATAGATATTTTCATTGGCTTCTTTCTGCTGGCTGACGTCAGTAAAAGTAGCCATGTAATTGGTGACGTGATTATGGTCATCGGTGATCGCCTTGATCGTCAACAGCTTGGGATAAATAGTGCCGTCCTTGCGCTTGTCCCAGACCTCACCCTGCCAATAATGATGCTCCCGCAATTCAGCCCACATCTTGCGATAAAAGGCTGCATTCTGTCGCCCAGACTTCAATAGTGAAGACGTCATTCCCAACACCTCATCCTCGCGATATCCGGTCAAGCGGGTGAATGCGCTATTGACCTTGAGAATGATATTGTTGGCATCTGTCACCAGGATGCCATCCTGACTTTCAAATGCGTGCCGCGTAATCCTGAGCTCACTCTCGGTTTCTCGCAGGCTTCCCCTCAAGTCAGCAACCTCTTGCTGCAATAGGTCGTATCGATCCTGCAACGACATGCTGGGTAGCAAGCGTTGCATCAATCCACATAGCCATTGTTGCCATATAGAACCCTGTGAGCAGCAAATCGAGTTATCAACTGACACAAGCTGCTCCTGTTACCAATACTCCCCATAAAAACGCCATTTCATCACTTCCCATTTTATTATTTGTGATAAGAAAGCTCACTGTTTATCAAGTTAATGACTTTGATTAACCTATTGAGCCCTTAGCATTTGTTGTCAGTAACATTAATTTTTTGACCGAAGATCAATATTAAATTGACAATATGATAAAGTAAAATCCATTTTTAAAGAACCAGTTAAACCAGTTATAGTAAATCACGTTTATTCATGTGATATAGCGGAAATATAAAAACCCTTCCATCCATTTGAATAAAATAATAAAAGCCGGGAATTCCCGGCTTTTATTATTTGCTATTAAAAAATGCGACATTCACACATCGATCATTGACGAAAACCAGTTCGATGGATTTGTAGGTCCGCTTCTCATCGTATCTCACGATATCCTTGTAGTACCACATCTCAACCTGGTCAGGCTTGCCTTTACTATCGACAGGCCGCCCAAGCACATTGGAAGCATTGCTTGGTTTCACCGATTGCTCTTTCTTGACTGGCTGACCCAGCTGTTTCGCCACCTCATCGCGGGTTTTATTGCTGAAAGCCCTTAGAAACTCTTGTTCGCTGTAAACCGTCTCTTTCTTGGGCTCAGCCATGGCTGGCGTCGTCATCATGACAGATGCAACCATGACGCCGACGATCACCAAGCATTTTTTGTATAAAGCCATTCAACTACTCCTTCTTCCTCTGTATGAATCACCATACCCGATCAGCCTTATCAAGACTGTCTGGCCTTATTTATAATCAACAATCTGCTATCTCAAGCTGCAGGCCATCATACCCTACATGAACGGATGACGGCAGTTTTTCGCTGACTTCCACATACTCCATTTCGTGGGTCATATGAATGAGATAGGTACGCTTCGCGCCGATGATGGCTGCCTGCTCCAGACTTTGCGCCAGGCTGAAATGGGTATAATGCGGTTCATGGCGCAGGCAATCCAGCAACAAGACATCCAGATCATGCAGCAACTCCATCGACGTGGCAGGAATAGCGGAAACATCGGTGAGATAAGCCAGCTTCCCTATGCGGTAGCCATACATCTCTAACCTCCCATGCAGCACCGGCACTGGTATCACCTCAATACCAAACAGGTCAAATGGCTGTTCCACCGGGTTAACGCTCAATATGGGTAAATCCCAATAATCCATCGGCTCGCGGATAGCGTAGCCGAACTTGCTGACAATATGCTCCATCGCATCCGGCTTGCCGTATAGCGGAATCTGCTGCCGCTGCCTTTGGCAAAAGGCGCGTAAATCATCAATGCCATGCAGATGATCCGCATGCGTGTGTGTATAAAGCACGGCATCGACATGCGTGATATTCTCGCGCAGTGCCTGCGACCTCATATCGGGACCGGTATCGATCAGGATGTTTTTGCCATTGTCCAGCGTGATCAACGAGGAGCAGCGGCTGCGCTTGTTTTTGGGATTATCAGATTTACAGGTGGCGCACTGGCAGCCAATCACGGGGGTTCCCGAGCTGGAGCCGACCCCCAGCACGGTCAGGCGCATGGCTGCGCCGCCTTGAACAGGCGGAAAAAGTTGGCCGTTGTCGCCTGCTCGACCTCCTGGTAAGAAATATCGCGAAGAATGGCAATTTCCTCTGCCACATAGCGCACATAGGCAGGCTGATTCAGTTTGCCGCGGAACGGCACGGGAGCAAGATAAGGAGAATCGGTTTCAACGAGGATACGGTCCAGCGGTATTGCTTTGGCGACCTCTTTCAATGCCACGGCGTTCTTGAAAGTCAAGATGCCCGAGAACGAGATATAAAAGCCCAGCTCGATTGCCGCCAGCGCCACTTCCAGGCTTTCAGTAAAGCAGTGCATGACGCCGCCTACTTGCTCGGCATGCTCTTCGCACATGATGCGCAAGGTATCTTCTGCAGCATTGCGCGTATGAATTACCAAGGGCTTCTGTGCGCGAATCGCCGCGCGGATATGAGTGCGGAATCGCTCGCGCTGCCATTCCAGATCGCCTGTGAGGCGGAAGTAATCCAACCCGGTTTCGCCGATCGCCACAACCTTGGGATGAGCTGCCAACTCAACCAGGTGATCCTCGGTAAATTCAGGCTCATCTTCATAATCGGGATGCACGCCTACTGATGCATAGAAATTGTCATAAGCCGCTGCGACGGCCAGCACATCAGGAAAATCCGGTAAGGTCACAGAAATACACAAGGCATGTCCGACCCTCTCCTCCTGCATCGCAGCACGCAATGCCTGCATATTGTTACGCAATTCAGGAAAATTCAGGTGGCAATGGGAATCAACAAGCATAAAACTTAAAAATCAAATAATTGAACAATATATTCAGGTAATAAATTACATTGTGTGTGTGGGCCGCTGGGATTTCAAGGCGTTGCCCAGCAAGCCTTCGATCTGGTTGCGCGCTTGCAACCCGCCATCTTTCTCGCTCATCTGCACGCCTATCCCCTGCGGGCGGTTGCCATGCACGACGGGGCTGATCCATACCACTCGCCCCGCCACCTTGAGCTTGTCCGGATTATCCAGCAGGCTGAGCAGCAGGAACACCTCATCACCGATATTGAAGGGCTTGTTGGTCGGAATGAACAGCGCCCCCCCTTGAATGAAAGGCATATACGCGGCGTACAGGGCAGCCTTTTCCTTGATGGCAAGCGACATGACGCTGGGCTTGGGGGCTGCCTGCTTTTCCGCAATCTCCTGTTTGCTCATCGTAGCTTCCTGATCCTTTATCTGGAAAACAGCTTGCTGTATTGCAACAGCAAATGCTCAAGCTGCAGTTCATTATTCAGCGGATGGCTGGCTGAACGCCTAGCTTCATCCACCTGTCGCTGGAAGGCCAGCAACGCGCTCAAGTCTACGCTTTTGGCCAGGGCTTGCAAAGCTGCGGCATCACGCGCATGGTAGCGCAACGATACATTCAGCCTGACCGCCAGAAGGTCGTATACCCATTTCTGCAAGGCGACCATCACTTCTTCCATTCCCATCGCGGCAAACTCGGCTGCCGTAGCAAATGGGTCCAGCCTGCCGCCTTGGGCAAGCCGCGCAGCCATTGCCTGCATTCGACCATTGCCAGCGCTAGCTGCATCTACTGCCTGTAACGGCGAACCACCGCTATAGGCCAGCCAATATTGGGCATCCTGCACATTCTGCTGCTGCAACCATGTCAATGCCTCCTCCTCAGTCGGCGCGGGCATTTCCAGTTGCTGGCAACGGCTCATGATAGTGGGCAGCAGGCGCTGGGGATGGCTGGTGACGAGGATGAAAACGATATTGGCAGGCGGTTCCTCCAGCATCTTCAGCAATGCATTGGCGGATGTCTGGTTCAAGGCATCCGCCGGGTGAATCACCACCGCCCGCACGCCATCATTCTGATGGCTGGATAGCTCAAGAAAGCTCGCCAATTCGCGTATCTGCGCAACAGAGATCTGCGAGCTCTTGCGCACAGGCTTTTTGCTGGCAGGCGCAGACTCTCCCGCGTCTGCTGTTTCCTGCTCAGGAGTCAACAGACGGTAATCGGGATGACTTTTCAACTGAAACCAGTTGCAACTGATGCATTGGCCGCACGCATGACCATCAACAGCAGGCGACTGGCACAACAGCGATTGCGCCAACGCATTGGCAAACGCCAGCTTGGCTATCCCCTGCTTGCCCCGCAGCAACAGCGCATGGTGCCTGCGATCGCGCGATTGCTGCAAGCGTTGCCAGGTGCCGGCATGCCAGGGATAACGCTCACTCATCGCTGACAAAAACCATTGATAATTTCAACGACTTCCTGCCGAACTACTTCCAGCGGCCGATTGCCGTCAATCACGCGGAAACGTTGCGGTTGGGCCTCGGCCCGCGCAAGATAGCCGTTGCGGATACGCCTGAAGAAATCGGCGCTTTCGCTCTCAAACTTATCCGGCGCGCGCGCCGCGGCCAATCGCGTCACGCTTACCTCCACCGGTACATCAAACAATAACGTCATATCTGGCTGCAAGCCCTGCTGCACCCAGCTTTCCAGCATCTCCACCTTTTCAGGCGGCACGCCACGGCCGCCACACTGATAGGCAAAGGATGCGTCCGTGAACCGGTCGGACAACACCCATGCGCCACGCGCCAATGCAGGGGCTATTACCTCGGCAATATGCTCGCGCCGCGCGGCGAACATCAGTAGGGTTTCCGTTTCGGCATGCATACGCTGATGCAATAGCAATTCACGTAATTTCTCTCCCAATGGCGTGCCACCGGGCTCACGTGTGGAAACAACCTCTACCCCGCACGTCGTCAGAGTGGCAAGAATACTCTCTATATGCGAGCTCTTGCCCGCGCCATCCATGCCTTCCAGCGTAATGAATTTACCGCGCATTGCCGCCTTTCAGTTGATACCGCACCACTGCGCGGTTATGTTCGCTCAAGGTACGTGAGAATTGATGACTGCCGTCGCCCTTGCCGACAAAGTAGAAAGCGTCGGTCTGCTCAGGATGCAATGCCGCCGTAATGGCGGCCAGCCCTGGCATGGCAATAGGAGTGGGAGGCAAGCCTGCCCGCGTATAAGTATTGAAAGGCGTATCTTTTAATAAGTCGCGCTTGCGCAAATTGCCATCAAATGCCTCACCCATGCCGTAGATCACAGTAGGGTCAGTCTGTAGGCGCATGCCGATGCGCATGCGGTTTAGGAATACCCCGGCGATAGTAGCCCGCTCACTGGCTTTACCTGTTTCCTTCTCCACAATGGAGGCCATAATCAGGGCTTCATAGGGTGTCGCGTAAGGCAGCCCTGGCGCGCGCTGCTCCCAAGCCGCCTGCAAGCGGCCCTGCATGGCAATATAAGCGCGCTTGAGGATATCCTGATCGCTCATGCCCCGACTGAAGAAATAGGTATCCGGGAAGAACAGGCCTTCCGGCGATGATTCCGTAGCGCCGATGTTTTGCATGATTTCCATATCTGTATAAGCCATGGTCAGGTGGCGCACAGATTCATGATTGTTCAGCGCTTGCCGCATCTGGGCAAATGTCCACCCCTCGATGAAGGTGATACTGTCCTGGGTGACATTGCCATTGCTCAAGGTAGTGAAAAGCTCGTAAGGCGTTTGCCCGGATTCCAGCAAATAATTGCCCGCCTTGATGCCGCCGGCCATCTTCATGGCTCTGACCAGCAGAATAAAGCTCCATGGCTCCTCCAGGATGCCTTGCTCTACCAATTGTTGGGAAATCACGCGCAGGTTGCTGCCTGCGCGGATTTCAAACTCGACTGTCTTGGTGGGAAATTGCAGCGGCGTAATGACAAAGTAAGTCATCCATGCGACAAACCCGATAACCAGCACCGTGCCCAATAACAACAGACTTTTCAATATACGCATGCTATTCCTGCAAAACTTGGCGCAACCTGTCAGCCAGCGAAGCTACAGGCCAGGTTTGGCGATTGAAATCCACTACCTGCCAGACACCATAAAGGCTGTTGCACATCAAGACTTCATCCGCCTCCATCAACATATCCAGCGTCAAGGAAGCAATAATGGGGGTCAAGCCAAGGCCGGGGGCAATATCCAGGATGCGCTGACGGGTAATGCCCGCAACACCGCATTGGTGCAGATCGGGCGTGGACAATATTGTACCCGAGCGCACAAAAATATTACTCATCACGCCCTCAACCACCAGGCCGGCCTGGTCCAGCATGACACCCTCGCTGATGGATGGATCACTCCACTCCTGTCTGGCCAGCACGTTTTCCAAACGGTTAAGATGCTTGATGCCAGCCAGCAAGGGTTGATGCGCCAATCTGGTCTGGCAAAAATGCGCCCTAATACCCCTATCAGCATTTTGCGGAGGATAATTCGGCAATGGGCTACGGATGGCGACACGAGTAACATTGTCATGCTCCCCCACCGCATAGCCTCTTTCGCTGACCCCGCGGGTCAGAATGAGTTTAATCACCCCATCTGCCTGATCGGCAAATAATTGTTCAATATCCTCTTGCCAGAGCGTAACTTCCGGGCAGGCAAGCCCAAGGCGTCTGCTATCCTCCGCGAGCTTGGCATAATGCTCTAGCCATGCCGTCGTTTGTCCATTTTTCACTCGGATAGTCCGAAACACGCCGTCACCATAGGCAAACCCACGGTCCAGGGGTGAAATCGCGGCATCGGCCACACCATTGATTAGAAACGTCGCTGTATTCATCGAGATATATAAAATCAACAGCCGCCCATGCTAAAACATCCGCATCAAGTTAGAAAGAAATTCCCTCCACAAAAGCTGTGGATAATTTTGTGGATGAAGTTTGGAAAGACCCGCTAAGCCGCCGTCAGCACTAAGGTTTTCTTGATTCGCCTAATTTTTAGGCATTTAATTTTAACTATATAAATCAAATGCTTATAAAATTATAAATTTTATAGCCATGCATACAGACAAACCTCTGTCAATAGTCGTCCATCTGTGAATAAAGGCCCGTGTACTCCTTGCAGAATATACGGGCCTCATCAGGTTTTCGTTATTGGCAACGTGAGATTTATATTTTACAGAACACCAGGCTACCGTTTGTACCGCCGAAACCGAAGTTGTTTTTCACTGCCACATCAATCTTCAAATCCCTGGCTTCATTCGCGCAGTAATCCAGATCGCATTCTGGATCCTGATTGAAGATATTGATGGTAGGAGGCGATACCTGATGGTAAATGGATAATACGGTGAATACCGATTCCAGGCCGCCCGCACCGCCAAGCAAGTGACCCGTCATCGACTTGGTGGAACTCACCACCAGGTTCTTGGCATGGTCACCAAATGCCGCCTTGATGGCATTGGTTTCATTCACATCGCCCAAAGGTGTGGAAGTGCCATGTGCGTTGACGAACTGTACCTGATCAGGATTGAGCCCCGCGTTCTTCAACGCGTTCACCACCGAACGGCGAGGGCCATCCATGTTGGGCGCTGTCATGTGATAAGCGTCGGCGCTCATGCCATAGCCTGTCAGTTCCGCATAGATCTTGGCGCCACGCTTCTTGGCATGCTCATATTCTTCGAGCACCAGCACACCGGCACCTTCACCAATGACAAAACCATCACGATCAGCGTCCCAAGGACGGCTAGCCGTCGCTGGGTCATCATTACGGGTTGAAAGCGCGCGCGCGGCTGCGAAGCCACCTACGCCCAGTTCAGTAATCGGTGCTTCAGCACCGCCCGCCACCATGACATCGGCATCACCATATTCGATCATGCGGGCTGCGTCGCCAATTGAATGCGTGCCTGTAGTACAAGCAGTTACAATAGCGACATTGGGACCCTTGAACCCATACATGATGGAAAGGTTGCCCGAGATCATATTGATGATGGTGCCAGGAATGAAGAATGGCGAAATCTTGCGAGGGCCGGATTCTTTGTAAATCTTGTCCGTATCCTCGATCAATTGCAGACCACCAATGCCGGAACCAATGGAAACTCCAATCCGCTCGGCATTTTCTTCTGTCACTTCGATGCCCGAATCCTTTACTGCCTCAATTGCGGCTACCATGCCGTACTGGATAAAGGTATCCATACGGCGGGCATCCTTGGCAGGCAGATATTGCGAGACGTCAAAACCTTTTACTTCACCTGCGACTTGCGAGGCGAATGGGGTAGCATCGAACTTGGTAATATTGGTGATACCGGATTGACCGGCCACAAGGTTGGCCCAGGAGGTTGGCACACCGATACCTACCGGTGATACAACGCCCAGGCCAGTCACAACTACCCTACGCTTGGACAAGGCAACTCCAAGAAAAATATCAGAAATGGGGGGAGGGGAAAATTATTTCAGGTTTGCGTTGACGTAGTCGATCGCTTGCTGAACAGTAGTGATTTTTTCGGCTTCTTCGTCAGGAATTTCACAGTCGAATTCTTCTTCCAGCGCCATCACCAATTCCACGGTGTCGAGAGAATCAGCACCCAGATCGTCAACAAAAGAGGATTCGTTTTTTACATCAGCCTCGTTCGCGCCCAGTTGTTCAGAAACGATCTTTTTAACGCGTTGTTCGATGTCAGACATCTAAATATTCCTTTCAAGTTTAAGTCGCTTAAAAAAGCTCGGGCTATTCTATCAAAAGTCCCAAGGATTTCAAAAGCAGAATGATGAAGTATTAAAACCTGCTATCAGGCCATGTACATGCCGCCATTCACATGCAGGGTTTCGCCTGTGATATAGCCTGCTGAAGAGGATGCCAGGAAGGCAACAGTCGCTGCGATATCAGCAACATCGCCAAAACGCCCTGCTGGCACGCGCTTCAATAACTCCTCGCGCACATTTTCGGGTAATTCGCGTGTCATGTCGGTATCGATAAAGCCTGGCGCGACGCAGTTCACGGTAATGCCCCGGCTGCCGACCTCTGCCGCCAGCGAGCGCGTGAACCCTGCCATGCCGGCCTTGGCTGCCGCATAGTTGGCTTGGCCGGGATTGCCCATATGGCCCACCACGGAAGAAATATTGATGATACGGCCGCTCCTCGCCTTCATCATCGGGCGCAGCACCGCCTGCGACATCCGGTAGACGGAAGTAAGGTTGGTCGCGATCACGGCGTCCCAATCCTCGTCCTTCATGCGCATCAATAGGGTGTCGCGCGTGATACCTGCGTTGTTCACCAGGATGCTGACATCGCCAAACTGGCCGGCAATGTTCTTCAATACGGTCTCGACCTGCCCGGCATCATTAACGTCCAACGCCAGGCCAATGCCGCCGTGCGCACTCAACGCCTGAGTAATATTGGCAGCGCCGGACTCACTGGTCGCGGTGCCGACTACCTTGGCACCCTGTTTTGCCAGCTCCTGCGCAATGGCGGCGCCAATACCACGGCTGGCGCCTGTAACAAGTGCAATTTGCCCTTCCAGCATGATTGCCCTCCTCCTTGATAATTATTGTTTGAATTGCGCCTGGGCTTCCGCCAGCGCTTCCTGGTTGACCAATGCGATGCATGGCAGCTCGGCCACCGTGCGCTTGACCAGTCCTGCCAATACCTTGCCAGGGCCGCACTCCGCGCTGGCAGTCACGCCGGAGGCATGCACCGCCTGCACGGTCTCCACCCAGCGCACAGGGCTGTAAAGCTGGCGCACCAAGGCATCCTTGACCTTGGCCGCATCTTCATATGAAGCTACGTCTGCATTATGCAGCACTGGGATTTGGGCGGATACGAAACCCACATCCTTGAGATACTCGGCCAGCTCATCCGCCGCAGGCTTCATCAGGGCGCAATGGGACGGCACGCTGACCGGCAGCAGCAAGGCGCGCTTGGCGCCCTTCGCCTTTGCAGCCTCAATACCGCGCTCAACCGCAGCCTTGTGCCCGGCGATCACGACCTGGCCAGGGGAGTTCAAATTGACTGCTTCCAGCACCTCTCCTTGCGCCGCCTCGGCACAGGCCGCACGGACGGCATCGTCGTCCAGCCCGAGCACGGCCGCCATGGCGCCGACGCCTTCGGCCACGGCACGCTGCATGACGTCGGCACGGAAACGCACCAGAGGCAATGCCGCTTCGTAGGACACGATGCCGGCCGCAACCAGCGCGGTGTATTCGCCCAGGCTATGGCCAGCCAACACGGTCGGCAGTGGCCCGCCCTGGGATTGCCACGCGCGCCATGTCGCAACGCCGGCCGCCAGCATCAACGGTTGGGTATTGGTGGTCTGGTTGATCGCATCGTTGGGCTCGGTCGCCATGCGCCAGAAATCGACACCAAGCGTATCGGAGGCCTCGACGAACGTGTCCTTGATCACGGCAAGGTCGCCAAAGCCCTGCATCATGCCGACGGATTGTGAGCCTTGCCCGGGAAAGAAAAATGCGAAATTCATGAATGCGGCCTTTTTTAGGTCGTAAGGAATCGTTTGAATGAATTAATACTTGAGGAGCACGGAGCCCCAGGTAAAGCCGCCGCCAAATGCTTCCATCAACACGGTTTCACCACGCTTGATGCGCCCGTCGCGCACTGCGACATCCAGGGCCAGCGGCACGGATGCGGCGGAAGTGTTGCCGTGCTTGTCCACGGTTACCACCACCCGGTCCATGTCCATGCCCAGCTTGCGCGCGGTCGACTGCAGGATACGGATATTGGCCTGGTGCGGCACCAGCCAATCGATGTCCGATTTCTGCATGCCGTTGGCCTCCAGCGTTTCATCGACAATGGCGTCCAATGTATTCACCGCGATCTTGAACACGGCGTTGCCTTCCATATGGATGGTCTTTTCCTCGCCGCGGTTGGAAACGCCAGTCGGCACATTGAGCAGTTTTGTGTAGCTGCCGTCGGCGTGCAGATGGGTGGAGATGATGCCCTGCTGGTCGCTGGCACCCAGTACTACCGCGCCGGCGCCGTCCCCCCAGAGGATACAGTTGCTGCGGTCGGTCCAGTCGGTGATACGCGACATGGTCTCGGCGCCCACTACGAGCGCGGTTCGCGCCGCGCCGCTGCGGATGAAATTATCGGCAGTGGCAATCGCATAGATAAAGCCGCTGCATACCGCCTGCACATCGAACGCAGGCGCGCCTGTATTGCCCAGCTTGTGCTGCAGCAGGCAAGCCGTGCTCGGAAACACGCGGTCGGGCGTCGTGGTGGCGACAATGATCAAATCCACGGCATCCGCGGTGACGCCCGCCGCCTCCAGTGCGCGCTGTGCGGCATGGAAGGACAGGTCGCTGGTGAATTCACCCTCGGCGGCAATATGGCGCTGGCGGATGCCGGTACGGGTATAGATCCACTCATCCGTTGTATCGACCATGCGCTCAAGATCAGCATTGGTCAGAATCTTCTCCGGCAAATAGCTGCCGGTTCCCAAGATGCGCGAATAGATGGTCATATGCCCTCTTTATATATTCTCGGCACCCGGCGCAGCGGGCTGCGGCTTGAGGTGCTCGATTTCGAGTTGCTCGGTGATACGGTTCAGGACGCCGTTGCGCGACTCTTCCGCTGCCGCCCGGATCGCATATTGGAACGCCAGGCTGTCTGCGCCGCCGTGGCTCTTTATCACGACACCGCGCAAGCCAAGGAAAGTTGCGCCATTGTAGCGACGGTGGTCCAGTCTGCGCTTGAACGCCTTGAGTACCGGCATGGCGCCCAGCGCCATCAGCTTGGTAAACCAGTTGCGCTTGAACTCCTGCACCAGGAAACGGTTGACCATTTGGGCCAACCCCTCCGAAGTCTTCAGGGCGACATTGCCGACAAAGCCATCACAGACCACGACATCCGTCGTGCCCTTGTAAATATCATTGCCTTCAATATTGCCATAAAAATTCAGATGACTGGCACGCAGCAACTCCCCTGCCTGCTTGACCACCTCATTGCCCTTGATGTCTTCAGAGCCGATATTGAGAAGACCCACCGTCGGGCGCTCCTTGCGCTCAATACAAGACACCAGCATGGCGCCCATGATGGCAAATTGCAGCAAATGCTCTGGCGTGCAGTCGGCATTGGCTCCCAGATCCAACATATATATCTTGCCTTTTTGTGTAGGCAAGACGCCCGCAATCGCGGGTCGGTCAATGCCAGGCAAGGTTTTCAGGACAAAACGCGCAGTTGCCATCAACGCTCCTGTATTGCCGGCGCTAACGCAGGCATTGGCCTCGCCGTTCTTGACGAGGTTAATGGCCACGCGCATGGATGAATCTTTTTTGTTCTTGAGCGCGCTCTGGGGAGATTCGTCCATCGCCACGACTTCACTAGCGTGCTGAATCCTGAGACGCGGGCCAACTGTCGCCTTATTGGACGCCAGCTCTGCCTCTATTACATCCTTCAAGCCAACAAGAATGATATTTAATTGGCTATCCTGCTTGATAGCGTGAAGTGCTGCGGGAATGGTGACATGGGGGCCATGGTCGCCTCCCATTGCGTCGATAGCAACTGTTATGTCCATGCTAACAATCGGAAGTTAGATACAAAAGCGCCAGCCTGGAGGCTGGCGCATATATTTGCATATCCAGAGGATATTACTCGCCCTTGGCTGGCAACACCTTGCGACCACGGTAGTAGCCATTAGGGCTGACGTGGTGACGCAAATGGGTTTCGCCTGTGGTGGGCTCAACTGCCAGCGGCGGGTTGGTCAGGAAGTCGTGGGAACGGTGCATGCCACGCTTGGATGGTGACTTTTTATTCTGTTGAACGGCCATAATGTGCTCCTAGTTAACTAATCGTTTTGGCTTTTGCCAGCTTTGAAACCTTTCAACACAGCAAAAGGACTCGGTTTTTCCAACTCGACCTTGCCCGCATTCTCACACTTTTCATCAGAGTGCTTGGGCGCCAATGGCAAAGTCAGCAATATCTCGTCTTCTACCAGGTCTATCACCGGCATCTGCGTTTCCGCCACCAGGTAATCCACCTCATCGTCATATTCATCTGAATCTGGCGATGGAATCGCATCTTCACTGGTGACGATCACAAAGTCTGCAGCCACATCCAGCGGGTATTCAAATGAATCCAGGCATCGCTGGCAAATCAGTTTCAACACGCCCTGCGCTTCCAGATGGAGCACGGGTTTGCCGGATTCGTCAGTCCTGCCACTCAAGGCGATCTCCAGCGTACCATTGGTATCGGCCAGAATTTCACCCAGGCGAGAAAATCGCAAGAGCGGGATTATATCATGGAATTCCTGCGCTTTTCTTACGAAATCGAGACTATTGATAACGGGCAGATTCATTGCTTGTGCAGTCATAAGCCGCGCATGATATAATTTGAAAGTTTCCCTGTCAAAAATCAGCACCATTTTTCAGGCTTAGGTTTACTTCGTGATCAAAAAAATTCTAATTGCCAACCGGGGCGAAATCGCCGTGCGTATTGTACGCGCCTGCTCAGAGATGGGCATCAAATCCGTTGCCATATATTCAGATGCAGACCGCCATGCACTGCATGTCAAGAAAGCAGACGAAGCCTACAATATCGGGTCAGACCCGGTGCTGGGCTATCTGAATACTCATAATATAGTCAATCTCGCAGTCGCCTCCGGCTGTGACGCCCTGCATCCGGGCTATGGCTTCCTTTCCGAGAATCCAGAGCTCGCAGAAATCTGCGCGCGCCGCGGCATCAAGTTCATCGGACCGGATGCCAAGGTCATTCGCCAGATGGGCGATAAAATCCAGGCCCGTACCGCCATGATCAAGGCAGGCATTCCCTGCGTGCCCGGCAGCGACGGCAATCTGGAAAACCTGGAAGAAGCCCGCAAGCTGGCCAACAAAATCGGCTATCCCGTGATGCTGAAAGCCACCAACGGTGGCGGCGGACGTGGTATTCGGCGTTGTAACGACGAAAAGGAATTGCTTGGCAATTACGACCGCGTTATTTCCGAAGCCAGCAAGGCATTCGGCAAGCCCGAAGTTTTTCTGGAAAAATGCGTGGTCAACCCACGCCATATTGAAGTACAGGTACTCGCGGACAGCCATGGCAATGTTATCCACCTGTTCGAGCGCGACTGTTCGATCCAGCGCCGCAACCAGAAGCTGATCGAGATTGCGCCGTCTCCGCAATTGAGCAAGGCGCAGCGCGAGTATATCGGCAATCTGGCAGTCAAGGCCGCCAAGGCAGTAGGCTACAAGAACGCCGGCACGGTCGAGTTCCTGCTTGATTCCGACAATAACTTCTATTTCATGGAAATGAATACCCGCCTGCAGGTCGAACACACCGTGACGGAGCAGATCACCGGTATCGACATCGTGCAGGAGCAGATCCGCGTCGCTGACGGTCAGCGCCTGCAATACAAGCAGTCGGAAGTGCAGTACCGCGGCTTTGCGATGGAATTCCGCATCAACGCCGAAGACCCCAAGAACGACTTTCTGCCAAGCTTCGGCAAGATCACACGCTACTATGCCCCCGGCGGCCCAGGCATTCGCATGGATGCCGCCATGTATAGCGGCTACGTGATTCCGCCCTATTACGACTCCATGTGCGCCAAACTCACCGTTTGGGCGTTGAATTGGGAGAGCGTGGTAGAGCGTGGTCGCCGCGCACTCAATGACACGGTGGTGTACGGTGTCAAGACGACGATTCCTTATTATCAGGAAATCCTGAAACATCCGGACTTTCGCAATGCGAAGTTCAACACCAGCTTTGTGGAAACCCACCCGGAGCTTGCCAACTATGCGACCCAGTTCCCACCCGAACTGATCGCTGCGGCGATTTCAGCCGCCATTGCTGCCCACGAGGGTATCTGAGGCTTAAATTCAACACCTTGAAGTGGTAAAAAGATTATGGCAAAAGTACATGTAACCGATGTAGTTCTACGTGATGGTCACCAGTCGCTGATCGCGACGCGCATGCGTACCGATGACATGCTGCCCATCTGTTCCAAACTCGATGCAGTCGGCTATTGGTCGCTGGAAGCCTGGGGCGGCGCAACTTTTGATGCTTGTGTACGCTACCTGCGCGAAGACCCCTGGGAGCGCCTGAAGAAACTGCGCAAGGCCCTGCCCAACACGCGCCTCCAGATGCTGCTGCGCGGCCAGAACCTGCTGGGCTATCGTCACTATTCGGATGACGTAGTGCGCGCTTTTGCGCAGAAATCCGCAGATAACGGCATTGACGTGTTCCGTATTTTTGACGCAATGAACGACCTGCGCAATCTCAAGGTATCCATTGAAGCAGTCAAAGCAGTTGGCAAGCACGCAGAAGGCACTATCAGCTACACCACCAGCCCTGCGCACGATATCCCTTACTTCGTCAACCTGGCGAAGGAGTTGGAAAGCTTCGGCTGCGACACCATTGCCATCAAGGACATGGCGAGCCTGCTGACGCCGCAAGTCACTGGCGAGCTGGTCAAGGCACTCCGCGAAGCGGTCAGCTTGCCAATCCACCTGCACGCCCATGCCACTTCCGGCCTGGCCAGCATGTCGATCCAGCGTGCAGTAGACAACGGAGTTGCCATTGTCGATGGCTGCATTTCCTCATTTGCCGAAGGCGCCAGCCTGCCCACTACCGAAAGCATCGTCGCGGCGCTCAAGGGGACCGAATACGATACCGGCCTGGATATCGGCCTGCTGCAGGAAATTTCTGCATACTTCCGTGAAGTGCGCAAGAAGTATTGGCAGTTCGAGAGTGAGTTTACTGGCGTGGATACCCGCGTGCTGGTCAACCAGGTGCCGGGCGGCATGATTTCCAATCTGTCCAACCAGTTGAAAGAACAAGGTGCACTGGATCGCATGGACGCCGTACTGGATGAAATCCCGCGCGTGCGTGAAGACTTGGGCTACCCTCCGCTGGTCACCCCGACTTCACAAATCGTGGGCACCCAGGCCGTACTGAACGTCATCACCGGCGCGCGCTACAAGTCCGTGACCAATGAAGTCAAAAACTACCTGCTCGGCCATTATGGCAAGGCGCCCGCGCCGGTCAATCCAGAAGTACGCATGTTGGCTGTAGGCAATGCCGAAGTCATCGCATGCCGTCCTGCTGACCTGCTCGCTCCGGAAATGGACAAGCTGCGCAATGAGGTGGAAGGCCTGGCCAAGAGCGAGGAGGATGTACTGACTTATGCCATGTTCCCCGACCTGGCCAAGACATTCCTGCAGGAACGCAATGCCGGCACCTTGAAGCCGGAGGTATTGCGCGACAAAGACGAAGCCAGCTCAAACGCATCCCATTCCCGTTTCGCGCCTAGCGAATTTAATGTCACCCTGCATGGTGAAACTTTTCACATCAAGCTCACCGGCAGTGGTCAGCATGGCGAGGACCAGCGTCCCTTCTATGTTTCCGTGGATGGCGTAGCCGAAGAAGTTGTGGTGGAGACACTCAACGAGATTGAAGTCTCTGGCGGCAGTTCCGGCTCTGGCAGCAATGATGCCAAGAAGAAAGCCTCACGCCCCAGCAACGGCAGCAACCGACCACGACCCTCTCATCCGGGTTGCGTCACTACCGCCATGCCTGGCACCATCGTCGAAGTTAAGGTCAAGGTAGGTGACAAGGTGAATGCTGGCGATGCGGTACTGGTGATCGAAGCCATGAAGATGGAAAACGAAATCCAGGCGGCCAAGGCCGGTGTGGTCGTGGCTGTCAATGTTGCCAAGGGCGACAGCGTCACGCCAGATGAAACCCTGCTGGAAATCCAGCCTGACTAAACGCTGGCACTACGCAAAAAAGCCGGGGTTTCCCGGCTTTTTTATTTTTCCTGACGCATGACATCTCGCATGTCAGAATAAACTTTTTGTTTCTCATTTCACTATGCAGTCATTGATTCTTGCCTCCTCATCACCTTATCGCCGCGAATTGCTAGAGCGCTTGCAGTTACCCTTCAGCGTGCTATCCCCCGATATTGACGAAACCCCGCTCGCAGGAGAGCTTCCTGAGCAGACCGCGCTGCGTCTGGCCCAAGCCAAGGCACTCAAGGTGGCCGATATGCATCCTGATGCTTTGATCATCGGCTGTGACCAGGTAGCAACGCTGGATGGCCTGCAACTGGGCAAACCACTGAATCATGAGAACGCTGTCAGGCAATTGACACTGATGCGCGGGCGCAGCGTCATCTTTCACAGCGCGCTCTGCCTCTACAACGCTGCCAACCAGCAAATGCAAACCGATGTCGTGCCTTATACCGTGATCTTCCGCGACTTGAGCAATGCGCAAATCGAGAACTATCTGCGTAGAGAACAGCCATACCAGTGTGCGGGCAGCGCCAAGTCCGAAGGCCTAGGCATTGCCATCATTGCCGCGATGCAGGGCGATGACCCGAATGCGCTGATCGGCCTGCCATTGATCCGCCTGATCGACATGCTCAATAACCAGGGTGTTGCTATCATCTAGTCCAACACCCCATAACAAGGAATTCCCATCCATGATGACCAAACCCACCCTGATTGCGCTTGGCATGGCTGCTGCTTTTCACGCCATGGCCGCCCAGGATGAAATCCGCAGCACGCTGAACGACCAGCAAAGCGTCGCCGTCACGATTTATAACAACGACCTGGCCTTGGTGAAAGACCAACGCAGGGTCAACCTGGACAGCGGGCAGAACGCACTCGCGCTGCGCGACGTCAGCGCCCAGATTCGCCCAGAAACGGCCTTGCTGCGCAGCCTGAATGGTCAATTGCAGACGCTGGAGCAGAATTTCGACTACGACCTGCTGAGCCCGGAAAAGCTGTTGGAAAAATACATCGGCCAAACGGTGCAGGTTATCCGTACCAATCCGGCGACTGGAGTTGAAACCGTGGAATCCGCGCAAGTGCTCGCGGCCAACAACGGCACAGTGCTGAAAATGGGCAACCGCATCGAGACCGGTATTCCTGGCAGGATTGTATATCCTGACGTGCCGGAAAATCTCAGGGATCGCCCGACCCTGGTGACCACGCTCATCAGCAAGCAATCCGGCCCACAAGATATTGAATTGAGCTACCTGACGCACGGCCTGGGCTGGAAGGCGGACTATGTGGCTGAGCTGAATGCCGCAGAAAACCGCCTGGATTTGTCCGGCTGGGTGACCTTGTCCAACGCCAGCGGCACCGCCTACCGCAATGCCAAACTGCAACTCGTCGCTGGCGATGTGAACCAGGTAGCGCAAGCCCGTCCCGTCCCCATGGCTGCAATGCGCAAAAATGAGATGATGGTCGCGGATGCCATGCCTGCCATGACGGAAGAATCCCTGCTTGAATATCATCTTTACTCGCTGGAGCGTCCGACAACCTTGGCTGAAAACCAGACCAAGCAGGTAGCCCTGCTCAGCGCCCAGGCTATTCCCGTCCGCAAGGAGCTGGTCTTGAGGGGCTCTCCTTATTATTACCAATCCAGCCAAGGGGATCTCGGGCAGAAACTGAAGGCAGGCGTGTTCGTCGAGTTCGACAACAAGGAAAGCGCGAGCCTGGGCAAGCCCCTCCCCAAGGGCATCATGCGCGTGTACAAGAAAGACAGCCAAGGCAATGCCCAGTTTGTCGGTGAGGACAGGATAGACCACACCGCCAAGAACGAAACCGTGCGCCTCAAGCTGGGCGAGGCATTTGACGTCACCGCAAACAAGAAGCAGACGGACTTCAAAAAGCTTCCCAATCCCGCAAAAGGCAACAGCCAGTTCGAGAGCGCCTATGAAATCGTCATCAAGAACGCCAAGGCCGAACCCGTCAAGGTCAAGGTGGTGGAACCCATCCCTGGCGACTGGAGCTTGTTGAGCCAAAGCCATCCATCCAGCAAAAGCAGCAGCAACACCGCTACCTGGAACCTGGCAGTACCAGCCGAAAGCAGCGTGACGCTCACTTACAGGGTACAGGTGAAATATTGAGCACTGGCACACTTTACATGCTCCCGGTCACGCTGGGCGCGGACAATCTAGAGCAGGTGTTGCCGCAGGAGGTGATCCAGCTGGCGCAAACGCTGGACACCTTCATCGTGGAAAATGAAAAAACCGCGCGGCGTTTTCTCAGCCTGGTCAAGACTGTGAAACCAGTTCGCGAGTTGACCTTGCTCACGCTCAATGAACATACGATAGACGCAGAGTTGCCCGCCTTGTTGGCTCCCCTGTTGGCTGGCAAAAACATCGGTTTGATGTCCGAAGCCGGCTGCCCCGGCGTTGCCGATCCTGGCGCGCGGCTGGCAGCGCTGGCACACCAGAAAAATATCCGTGTCGCGCCCCTGGTCGGTCCTTCTTCCATCCTGCTTGCGCTCATGGGATCAGGTTTCAATGGCCAACGCTTCACCTTTCTCGGCTACCTGCCCAGCGACAAGCAGGCGCGGATCCAGAAGCTGAAGGAAATCGAGCGCCATTCACGGCAGTACAAGGAAACGCAGATATTCATCGAGACTCCTTACCGCAATCAGCACCTGCTGGAAGATATGCTCGCCCATTGCAGTGGCGAGACCAAATTGTGCATCGCGCGCAACATCAGCTTACCGACCGAACTGGTCATCAGCCGCCCCATACGGGACTGGAAAACTTCTGAATTGCCGGAATTGCACAAACAGCCGACAGTGTTTTTACTGTTCGCTGGCTGAATACGATAGAGAGGTATAAACAACATTCATGTGGTCTGATCTTTTCATGGGGCTCGGGGCCGTCGGCCTCATGCTGCTGGGTATAGACTGGATGACGCGCGGCCTCAAGAGAGCTGCAGGCCCCAGTTTCATGCAGATATTGCAGCGTTGGACAAGCACGCCTCTGCAAGGCATTTTCATTGGCGGCATCAGCACGCTGGCGGTGCAATCTTCGGCTGCCATCACCGTGACTGTCGTCGGCTTCGCCAATGCCAATATTCTCTCACTCTCCGCCGCCGCTTTTGTGATTTACGGCAGCAATCTCGGCAGCTCATTAAGCGCATGGATGGTGGCTGTGGTGGGCGGCAGCTTCAAGATGGATGGCCTTGCCCTGCCCATCCTGGGGATGACTGTCATACTCAAGCTATTCAGTAAACAATCCCGCAGTCAGGGTATTGGCGAGGCCTTGACCGGCATCGCCCTGCTATTTCTCGGGCTGAGCTACCTGAAGCTCAGCTTCGATTCGGTATTCGTCAATGTGGATTTCGCCTACCTCACCAGCCTGGGTGTTGCCGGCCTGTTGCTTTCCATGCTCGCAGGCATCCTGCTCACCGTTGCAATGCAATCCTCGCTGGCAGTGGTAGCCCTGGTCGTCACGGCAGTCTCTACAGGCTCAGTGCCGCTGGAGGTCGGCGCGGCAGTCGTTATCGGCTCCAATGTCGGCACCACATCGACAGCCCTGCTGGCTACCTTGTCTGCCACCGCCACTGCCAAACGCGTGGCAAGCCTGCATGTGCTGTTCAACGTCCTCACAGCCATCGTGGCCATGCTGGCCCTCAAACCGCTGCTCTGGGGAGTCCAGGGCATTGCCCTGTTCGTGTTCCGCGATACCCAGCCAGAGTTTATCCTGGCCCTGTTCCATACCGTGTTCAATGCGCTGGGGGTAGTGCTCATGTATCCATTGACTCCGCCGCTGATACGCTGGCTGGAAACCAGGTTCAAGCCGCCCACACCAGTGACTTCATTCACACTGGACCAATCCAGTCTGGCGATTCCCAGCCTGGCGATCAAGACCATGAGCCTGGAGGGCATGCGGGCCGGACAATTGATCGCACGCCAAGCACTGATGATGGGACAACAACATAAGCTGGATAGCCAATTGTTGGAAGACAACAAGCAGATATTGCAGAACCTGCATCTCTATATTGCCAAACTGGCACAGCAGGATATGTCGGCAAAAGAAGCCGAATTGCTCCACCAATTGGTGCAAAACCAATTGCGTCTTTCCATGGCGTTGCAACAACTCCCAGGCCTTGCACGCCACCTTACCCAGGACCCTTCCGCCTTTGATCTGGAAATTCCGTATTGGCAATCCCTGAGCAACAGCCCTCTGCCACCTGATCCGGTGGCATTACGCAATGCTTACCGACAATTCGTCCATGACCGCCAGCAGAGAAAACAACTGATTGTCCAGGATGTGCTGCATGAGCGTATTGGCCAGGAATCTGGCGGAGATGACTTTCTCAAGCTGGCGGAAACCCGCCGTTTCAATCAGCAACTGACCAAGGCCCTGCTGGCATTTATCAAGCTACAGTCCAGCTTTGACAAACAGACCAAGCGGACTAAAGAAACACCGCCAGACACTGCAGACGAGACAGAAACACTGCTGCAATAAACAAAAACCACGCCTGCGGCTAGGCAGCCACCAGCCGCCATAGCGAAGTCACCTCAGCACGCCTGGCCTGATGCAGGGGATCAGAAGCATCATTTGCCCGGGAGTGGCGTGGCTGGATATCCAGGCGCTCCAGCACCCGAAGCCCTGCGCGTTCAATCATATCCAGCAATTGCTGGCGCGTGCGCAACCCTAGTCGCTCAGCGATATCCGACAAGATCAGCCATGCCTCTCCACCAGGACTCAAATGGACCGTCACTCCATTCAGGAACCCTTTCAGCATCGCGCTATCGGGGTCGTAAATTGCGTATTCGATTGCAGCATTGGCCTTGGCAGGAATCCATGGTGGATTGCACACGATGAGCGGCGCTTTTCCTGTCGGGAAGAGGTTGCATTCCAGCACCTCGACCTGTTGTTCCAATCCCAGCCTTTGCATATTGTCGCGCGCACAGGCCAATGCCCGCGCATCCTGATCAGTGGCAATGACTTTTTTCACACCCCGCTTTGCCAATATCGCCGCCAGCACGCCACTGCCGGTACCGATATCGAATGCCAAGGTATCCGCAGACAAAGGAACCTGGGCCACCAGGTCAACATACTCGCCGCGCACAGGCGAAAACACGCCGTAATGCGGATGAATGCGCGCTTCCAAGGCAGGTACATCAACTCCTTTCTTGCGCCACTCATATGCCCCCACCACACCCTGCAACTCCCGCAGGGAAACCAGTGACACTTGTCCGGCAACACCATAAGCCTGCAGGCAAGCCTCTCGCACTTCTGGCGCGCGCCGCAAGGCAATGTCATAGTCCCCGTCCAGCTCCACCACCAACATACCAAGTACTCGCGCCCGTTGCGCCTGCGCCTGCCGATGTAGGTGAAAAGCCTCCAATGGCTGGCTGGAAGTCTTGGCTGGTTTACGGTCTATCCTGCGCGCCATCGCCTGCAACAATTGACGCGCATTCTGGAAATCGCCGCGCCACACCAAGGCCGTGCCCTCGCATGCCAGGCGATACGCCTGATCTGCCTTGATCGCATCATCGACCACCTGTACACGCACAGGTGGCTTGCTATGGTTTTCCGAGCGCCACAGCGCCTGGCGCGGTTGCAACCCTTCCTGCCAATAGACAAGCGGAGTTTCAGGAGACAATCTATCCAAGCGAGAACTTTCCATGTATGTCATACGTCATTAAATTGCAAAATCCAAACAACCCGGGTCATTATAGAGCATGCTCAGATGTCCTATCTGAACACCGTCAAGGATTACGCTCATGCGCCATATATTACTCCCCACTCTGATGACGCTCACCCTCGCTGCCTGCGGCGATGTTGCGCAGCTTCCTGTTTCGGCAGGCATGGGCATCAAGCCGGAGCTGCCGGAGCCTCGCCCCGGACTGATTCCCACAGTAAATATCGCTTCCGTGGTCGGCTGGCCTGAGGGCGCTACGCCCATCGCTGCGGAAGGCATGAAAGTCAATCTATTTGCCCAAGGGCTGGATCATCCCCGCTGGTTGTATGAGCTACCGAATGGCGACATATTGGTCGCGGAAACCAACACTCCTTCCAACCCAGATGCAGGCTTTAGCCTGGTCCGCTGGATTACTGGAAAATTCATGGCGCTTGCCGGTGCAGGCGCACCCAGCGCTGACCGCATCACATTGTTACGTGATACAAACGGCGATGGCATTGCCGATCAACGCTTCGCCTTTTTAGAGAATCTGCATTCCCCCTTCGGCATGGCACTGATCGGCAACACATTTTATGTTGCCAATACCGATGCCATCGTCACTTTTCCTTATCAGAATGGAGATACCAAGATCACCGCCCCACCTGTCAATTTGATTGACCTTCCCAGCCAGTCGCCAAACTATCATTGGACCAAAAACATCATTGCCAGCCTCGATGACAGCAAGCTATATGTCACCGTGGGCTCCAACAGCAATATTGGCGAAAACGGCATGGAGATAGAGGAAGGCCGCGCTGCCATCTGGGAAGTCGATACCAAGTCCGGCCAGCACCGCATTTTCGCCTCTGGATTACGCAACCCAAATGGTCTTGCCTGGGAACCGGACAGCGGCGCATTGTGGACTGCAGTCAACGAGCGCGATGCCATCGGCAGCGATCTGGTGCCTGACTACATCACCTCGGTGCAGGATAACGGTTTTTATGGCTGGCCTTACAGCTATTACGGTCAACATGTGGATGTCCGCGTGCAGCCGCAGCAGCCCGAGCTGGTAGCTAGTTCCTTGGTACCAGATTATGCTGTGGGAGCGCATACTGCCACATTGGGCCTGGCTGTCGCGCACGGCAATACCCTGCCATCGCAATATGCCAATGGTATGTTCATCGGTCAGCATGGCTCATGGAACCGCAAGCCAAGCAGCGGCTACCAGGTCTTGTTCGTACCGTTTGCCAATGGCAAGCCCAGAGGTATGCCTATCGAAGTACTTACTGGTTTCCTTAATGAAAAGGGCGAGGCACAGGGAAGGCCGGTGGGCGTGCTGGTCAATCAGGAAGGCGCGCTGCTGGTCGCTGACGATGTAGGCAATGCCATTTGGCGCGTGACCGCTGCAAGTCCAGCGCAACAATCAAACACAGCGAAATAATGAAATATTGCAGGGAATCTTTCCCGACTTCATCCAACCACTTCATTTTGGCTTGTTTACACTTTTGGCAGCATGGTCTAATGCGCCATTCCGCATCCATCGCGTTCATTGCCGCCATGAATACTATGACCAAACCTTTCCTGATTCTTACCCTTGGCCTCAGCCTGCTGAGCGCACTTCCGGCCAAGGCAGCCGCATCCGACAAGGATGAGGCCAGGGAAGCTGCCGTGAGTTTTTTTGAAGATTACGCCGCACTGCAAAAAACCAATAAAGTCGTCGGACTGCCCAACATGCAGCAACTGGATGCCATTTCCCAGCACTTCATCCCCAAACTACATCGTATTTTCTATATAGCGCTACGCGAACAACACCGCTGCCGCAGCCGCGATAGAGATACTCCATGGACCAGCGGCGACCTCTTCACCTCCAACGATGCAAGCTTCACCAGCTTTACCATTGACCCCAGCATCACCAACCAGTTCGGACGCCAGGCCACCATTCATTTCACGCTGGATCAACAGGGCACCTCCCAGCGCTGGAATGACGAGGTCATCCTCAGAAAAGAAAATGGCAAATGGATGATCTACGATATTGAATACCATGCTCCGTTTGCCCCTCACAAAGCCGGCAAAAGCCTGCAATCCATCATCGATAAAAATCCAGCCTGTTGAATCTTTAAGATATTGTTTCCATCATGCATGTTATGTGGTAACGTAAGCGCCTGATGATTTGGAAGCATAATATTTAGCTTCGAACGGATTTACAATTGATAGCAGTACCGCATTCCCAGCAGCTATTTTCCCTGGCAATCTCCCTGGAGAACACTCTTGTCAGATAGTTTTCAGCAGGCAGTTCCCTCATCTTTCGAGTCTTATCTTGCTCAATCTGCCAATGCACTTTTCCTGGCATTGGACGAGCGCGACAACCATACCCAGCAACATTGTGACCGTGTTTCCATATTGGCGTGCGAAATCGGCACTGCTTGTGGTTTTAGCCAAAAAGAACTAAGTGTGCTTGCTGTCGGGGCACGCTTTCATGGCATAGGTAAAATCGGCATCCCGGATTATGTCCTGCTCAAGCCCGGGCCGCTGACAACCGCAGAATGGGAGGTCATGAAAATGCACCCGGCCAAGGGAGAACGCCTGTTCCGCAACACCTTGCACCCTTATGCCAGCGAAATTGCCACTGTCATCAGGCATCACCACGAGCGTTTTGACGGCAGTGGATACCCGGATGGCTTGTCCGGCGACCATATTCCCCTGGCTTCACGCATCCTGGGGCTAGCCGACATCTATGACGCCATGGCAACGACACGGCCCTATCACCGTGCCCGCACACATCGTGAAATCATGGATTTCCTGCTAGAAGAAGACGGCACCCGTATCGACCCGGATGTCTTCGCCTGTTTTCACAATATTATCGAACACAGCCCGGCGCGAGTAGCCTGATTAATTCCCGGCCAATCAAGCCGCTAGCTAATCAATCCGCCCGAATACCTGTTGCCATAGGTTTCGAACTGCCGCCACTTTCTCGCTGACCTTATCCAGCGGCACGCGTGCCTTCTGGTTCCCCTGCAAGCGGATGGCATGCTGGCGGCGGCGGTAATCGCGATAGTTCTGCGCCACCTGGTGCGCCAGTGCCGCATCCACCAGCCCCAGCCCGCCCAGCATTTCCAGCAAGGCAATATTCCCCAGATTACGCGTCAACTCTCGATATTGTGACGCGTAAGCCAGCACCAGGTATTGCACAATGAACTCGACATCCACGATGCCGCCACGATCATGCTTGAGGTCAAACAGTTCGCCGTAGTTGGGATGCGCCTGGTGCATTTTCTGGCGCATGTTAACCACCTCGGTTTTCAGCATTTCCTTATCCCGCTGCTGACACAGCACATCCTCGCGAATCTGCTCGAACACCAGGCCAATCTCCGGCTTACCGGCGCAGAAACGCGCGCGAGTCAATGCCTGGTGTTCCCAAACCCAGGCTTTCTCCTGCTGATAGGTCCTGAATGCCTGCACGGAACTCACCAGTAAGCCGCTTGCGCCATCAGGCCGCAACTGCATGTCGGTTTCATAGAGAATGCCAGCTGAGGTCATGCTGCCAAGCCAGGTATTCAGCCGTTGGCCGAGCTTGGCATATACCTCGCCCGCCTCCGGCGCGTCATCATCATAGAGGAAAATAATATCCAGGTCGGAAGCATAGCCAAGCTCCTTGCCGCCCAGTTTGCCATAACCAATGATGGCAAATTGCGGCTCTTCACGATGGCGCTGCCGCAGGCTGGGCCAGATCGCCTTGATCGCCACGTCGAGGATGATATCGGCCAAGGCGCTCAGGTAATCCGACAGCGTTTCCAGCGCCAACTCCCCGGCCACATCCTTGGCGGCAAACCGGAACACGGCGGCATGCTTGAATTGCCGCATCTCGTCCATTTGCCGCTCGACATCGCCGGACAAGGTCATGACCCTGCGTTCCAGGTCCGCATGCATGGCGGCAAAGTCCGGCGTTGCATAGAGATTGCGTGTATCGAGCAATTCGTCCAGCAAAATCGGGTGCCGGGTCAAGTATTGCGCCAGCCATGGACTCGCGCCCACGATGCGCGTGACCAGTGTCAGAGCAGAGGGATATTCAACCAGCAATGCAAGGTAACTGGCGCGGCGGCAGATGCTGTCCAGCAGGTCTGCCACGCGGATCAGCGCCTTGTCAGGCTCGGGTTCCTGCGCCGCTTCAGTGATTGCAAGTGGCACCAGCGCGTCAAAACGCTGCCGGCTGATTTCAGGCAACTGCTTGTAGCGCGGGCTATCATGCAGACTCAACAGCTTGCGCAAGGTTTCTTCCGGCTCGGCATAGCCCAACTGCGCCAGCGCAGCACTGGCATCTTCGCCCTCAATCGAGCGTTTCCATAAAGCCATTTCCTGCTGCGGCTCATCCTCTTCGCTGCGCTCATCTGCTGGGTCGCTGAATACTTCCTCAAAATGGTGTTGCACCAGATTGCGATGCTGATCCAGAGCCGCCAAGAATGTCTCCCAATCGGCATAGCCCATGCCCAGCGCTATCCTGGCCCTGTTTTCTTCGCTTGCCGGCAAATCCTGGGTTTGCGCATCCTCCAGATATTGCAGCCTGTGCTCCAGGTTGCGCAGGAATACATATGCCTGCTTTAGCTCAATCACTGCCGCTGCTGTCAACAATCCCTTTTCACCCAGCAAATCCAGCACCGCCATGGTTGGTCGAATCTGCAAACTGGCATCGCGCCCGCCACGCATGAGCTGGAACACCTGGGCAATAAACTCCACTTCGCGTATGCCGCCGCGCCCAAGCTTGATATTGTCATGCATGTCGCGCCGGTTAACCTCGCGCTGTATCTGCATCTTGAGGTCGCGCATGGAGGCGAACACGCCGAAATCGAGGTATTTGCGGAAGACAAAAGGCCGCAACATCTGGCTCAGTCCTTGGTCTGGCCCCGCCACTACCCTACCCTTGATCCAGGCATAGCGTTCCCATTCGCGCCCCTGGTTCTGGTAATACTCTTCCAGCATGGCAAAGCTGCATGCCAGCGGCCCTTCAGAGCCATAAGGCCGCAAGCGCATATCGACGCGGAACACGAAACCATCTTCGGTAATTTCATCAATCGCAGCAATCAGGCGCTTGGCGAGCCGTGTAAAGAAATCCACATTGCTAATGGATTTTTTCGTCCCGCTGGTTTCGCCATCCTCGGAAAAGGCAAAGATCAGGTCAATATCCGAGGAAACGTTGAGTTCGTTGCCGCCCAGCTTGCCCATACCTACCACGATAAGCTGCTGCGGCTCCCCGCTTTCCTCGCCAACAGGCACGCCATACTGCGCCTGCAGCCAGGGCGTCAGATGCTGCAAGGCATATTGCAGCGTGACTTCCGCCAGCGCACTTACCACATGCATCACCTCATCCAGATCAGCAAGGCCATTCAGGTCGCGCACGATCAGGCGCAGCATGACCCGCTGCCGCAATTGGCGCAGGGTATGCTTGAGGCTGGCATCGTCCGTGACGGCTTGCTGCGCCAGCCAGTCACGCATCTCCGCCGCTGCCCAGGGCTGATGCATGGTAGCCGCCAATTCCGGAAGCAGATCTGCATCGCTATTGACGAGACGCGCAATGAAAGGGCTGCATTTCACGGCATGCAATAAATACTGTTCATCCCGCGATAAGCCTGTATCTGGCTGCAAAATCTGTGATAGTGTGCGCATCTTTAACTTGTAAATAAAATGTTATTATTTGTTTCTGAAAGTAAATAATGGGAAAATATCCCGTTCAAGTCATGAATCATCGTTGCATTATAGAGTTTTAAAGGAGCATTTTTATGTCGTCGATAGTATCCGTGCTGACGGAATCACGTGTTTTTGCACCGCATGAAACATTCCGCCAAGCCGCCAGCGTATCAGGTATACAAGCCTATCAAGCCTTGTGCGATGCAGCTGAGCAGGATTACATCGGCTTCTGGGCTGATCTTGCCCGACAGGAAATCAGTTGGCAAACTCCCTTCACAGAAATCCTGGATGAATCAACTGCTCCATTCTATCGCTGGTTTGCCGACGGCAAACTCAATGCTTCCTATAATTGCATTGATCGTCACCTAGAAAAAAATAGTGACAAGATCGCGCTAATCTTTGAGGCCGATGACGGCACCATTACCAATATCACCTACCGCGGGCTACACCAACGTGTTTGCCGCTTTGCCAATGCCTTGAAGAAACAAGGCATAACCTTGGGCGATCGCGTGGTCATCTACTTGCCGATGAGTATAGAAGCGATTGTTGCCATGCAAGCCTGCGCGCGTATTGGTGCTATCCACTCGGTCGTGTTCGGCGGATTCTCCGCCAAGAGCCTGCACGAGCGCATCGTCGATGTCGGCGCCAAACTGGTAATTACCGCAGATGCCGCCATGCGCGGCGGCAAAGCCGTCACGCTCAAGGCGGCTGTGGATGAAGCCCTGGCACAAGGCGGTTGCGATGCTGTGGAAAAAGTCATCATCTATCGACGTACCGACCTCGACATGGCTTGGGACAGTGCGCGCGACCTCTGGTGGCATGACATCGAAGCAAGGGAAAGTGATGTCTGCGAACCGACCTGGGTGGAAGCGGAGCACCCGCTCTTCATCCTCTACACATCCGGCTCCACTGGCACCCCCAAGGGCGTACAACACTCCACCGGCGGCTATCTGCTCGGCGCCATCATGAGCATGAAATGGGTATTCGACCATAAGGCCGACGATATTTTCTGGTGTACCGCAGATGTAGGCTGGATCACTGGCCATAGCTATGTAGCCTATGGCCCATTGGCGTTAGGCAGCACGCAAATCGTATTCGAAGGCATCCCGACCTATCCTGACGCTGGCCGTTTCTGGCAGATGATCGAGCGCCACAAGGTAAGCATTTTCTATACTGCGCCTACCGCGATCCGCTCCCTGATCAAGCTAGGTGGCGAACTGCCTCACAATTACGATCTCTCCAGCCTACGTTTGCTCGGCACAGTAGGAGAGCCAATCAATCCCGAAGCCTGGATGTGGTATCACACAGTCGTAGGCAAGGAGCGCTGCCCGATTGCCGACACTTGGTGGCAGACTGAAACCGGTTCGCACATGATCGCCCCATTACCCGGCGCTATCGACCTCAAGCCCGGCTCCTGCACCCGTCCCCTGCCCGGCATCATCATGGATATCGTGCATGAAGATGGCTCCCATATCGAAGGCACTGGCGGCGGCCTGCTGGTGGTAAAAAAACCATGGCCTTCCATGATCCGCAATATCTGGGGCAATCCGGAACGCTTCAGAAAAGCCTACTTCCCCGAGGAACTCCATGGCCTCTATCTGGCTGGCGACTCTGCGCACCGTGATGAAGACGGCTACTTCTGGATTATGGGCCGCATCGATGATGTATTGAATGTGTCTGGACACCGCTTGGGCACCATGGAAATCGAATCCGCCCTGGTCGCTAACCCATTGGTTGCGGAAGCCGCAGTGGTCGGCAAGCCCCATGACATCAAGGGTGAATCCATCGTGGCCTATGTCGTGCTCAAGGGCGCACGCCCTGAAGGTGAAACAGCCAAGACCGTTGCCCAGCAACTACGCGACTGGGTGGGCAAAGAAATCGGCCCGATTGCCAAGCCGGATGAAATCCGCTTTGGTGAAAATCTGCCCAAGACGCGCTCCGGCAAGATCATGCGCCGCTTGCTGCGCTCGCTGGCGAAAGGTGAAGAAATCACCTCGGACATTTCCACGCTGGACAACCCCGCCATTCTGGAACAATTAAAGCAATCCAGCATTTAGCGTATGACAACCTGGCAACTACAACCTGAATTCCATCACTTGCGCGGCTATTTTGGCTCACTGGACGATATATTCAAGCTGGATGGTCCGCAGGTAAGCCATGCCCGCGACTTCTCGGAAGCCATTCGCGTAGAAGTGAATGAACAACAATATTACGTCAAACGCTATCAAGCCGCAGGCAAGGGTATCCGGCGTTTCCTCGGTACTCCACGCATCCAGCGGGAATGGGAAAATCTTCTATCTTTTGATGCATGGGGCATCCCTACCGCGCCGATCGTTGCCTACGGCATGGAATATAGTTACGGCCTGTTCAGGCGCAGCGCCATGATCACGGCAGCCATTCCGAACAGCATTGACCTGCTCTCGCTCGCCACCAGCAACGACCCTCGCCTGCGCGACAGGCAATGGGTGGATCACATCAGCAAGCAGATCGCCGTCATCACGCGCACGCTCCATGCAAAGCAATTCATTCATGGGGATTTGAAGTGGCGCAATATCCTCGTCAACGGAAACGGGGATATCTTCCTGATCGACAGCCCCTGTGGCACGACATGGTCAGGAAGTTTCTTGAAATACCGCATCAAGAAGGAAATTTTCGGTCTGGACCGTTATGCCCGAAGGTTCGGTCTTAGCCGCAGCCAAAGGCTGCGTTTTTTCCTGCTGTACCTGGATACTCCGCGGCTGAACAACAAGACAAAATCCTGGCTGCGGGAAATCATGGCCTACCGCTTCCGCCGCGATCAATAAACAGGGCAAGAGCAGCAGCTAATATAAATTAACTCCCCAGTCCCCGCTCTTTCTATCCTGCCCTCGCCTGCCGCAATATTCAAACAAGGTTTACGGCAACCCAACCATGGCAGATTCTATTCCGCGCTGATGACTGCTAAACCGCCCATATAAGGACGCAGCACTTCCGGCACCGTTACGCTGCCGTCGGCCTGCTGATAATTTTCCAGGACAGCCACCAACGTGCGGCCTACAGCCAAGCCGGAACCGTTCAAGGTATGCACCAGTTCTGGCTTGCCGTTTTCATTGCGGAAGCGCGCCTGCAACCGGCGGGCCTGAAACGCCTCGCAATTGGAGATCGAGGAAATCTCGCGATAGGTGTTCTGGGCAGGCAGCCACACTTCAAGGTCATAGGTCTTGGCCGCGCCGAAACCCATGTCGCCGGTGCACAGCAGCACGGCACGGTACGGTAACCCCAATGCCTGCAGCACATGCTCGGCATGTCCAACCATCTCCTCCAGCGCCTCGTAGCTTTTTTCAGGGTGGGCGATCTGCACCATTTCCACCTTGTCGAACTGGTGTTGGCGTATCATGCCGCGCGTATCCCGGCCGTAAGAACCTGCTTCCGAGCGGAAGCAAGGAGTATGCGCCGTCAGCTTGATCGGCAGCTCATCCAGCGCTACGATCTCGTCGCGCACGGTATTGGTTAGAGTGACTTCCGAAGTCGGGATCAGATACAGCGTTTCGTTGCTATCGCTCTCCTGTCCGCCCTTTTGCGCGGCGAACAGGTCGGCCTCGAACTTAGGCAATTGCCCCGTCCCGCGCAAGGTCTCGGCATTGACGATATAGGGCGTGTAACACTCGGTGTAGCCGTGCTTTTCCGTCTGGGTATCCAGCATGAACTGCGCCAAGGCGCGGTGCAGCCGAGCAATCTTGCCGCGCATCAGGGTGAAACGCGCGCCTGCCAGCTTGGCGCCAGTATCAAAATCCAGACCCAGCGGCGTGCCGATATCGGTATGGTCCTTGACCTCGAAATCGAAACTGCGCGGCGTGCCGACCCGGCGCACCTCGACGTTATCCTCTTCCGACTTGCCAACCGGCACGCTCTCATGCGGCAGGTTGGGCACATTGAGCAGCAACTGCTGCAATTCCGCCTGTATCGCTGCCAATCGCTCCTCGTCCGCCTTCAACTGCGCGCCCAGGCCAGCCACCTCGGCCATGATGAGCGCCACATCCTCGCCCTTGGACTTGGCAATACCAATCTGCTTGGAAGTGGCATTGCGCTTGGCCTGTAAATCCTGGGTGCGGGTCTGCACCGTCTTGCGTTCATTCTCCAGCGCGGTAAAAGCGCTGGTATCAAAAGCAAAACCCCGGCTGGCAAGACGCGCCACCACGGTATCAAGGTCGTTGCGTAACTGCTGGATATCTAACATGGAAATTCCTGGTATTGATTGCAAATATACAGATGCACACTGGATGATTGTATTGGCACGGGACGCGTTCTTTTGCCCCGCATCCCTGATTTTTTGCACATTTTACTTCAAGTCGAAACTTTATGAAGGAGGCCATGCCACACCCCAAGTGTCAATTAGTCCGGTAGCAAGGGAAAATCAGGGAGATGACTATGCTCTTGCCGCATGCATGTAGTCTGGCAAGACGACCCATCCATGCATGGTGCAAGGATGGGTTCTGTTGACCTTGATAATGCCTTCCTTTAAATATCCAATGTGCTGAACCAGCAAATCGTTGTTTTTGCGTTCAAGGCAATTCATCATGAAAAAGGATGTTTAATCCCAATCATTCATACGGCGCGCTTGCCTTTACAAGGCGAGTACGCCGTACGAGCTAAACATTGATCGTATCAATAAAGCCCGTCAGTCGAGAAACCAGTTAGTAACATAAATCACTAGAAGGGCTAGAAGAACTAGAAGAACTGAGAGGGCCAGCATCATTGCCAACTTTTTCATGAAGCTTGGTTTATCAAATACCATGCCTTCTGCTTCCCTCACCCTCCTCTCTTCATCAAAATGCCATTTAATAGCAAAATAGGCTCCAATACCTAATACAATAAGCTTAAAAGCTCCAGCAAAGTATGGAAAGAAGTTAGCCCAACTGCCGTTCATTATCTATCTCCATTAAATTCAATATCGATTTTGCGGCAGCATAATCAAAGGTTCATGTTTAGTGCGCACCCAAAGTCAGGCGTTCTAGCTAGCGCAAGTCTACTGCTCGCGCTAGCTGTCCATAACTCTTTTGCAATACCTGTAGCAGAGAAACGCCAGAGCATATGGCCCCTTCATCCGTCTTTTAATTGTTGGACAGGCTCATTACTTGTCAGCCTCTTCATCCCACTTTCTCAGCAGCGCCAGCTTCTCGCCTATCTTGCCCTCCAGGCCTCTTGGCGTAGGCTGGTACCAGCCCGGCTCCGCCATATCGTCTGGCATATAGGTTTCCCCAGCGGCATAGGCATTCGGTTCGTCATGGGCATAGCGGTATTCATGCCCGTAGCCAAGCTCCTTCATGAGTTTGGTCGGCGCGTTGCGGAGGTGCACAGGCACTTCCCGGCTTTTGTCTTGCCTGACGAAAGCCTTGGCCTGGTTATAGGCCATATAGCCTGCGTTGCTCTTGGCGGCCACGGCGAGGTAGATGACGGCTTGCCCGAGTGCGAGCTCGCCTTCCGGGCTGCCTAGGCGTTCGTAAGTCAACGCGGCGTCATTGGCAATCTGCATGGCCCTGGGGTCGGCCAAGCCGATGTCTTCCCACGCCATGCGGATAATGCGCCGCGACAGGTAGCGCGGGTCGGCGCCGCCGTCCAGCATGCGGGTCAGCCAATAGAGCGCGGCATCGGGGTGGGAGCCGCGTACCGATTTGTGCAGGGCGGAAATCTGGTCGTAGAAGTTATCACCGCCCTTGTCGAAACGGCGACTGTTCAGGGTCAGGGCATTCTGGATGAAGTCGGCGTCGATCTTCTCCACGCCGGAGGCCTTAGCAGCCATGGCACATTGCTCAAGCAGGTTAAGGAAACGCCGCGCGTCTCCGTCGGCGTAGCCGATGATGGTATCCACTGCCAAGTCGTCGAACTGCAAGTGCGCCAGGGCTTGTTCCTGCACGCGCTTGAGCAGTTGCTTCAGTTCGTCCTCGGTCAGTGATTTGAGCACATAGACCTGCGCACGCGACAGCAAAGCGGAGTTCACCTCAAAGGAAGGGTTTTCCGTGGTGGCGCCGATGAATGTCACCAGGCCGCTTTCCGCGTAAGGCAGCAAGGCGTCCTGCTGAGATTTGTTGAAGCGGTGGATTTCATCGACAAACAGGATGGTGTGCCTGCCGCGCGACAGGTTTTGTTCAGCCTGTTCCATGGCGGCGCGGATATCCTTGACGCCGGAGAACACTGCGGACAAGGCGATGAACTCGCAATCGAACGCTGTGGCTGTCAGCCTTGCCAGCGTGGTCTTGCCAACGCCAGGCGGCCCCCAGAAAATCATGGAGTGCGGCTTGCCGGATTGGAACGCCAACCGCAACGGCTTGCCTTCACCCAGCAAGTGCGACTGGCCGATCACTTCGTCCAGGGTTTTCGGGCGCAGTACTTCCGGCAACGGCGCCACGGGTTCCTGGGTGAAGAGGTCAGCCATGGTATTTTCTCTTCAGATGTATTTCTTGCAACCTGGGCAGCATGACATTACTCACCCACGACATCCGCGCCTGCGGGAACCTTGAATTTAAAGCTGCCGCTGTTCAGGGATGGATTGCGTTCCAGCTTGCTAAAGTGAATGGTAGTGGTGTGGCCAAAGCTGTCATGTAATTCCATTTTCTGCAGCCCATTGCCGCTGAACCCCAGCAGCACCTTGTCGAAACCACTTTCCTCAGCCTTGGGCACGGCCTGCACCCACTCCAGCCCGTCCGAACGGCCCGGTACGGCAGTCAGGGTGAAGTTGCGCTCCGCGTCCTGCGCCCCGGCCAGCAATGAAGCCGGGCTGGAGCCGATGGCCTTGTTCATGGCGCGTACCGTCACCTGGTTGAGGTCGGGGTCGTACAGCCAGACCTTTTCGCCGTCGCCGATAATCTGCTGCACATAGGGCTGGTCATAATCCCAGCGGAACTTGCCCGGGCGCTGCAACTGCATATTGCCCTGCACTTCCTGCACCTTGCCGCCTTGCGCATCCGTCACCACCTGGTGGAAATGCGCCCGCATGGCATTGGTGGACTTGAAAAACGTCTTGAGCGACTCGATGCCGTCCGCATGGGCCAGTAACGGCACGGCCATCAACAATGCTGCTATCAACCTCATGCCTGCTGTCTCTTTCGCTGCTTAATCATGGTTATTCGGGGCAATCACTTCGCGGTTGCCGTTACTCTGCATGGCGGAAACCAGGCCGGCCCGCTCCATTTCCTCGATCAGGCGCGCAGCGCGGTTGTAGCCGATGCGCAACTGGCGCTGCACGGAGGAAATCGAGGCGCGACGCGACTTGAGCACGATCGCCACCGCTTCGTCATACAGCGGGTCGGCCTCGCCTCCGCTTTCGCCCAGCTCGCCGCCTTCCCCGCCGTCTTCGCTCCCGCCGGTCAGTATGCCTTCAATATAGTTGGGTTCGCCCTGCTGCTTGAGGTATTCCACCACGCGGTGCACTTCCTGGTCGGATACGAAGGCACCATGCACACGCTGCGGGTCGCTGGTGCCGGGAGGCTGGTAGAGCATATCGCCCTGGCCCAGCAAGGCCTCCGCGCCCATCTGGTCGAGAATGGTGCGCGAGTCGATCTTGCTCGATACCTGGAACGCCACGCGGGTGGGAATATTGGCCTTGATCAGGCCGGTAATCACATCCACGGAAGGCCGCTGTGTCGCCACTACCAGGTGGATGCCGCAGGCTCGCGCCTTCTGCGCCAAACGCGCAATCGGCTCTTCCACCTTCTTGCCCACCACCATCATCAGGTCGGCCAATTCGTCGATTACCACCACGATCAGCGGCAACTCTTCCAGCGGCTCCGGCTCATCCGGTGTCAGGCTGAACGGATGAGGGATTGAGGTGCCTTCCTTCTCCGCATCGCGGATTTTCTGGTTATAGCCTGCAAGGTTGCGCACGCCGAGCATGGACATCAGCTTGTAGCGGCGCTCCATCTCTGCCACGCTCCAGTTCAGGGCATTGCCCGCCTGGCGCATGTCGGTAATCACGGGCGCCAGCAGATGCGGAATCGCGTCGTAGACAGACAGCTCCAGCATCTTGGGGTCGATCAGGATCAGCCTGACCTTGTTCGGCTCAGCCTTGTAGACCAGGCTCAAGATCATGGCGTTGATGGCCACCGATTTGCCTGAGCCAGTCGTCCCCGCGACCAGGACGTGCGGCATCTTGGCAAGGTCAGCCACCACCGGCTTGCCGGAAATATCCTTGCCCATCGCGATCGCCAGCGGCGAACTGACATCGGCATACACCTGCGAGCCAAGAATCTCGGAGAGATAAACGATCTGGCGCTTGGGGTTTGGAATCTCCAGGCCCATATAGGTCTTGCCAGGGATCGTCTCGACCACGCGCACGCTCACCACAGACAACGCACGTGCCAAATCCTTGGAAAGATTGGCGACCTGGCTGCCCTTGACTCCTGCTGCCGGGTCGATTTCATAGCGGGTAATCACTGGGCCGGGCAACGCGGTCACTACCTTGACCTCGATGCCGAAATCCATGAGCTTGCGCTCAATCAGGCGCGAGGTGAATTCCAGCGTCTCGGCGGACTGCACTTCCACCACGCCGGTCGGCTCGTCCAGCAGGTGCAGCGGCGGCAATGGCGAATCGGGCAAGGTTTCGAACAACGGCGTCTGCTTTTCCTTTTGCACCCGCTCGCTTTTCTCGATCTCGAACGTCGGCGGCACTTCGATCTGCACCGGAGGCCGGTCTTCCGTGCGCTTGCGCTCGCTCACGACAAATTCGGTGCGCTCCTGCTCGGCCCTCTTTCCCAGCTTGCGATCCTGGTAATCCTGCCAGCGTTCAATGATGTAGTGGTAGCTGAATTCGAGACCCGCGCCGAGTTTTTCCGCAATCTTGATCCACGACCAGCCCGTGAACAGGCTGAAACCTACCGCCAGCAGTAATAACAGCAGCAAGGTTGATCCGGCAAAACCCAGCATGGCCTGCAGGCCGGTATCCACCAGAGAACCCAGCATGCCGCCTGCCACAGTCGGCAACTCCATGGCAATGGCGTGAAAATGTCCGGCCTCCAGCGCGGCTGAGGACAACAGCAACATAAGAAATCCGGACAGGTTCAGCCAGATCAATGGCTTACGCTCTTCATTCACGGCCTCAAGGCGCAAATACACCAGCCACATGGCATAAAATGCCAATACCACCCACCACCAGGCGGAAAAACCGAACAGATAAAGCAGGATATCCGACAGCCAAGCGCCCAGCGCGCCACCGGCGTTTTGTGTGGCATCGCTATCACTGGCGATATGCGACCACGAAGGATCGCTACTATGATATGTCAACAGAATCAAAGTCAGGTACAGGCCAACCACAACCAGCACCAGCCACCAAGCCTCCTTGACGATACCAGGAGTAGCTTCGGGTTCGGCCTGACGGCGGCTATTGAGCGGCGTGCTTTTTTTCTGGAAAAACAAGATGGTTCGGTATCCGGGACAAAATTAAGCAGCGCTGATTATATCAGTATCATTCCTATTTCGGACCTGTCTGCTACTTCCCTGCCAACACCAGTTTATCCTCACCATAATTAACAGTGTCGACAAGCCATTCTGGATGAGCAGCCATGACGATTGAGTTTTTCTATCATCCAGATAAACACAATCAATTTGCACCTATTACGTACTGACGCCTACACTAGCAGAACTTATCGCGAAACTTAGTAATTGTCAGGAATGTCTGATATAAAGCATGACTGGAAATCACCACAGTCACGTTCAGCATGATGTATTTCATACACCTCATCAATAAGGAGAAGTTAAGATGGTAGACATTGGCATCAGCGAAAAAGATCGCAAAAAAATAGCTGAAGGACTTTCCCGCTTTCTAGCAGATACTTACACCCTGTATCTCAAAACCCATTACTTCCACTGGAATGTAACAGGTCCACAATTCCGCACCCTGCACCTGATGTTCGAGGAGCAATACAACGAACTATGGGCTGCTGTTGACCAGATCGCTGAACGCATCCGCTCGCTGGATTTTCCTGCACCGGGTACTTACAAGGAGTTCAGCAAGCTGACCTCCATCGAGGAAACCGATGGCATTCCCCATGCCCAGGATATGATCAAGGCATTGATTGCCGGCCATGAAGCCGTTGTGCGCACAGCCCGTTCGGCCTTCCCCATTGCAGACAAAGCCGCTGACGAAGCCACGGCAGACCTGCTGACCCAGCGCCTGCAAGTCCATGAAAAAACCGCATGGATGCTGCGCAGCATGCTGGAAAAAGCCTAACTATTAACCAATTTAATTATTGCATCCTAGGAGTACTCACCGTATGGCAACAAAACACGCTCGCCTGCTGATTCTGGGTTCCGGCCCGGCGGGTTATTCTGCCGCTGTGTATGCAGCACGCGCCAACCTGAAACCCGTGCTGGTTACCGGCCTCGCCCAGGGCGGTCAGCTCATGACCACCACTGAAGTCGATAACTGGCCCGCTGATGCCGATGGTGTCCAGGGGCCAGAGCTGATGGCGCGCTTCCAGAAACACGCTGAGCGCTTCAATACGGAAATGGTTTTCGACCATATCCACACCGCCAAGCTGACCGAAAAACCCATCCGCTTGATCGGTGACAGCGGTGAGTACACCTGCGATGCCCTGATTATTGCCACCGGCGCTTCCGCCAAATATCTCGGCCTGCCTTCCGAAGAAGCCTTCGCCGGCAAGGGTGTTTCTGCCTGCGCCACCTGCGACGGCTTTTTCTACCGTAACCAGGAAGTCGCAGTGGTCGGCGGCGGCAATACAGCTGTCGAGGAAGCCCTTTATCTGGCCAATATCGCCAGCAAAGTGACCCTGGTACACCGCCGCGACAAATTCAAGGCAGAGGCCATCCTGGTGGATAAGCTCATGGAACGCGTCAAGGAAGGCCGCATCGTGCTCGAAACCTTCCATACGCTGGATGAAGTGCTGGGCGACGACTCAGGCGTCACAGGCATGCGCATCAAGGATGTCAACAGCGGCGCCACCAAGGAAATCGCGCTGCAAGGCGTATTTATCGCGATTGGCCACAAGCCCAATACCGATCTTTTTGCAGGCCAGCTGGACATGGAATGGGGCTATATCATTACCAAGGCCGGGCGTGAGGGCAACTTCACCGCCACCAGCATTCCAGGCGTTTTCGCCGCCGGCGATGTACAGGATCACATCTATCGCCAGGCTGTCACCAGCGCAGGCACAGGCTGCATGGCAGCTCTCGATGCCGAACGCTATTTGGATCAATTGTCATAATCCAGAAATCCCCGCAGGCTAAACCTGCGGGGATTCTTTGCAGGTATGGCTGAGCACGACGATGACATTGAAGATGATGAAAGCAGGCTGTTTCTTGACGCCATCAAGGGCGCTCGCCCGCTGAAACCCTCCCGCGTTTACCATACCCCGCCCCCGCCTAAACCCAAACCCATTCCCCGCCAGTTTCTGCGCGACGAACGCCAGGCGCTCGCAGACTCACTGAGCGACGGCTATATCCCCGCCCATGAAATGGAAAGCGGCGAAGAGCTGCTGTACCTGCGCGAAGGCCATTCGCCCGATATCCTGGGCAAACTGCGCCGCGGCCATTGGGTCGTGCAAGCCACCATAGACTTGCATGGCATGGTCAGTGACGAAGCCCGGCTCTATGTCGCCGAATTCCTTTCTCACTGCAAGAAACGCGGCATCCGCTGCGTGCGCATCATCCACGGCAAGGGCCTGAGCTCCCGCAACCGCGAGCCAGTCCTGAAGCACAAGCTGCGCAACTGGCTGATGCAGAAAGATGAAGTCATCGCCTACGCCCAGGCACGCCAGCAGGATGGCGGCAGTGGCGCAGTCATCGTATTGATCAAGGCTTAAATACTGCCTTCCCTACCCCTCAACCTTTCCATTTTGTCAGCCTATTGCCAGGCTGCATTAAGGCTGGCCTAGGGCAACTCTGCCAATATTCAAATCCGGCAAATTAAAGTTAATGAATCTGTAAACTAAAGCGTTTTAGTCGCGTTTACTATTCACCGCACACCCGTGTCCTGAATGGAAAGAGAGATTCTGCATGCCATTGCGTCACTTGGCGTTTACCAGTCTCATCGTGTTAAGCCTGAACCTGCCTCCCGTACTTCATGCTGAAGAAAATACCCCGCTCGGTGCCTTGACCTTGCCGCAAGCCAGCGAGCTGTTCTATCGCAACAACCGGGAGCTCCTACTTTCGCGGCGCAACGTGGAAGGCGCAAAAGCGGATTCCCTTGCTGCCGCGCAACGTCCCAACCCGACCTTCTCGCTCAATACCAGCAATTTCAGCTATTCCAGGAGCAATGGCAGCAGCAATCTCAACGACAAGACGTTGGATACCATTGCCCGCATAGACCAGCCCATCGAGCGCGGCAACAAGCGTGGCCTACGCATGGCCATGGCCGCCAGCGCGGTGCAGGCAAGCAAACTCGAACAGACCGATAGCCTGCGCCAGCAGAAACTGAATCTCTAGACCGCTTTTTACAACCTGCTGCTGGCGCAGGAAACCGAGCGCATCCTCACGGAAAACCAGGCGCTGTATGACAATATGCTCAAGGTGGCGGAGCTGCGCCTGAAAGCCGGGGATATTTCCAGCACGGATACCGCGCGTATCCGCATCGACGTGCTGCGCGCGCAGAATCACCTGCGCCAGGCGCGTGCCGACAAGGAAAAAGCCCAGGCGGACCTGGCTTATCTCCTCGGCCGGGAACAGGATGCCCGCAGCATCGTCATCAGCGACCACTGGCGCGCAGTCGAAAATGCAGTGACGGACATCAACACCGCGCTGGAACAGCGCCCGGATATCCTGGCTGCCATGGCCCGCATCCAGATGGCGGATGACAACCGCAAGCTCGCGCAATCCCTGACCACGCGGGACATCACGGTCGGCCTGCAGCTTGAGCACTATCCCGGCAATGGCCCCAGCCGCAACACGATAGGCGCGGGATTCAGCATTCCCTTGTTCACCGGCTATCAGTATCAGGGAGAAATCGCCCGCGCGGAAGTCGACTATACCGCGTCGCTGGAAGCGGAAGAGCGCATCCGCGCCAACGCCGTCAGCGAAATCCAGCGGGCCCGTGCCGACCTGGACGCCGCCATTGAAAAAACTACCCGCTATGATGAGCATATGTTGCAGGAAGCCGAGAAAACCGCCCAGGCCGCGGAATTCGCCTACCAGCACGGCGCCATGGGCGTCACTGACCTGCTGGATGCACGCCGGGTGTTCCGCGCCTTGCAGATTGATGCCGCCACCGCACATGCCGATTACGCTATCTCCCTCGCCAATTGGCAGGCGGCCCTGAACCGCAATACCAACGAATAACCAAGAAGCCATCCATACCATGCAGAAAACATTCCTGATTCCGCTTATCGCCCTGTCTTTCAGTGCCGTTTCCGGCTGGGCAGCTGCCGACGTCAAGCCCGCCACAGCCCCCAAAGCCGCCGATGAAATCGTGCTGGCCCCCGATGCTCCGCAGCTGGCCAGCCTGAAAATAGAGACCGTGACCGAAATTCCCGCGCCGGCCGCGCCGCCATTGAACGGCAAAATCATCTTCAACGAGAACTATACCGCCAGGGTCAGTTCCCCGATTGCGGGCCGCGCGCTCAAGATCAGCGCGGAAATAGGCGACAGCGTCAAGACGGGACAAGTGTTGATGACCCTGGATTCCCCCGACCTCGGCAGCGCGCTCGCCGACGCCCACAAGGCCGCTGCCGACCTGCAGCTGAAAAAACAGGCTTACGAGCGTAACCAGATGTTATTGGAAGGCGGCGTCATCCCCCGCAAGGAGCTGGAAGCCAGCAAAGCGGACCTGGATGCGGCGGCGGCGGAATCCGCGCGAACGCATGCGCTGCTCGGCAACCTCGGCGCCAGCCGCAACAGCACGCAGGACTACACCGTGCGTGCGCCGCTTGCCGGGGTGATCGTCGACCGCAAGGCCAATCCCGGCAGCGAAATCCGGCCGGATGCGGCCAGCCCATTGTTCATCATCACCGACCCCAACCACCTGTGGGCCAGCATAGACCTGCCGGAGCGCGACCTGGGCAAAGTCAGCATCGGGCAGCCTGTTTTCGTGGAAGTGGATGCCTATCCGGGCGAAACCTTTACCGGCAAGGTGCTTTCCATCGGCGGCATGATAGACCCCGCCACGCGGCGCATTCCAATACGTTGCGCGATTGACGGTCAAGGCAGGCTCAAGCCGGAGATGTATGCCCGCATCACGCCTTTGAGCCAGGATCAGCGCAAGGTCATCCGCATCCCCAACAGCGCTCTGATTACCGAGGGGCTATACAGCTATGTATTCGTCGAAACCAGCCCCGGTCATATCAAGAAGCGCCGCGTCACCCTAGACGTGCAGGCACGCGATTACGCCACCGTCAAGCAGGGGCTTTCCAGCAATGAAAAGCTGGTGATCTCAGGCGCCATCCTGCTCAACTCCGAACTCGCAGCGGGTAAATAAGGGCATATCATGCTGGAAAAACTCATTACCTTCTCGCTGCAACAGCGCGTGTTCGTGCTGCTCGGCACCCTGGCGCTGATCATTGCCGGGTATTTTGCCGTGGATAACATGCCGATCGAGGCATTTCCCGATGTCGAGGATGTGCATGTCGGCATCGTCACCCAGGTGCCAGGTCTCGCGCCGGAGGAGGTCGAGCGGGTCGTCACCCTGCCGATCGAGCATGAGATGAGCGGCGTGCCCCACCTGACGCAGATGCGCTCGGTATCCATCACTGGCCTGTCGGTGATCACCCTCACCTTCTCTGAAAAAACCGACGACTATTTCGCACGGCAACAAGTACTGGAGCGCTTGCAAGGCGTAGACCTGCCGCCCGAATACCAGCCCACCCTCGCCCCGCTCTCCACCGCGGTAGGCGAAATCTTCCGTTACCTGGTGGAAGCGCCCAAGGATATGCCGCAGCGTGAAATCCGCGCGATACAGGATTGGCAGATCCGCCCCATGCTGCGCACCGTGCCCGGCGTGGCTGACATCACCAGCTTCGGCGGCAGCATCAAGGAATATCAGGTTAGGCTGGATCCATACCTGCTGAAGAAATTCAATCTCACCGTCGACCAGGTCAATCAGGCGCTGAGCGGCAACAGCAGCAATGTCGGCGGCGGCCTCATGCACCGTGGCGATGAAGACCTCGTCGTGCGCGGCATCGGCCTCTACAAGAGCCTGGACGATATTGCCAATACCGTCATTGATTCCCGGGATGGCAAGCCCATCCTGGTCAGCGATATCGGCCAGGTCGCGATCGGCGACCGCACCCGCTCAGGCATCGTCGCCTTCAACGACCAGGATGACGTGGTGGAAGGCATTGTTATCATGAGCAAGGGCCAGAACCCGGCCAAGGTAATTGACGCGCTACGGGAAAAAGTAAATGAAATCAACACCCGGCTGCCATCCGGCGTGAAAATCATGCCTTTCTACGACCGCACCACCCTGATCCAGCACACTATGCACACCGTCACGGAAAACCTGATCGTCGGCGCGCTGCTCGTAGTCAGCATCCTCATCATCTTCCTGCGCAACTGGCGCGCTGCCCTGATCGTGGCGTCGGTCATCCCGCTTTCCCTGCTGTTCGCCTTCGTCATCATGGATATCCGCGGCGTTTCCGCCAACCTGATCTCGCTGGGCGCAGTGGACTTCGGCATCATCATCGACAGCGCCGTGGTGCTGGTCGAGGCGCTCATGGTCAGGCTGGCGACCACACAGGTGGACAAGCTGCCGCAACAGGCCACCTTCGGCTGGCGCCTGCATACCCTGAAACAGACCGCCGTGGAAATGGGCCGCCCCATCCTGTTTTCCAAGGCCATCATCATCCTGGCCTTCTTGCCCATCTTCACGTTCCAGCGGGTGGAAGGAAAAATCTTCTCTCCCATGGCTTTCACCCTGAGCTTTGCCTTGCTGGGCGCGATCCTGCTGACATTGACGCTGGTGCCCGCCCTGCTCTCCTACACCATGCGCCGCGAAGACATGGCAGAAAAACACAGCAAGTGGATGCACAAGCTGCAGGAAGGCTACGGCGCATTGCTGCTGAAAACCGAAAATCTCCGCTGGCCGCTAGTCGTTGTTTCCACCGGCTTGCTGGCAGTGTCGCTGTTACTGGCACCCAGGCTAGGTTCCGAATTCCTGCCCAAGCTGGACGAAGGCAACATCTGGCTCACTATCAGCCTGCCGCCCTCCACAGGCCTCATGAAAACCAAGGAAGTGGAACGGCATGTGCGCGGCATCCTGCAAAGCTATCCGGAAGTCCGCCTGGTGGTCAGCCATGTGGGCCGCCCGGACGACGGCACCGACCCCAAAGGCCCCAACAATATCGAGATACTTGCCGACCTCAAGCCGCATAACGAATGGCGCTTTGCCAGCAAGGAAGCGCTGATCGAGAACATTTCCGAGAAAATCCATACCATCCCCGGCATCCCCACCAACTTTTCCCAGGTGATCCAGGACAATGTGGAAGAAGCCCTGTCCGGCGTGAAAGGCGAAATCTCGGTCAAAATCTTCGGGTCGGACCTTGCCGTGCTCGAAGACAAGGCAGATCAGGTCGTCACCGTCCTCAACAGCATCCAGGGCGCCAGAGATGTGGCGGCCATCCGCATTTCCGGCAATTCCGAGCTCAATATCACGCTGGACCGGGCCAAGCTCGCCCGCTACGGCATGACGGTCAACGACGTCAACAGCACCATACAGACCGCATTGGCCAGCAATGCCACCAATACCTTCTATGACGGTGACCGCCGTTTTGACGTCACCCTGCGCCTGGAGCAAGAATACCGCGACAGCGTGGATGACATTGCGGAATTGCCGGTAGCTCTGCCCAATAACGCAGGCACCATTCCGCTGGGTGAAGTCGCCGACGTCAGCATCAAGCAGGGTGCATCGCGCGTCAGCCGCGAAGGCGTTTCGCGGATTGTGGCGATCAAGGCCAACCTCATGAATCGCGACCAGGGCAGCTTCGTCGCTGAAGCCATGAGCAAGGTCAAGGAGCAGGTCAAGCTGCCGCCCGGCTACAGCATGACCTGGGGTGGGCAATTCGAGAACCAGCAGCGCGCCATGAAGCGCCTGCAGGTCATTGTGCCGCTGTCGCTTATGATGATCTTCATCCTACTGTTCATGGCGTTCAGGTCAGTAAAAAATGCCCTGCTGGTGCTGCTCATGATTCCCTTCACCCTGATCGGTGGCCTTGCAGCGCTCGGATTAGCGGGTCTGCATCTTTCCGTCTCGGCAGCCGTGGGGTTCATCGCCCTGGCCGGCGTATCGGTGCAGAACGGCGTCATCATGGTCGAGCAGATCAAGCACCTGGTGCGTGAAGGCTACGCCCTGAAAAAAGCCGTGATCGACGGTGCAGTAGCGCGTTTGCGCCCTATCATCATGACCGCCCTCATGGCAGGCCTAGGCTTGCTGCCCGCCGCACTCTCGCACAGCATAGGCTCCGAGACCCAGCGCCCGTTCGCCGTCGTCATCGTCGGTGGTCTGATCTCCGCCACCCTATTCACCTTGCTGTTGCTTCCCCTGCTCTACCCTTATTTTTCAGACGAACGCAGAGACTAACTACCAATGGCACAGACATCTCTACCTGTCATCCTTAGCATGATGCAGGCGCTTTGCCTGCATCATGCGCCCACCTCCGTTATCAAGGTTCTCAGGTGCTTGTGACCAGAACATCGCAGGCAGCTCTTCCAAGCACATATTGTGCAACACTGCCGAGAAAAGCTTGCAGAACTACTCCGCGCCCATGGGTTCCCAAGGCCAGCAAATCAACATGCGAGTTTTTCGAGAAGCGCACCAGTGCAGACCCAGGTTCGCCATTAAGGATTTCGATAGTAGACTCAGCCGCGCCAAGACTATCCTGCTGGAATGCATATAGTTTCTCGCGAGCCTTTTCAACCAGCGCCACACGGTAACGCTTCATATCAGCCTGCGTAGTCCCGGCGCGCAACATCGACTGCTGAAAAGTAAAAGGAATATCGACTGCACGAACCAGCTGAAAGGTTGCGCCGGGCACCAACCTGCGAGCCTCGGCAAAAGCGCTTGCAGCCTGTGGCGAGTCATCGACGGCAACTGCCACATTTTGATAAGGCTTTACTGATGATTCCCTGGCGACAAGAACCGGTATAGAGGACATTCTGATCACCCTGTCCGCAATTGATCCGAGAAATTTATCCTTTAGCGTGCTGCCTTTTCCCGGCCCTATCACGACGACGTCTGCGCACAATTGAACCATGACCTGCTTGATTACTTCATATGGCCGCCCAAACTCCACCCGTACATCTGCGCATTGTGCAAGCTCGCCTTTGGCAACAAGAGCCTCGACTGCGGTAACCGCTTCATGCTGAAGAAGTTTCCGCAACTCACTCTCATCTCTTTTCATATGATGTGCCGCATGAGATAGCTGCTCATCCTCAATCACATGGAGTACGATCAGCCGGGCTGCGTGCGTGCTTGCCAGATGTGCTGCCCGTCTCAGAACAGCACGGCTGCCATCCTCAAAGTCGATGGCAGTTAACACTACCTCTACCTTTTTCACTTTCGATATCCTTTTCTATGGATTATTCAGAGTGAACACATGTGTTTGTGTCCTCACAGGAGAAACCACGAATGAACACCCTACAAAGAATAGTGCGTCGACAGTGCATGAAATAGATAGGCAAAACCTTATAAGTTCATCAACCATTTATGTATTTAATGTGGCACTGCGCTCCGGCATACGAGCCAGAATAACCTTTCCCATCCCAGTATCAGATCTGGTACCGCTGAATCAGGCACACCGCCTGCGCCGCAATACCCTCGCCACGCCCGGTGAAACCCAGTTTTTCCGTGGTGGTTGCCTTGACATTGACACAATCGATTGGCAAACCGCAGTCATCAGCAATGTTTTGGCACATTGCGCCGATATACGGGGCCATTTTCGGCGCTTCAGCCATGATGGTGGCATCGATATTGACAATGCTGTAATGCTTACCCTTGAGCAAGGCAACCACACGGCGCAAAAGAACTCTGGAGTCCGCATCCTTGAAGCGTTCATCGGTATCAGGAAAGTGTTTGCCGATATCGCCCAGCGCTGCTGCGCCGAGCAAGGCGTCACTGATAGTATGCAGCAGCACATCGGCATCCGAATGCCCTTTCAGGCCTTTGGCGAAGGGAATATCCACGCCGCCGATAATGCAGGGCCGCCCTTCCACCAATTGATGCACGTCAAACCCGCTTCCTACTCTAATCATAATTTTTTCTGCTCCTTGGCATCTGCAAGCAGAATCGCTTCTGCCAGTTGTAAATCCTGTGGATAGGTAATCTTGAGGTTCCTGAGCTCACCAAGCACCAACTTGGGACTGTAGCCCAGCGCTTCCACTGCTTGCGCTTCATCCGTAGGCGCTGCGCCTGCATGCTGCAGGGCTTGTTTCAATAGTCCGTAGCGGAACATTTGCGGCGTTTGCGCTTGCCACAAACCATCACGCGGTTCAGTTTTGGCAACGCGTTGCGCGACATCCGCGCGCTTCAAGGTGTCGGCCAGGGGAATCGCCAGCAATCCGCCCACGTCGTCATCCTGCACACTATCCAGCAAGCGTTCCAGCATGGCATGGCTCAAGCCGGGACGGGCCGCATCATGCACCAGCACCCAGTCATTCGCTGCCACCTGCCCCGCCATAGCTTCCAGGCCGTTGAATACAGTTGCTGCGCGCGTGTCGCCGCCATGTCTGTGTATATGCAGCTTGGCATCGACATCTATCACATGCTGCGCCCAAAGATGATCATCCGGGCTGATGATGACATGTACGGAGCTGATGCGCTGTGCCGCAGCGAATAATGCCAGGGTATGGTGTATCAGCGGCTTGCCAAGCAATGGCAAATATTGCTTGGGGCATTCAGTCCCCATGCGGCTGCCGGTACCAGCAGCGGGGATCAGGACATGAAATTTCGACATGGGCGGGATTCTAGCATGCACTCCTGCTTGTGCTGCACCCGTCCTCAAGAGCGCTCTGGCTCAGGACGCTTCCACAGCCAGATTGCCACAGTTGCCATGATCAAGGTGACTGCCCATTTCGCCCACTGCGGCGCAGGTGAGAACCATAAACCGGTGGCGCTGCAAGACATCATGAAGATCGCAATATATTTCGCCTTGCGCGACACCGCGCCGCATTCACGCCAATCGCGGATATGGTGGCCATATTTGGGGTGGTTGAGCAGATAACGCTCCAGTTGCGGCCAGCCACGCTCGCCCGCCCAGGCTGCCAGCAAGATAAACGGCACTGTCGGCATGATGGGCAGAAATGCTCCAATTACACCCAGGATGAGCGACACCACCGCCAACACACGCCATAAAATAATCTTGGTCTGCCTGAGCATAAACACTTTCCATTTTTAACCAATTGAAGATACCACGGCTGGCTATCACCCGCCCAGCCAATCTTCCGTCTCTGCGCCCGGCTATGCGTGTGTCGAGAAAAGTATTGGGAGTGACGCACAAATAGCATAAAAGCGAACAGGGAAAGCCATATCAGCTTTCCCTGCCCTGTTTCATTCCTGCTGCAACCAAATTAAATCACTGGAGCAGGCTTGCCGAAGTAATATCCTTGGAAGGCATGGCAGCCATGCTGTTGCAGAAAATCAAACTGATCAATGGCGTCTATGCCTTCTGCCACCACTGCAAGATCGAGAATTTTGGCGAGCGCCAAAATGGTGTGCACAATCGCAGCGTCATTGGGATCGTCGATGACATCCTTCACAAAGCAACGATCAATCTTCACCTGATCAAGGGGCAATAATTTCAGTACGCTGAGCGAGGAATAGCCTGTCCCGAAATCATCCAGCGAGAACCGCACGCCGATATCCTTCAGCTCCTGCATTTTCTCAATGGTCTGCTGGATATCCGTGTGGAACATGCTTTCGGTCAGCTCCAGCCACAAGCGCTGCGGGTTGGCTCCCGATTGCTGAATAGCATATTTGACCTTGGCGACAAAGTGCGGATCCCTGAATTGCCGGGCGCTGACATTCACCGATAGCGTCCATCTGGATTTGACCTCATCCCGGCTCCATGCATGCAACTGATGGCATGCCGTGACCAGCACCCATTGCCCAATATCCTGGATCAGCCCGGTTTGCTCGGCCAGCCCGATGAACTCGACCGGAGGCACTAATCCGCGCACTGGATGACTCCATCGTATCAATGCCTCATGCCCGATAATCTGGTGCTGCTGGTTGACGACCGGCTGGTAATACAACCGGAACTCCTCTTTCTGCAAGGCCTGCCGCAGGTCTGCCAGCATGGAAGCGCGCGCGACCACTTCAGCCTGCAATGATGGGTCGAAAATGCAAATCTGGTTTTTACCATGCGCTTTTGCACGGTACAGCGCCATATCTGCCTGTTTCAATAGATCGCCATGAGATTTAGATTCATCCGCAAACGTCACGATGCCGATGCTGGGAGATGCATACAGCTCAAAGCGATCGACATGATAAGGCTCATTGATGATGCCGCGCACTTTCTCAGCAATGTTATAGGCCTGGATGGAAGCCTGGACGGGGTCTTCGCTCAGGTCGGCCAGCAGCAGGATGAACTCGTCTCCGCCAGCGCGGGCGACCGTATCCACTTGGCGGACATTCTCGCTCAGTCGCTGCGCCACTTGCTTCAGCAACTCGTCGCCCAGCTCATGCCCATGGGTATCGTTGATTTCCTTGAAATTATCAAGATCGAGAAACATCACCGCGCCATGGTGCCGGGACCGTGCAGCGGTAGAGCAGATCACCTGCAATCGGTCAGTCATCAACCTGCGGTTGGGCAAGCCGGTCAGCTCATCATAAAGCGCCATGTGCTGGATGCTTTGCTCCAGTTCTTTCCGCTGGGTGATATCCGCGCGGATTGAAATATATTGCATAGGCACGCCTGCGCTATCCATGAAGGGCACGATGGTAGTATGCACCCAATAAAGAGAACCATCCTTGGCGCGATTGCAGATTTCCCCATTCCAGACCTGGCCGGAGGAAATAGTGCGCCACAGCTGCTGGAAAAACGCTTTGGGATGATAGCCGGAGTTGATAATCCGGTGCGTGTGGCCGATCAGCTCGCTGCGTTCGTATTGTGAGATGGAACAGAACTTATCGTTGACCCTGATAATGACGCCGCGCGCATCCGTCACCGCCACGATGGCATGCGCATCCAGCGCTACCTTGAGCTCCTCATGGTCGCTGAGCAAGGCCATGAGTTTCTGCTGCGCCATTGCTTGTTCGGAATAGTCGGAAACCAGCATCAGCAAGCCCATACGGGTCTTGCCAGCTCCCAGCATGCCATGCTGCGGCACGATCATGGCATGCTTGTATAACACCTGCCCATCCTCTGCCGTGACTGAAAAATTAAGGCTGGTCTTCCTGCCGCACAATGCTCGCACCATCATTGGTTGAAGATGCTCCAGCCAATTTTCTGGCAGTATTTCCTCCAGCCTGGCGCCTATCCACTGTTCGGGAGCATGCCCGAAAGTATCGCAAAATGACTGATTGACAATAATGACAATAAAACTCAATATCGAAGCACGCGATATGGATGGATAGGTTATTGAGTATATAACCCAGTTGCACATCCCGTTCTTCCTGCATATCCAATTCCAGATGATGCAAACGCCCTTGCACCGCACCAACCCCAGTCTCATCAGATTCAGCCCATGCCTCTCCTGAGAGTCTATCCACTTGCATCAGGTAATCCTTTTCTTTCACATTCTGCCGATGATTGAGCTATATCGCTCAGTCACGCTATACCACATAAGCCGTTAGCTTCCTAAATAGTTAGTGGATGGCGATAGACTCATGCTCGTTATTCACAATATCGGCACAACCATGCTGAAATTAAGGCTGCATGGTCGTTATGGCTGCCCATTTTGACAGCGGTCAGGAATTTATGCACCATGAACCGATATTCACGTCGATCACGCCAAGGCACATATATCATGTTTGAATCCGCTGAACTGGGCCACAGCATTCCCGATGAGGTTTACAAGAAAGAAATTCCTGCCTTGCGGGAAGCGTTGCTTGATATGCAGTACGATCTCGCCCAGGCCAAGAAATTTCCTGTCCTGATCCTGATTGGCGGTGTCGATGGCGCTGGCAAAGGAGAAACGGCTAACCTGCTCAATGAGTGGATGGATCCGCGCCTGATCCACACCCATGCCTTCGGGCCAACAACAGAAGATGAAGCCGAGCGCCCTCCCATGTGGCGCTACTGGCAGAAAATGCCGCCCAAAGGCAGGATAGGCATCTTGTTTGGCGCATGGTACACCGCCCCCATCCTGGAAAACCGCGATAGCAAACCGGGGCAATCGCTGGATAACCACCTCAATGACATCGTGCGTTTCGAGCGCATGCTCACGGATGAAGGCACGCTGATCATCAAGCTCTGGTTCCACCTGTCCAAGAAACAGCAGAAACAACGGATTGCCGAGCTGGAAGCCAACCCCAAGACGCGCTGGCGCGTTACCGACCAGGACAAACAACACCTCAAGCATTACGAAGCGTTCCGCACCCTCACCGGGCACATCCTGCGCGAAACCAGTACGGCCAATGCGCCATGGATGGTGATTGAAGGCTCCGACCCGAACTATCGCGGCCTTACTACGGGCAGATATCTGCTGGACACCATACGCAACCGCCTGGACAGCAAAACCCCTCCTCCACGCAAAGCTTCCGCCCCGGCATTGGAGCTGGTGGCGTCCGATGGCCGCAATGTGCTGAATACGCTTGACCTGAGCAAATCCCTGGAAAAAGACGAATACAAAGAGCAGCTCGAAGAATATCAAGGCAAGATCAATCTGCTGACCCGGCATGAGAAATTCAAGCAGATTTCCGTGATTATCGCGTTTGAGGGCGTAGATGCCGCAGGTAAGGGCGGCGCCATCCGCCGTGTCACCCAGGCGATGGATGCGCGGACTTACAGCATCATTCCCATTGCCGCACCTTCGGATGAAGAAAGCGCCCAACCCTACCTCTGGCGCTTCTGGCGCCAGATACCCCGCCGCGGACGGGTGACGATCTTCGACCGCACATGGTATGGGCGTGTATTAGTGGAAAGGGTGGAAGGTTTTTGCAACTCCCAGGATTGGATGCGTGCCTATGCCGAGATCAATGATTTTGAAGAGCAACTGACCCAACACAACATCGTGCTGGTGAAATTCTGGTTGAATATCGACAAGGATGAGCAGCTAAAGCGCTTCAAGGAACGAGAAGATACGGCATTCAAGCGCTACAAGATCACCGAGGAAGATTGGCGCAACCGCGAAAAGTGGGATGACTACCAGCAGGCAGTCTGCGACATGATAGACCGCACCAGCACCGAGCGAGCGCCCTGGACCCTGGTGGAATCGAATGACAAGAAATTCGCTCGCATCAAGATACTCAAAACGATATGCGAACAGGTGGAACACAAGCTGGAGTCACTCAAATAAACCGCATCCGGATAAACATATTGCATGCGCCCAGATGCGTCGTCTGCGAGCCCGTCAGTTAACCAGCTTTGTTGTCAGCCTCGCCCTGGATGGCAGCAAGCTTGGTTTGCAGAAAATCGTCATATCCTTTCTGCACCAGTTCGTATGTCTTGGCAATGCCAGCGGCAATCGAACTACCCTCGCCCAGCACGTTCAAGCCGCTAAGAATATCCTTGGCTTCGGCAAATCCCTTTTCAAAACCACCACGTATCAATTGAACAAAATCACGTGCCACGGTTTCAGGATCCTTGCCTGGGTAACGGGCGGCATAGGCTTCATAAAAGCCGGTGGACATTGATAGTATCCGTCCGGCAGTGGCCTCGGCGCTATTGTCCTGCCCCATGGCATTATTGATGGCATCGGGCCCAAGCTCCGGCGCCAGTACATTGTTGATATGTTCGACTGCGGAACGGTACAGCAAAGCCAGGCCATCGTTACCGGACTTAAGGGAGACTTGCAGGGAGGCTTGCAAAATTTGTCCATTGAGCACCGCTTTCTGGCCATCTGGACGCAACTGTGCCGCTTTTTTTGCCTCTTCCAGGGAAGTGTTGGCAGAGGCAGGCACACTAGAGGTAGCGGTAGCTGTTGATATATCGTTACCGGATGCAATCATGGTTGGTCTCCCTGGGATTATTTCGCAATGATAAAAGCTTATCGGCAGAAACCAGGAAATATTGAATCCGTCCTGCCAGTCGCGCCTTACTCTGCAGGCTGGTATTTCCTGCCCTTCAACAGGTAAGTATCGACAGTGCCCTTGCCCTTGACCTCAACCCCATCGCGGGCTTCAAACACATAATCCTGCTTGAGCAAGGCATAAGTGGCGGCGGATACCTGTATTTCATTGGGCAGCCCGGTATGTTCCATACGGCTGGCCACATTGACGGCATCGCCCCACAAGTCATAGCTGAATCGCATATTGCCGATGATGCCGGCTACCACAGCCCCGCTATTGATACCGATACGCATGGAGATCGGCCTGCCTATTTCCAGGGAAATACTCTCCAATAAGGCCAGCATTTCCAGCGCCATATCTGCAATGGCCTGGGCATGGTCGGCACGCGGCGCGGGCGCGCCGGCAATCACCATATAGGCGTCTCCGATGGTCTTGATCTTTTCCACCCCGTATTGCGTCGCGAGCAGGTCGAACCGGGAAAACACATGGTTGAGCATATCCACCACTTGCGTCGGCGTCATGTTGGCGGACATTTGCGTGAAATTGACAATATCCGCAAACAAAATAGTCACAGCCTCATGACTATCCGCGATCCGCACTCCATGTGCATCCTGCAAACGTTCGGCGACCGAATCGGGCAATATGCTGCGCAACAGTTGTTCGGAGCGGGTTTTCTCAATGGCAAGCGCTTCCAGCACTTTGGCTTTCTGGGTCTGGAAATAGCGCATCACGGTATAAAGAATCGCCGACACGCCCGCCATGTTGAGCGCGAAGAAAGCATCGCGAACATCGCCGGGAATGGGCAGGGCATGCATGGAGAATACGGGGTTCAGCCACCAGGAAAGCATAGCCAGCACTGCGAACAGAAGGAACCAGGGCGTGGACTGTCGGGTGCCAAGAATCATCAATGCTCCTACCGGCGAGAGGACCGCCCAGAACGCCACGCCGCTGGAAGCCTGGAAACCGCCGATGATCCATTGCATGAAGAATGGCATGACCAGCAGCATGACCAGTTGCGTGAAAGTGAAAGCATCAAAGCGCTTGAAATGGTAAAACACCAGCAGGCTGCTGTAGGAAATGATGATGTAGAGGTAAGGCATCGCCGCCATCACTGCATATCCCTCTCCCAGGCTGGAAAGGGTGAATATCCACAATACGCAGGCCAGACTTTCAGCAACCACCAGGATAGACAGGATGACCACGCCCAGCACAACCGTCCTGGCGACTTCAGGTGGCTTGTTCCCCAGGAAAGGCTGGATTAGCCGCATGAAATAACGGTCAGCCTGCTGCTGCATGAATCATGTTCTCTTTGTTGTTATCCAGTAACTTGGCAATATATAGCAAGGTCAGCAGTTTATCTATCCAATGCTGCTGGCGATTCTATCGCTCGCCTTTCACTCCTTTATTGCACCTCACGCCCCTGCATCAATGCCGGCAACTCTTGCATATCGTCAAATACCCGCTCCGCGCCTGCCTGCAGCAACCGGTTGCCATCCATGGTGCCGGTATAGGCATAGACTCGCATGCCAGCCGCAACCGCAGCACTCACCCCAACTTCGGTATCCTCAATCACCAGGCAGGTGGATGGTGAATACCCGAAACTGGCAGCAGCATGCAGATAGACATCCGGTGCAGGCTTGGGGTGCCCCAGATCGGCAGCGCTGAATATCCTGTCATCGAAATACATGGCCAGATCTGTCAAGGCCAGCATTTCCCGCACCTTGGCGGCGCTGCTGTTGGAAGCAACGCAACGCGGCAAGGCAAGCTGCTGCAATACATCTCTCACGCCAGCCACCGGTTGGAGCTCTGCGCGCAGAACAATATCGCGCCGTGGACGGTAGCGCTGAAGAAAATCCGCCTGTGGTTCCCGGCCATAGACTTGCTTGACCACGCTGATGCTCTGATCCAGCGAGTAGCCGACAAAATAACGCGCCATATCCTCAAGATTTGCAGGAATGCCTTCTTCATTCAGCACATCGACAAACACCTGGTTGGTGATCCGCTCGCTATCCACCAATACCCCGTCGCAATCAAAAATCACCAGTTCATGGGCTGGCATGTTCCCCCCGTTGCATTATCCAAAACGAATCATCATGCCTGAAAGCCGCCAGCAATGCATCTTGCCGCTTGAGCCCATCAAAAATCTGAAATTACTGGCTGTCGATGGGCGCTTTGGGTTAGAATCACGGCTGGCGGGCCTCCCCGCATTGCAAAGTAGCCAACCTGGTCAGGTCCGGAAGGAAGCAGCCACAGTTATTGAAGCAAGTGCCGGGGGTTGGGCTCGCCTCCTGGACATCAGCAACCTGACGTGACCAATGATGCCAATGTCATCCCGCTTGGAAATACTCTTCTTAAACCTCCGGCAATGCAGGCACCTGTAATGCAATGCATGACACCCATTGAGTTTATACGCCCATGAGCTATCAGGTCCTTGCCCGCAAATGGCGTCCGAAATCCTTTGATGCGCTGGTCGGCCAGGAGCACGTCGTCCGCGCCCTCACCAATGCGCTGGAACAGCAGCGCCTGCACCATGCCTACCTGTTCACGGGTACCCGCGGCGTCGGCAAGACTACCCTGTCCCGCATCCTGGCGAAATCCCTAAATTGCGAAGCGGGCGTCAGCGCCCACCCCTGCGGACAATGCGCGGCCTGCGTCGCCATCGACAAAGGCAGCTTCCTCGATTATGTCGAGATGGATGCCGCCTCCAATCGCGGCGTGGATGACATGACCTCGCTACTGGAAAAAGCCGTTTACGCACCCACGCAGGGTCGCTACAAGGTTTACATGCTGGATGAGGTGCACCAGCTCACCGGGCATGCATTCAACGCCATGCTGAAAACGCTGGAAGAGCCTCCGGCCCACGTCAAGTTCATCCTGGCCACCACCGATCCGCAGAAAGTCCCGGTCACCATCCTCTCGCGCTGCCTGCAATTCAATCTGCGCCAGATGTCAGGCAGCGGCATCGCCGATCACCTGCAATATGTGCTGACCCAGGAGAACATCGTCTTCGAGCCTGTCGCGCTGCAATTGATCGGCCGCTCCGCCAACGGTAGCATGCGCGATGCGCTTTCCTTGCTGGATCAGGCGATTGCCTATGGCGGCAACAGCGTCAATGAAAAGGAAGTGCGCGCCATGCTGGGCGCGATTGACCAATCTTATCTATTTGATCTGCTCAATGCACTACTCGCCCACGATGGCAATGCCATGCTGAATCAAGCACGCGCGATGGAGCAACGAGCCATTTCCTTTGATGCCGCGTTAAATGATCTTGCCAACCTGCTGCATGAAATTGCCATTGCACAAGCAGTGCCGGATAGCATTCCCCAGGACCACCCCGAGCGGCAGGCCATGCTGGATATTGCCGCGCGCATAGGCGCGGAAGAAATCCAGCTGTATTACCAGATTGTCCTGCTGGCGCGACGCGACCTAGGCCTGGCACCTGATGAGTTTGCCGGGTTCACCATGGCATTGCTACGCATGCTGGCCTTCAACCCGGGAGAACAGAAATCCCCGGTCAAAGCGGCAAAACCCAGCCCTGCCGCAGCCAATCATCTCAATACCCCCAGCACGCCTGACTCTACTGCGTCACGCGCCAGCGCTGCCTTGGCCATCAGCCAGTCTACGGCGCGTATCTCTGCTCCAGATGCTGCTTCCGTGGCTACTGCTGCGCCAGCGATAGTAGAAACCCCGCCTCCTGCCGCATCGACGCCCACCCCTGTTGCAGCAACCGATACCGGCACAGCATTGGCCATCACGCGCAGCTTCGATGGTGACTGGCGTTCCCTGGTTGATCGGCTCAAGCTGGGCCTGGCGCGCACGCTGGCGCAGAACTGTGAATTAGCCAGTTTCGATGACAATCACATTGCTTTCTCCGTCCCGCCTTCGCAGAAAAACCTGCTAGGCATGGGTTATGAGGAAAAACTGAAAAGCGCGGTAGAGCAGCATTTTGGCCGCAAGATCAACCTGACATTTTCGCTGGGAGGTAGCGGCAACACCCCTGCCCAGTTGATGAGCCAGGAAAAAGCCGCGCAGCAGGAGCAAGCAGAAAACGCAATTCACACGGATGTTTTCGTACAGGCGCTGATCAACGATTTCGGCGCCCAGATCATTCCATCCAGTATCAAACCCCTACAATAAACCCGGAGGATATCCAAATGATGAAAGGTGGCTTGGGCAACCTGATGAAGCAGGCCCAGCAAATGCAGGAAAATATGAAACGCACTCAGGAGGAATTGGGCAAGGTTGAAGTGGAAGGCCAGGCTGCTTCCGGCTTGGTGAAAATCACCATGACCTGCCGCCATGAAGTGCGCCGCGTCAGCATTGATGACAGTTTATTGAGCGACGACAAGGACATGCTGGAAGACCTGATCGCCACGGCATTCAACGATGCCGCGCGCAAGGCGGAAGCAACCTCGCAGGAACGCATGGGTAGCCTGACTGCCGGCCTGCCTCTTCCACCTGGTATGAAATTACCTTTCTAAGAAATCCATACCCATGCGCAATCCACCCGCCCTGGAACAACTGGTTGAAGCCTTACGCTGCCTGCCTGGGGTAGGTCCGAAATCAGCCTTGCGCATGGCCTACTATCTGCTGCAGCGAGACCGTAAAGGCGCTGGCCTGCTCGCCCAATCGCTTGAACAGGCTTTACAAGTCGTCAGCCACTGTACCTTGTGTAACAACTTCAGCGAACAGGAAATCTGTCCTCTCTGCGCCTCGCCAGCACGCGACCATTCCCTGCTCTGCGTTGTGGAAATGCCCAGCGACCTCATGATGCTGGAGCAGACACAATCCTATCAAGGCATGTACTTTGTCCTCATGGGCAGGCTATCCCCGCTGGATGGGGTCGGCCCACGGGACATTCACCTGGACAAGCTGCTCAAGCGCGCCCAGGATGGCAAGGTCGAGGAAGTGATTCTGGCGACCAACTACACAGTCGAGGGCGAGGCCACGGCCCACTATGTCAGCGAGTTGCTGCAGGCCCGCGGCATCAAGGTTAGCCGTATTGCGCGCGGCCTGCCCATGGGCGGGGAAATTGAGCATGTGGATAGCGGCACGCTGGCACAAGCCATGTTGGAACGCCGCCACATCCGCTAACCAAGGCTTGAAAGAAGCCCTAGCTAATCTAACTTAAGCCTAATCCGCTGCTTCATCCACAAAGCCATTAGCTAATGTTTGCTGCCATGCAGCGAGACAGGTTTCTATCCCGGCCACCTCATGCGCAACATAATCTGCACCCCACTCCAGTGGACGGTCAGTCTGATCCAGGTAACCATACAAGGCCACAACTGTCGGCATTCCTGCCGCCATCCCAGCCTCGATATCCCGCTGGGCATCGCCGATATAAATACAGTTTTCCGGGCCAACATCCCCCTGCTGGCAAGCCAGCAATAAAGAGTCAGGATATGGCTTGGGACGCGGTGCATCATCCGCGCAAACTAGGCAAGCCATGCGCTGGTCAAGCTCCAGCGCCTCCAGCAGCGGCGCTGAAAAACGCCGGGGCTTATTGGTAACGACTCCCCAGCCCAGCCCAGCTGCTTCAATGCTTTTCAGCAAGGCTTCCATACCTTCGAATAACAGCGGAGTCCGCGCGAAGACTTCATCATATAGCGCCAGATATTCGTCGCGCATAGCCACGAAATCAGCATCCCCCGGCTTGAGGCCAAAACCAATGCCAAGCAATCCCCTGGAACCGTGGGAAGCATATGGCCTGATAATATCTTGATCGAGAAAGGGCAAGCCATGGCGCTTGCGTTGCAGGTTGAGCGCAAGACCAAGATCAGGCGCAGTATCGGCCAGCGTGCCATCCAGGTCAAACAGGACAAGGTGCTTCATCATGACTTGACCGTTTGCAGGATATAGTTGACTGACACATCATTATTCAATTTGTATTGCTTGGTCAGCGGGTTATATCCCATGCCTTTCGAACCAACCACATCCAGCCCCGCCGCGCGCGCCCAGGCAGCCAGCTCGGAAGGCTTGATAAACTTCTCATATTCATGGGTGCCGCGTGGCAGCAGGCTCAATACATACTCCGCACCCACCACGGCAAACAAATAGGCCTTGGGGTTGCGGTTAATGGTAGAGAAAAATACCTTGCCTCCTGGCTTGACCAGCCTGGAGCAGGCATGCACCACCGCAGCAGGGTCAGGCACATGCTCCAGCATTTCCATGCAGGTCACAGCATCAAAACTTTCCGGCATTTCCTGCGCCAGCTCTTCTACCGCAACCAGCCGGTATTCCACCTTGGCATTACTTTCATATTGGTGCAGTTGCGCTACCTTGAGCGCTTTCTCGCCCAAGTCTATGCCCATGACCTCGGCGCCACGCTCGCTCATCGACTCCGAGAGTATGCCCCCGCCACAGCCGACATCCAGCACACGCTTGCCTGCCAGCCCGGCATGCTCATCTATATAGTTGAGGCGCAAAGGGTTGATTTCATGCAGCGGCTTGAATTCGCTGTTCTTGTCCCACCATTTATGGGCCAACTCAGCAAATTTCTGTAGCTCTGCCTGGTCTACATTCAGGCCAGATACTGACTCAGTCTGGTTTGCCATTCGGTACTGATCTCCTTTAACTCGGCAGGCTCGATATCGGCATAAATGCCCGCCTGCCCCTGCAATTTCTGATACTTCAATTCCCCAGCTATCCAGACATGGCTTACATGCTCCCGTCCAGCGCTGTATACAAGATGGGAAATGACATCGTAACAAGGCTGTATTTCCACCGCAGACAGATCGACCGCCACGATATCCGCATATTTGCCAGCTTCCAGGGAACCCAGCTTGTTGTCCTGCCCCAATGCCTTTGCCGCATTGATGGTCGCCATTGCCAAGGCTTGGGCAGCAGGCACACTTTCCGCATCTCCGCTAGCGCCCTTGGCCAATAAAGCAGCCAGGCGCATTTCCGCGAACATATCCTGCCGGTTGTTGCTGGCAGCCCCATCCGTGCCTAGCACTACATTCACGCCCGCCTTTACTAGCGCATCAACCGGCGCAATCCCGCTCGCCAGTTTGAGGTTCGAGGTTGGACAGTGCGCAATATGACAGCTATGTCTTGCCAAGGAGGTCATTTCTGCTTCGGTCAAATACACTCCATGCGCTGCCACCAGGCTCGGCCCCAGCAACCCAAGAGATTCCAAGCGCTGTAATGGCCGGATACCATACTGCTTGAGGCTTTCCTCAATTTCTATCCGGGTCTCGTGCAGATGCATATGGATATTCAGGCCCAATTGCTCTGCATAAGTGATGATCTGCTCAAAAGTAGCATTGCTGACAGTATAAGGCGCATGAGGTGCCAGACTGGCACTCAACAACTCGTTATCGCGCCAACTATCTCTCGCCTGCAATCCTTTCTGCAAGTAGTCCTCAGCATCACAGGCGTAATTGCTTAAGAGTTCCATCACAAGCAGTCCAATATTCGCCCGCATGCCTGCCTGTACTGCCGCTTCCGCAACCGACTGGGGGAAGAAGTACATATCACTGAAACAAGTCGTTCCGCCTGCCAGCATTTCCGCACAGCCCAGCAAGGTGCCCTGCCGTACAAATAGCTCCGAGACAAAATGCTTTTCTGCCGGCCAGATATGCTGTTGCAGCCATTGCATCAATGGCTTGTCATCCGCAAAGCCCCGCATCAGGCTCATTGCCGCATGGGTATGCAGATTGATCAAACCGGGAATCAATACATGCTCATTGAGATCGACTATCCGCGCCGATGGATACTGCGCCCTGGCCTGCTCCTGTGGCAGAATCGCCAGAATACAGTTATCGCTTGTGACAACGCTGTAATGCTCAAGCACCATACCTTGTGGCAGGACAGGCACAACCCAACGCGCCTCCAATACTTGCAATGCGGACGAAGCTAAAGAGGAGGATGAAGAATATTGCTTATTTGAAGTTGTATTCATGAACAACCATATATAAAAAAGCCCCGCATAGCGGGGCTTTTTCAACACTTAGGCCTTGATTATTCGCCAGCGCGTTGTACTTCGATTTCAACCACTACACGACGGTTAGGTTGCAGGCACTCGATTGCCTTCTTGCCGCGTACGCCAGCGCACTCAGCAACAGGCTCGCTCTCACCCTTACCAACTGCGTGCAGGCGACTTTCTTCGATACCTTGGGAAATTAGGTAGTTCTTAACGGTGCTTGCACGACGCTCAGACAGCTTCTGGTTGTAGTTTGCATCACCGATACGGTCAGTGTGACCAGTGATCAGAACCAGCTCAACTTCTGGGTGAGCCTTCATCTTTTCAACTACGTCAGCGTTCAGTGCTGCCTTACCTTCTTCCTTCAGGTTGTCCTTGTCGAAACCGAAGAGAACTTCAGAAGACAGGGTAACCTTTTCGAAAGCTGGCTCTGCAGGACCAACTGGAGCAGGTGCAGGCTCTGGAGCTGGTTCTGGTGCAGGAGCTGGCTCTACATAAGCAACTGGCTCTGGAGTTGGCTCAACAACAGGCGCTGGCTTAGGAGCGCCGAAACGGAAGATCGCACCCAGGTTCAGGTAAGTGTTGCCAACGGTTTCATTGCCATGGCCTGTGAAGCCATTAGCAGAGTTATTACCAAAGTCAGCACGGCTCCAAACGTGACGCAAGTCAGCTTGCAGACCAAAGGACTCGTTGAACAGGTACTGTGCACCAAAACCAACGTTGGCCATCCAGGATGTCTTCTTGTCGCCAAGATCAACACCACCAGCGGTGTAGTCAATGTTGTTGCGAGCAGCGCCAACACCAGCCAGCAAGAATGGACGGAACTTGTCGCGGCTGAAGAAGTACAGCGCATCAACGCCGAACAGAGTCTGACGGTACTTGCCGCTTACGCCGTCCAGATCGTTATCAGCACGGTTGTGGCTCAGACCAACCTGCACATCCCAGTGCTCGCTGATTTCCTTACCAAACTTCAGGAAACCACCAACGCTACGGCTTTTTGCTTCAAGGTCGCTATCTGCGTGCATGACATTAACGCCAGGCAACGCATACCAAGCACCATCATAAGCAACATCATCAGCAGTCGCTGCGGATGCGGCAAATGCAAAAGCTCCAGCAACTGCCAGACCAATCAGATTTTTTTTCATTCAATTAACTCCATATATGACTAACGGACGGTTCGACTATACTTAATGCATAAAAGCTACGCAATAACATCACTTCTCAAATCAAGCCAGATCGGCACTTACAGCTAATTTGTTGCAATTATACAACAGCCCACTCAATGCAGCCACCCTGCTTTTACAAAGTCGCGCAACCCGATCAAGTCCTTCGCATGCCGCACCTCTCATCCCTATATACGAAGGATTCAAGCGGGCGATAGTGTCGATATTTTCCATCTTCAAGGACCCCGCTAAGCCAGTCTGCAAACCCTCAGCCATCTGCAGGAACATTTGCAGCTTTTCCTGCTCAATATGCGCCAACAGATTGCGACCATCCTTATTGGCCGTATCCAGCATAACGCCCCAGAAACCTGCCTTGCGCAGTAATGGCAATAAGGCGAACTGCGGGGAAAGATCGGCCATCAGCACAGCCACTATGCTCAGATGATGCTGCACAATCAATGGCTGCAATGCCTCGACACAGGCAGCGTTGCTGCGTTCGTCACCAAAAAAACCAACCTTGATCAGGTCTACACCCGTCGCTGCCATTTGCATGACGGCCTCGCACACCTCTATCGGCTGCATAGGCAAATCACCGGTAGTAGCGCTGGTAATGCGCCTACCATTCACAGCAGCTACCGCCTCGGTGACCACAGATAATGGCAAGGCACCCAAGGCACCCTCTAGCGGATTCTTCATATCAATGATATCTGCCCCACCCTCCAGCGCCAGCAGGGCCTCTTCAGCAGATATAACGCTTACGAGCAACTTGCTCATGCCAGGTTGCTCCCTGCCATCATGGCCTTATGATTTTCCACTTTGTCGATCAGCCACTGCCAGGCTTGCAGCTCTTTTTCGCCCGCAGTCTTGTCTATGGCGATGCTGAGATACTCCAGTTCGGCATCAATCTTTTCTATTGGCAACATATGCAAACGACTGACCAGTACAGCCAGCTCAATCACGGCTGCCTGCGCTCGGTTGAACCCACGGAAGGGAGTGTGCATTTCTTCATGCACGATACGGAAATACAACTCAGGTCGCACCTCATCATCCCGCACCTCAACCAGCTCCAACTCCTGATGCGTCAATGCTGAAATCAGTACCTGGCCATTCACCTGGGTGGCAGGACGCAATGGCCAATCACGGTGCCCAGTCAGGCTGCCGGCGAACACCCGCACATCATCAGTAAAATTCAATACTGCTTGCCTGGTCGCCAGCAAATTATCCAGCGTGGTGGAAGGCCTGAAGGGCGCAATGAATATCAGGCCTTGATGTTCACGAACACCAAACGGCGCGATATGAGGAATTCCATCGCTGCTCACCGAGGTCAGTATGCTTTCATATATCATGCGTCTTTTGCCTTTACTGCCCGGCGCGGGCCGCAAGTAGGTTCTTCTTCTGTAGTGGGATTGGTTTCAGATTTTTCTACCCTTCGAGGGCCGCATGTCACCTCTGCAGCGACAGCCTCTGTTTTTTCAATTTTACGCGGCCCGCATGTGGATTCAGTTCCATTCGCCTGTTGCTCGCGCTGCTTTTCCTTGGCTGCGTCCCGGTGAGCCGCCCTGCCTTCAGGATTCTTGCCAGGCGTAGCGCAACCCCATTCCAGTTCCTCATCCTGGCTGTAGCGTTTTTTCAGTTGCCAGGCAATTTGCGCCCGCGCTAACTCCACACCAAGGTAAAACGCATGGGAGCCATCCTCATCGACATTCAGATGAGGATACAACCGGAACGGGTCAGTATCACAATGCATGCCATCGCGATTAAAAACATGCATGCCCTGCTCGCTGATAATCACGCGGAAACTGGGGTCTTTGATCTGCGAGGCCAGTTCTGCCACCTCTTCCGGGGTATAGGTAAAGGGGCGTTTATCATGCAGGCCCAGCAGACCATTGCTGTAATCGCGAGGCAACCGGTTTTCTTCGCGTGCAGCATACATGATGCGACGTGCAATATCTGCCTCCGCCACTGCAAATGTGGCATGGGTACTGACGGAGGTCGCCAGCACTGCGTTGATGCCAAGTTCAGTGATCATGCCGAACAACATGGCGTTGATGCCAGTGGTATCCGCATCGGTGAGTTCCGTCAGGTTGCCAACGCCCATCATGATGTCAATCTCTGGATAACGCTTGCGTAGACGCTGATAGCGCACGATGGAATCAGTAAAGCCAAACGGGATAGGATCAAGAATCGCATCGGCGATAAAAGGCCGTTCGCGCTTCTGCATTCCCTCAATAGCACGATACAGGGAGCGCAGGTTGGTAGGTGTCGTCGGGATCAGAATCGGAATGGCATCCACCTCATCCACAATCCATAAGGTTTTTTCCGTCAGGCTCAACAGGTAATCCGCTCCAGCTTTGCCAGCTAGCAGCAAATCGTCCGGGTTCAGGGAGTCCACACTGACTTTGAAGCCTTGCTGCTTGAGCGCTTCGATCGAATCCTTGAGATGGGGAAAAGGCGTATTGGGCAAGCAACCGAGGTCCACCACATCAGCGCCTTGGCGCCTGAATTCCTCGGCGCGGGCAATAACGCCTTCAACCGTCAGTTGCGGCGCCTCGACAATCTCGGCAAAAATCTTGACATCATATCGGGACAAATCCACCTCACGCCCTCCTCTGCCAAAGAACTGCGGCAAATCCTTGAGATCATCCGGGCCACGCTCTACCGGGATACCATATTTTTCCACCAACATGCCCAGATCGCCCTTACACAACCCAGGCACAATGATGCGATTGGCGTCTCCTGCATCTGGCAAGCGGCGCAGTATCAATTGCGGTGTCATCAATGCTGCGACTGTGACGCCGAGTTGCGCCACGCGGTAGTTGAACTCGGTCGGCTGCATATCTTCCAGGATTTTATGCAGGCTTTTTTCTGCGAGTTTTCCCGTCAGGAAGAGGATGTTTTCAGACATGCGAGCCTGGCCTGAATAGCTGCCTGCAATTGCTGCATATCACTGACTACGGTTGTCTCTTCAAATGTAGCCAGTTTTTGGATATTGTCCAGGTCAATCCGGCGAGGATATACCGTCACCATATTGTCGCGTGGCGCTTCCGATTCCACTTCTGGCGCGGTATCGCAAGCAAACACGATACTGGGCACACTGCATTTGCCAGCCTGCGCATAGACATTGGTTACCAGTGTGTCAGAAATACCGCACACCATCTTGGCAATGGTATTGGAGGTCGCAGGCGCGATTACCACGGTATGGTAGTGCCCGTAATAAAACATCTCTACGGGTACTGCGCTGGCGGTCTTGTCCTGGAATATTCGTGCCATATTATGTTTGTAACCATACTGTTGCAGCACTTCCATCCCGGCACGGCTCAAGAACAAATCCACATCTTCAAGACCATCCGCGATTTCCAGACACTCTCGCAGATAATGGCCCGAGCCAGTAATCGCCCAGGCCAGTCTTGATTTTTCTATCGTCTTCACGCCAGCCTTACACTCCAAATGGATGGCGCAACACAATGGTTTCGTCGCGCTCGGGCCCTGTGGAAACAATATCCACCGGCACCTCGCACAAGGCTTCCAGACGTTTCAGGTAATTGCGGGCGTTGAGCGGCAAATCCTCCCAGCGGCTAATGCCGAAGGTGTTTTCATCCCAGCCGGGCAAGGTTTCATAAACCGGCTGGCAACGCGCAACATCTTCCGCGCCTACAGGCAGCAGATCAACCGGCTTGCCATCCAGCTCATAACCGGTGCAAATATTCAGCTCCCTGATACCATCCAGCACATCCAGCTTGGTGATGCACAAACCGGTCAAACCATTGATGCGCGCAGAACGGCGCAATGCCGCAGCATCGAACCAGCCACAGCGGCGCTTGCGCTTAGTGACGGTGCCAATTTCACGGCCCTTGGTGGACATCTGGTAGCCTGGGCAATCCTCGGTTTCAATGTCGAGCTCGCTCGGGAATGGGCCGCCGCCCACGCGCGTGGTGTAAGCCTTGGTAATGCCCAGTACATAATGCAGCATGCCAGGTCCGACCCCGGTACCAGCCGCAGCCTGACCGGAAATACAGTTGGAGGAAGTCACATAAGGATAAGTACCGTGATCCACATCCAGCAAGGTACCCTGCGCGCCCTCAAACAACAGGTTTTGACCTGCCTTGTTGGCATCATAGAGCGCAGCGGAAATATCGGTGATCAATGGTTGCAGCAATGGCGCCTTGGACAGCGCATCGTCAAGCTGCTGCTGATAATCCACGGCTTCTGTGTTCAAGTATTTCGTCAGTACAAAATTGTGGTAATCCAGCACTTCGCGCAGCTTTTCCGCAAACTGCTCAGGATAGAACAGATCGTAAACACGCAAAGCACGGCGCGCAACCTTATCCTCATAAGTTGGACCTATGCCCTTGCCTGTGGTGCCAATTTTGCGGCCCGGGTCACGCGCAGCTTCGCGCGCCTTGTCCAGCCGCACATGGTAATCAAGAATCAGGGGACATCCAGGGCTAACTTTCAGCCGATTGCGCACTTCAAGCCCGGCTTTTTCCAAACCATCAATCTCGAAAAGAAGATGGTTGGCATCCAACACCACGCCGTTGCCGATATAGCAATTCACACCCTCCCGGACAATGCCGGAAGGCACCAGGTTCAGCTTGTACTCACGCTGTGAAGCGCCTTGGCCAATGACCAGCGTATGCCCGGCATTATGACCACCCTGGAAGCGCACTACACCTTGGGCATGATCGGTCAGCCAATCCACGATCTTACCTTTACCCTCATCCCCCCATTGGGTACCGATAACAACGACGTTCTTACTCATGAATAGATCCAATAGATAGATTTATAACTCGGGAGCGGCAATTACAACCCACTCGCCATTTTGCTGAACCAGCATGCGATCACAGCCCAATTCCGCGCGATGAGATTCCTGCCCTGGCAGATCCTGAATCACTATATGCCCTTGGGAACGCAGGCTCTCAATTGTCTCGTCCAGCAATGCATCGCCCATTGATGGAGCAAATATGGCGTTCGTCATCTCGACCACTGGCAATGAACTCACCACCCCTCGCAAATCAAGACTGAATCCCGTTGCCGGGCGAGCACGGCCAAAAATTGCTCCCACTTCGTCATAGCGTCCGCCTCTTGCCAGAGGACCGGCATATCCTTGCGCGTAAGCCGCGAAGACCACACCGCTGTGATAGTGGTATCCACGCAACTCTGCAAGATCAAAACAAACCTTGACATCAAGGTCAGCCAGACTCGCGCCGATTGCTCTCAAATCATTCAGCGCGTGCTGGATGCGGGCAGTCTGCGGCAAGCGCCTGACCGCCTCATCCAGCACGCTGACATCCCCATTTAGCTCGGTCAACGCACACAAAGCGGCCAAGATATCCTGGCTCAGGCTACGCCCTAATTCGCGCACAGCAGCTTGGTCCTTGCTTTGCAAAGCAGCATACAACTCCTGCTCCAGGGTTTCATCAAGCTCCACACCTTCTACCAGGCTGTCAAAAATACCGACATGGCTGATATCAATGTATAAGGTACCTAATCCGACGGCATGCAAAGCCTTGACCATCAACCGCTGGATTTCAATATCGCTTTCGATATCCGCATGCCCATAAAGCTCGGCACCCACATGCAAAGGCTCGCGGCTGCGGGCCAGGCCATCCGGCGTAGTACGCAACACACTTCCGGCATAGCACAGGCGGGTCACTCCCTGGTTATCCAGCATATGAGCATCAATACGCGCAGTTTGCGGCGTCATATCCGCCCGGATACCCATAAGCTTGCCAGTCAATTGATCGACCACCTTGAAAGTGGCAAGATCTAGATCATGGCCAATACCGGCTGTCAGTGACTCCATATATTCCATCATGGGAGGAATCACATATTGATAACCATGCACCTTGAACAAATCCAACAGATTACGGCGCAATTGCTCAACACGAGCCGCCTCTGTGGGGAGCACATCTTCAATGTATTCAGGAAGTAACCAGTTACGTATCATTATTTTTTGAGATTTTTAGGCTAGTGCGACAGGAGCACAATCACCAGTCCTGCGAGCATTGAAATCAGCCCGACAAAACGCAGCTGCCCATCCTTCATTTCCACCATGCGTTGGAATGTCTGCTTCCAGGCCTGTGGCGCGATCAAAGGCAATACTCCCTCAATCACCAACACCAGGCCGAAAGCAAGCAACAAGCTGGAATTCAAGGTGAGCTTTCCTGATTACTTGCTCGCGCCGCCTGTGCGGCCAGAGTTGCGCATATATTTGAAGAAATCAGAATTAGGCTCAAGCACCATCACATCGCTCTTGCTCTTGAAGCTGTTGCGGTAAGCATCCAGGCTGCGGTAAAAGGCATAGAACTCAGGATTCTTGCTATAAGCCTGAGAATAGATTTCTGCAGCTTTGGCATCGCCCTCACCCTTGATTTTTTGCGCTTCGCTGAATGCTTCAGCAACAATGATTTCACGCTGCTTATCGGCATCCGCACGGATTTTTTCAGCTTCACTGGCACCAAGCGAACGGCGTTCATTGGCCACACGCTTACGCTCTGCTTCCATACGCTGATATACAGACTCACTAACTTCTTGCGGCAAGTCCACGCGGCGCAAGCGTACATCCAGCACCTGGATACCCATCTGGCGCGAATCACGGTCAGCACGTTCGCGCAGGATATCCATAATCTGACTACGCTCGCCCGACACTACCTCATGAATAGTGCGCTTACCAAACTCGGCACGCAGCCCGTCATTCACTGTTTGCGACAGGCGTCGCTCTGCCTGCAATTCGTCGCCCTTGACGGAGACATAGTATTTAGCAGGGTCGACAATGCGCCACTTGATGAATGAATCCACCAGCACGTTCATTTTCTCGCTGGTCAGGAAACGATCAGGCTCCACCCAGTTCAAGGTCAGGATACGCTTATCGAAATAGCGAACGTTGTCCACCAGCGGTACCTTGAAGTAAAGGCCTGGCTCCTTCTTCACCGACACGATTTCGCCTAGGCGGAATACCAAGGCATATTCACGCTGATCTACACTGAAAGCAGACAAGCTCAACAGCAGCAAGGCTGCAATCAGGCCTATCAACACTGTTCCAAGATTTTTCATTATCGACTCTCCCTGTCACGGCTACGGAATGAGTCACGTGAACGCTGAACATTGGCAGTATCCAGTTCCGGCAAGCTACTTGGCGTAACAGGCTGTACAGCCGCAGCAGAAGGATGCGCACCGGAAGCGGAAAGCAATTTATCAAGTGGCAAATACAGCAAGCTATTATTACCCTTCTGGTCAACAATCACCTTGCTGACACTGGACATGATCTGCTCCTGGGCGTCCAGGTACAAACGCTGGCGCGTTACTTCAGGAGCACGCTGATATTGAGTCAGAATCTGCTCGAAGCGGCTTGCGTTACCCGTTGCCTCATTTTCGACGCGCAACTTGTAACCTGCCGCCTCTTCCAAGAGACGGGAAGCAGTACCGTGCGCACGCGGGACTACATCATTGGCGTAGGCATAGCCTTCGTTTTTCTGACGCTCCCGATCCTGACCAGCCTTCACAGCATCATCAAAAGCGGCCTGCACCTGCTCAGGAGGTTGAGCATTCTGCATCGTTACGTTGACAACATTCACGCCGGTGGAATAACGGTCGAGTATTTCCTGCATCATCTTCTTCGTCAACGCAGCAATCTCTTCACGCCCTTCGTACAAGGCAAAGTCCATCTTGCTCTTGCCCACAATTTCACGGATAGCCGTTTCGGCAATGCCGCGTACAGACTCCTCTGCAAAGCGATTGTTGAAGAGCGTATCTTCCACATTCTTCAGGTTATATTGCACGGCAAACTGCAGATCGATGATATTTTCGTCATCCGTCAGCATGAGAGATTCCCTGAGCTCACGCCCACGACCGCTGCCACCCTCAGCAGAACGATAGCCGACTTCCACAGTACGTACCTGCTCCATGTTGACCACAGTCACGCTTTCAACCGGATAAGGCAAGTGCCAGCGCGGCCCCGGCATGGTCGTTTCGACATGCTTGCCAAAACGCAGCACTACCCCACGGGAACCCTGATCAACAATATAAAAGCCTGTTGCGAACCAGATCACAGCCACCAAACCCAATACTGGCAATACAGGAATTGCCTTGGCTTCTGGAGGTTCACCTGCCCCGCCATTTCTTCCAAACAAACCGTTCAGCTTGCGACTGAGCTGTCGGAACACTTCATCCAAATCGGGCGGACCATCGTTGTTACGATTGCCCCAACCGGGATCGTTAGCCATGCATTACTCCGAAAAATCAATAAATTATGCGTTAAGGTAAGATTGAGACAGTTTATCGTGCAATGTCCGCTGGTGCTCAAGCAATGCTTGACGCAACAGATCCATTCCCTCGCCAGTCATGGCAGACACGCGTATTTTCGAGATTCTACCATATTCGTCACGATCCAGCCCCGGTGCGATTCCGACACGATCAATCTGGTTCAGCACCAGTATCTGCGGCACATCCTGCGCGCCAATTTCGGACAACACCAGATTCACCTGCTCGACCTGCTCATCTCGACTCTCACTGGCCACATCCACCACATGAAACAGCAGGTCAGCTTGCGCCGCCTCTTCCAGCGTTGCGCCGAAAGCTTCCACCAGGGCATGCGGCAAATGCTTGATGAACCCCACCGTATCAGAGATCACCACGGGACCGCCATCGGGAATATAAAGCTTGCGCGAAGTAGTATCCAGGGTGGCGAACAACTGGTCTGCCGCATAAACGCCAGACTGGGTCAGCCGATTGAACAAGGTTGACTTGCCTGCATTGGTATACCCAACCAGAGAAACAGAAAGCACTTGAGAACGCCGACGAGCTCGGCGCTGCATACCACGTTGTTGCTTGAGCTTATCTAGCTTTTCGCGCAATTGCTTGACGCGAATACGCAACATGCGCCTATCCAGTTCAAGCTGGGTTTCACCTGGGCCACCGCGAACGCCGATACCGCCTTTTTGCCGTTCGAGGTGAGTCCAGCCGCGCACCAGCCGTGTGGACAAATGCTCAAGCTGAGCAAGCTCGACCTGTAGCTTGCCCTCGTGGCTTTGCGCGCGCTGCGCAAAGATATCCAGAATCAATCCAGTCCTGTCTATCACCCTCGCTTCGAGCAACCTTTCGAGATTACGCTGCTGGGAAGGGCTGAGGTCGTGATTGAATACTGCGACCTTGGCTTCCACTGCCTGCATGGAGGCAAGCAATTCGTCAGCCTTGCCGCTGCCAACAAAAAACTTGGGGTCCGGTTTTGGGCGACAACCTTCCACCACTCCTGCAATCGACATGCCTGCACTGATTACAAGTTGCCGTAGCTCTTGCAGACTGTCCTCATACCCCGAATCACCAAAATCCACGCTCACCAGTACGGCAGCATCCCCACCGACTGGCCGATCAAACATATAGATAGAGACTCAACGACGATCAACCTTCAGATGAGGGGGCTGGCCCATGTGGAATGGAAACCGCGCGGCCAGGCACGATAGTGGAAATAGCATGCTTGTATACCATCTGGGTGACAGTATTCTTGAGCAGGATGACATATTGATCAAAAGAATCCACCTGCCCCTGCAGCTTGATCCCGTTAACGAGATAAATGGAAACAGGCACGTGCTCCTTGCGCAACGTGTTCAGGAAGGGGTCTTGTAACATCTGCCCTTTAACGCTCATTTTGATGCTCCTTTAACTTGTAGTTGTATATATAGGGAGTTTTATTCTGCCGAGTAACTGTACGTGAAAAACTTTCCCCAAGCCAGAGATTTGCTATGCAAGACCCAACAAACCCAAGCTTCTCATTGATGGGGCCGATTTACTGAAAAACAAGCCTGTTTTTAACGCTTCAACCCCATCAACTTCACATTAGGACTGCCTGCCCGCTAAATTGTTCTACCGTGGAGCAGGCTTTTTTAAGGGAATTAATTTATACCCTTTCTTTAAAACTATTAAGCCTGCAAAACAGCCTTTATACGAGCCAATCCCTCGTCCCTGCCCAAGAGTGCCATCACTGCATCGATACTGGGAGATTGCGCGCCGCCAGTCAGCATGACGCGCAATGGCATGGCGATCTTCGGGAATTTCAAGCCATTTTCAGTCACAGCAGCCTCAATAGCTTCGTGTAGTCTTTCCTGCGTCCAATTCATATCCTCCAACCTCTCGAACAAGGCAGTGAGCACCGGCAATATCTCCGGCGTCACATGCTTTGCCAATGCCGCCACATCAATCTGTGGTTTCTGGTAGAAATAAGCAATACTATCGGCGAGCTGGTTAAGAGTATTGGCACGGTCGCGATAAAGCGCGATCACAGCTTGCAGATCCACGCCAGGATGAACAGTCACGCCAGCCTTAGCCAAGCGCTGGGCGATATCTTCTGCCAAACGGCCCAGGTCGGCTTGCTTGATGTAATGTGCATTGAGCCAGTTAAGTTTTTCAGTGTTGAACTGCGCCGCAGATGGCGTGATATGGTCGAGATCGAACCATTCGCAGAATTGTGCCATGCTGAAAATCTCATCGTCACCATGTGACCAGCCCAGTCGGGCAAGATAATTCAGCACGGCTTCAGGCAAATAGCCATCTTCGTGATACTGCATCACGCTGACCGCACCATGGCGTTTGGATAGTTTCTGTCCATCGTCGCCCAGAATCATGGAGAGGTGGGCATATTGCGGAATATCCGCCCCAAGCGCATGCAGCAAGTTGATCTGACGTGGCGTGTTATTCACATGGTCGTCGCCACGAATTACCTGGGTAATGCCCATGTCCCAATCGTCCACCACTACGCAGAAGTTATAAGTCGGCGTGCCGTCGGCACGCGCAATGATCAGGTCATCCAATTCTTCATTGGAAATGCTGATCTGCCCCTTGACCAAGTCATTCCACACCACATTGCCGCTCAAAGGATTCTTGAAGCGTATCACCGGCGGAATATCTGCCGGCATATCAGGCAATGCCTTGCCTGCTTCGGGACGCCAACGGCCGTCATAACGCGGTTTCTTACCTTCTTTCATCTGTTGCTCGCGCAGGATATCCAACTCTTCCTTGCTGCAATAACAATGGTAGGCCTTGCCTTCATCCAGCAGTTTCCGGATGACTTCCTTATATCTATCCATACGCTGCATCTGATAGAACGGGCCTTCATCCCACTCCAAGCCCAGCCAGCTCATGCCATCCAGGATGGCCTGCACTGCTTCAGGCGTGGATCGCGCTACATCCGTATCCTCGATACGCAACACAAACTGTCCCGCATGCTTGCGCGCGAAAGCCCAGGAAAACAAGGCAGTCCTGGCACCGCCAATATGAAGAAATCCAGTGGGGCTAGGAGCAAAACGGGTGCGTACGGTCATGGCAGGCAACTATCAGTGAAAAGGTAGAATTTTAACATGGGCATCCAACACAGTCGCATTCAGCATCTGGACACTCATAAAAGAAAACCGGGACATGCCCGGTTTTCACTTCACTATTCAAGCGAGATCAGTTCCCGGCTTGCTGCTCGGCCTGCTCATACCCCTGCGCAGTTTTCCAGCCGCCGCCCAGCGCCTTGAACAAATCCACCGTCGCCGTCAGTCGGGCTTGGCGGCTCTGAATAAAGGTCAGCGCAGCATCGTTGTAGGTGCGTTGCGAATCCAGCACATCCAGATAGGCGGAATAACCAGACTTATAGCGGTTTTCGGCAATCTGCCAGGCTTTCTTGGCGGACTCCTGGCTGATATTCAGCGCATCTTCACGCTCACGATTTTGCCGTACGGTTACCAGCGCATCATTCACTTCCTTAAACGCGGTTTGAATCGTGCCTTGATATCCAGCCACGGCCTGTTTCTGCCTTGCCGTTGCCTGGTCTACCCTGGCTGACAGTCGTCCGGCGTTGAAAATAGGCAGGCTCAGGCCGAAACCTGCCGACCAGATGCGTGAAGGCGCTTTCAGCAGATTGCTCAAATCCGCGCTTTCGCCGCCGTAGATGGCAGTCAGGCTGATGGTTGGGAACAATGCCGCTTTCGCCACACCAATCTGCGCATTTTCCGAGATCAAGATCTGCTCGGCTTCTCGCACATCCGGTCTGGCCTCAAGCAAGCTCGAAGGCAAGCCAACTGGCGGTACTGGTGGGATCGGCAAATTATGAATGTCGCCATCCGGCACCCGCAACGTGAGATCACCGGTCAGCACGGCAAGCTGGTGTTGCACGACTTCGCGTTGGCGCACTAGGTCCGCAATCTGCGCCACCAAGTTGGAATTAGCCACTTCCGCCTGATGCACATCCAGCATTGAAACAGCGCCACCATCGAACAAACGCCTGGTCAGCGTCAGGCTTTCTTCCCGGCTTTTCAGGCTGTCTTGCGACACAGCAATCTGGGCTTCCAGACTGCGTAGCAGGAGATAATTGTTGGCAACCAGCCCTGAAAGCGAAAGGCTTACCGTATCCTTGGCAAAGTAGGTTCCCAACGCCTCGGCGCGCGCCGCCTCGCGTGCGCGGCGCAGCTTGCCCCAGAAATCGAGCTCGAAAGAAGTCCCCAATTGCAGGTTGACGCTCTCACGGATCGTCGGCATCGTGGAAGACAACGGCACTGCACCGGTTTCCGTGACGCGTTGCCGCGCCCCGCTGGAACTCAGGTCAACCTGTGGATACAGCAGAGCACCTGCTTCACGCAGGGCAGCCTCGGCCTCCTCGATCCTCGCCACTGCCCTGACAATATCCAGATTGTCGGCAAAGGCTTTATTCATGAGGTCATTCAATACTGGATCATGAAAATTCTCCCACCAATGATCCAGTTCGAGTGCAGCCTGTCCATTTTCCTGTGCGCCATCCGCCACGCTGAAACTGGTCGGCAGCTTGGTTTCAGGCCGCTGGTAATCAGGTCCGACCATGCAGCCTGTCAATGCCAACGCGACAGCAACATGTATTAAATTCATACGCAACATCATGCTGTTTCCTTGAAGTCATCGTGATGCACACGGCTACTGGTGTTGCCAGACAACCACGTAAAGAACATCGGTATAAAGATAGTGGCAATGAAAGTCGCCATCAACATGCCGCCGAACACGCCTGTACCCATGGATTGACGCGCAGCAGCGCCCGCGCCTGTGGCAATCACCAGTGGCACGATACCCAGCACGAAGGCCATTGAGGTCATGACAATCGGGCGGAAACGCAGGCGCGCAGCCTCAATCGCCGCTTGTTTGATCGGCAAGCCCTCTTCCAGCTTCTGGCTGGCAAATTCCACAATCAGGATCGCATTTTTCGCCGCCAGGCCAACCAGTGTCACCAGGCCGATCTGGAAGTAGATGTCATTTGGCATGCCTCGGAATAGCACTGCCAACAATGCGCCCACCAGTGCGAACGGCACTGCCATGATCACCGCCAGGGGCAAGGCCCAGGTTTCAAACTGCGCAGCCAGGATCAGGAACACCATGATGATCGCGAAACTAAAGGCGAAAATCGCGGCATGCCCTGTCAACTTTTCCTGGTAGGCCTGGCTGGTCCATGCCAACTGGTAGCCATCAGGCAAGGTTTCATTGGCAATTTTCTCGACCAGCTTGATCGCATCACCGGAACTGACGCCAGGCGCGCCGCCTGCCATTACCTTGGCGGCCAGCAGACCCTGATATCGCTCTAATTGCTCGGCACCAACAATTTCACGCACCTTGCTCAGGGCGGACATCGGTACCATTTCACCAGTAGTTGCAGAGCGCACATAGACACGCCCTATATCTTCCGGCGTCATGCGATAGGCTGGCTCTGCCTGCAATTGCACGCGATAGGTACGCCCCATGCGGTTGAAGTCATTGATATACAACGACCCCATGGTACTTTGCAAGGTGGCATATACATCTGCAATCGCCACGCCCAAGGACAATGCCTTGGCTTCATCCACCTCAATCGACAATTGCGGCACAGTGGGACGGAAGAAGGTATTGATACCGGTCAGACGCGGCTCCTTGCGCATAGCATCTATCAGGTTATTAATCACTTCCGACAAATGCAGCGGATTCGTATCTCCACGGCTTTGGATATACATTTCCATACTGCCTGAGCTACCCAATCCACGAATGGCAGGTGGATTGAAAGCAATCGCCATGCCGTCCGTCTGCATCATGCCAATACCAAACAAGCGTTGCACGATCTGCTCCGCAGTGGTAGTACGCTCATCCCAATCCTTCATCCGCACAAACATGGTCGCGGCGCTAGTCTTGTTGCCACCGCCGATCAAGTCGAAACCATTGATAACGAACTGGCTGGCCACTGCCGGGTCTTCGGAAATCGCCTTGCGCACCCGCTCCATGGTATTGGTGGTACGGGAAAGGCTGGCACCATCCGGCATGATGGCTGCAGTCACGACGTAGCCCTGATCTTCAGGCGGCACAAAACTGGTTGGCACCGTGCGGAACAGATAAACCCCGGCTGCAATGATGCCGATAAACACTACCGCTCCGATAATGCGGTGACGCAAGGTCAAACCCACTGTTGCAGTATAAAAGTTGGTCAGCTTTTCAAAGCCACGGTTGAACGGCCTGAACAACCGCGATTCGCCATGCACATGCTTGAGCAATATGGCACACAGCGCTGGCGTCAATGTCAGGGCCACGATGCCGGAAATCACTACAGCGACAGCAACAGTTACCGCAAACTGGCGATAAAGCTCACCAGCGATACCGCCCATGAACGCCACCGGCACGAATACGGCACACAACACCAGCACAATCGCCACCACGGCGCTGGACACCTGCTCCATGGATTTGATCGCAGCATGCAGTGGTGACAGTTTCTCCTGACTCATCAACCGCTCGATATTTTCCAGCACCACGATCGCATCATCCACCACGATACCGATCGCCAGCACCATTGCGAACAATGTCAAAGTGTTAATGGAAAATCCAAACAGCCACAAACCGGCAAACGTCCCGATCAGGGAAATCGGTACTGCAATGATAGGAATCAAGGTCGCACGCCAGTTTTGCAGGAACAGGAACACCACCAGCACCACCAGCACCATGGCTTCCGCCAGGGTATGCACCACTTCGCCGATGGAAGCCTTGACGAAATCACTGGTGTCATAAGGAATGCGGTAGTCCACGTCCTCCGGGAAGCGCTCCTTGAGTTCATCCATCTTGGCCTTGATGGCATTCGCCGTATCCAGCGCATTGGCGCCAGTCTGCAGGAACACAGGAACACCCGCACCGGGCTGACCATCCAGCGTGGTGCGGATATTGTAGTTCTGTGCGCCCAGCTCAACACTGGCAACATCCTTGAGGTACAGCACACCGCGCGGACCATCGGCCTTGATAATGATATTGGCAAACTCCGCAGGCTCGACCAATCGCCCCTTGGTTGTCACGGTATAGACGATCTGCTGATCCGCTGGCACCGGATCCTGACCAATACGGCCCGCAGCGTACTGAGCATTTTGCGCGGTAATGGCAGCCGCGATATCGCTGGTTGTCACGCCCAATTGCGCCATACGGTCAGGCCGCAGCCAGACGCGCATGGAGTAATCCTGGGTACCGAATACCGTTGCATCGCCCACACCTTTGACGCGTTTCAACTCATCCAGCACATTCAGGGTGACGTAGTTGCTCAGGTAGAGCGGATCATAGGTTTTATTGGGAGAAATCAGCATCAACGCCATCAGAATATCGTTCGAGCGCTTCTGCACCACTACACCAGTACGCCGCACCTCTTCTGGCAAGCGCGGAGTAGCGATATTGACGCGATTGCTGACGTTGAACGTCGCCTGATTCACATCCGTGCCGGTTTCAAAGGTCACGGTAATCGTCAAGGTGCCACTGGAGTCGGCGCTGGACTGGTAGTAAAGCAGGCCCTCGATTCCGCTGAGCTGCTCCTCAATCGGCGCAGCGACTGTCTTGGAAAGCGTTTCCGCACTCGCACCAGGATAGGTCGCGGTCACCATGACCGTTGGCGGTGCGATCTGCGGATATTGCGCAATTGGCAACTGGAATGCGGCAGCAAGTCCAGCCAGCACAATGATGATCGATACTACCGAGGCAAATATCGGTCGGGTAATAAAAAATCTCGTCATGATTGTTCTCGCTTACGCCAGCTTGCTATGTGCTTTATCGGCAGATTTCTGCGGCTCGGCTGCAGGTGCGCCCTGCTCTGCAGGAGGATGCGGTTGCAATGGCGCGCCTGGGCGAATCTTGATCAGGTTATCCACAACCACCTTCTCGCCTGCGTTCAAGCCGTTCAGGATAACCCAGTCGCGGCCTTGCCAGTCCCCCGTCACCACCGGACGCACCGCAGCATGATTGTTTTCATCCACGACATAAACAAAACGCCCCTGCTGGGAACTCATCACTGCTGTCTGCGGCACCAGGAATACGCCTTCACGTTCGCCGACAACCACCTTGGCACGCACAAACTGGCCTGGCAGCAATTTGCGCCCCGCATTAACAAAGGTAGCTCGTAACTGCTGCGTACCTAGTGCAGGATCAATCTGGCTTGCAGCAAAGTTAAGCTTGCCGCCCTCGTCATATTCAGAGCCGTCAGGCAACTTCAATGTGATTTTCTTAACGCTTTTTTCAGTGACCGCACCACCGAGCTGCTGTAGTTCATTATCAGACAGACTGAAACGTACCCAGATCGGAGAAAGCTGTACCACAGTCGTCAACAGGCTGCTGTTGGCAGAAACCAAAGCGCCTTCGGAAAACTGGAAGCGGCCAGATATGCCGCCAACAGGCGCAGTCACCTTGGTATAGGAAAGGTTTAACTCAGCTTCGCGCACGCTAGCCTGTGCCTGTAAAACCGCTGCCTTGGAGACATCGTTGTCGGAAACAGCATTGTCATATTCCCGCTGACTGATGGAATGAGATTCCAGCAAACCCTTCAAACGATCCGCCTCACGACGGGTCTGGGCAACTTTGGCTTGCGCCTGCTCCAATTGGGCTCTGGCCTGCTCAAGCGCGATTTGATATGGCACTGGATCAATCTGAAACAGCACCTGGCCCTCCTTGACGGGAGCTCCTTCGTCATACAAGCGCTTCAGCAAAATGCCACCGACACGGGGACGAATTTCCACTTCGCGCGCACCCTCTGTCTGCGCTACGGCCTCAGCGGAAACAGGCACGCTGGCTGGATGCATTTCCAGTACAGTCACGGGCATTGCCTGGGGAGCAGCCTGAGCTCCCTGCTGTCCATCTTTACTACAGGAAACCAGAGTAAAAGCCGCCATCATGGCGAGGACAATTTTTTTGCCAGCATACAGCCCGCCCATACTGGTATGACCTTGATTCATCACACGTACCTTCATATATAACCCCATGTCTTATAAACAAATATCTTGCTTACATTCAATAACGACTGTAAATTATATACAATCACGTTTGTATGTAAAACTGTTTTCTTACTAAGGATAATCATCACTTCATGGCTCGAAAAACCAAAGAAGATGCTGAACTCACCCGCCAGCGGATCATCACTGCTGCGCGTGAAGTCTTCGCAAAACGAGGCGTCAGCCACTCCACCATGGAACAAATCGCCACCCATGCCCAAGTTACTCGCGGCGCCGTATATTGGCACTTCGCCAACAAAATCGAGCTATTCCAGGCTATGCGCGACCAGGCCATGCGCCCTTTCATCGAACATATAGACGCTGCCATCCTTGACCCGCAGTCAGAAGATCCGCTTGCCTGCATCGAACATATTTTCGTCAATACCATCAAGACATTGGAACAGGATTGCTCTACCCGGCAGACCTATGAAATCATGATGGCAAAATGTGAATATGTCGATGAGTTCAACGATGTGCTACAGCAACTGCTCATCTACTGCCGCGTGTTTGTGGCAAAAACACAACTACTTTACGAAAAGGCAAAACAAAAAGGACAGATTCATCCAGATTTGGATCCAGCTGCGTTAGCAATGGATACGCACATGTTTTTTGGTGGCGTCATCCATATGTGGATCAAGGATAATTCCAACCTGGGGTATCGTTCCCAGGCCTACGATCTGATCAGGCAGCATATCAACCTGAGACGCGTCACCCAGATCAGCCGCTGATTTCATGAACCTTGTAAAGTCTTTTCCATAACGATATGATTCGAAAAATTATTGGGAAGCAAAATCTTGGATATTCACAGCGGCGAGATCTATGGCAAACAAACCGGCAACAAGTTTGTCATGTATCACGTGCTCAAGGTTGGCAAAAGCTCCCTCACCCTGCAGAACATAGATAATCCACTCAGCCTGTTCGAAACCACTCCGGAAAAACTACAGGCTTCGGGTTATATTCGCATCAGCCAGACGCCGTATGTCAATCTTCACTCGACAGGCAAAAAACGTAAACTCATGAAAAATCCGACGCGCTGCCCGCATACCCTGGATTTTCTGGAAGACCGTGCGGACTCGGAACGCCCCGCGCCCATCATGCCCGACCTATTCAGCTAAGTCAGGCGTTCGTTCTCTTACCTCCAGGCCCAGTTCAGTTTCAGTTCCGCGCAGGCGGCGCAGCCCAAAGGTCATGTCCATCTGAATTGACAATCTGCGCTTCAACCAGGTCGCCAGGCTGCAATCCATCCGCGCCAGACAAATACACCACACCGTCAATCTCCGGCGCATCCGCAGCAGTGCGTCCTATGGCTTCATCGCCATCCACCTCATCAATCAACACGGTTTCAATACGCCCGACCTTGGCCTTCTGTTTTTCCGCGCTAATTGCTTCCTGCACCTCCATGAAGCGCGCCAGGCGCTCCTGTTTCAACGATTCCGGCACATGCTGATCAAGCGCATTGGCCGCCGCACCATCCACCGCTGAATAGGCGAAGCACCCCACCCTGTCCAGTTGGGCTTCCTGGAGAAAATCAAGCAAATGCTCAAAATCCTCATCGGTTTCGCCGGGGAAGCCGACAATGAACGTGCTGCGAATCGTGATATCCGGACAGATATCGCGCCATGCCTTGATGCGCGCAAGATTGTTCTCGCTGCTGGCCGGGCGCTTCATTGCCTTGAGTATGCGTGGGCTGGAATGTTGAAACGGCACATCCAGGTAAGGCAGGATCAAGCCATCCGCCATTAACGGGATAATTTCATCCACATGCGGATAGGGATAGACATAATGCATGCGCACCCAAACGCCGAAATCACCAAGCGCACGCGCCAACTCCGTCATCCGAGTTTTGACCGGGCGGCCATTCCAGAAGCCAGTACGATATTTCACATCAACGCCGTAAGCACTGGTGTCCTGTGAAATCACCAGCAATTCCGACACGCCGGCATTGACGAGATTTTCTGCCTCCGTCATTACCTCGCCTATCGGACGGCTCACCAAATCTCCTCTCATGGAAGGAATAATGCAGAAACTGCAACGATGATTGCAGCCTTCGGAAATTTTGAGATACGCATAATGCTGCGGCGTCAGGCGTATTCCCTGTGGCGGCACCAGATCGGTATAAGGATCATGCAGCTTGGGCAGGTGGGCATGTACCGCCGTCATGACTTCTTCCAAGGCATGCGGACCGGTCACCGCCAGCACGTCGGGGTGAGCAGCCTTGACCACATCGCTTTTCGCTCCCAGGCATCCGGTCACGATCACCTTGCCATTTTCAGCTAGCGCCTCGCCAATCGCATCCAGCGACTCCTCAACCGCGCTATCGATAAAACCACAGGTATTGACTACCACCAGATCGGCATCGTCATAGCTGCCGGAAATCGCGTAGCCCTCGGCTCTTAATTGGGTCAGTATACGCTCCGAATCGGAGGACGCCTTGGGACAGCCCAAGGACACAAAACCAACTTTTGGACTTTGCAAACTCATCATCTATTCATACTTAGTCAATATTAAGGAATCAGCCACCCTGCTCAGGGAAGTACTGATCAACTCACCAACGCACTAGCCAGCCAAATGGAGGCAATACCCAGCCCGATCAACCCGACTTGTTGCAAGGTAGCATGCAACTCGGTGCGCTTATGCAAACCGGGGATTAAATCTGCCACTGCCACATAAATCATGCTGGCAGCTGCCAATCCAAGAATAGTAGGAACCCAGCTCTCAACTAGGCCCAATGCAAAATACGCCCCTACCCCGCCCACCATTGTTGCCATGCTGGACACCAGATTGAACAGTAGAGCCTGTTTCTTGCTATAGCCGGAATGCAACAAAATCAGGAAATCGCCTACTTCCTGCGGAATTTCGTGGGCAATGATAGCTACCGCGGTGACAAACCCCAGGCGCACATCAACCAGGAATGCAGCGGCAATCAATATGCCATCCACAAAATTGTGAAAAGTGTCGCCGATCATGATCATCATCCCGCTACGACCATGATCATGGTTGTGCCCGTCGTGCTGATGATGCGCATGGCCTGCGTGCATCTCGCAATCATCGCCATGGCAATGCCGCCACAACACCAGCTTTTCCAGCATGAAAAACAATAATATGCCCAACAGCACAGTAGCAGACATGGATTCAGTACTGCTGGATATCTCGAATGCATGCGGCAGGATTTCCAGGAATACCGCCCCCAGCAACGCACCAATCGCGTAACTTACCAGCATAGGCACCCAGGTAGGCTTGGCTTTCAGCGCGAACACTGCCGCAGTGAGCACACTCAGCACCCCGCCAGCAATACACACCAGAATAATCGTGACTAATACGGACATAGCTTTAAATTATACGGGATGCCTTTACTCCATATTGCTGACCGGAGCTGTTTTTTTACAGATGAGAATTAGATGTAATTCTCAGATGGAAGAATTTTCGTCAAATGTGTAATTTGTGGGGAATTTGTTCTTATAAACTTACACATGAAACGTCAACAGATGCAAAGTCATTGACCAGAAACTGCGTTTTTATGCGGATTTTGACACTGCACGATAATAAAGGAAAATATTATGGTGCGAAAGGAGAGACTCGAACTCTCACGCCTCGCGGCGCTGGAACCTAAATCCAGTGCGTCTACCAATTCCGCCACTTTCGCTTGCTCTATAGTTTGCCAAGGTCCGCATTGCGCAGACCTTTTGGTAGTTTGGCTCCCCGACCTGGGCTCGAACCAGGGACACACGGATTAACAGTCCGTTGCTCTACCGACTGAGCTATCGGGGAATCGATAGGGGCGCCATTATCGCATATCAAAACAAAAATGCCAGCGATTTTTAAGAAAGTATTTTAAATGCGAGCTGAATATCATCAGTACCAGAGGCTACTTGATATCCGAGGCAAACAATCTTGAGGACTAATCCCATAAAAATCCCATGGATTCTTTCATTTTTGATGCAATTTCAGGTTATATTATCCCTAAAATAAAAATGGTATAGCGCCGCAATCCCATCGCGCCAAACCATAAGCCAACCTCAAGGAGAAAGAATAAATGGGCGCTTACAAGAAGCTCTGGTTCACCCTCATCGCCGTTCTGACTATCACACTCACTATTCTTGGCTATTACGGAGCAGAAATTTACCGCTTGGCTCCTCCAATTCCCGAAAGAGTGGTGAGTACTGATCAGCGTCTGGAATTCAGCCGGGATGACATCCTACAAGGACAATCCCGCTGGCAATCCATCGGTGGTATGCAAATCGGCTCCATCTGGGGGCATGGCGCTTACCAGGCGCCTGACTGGACGGCGGACTGGCTGCACCGCGAGTTGGTGGCCTGGCTGGATATCGCGGCCAACGACATGTACCAAAAAGCTTATCAAGACCTTGATGCCATCCAGCAGGCCGGACTGCGCGAAATGCTCAGGCAGGAATACCGCGGCAACAAGCTGGACGACACTGGCACCCTGACGCTGACGCCGCGTCGGGCCGAGGCCATTCAACAGACCACTGCCTATTACGAAGCCCTGTTCTCGGATGACCCTGCGCTCAAGCAAACACGTGTTGCCTTCGCCATGAAGGACAACACCCTGCCTGGCACGGAGAATCGGCAGAAACTATCCAATTTCTTTTTCTGGACCGCATGGGCGGCAGCTACCGAACGTCCTGACAGCAAGATTACCTATACCAATAACTGGCCGCATGAGCCGCTGATCGCCAACGTTCCCAGCAGCGAGAATATCTTGTGGTCCATCGGCAGCGTGGCGCTGTTGCTGGCAGGTGTTGGCTTTCTGGTATTGGCCTGGTCCATCCTGCGCAAGGAAGATGAAACCGTGCCGGTAGCGGGAAAGCTCGACCCTATCTCCGGCTTTACTCTCACACCCTCCCAGCGTGCATTGGGGAAATACCTCTTTATCGTGGCGGCGCTGCTGGTGTTCCAAGTGTTCATTGGCGGCTTTACCGCGCATTACACCGTGGAAGGGCAAGAGTTCTATGGGGTGAATGTATCCCAGTGGTTCCCTTATGCCCTCACCCGAACCTGGCATATCCAGAGCGCCCTGTTCTGGATAGCCACGGGTTTTCTGGCTGCCGGCTTGTTCCTCGCCCCCATCATCAATGGCGGACGTGACCCGGCTTACCAAAAGCTGGGCGTGAATATCCTCTTCGTGGCACTACTGATCGTCGTAGTAGGCTCCTTCCTCGGCCAATACACCGCGATTGCCAATATCATGCCGATCAATTTCAACTTCTGGTTCGGACACCAAGGTTATGAATATCTTGACCTTGGTCGCTTCTGGCAAGCTGCCCTGTTCATCGGCCTGTTGCTGTGGCTGGGCCTGATGTTGAGGTGCATGGTTCCCGCCCTGAAATCAGGCGATAGCGACAAGAACTTGCTGGCGCTGCTCACCGCCTCTGTCGTTGCCATCGGCCTGTTCTATGGCACGGGGTTGTTCTATGGCGAACACAGCAATATTTCAGTCATGGAATACTGGCGCTGGTGGGTGGTGCACCTGTGGGTGGAAGGCATCTTCGAGGTCTTCGCCACTGTTGCACTGGCCTATATCTTCATGTCGCTGGGCCTGGTGTCGCGCACCATGGCGACCACCGCCAGCCTGGCCTCTGCCTCGCTGTTCATGGTGGGCGGCATTCCTGGCACTTTCCACCATCTCTATTTCTCCGGCACGACTACTCCGGTCATGGCTATAGGGGCCACCTTCAGCGCGCTTGAAGTAGTGCCGCTGCTGGTGCTAGGCCATGAAGCATGGCATAACTGGCATATCCACACCCGCGCGCCTTGGCTCAACAACCTGCGCTGGCCGCTGTGCTGCTTCGCAGCCGTCGCGTTCTGGAACATGCTCGGGGCCGGCGTGTTTGGCTTCCTAATCAACCCGCCAATTTCCCTGTATTACATTCAGGGGCTCAACACTACCGCCGTGCATGCGCATGCCGCCCTGTTTGGGGTTTATGGCTTCCTTGCCCTGGGCTTCGTCCTGCTGGTGCTGCGTTATATCCATCCTCATATGATCTTCAACGAAAAGCTCATGAAAACCGGCTTCTGGTCGCTCAATATCGGTTTGCTGCTGATGATCTTCACCAGCCTGCTGCCGATAGGCTTCATGCAATTCCAGGCCAGTTTTACTGAAGGCCTATGGTATGCTCGCAGCGAAGAGTTCATGCAGCAGGCGCATCTGCAAACCCTGCGCTGGATCAGAACCATCGGCGATGTCGTGTTCATCGTTGGCGCAGTGGCGATTGCTACCCAGATCGCGCTGGGCTTGTTCAAAAAACAGGCCCAGCCAAGATAAATCCCAAAGGTACTTAAATCTGAATGGAGGATGACCATCATGAGTATCCAACACTGTGTTCCCGGCGAGATCATTGACATCAGCCCCTTTGGGGGCAATTTTGATAGCGCCACCTCCGCCACCCTGATCCGTGAAAACCATCTGGAGGTGTTTCGCTTCGTGCTCAAGGCTGGCAAGGCTACGCCCGAGCATATTGCTGCGGGCGCGCTCACAATCCAGTGTATTGAGGGTGAGGTTGAACTAGTCTGCTGTGGACAAACCCAACTATTGAAAGCCAATACCCTGGTCTACCTGAAAGAGAATGACGCACACACGGTCAAGGCACTGGCTGACTCCACCCTGCTGATTACCATTCTCCTAAAGCGGGAATAAGCGTTGCCGGGATGGGGCGTAATCTCTGTCTTTCCTACTTGCGCCCGCTGATTTGACACAGGCAGGAAAGACAGCCAACATCACAGCTATCCAGAACCATCCTGAAGAAAATAGCACATGCAAAGCACGATCAACCAAGATGAAATCAACATGCTGCGGACAGAGTTGGAAATACTCATGCGCGAGCGACAGGCATTGCTGAAAGTGGCAGGCGCTGCCGCAAGCCTGGTAGCCGAACTGGACAGCCATGCCCTGCCACCCGGCACCGAAGAATCAGCAGAACTGCTCGCCAGCAATATCAACACCCTCACTGAAGAAACCTTGCAGGATGCCCTGAATTCAGTTCAGGCAGTGATCGCGGGTTAAGTGTCAGTCCTGTTTTCATCCGAAACAACATTCTCCAACACCTGCTCCTTACTGAATTTAGGATGATGCCTTAGCGCTCGCTCATTCTTCCATTCTTAAGGCAACATTGCCGATTGCCTCCCCTCTTCTCACGCTGTACTATCGCGTTTGGAGTGAACAACAAGTGCGATGAAAACAATAAAATCATCATCGCCCGGATTAAAGACAACAACTATTATTCTGTGCAGCCTACTGGCCGCAGGATGCGGCTATCAGCAATACCAGGCGCATCCCCTGGCTGCAGAACAAGGCCAAGTCTCGTTCCGGGTACACGATATACAAGATAGCGGCTTTCTTGCCTACCTGCAGGAGTCTGGCTATGACCATGTGCCTGCGCAATGGGACTGGCAAGAGCTGTTGTTCTGTACGCTATATTTCCATCCCGATCTTGACGTGGCACGTGCCCAGCTCAGCCGCGCCACAGCAGCCATCACCACTGCGCAACAACGCCCCAATCCAGGCATTTCCACCGGAGCAGGCCATCGCAACGAGCCCGGTGCCACCGAAGTTTACAGCCTAGGATTCAACATCCCGATCGAAACCGCAGGCAAGCGCCAGGCAAGAATAGACATGGCCAGCCAGCTTTCCGAGAGCGCGCGCCTCAATATTGCCCAGACCGCCTGGAATCTGCGTCATCGTCTGCTTTCCAGCTGGATAGAGTTCAGCGCGGCTCATCAAGCTCTTTCCATGCTGGAGCAGGAATCGGCTTTGCGTGAAAAAATCGTTTCCATGCTGACCGAGCGTTTGCAGGCCGGGATGATTTCCAGCGTCGAGTTAAGCAATGCCCGCTTGCAATGGCAAAAGGTTCAGCAATCACTGGTGGAAGAGCGCGGCAAAATGGATGAACTAAAAGCCCAGCTCGCCAGCAACGCCGGACTCCCGCTGGATAAATTTGACCAGCTCAAGCTCAAACTAGCATCTGCAGACCAACTGTTTGTAGCTCAACATAATGTGGAACTGGCAAATCCGCTCAACCCGGCTGCGCAGGACGCCGCCCTGCTCAATCGTCTGGATATCCGGGCCGGCTTGGCCAGTTACGCAGCCAGCGAAGCGCGGCTACGGCTGGAAATTGCCCGGCAATATCCCGATATCAGCCTGGAACCTGCTTATAACTATGAAGAAGGATTCCATATTTGGTCGCTCGGCATCAGCAGCCTCTTGAGCGTGTTACATCGTAACCAGGGCCAGATTGCGGAAGCCAAGGCCTTGCGCGAAACCGAAGCTGCGCAATTTGAGGCCTTGCAAGCCAGAGTCATTGCCGCGATGGACAGCGCCCGAAGCCGCTACCACTCTGCCCTGCAAGCACTGGAACAGGCGCGCCTTCTACATGAAGCGCAGCTATCTCAAGCGCAGCAGGTCAACCTGCGTTTTGAACATGGCTTTGCCGACCGGCTGGAACTCGTCACTCATCAACTGGAAGGCGTGCTCGCCAAACAACGCCTGCTGGCGGCGGAATACCAGGTACAACGTGCCGCGGCTGCACTTGAAGACAGCATGCAATTGCCGCTGGAAAATCTTACCCCACTGCCAGCCGTCCCGCGCCAATCTCCCTCCCGCCAGACCTTGCAGGAAGCCACGCCATGAATAAAAAAGCCGCTGCCGTCATCATTGTCCAGGCATGCCTCATCGTGATCCTGCTCTGGCTGCTGGTGATATTCAGCAAAGATGAATTCGAGGCCTTCAATGAAGAGGAGGAAATTGAAAGCCCGCAACGCGTCCACACCGAATCTGGTATCAGCACCATTATCTTGAGCGCTGAAACCCAGCTACAAAGCGATATCCGTACTGAATCCCTGACCCAAACAAAATACCAGCCTTCATTGGAGGGCCTTGGGGCAGTGGTGAGCCTGGAAGGATTGCTAAACCTGCGCATGCAATACATGAATACCTTGGGCGAACTGGCGGCTGCCAAGGCTTCGCTGAACAACAGCCAGAATGATTATGAGCGCCTGGTATTGCTCAACCAGCATGACCGCAATGTCTCAGACAGGATGCTGATAGCCGCTGAAGCTCTCTATAAAGGCGACATCGCCAAGGTACAGTCTCATGAGGCCGCTCTGGACAACTTGCGCCACGCCGCCCTTCAGCAATGGGGCGAGCGCCTGGGGCTGGGTGCGCTGGAATCACAACCCGCGCCTGTCATCAAGGCATTGCTCGAATATAAACAGGTCTTGCTGCGCATCACCCTGCCTACGCAACAGACCCAACCTGCAGCAACCCTGCACGTCGCCCCCGTAGGCAGCGGACTCACGCCCATTGCCGCCCAACTGCTTGCTTCCTCGCCACAGGCAGACCCGCTGCTGCAAGGAAAAACCTATTTTTACACCGCCCCGGCAGAAAACCTGCGTGCTGGCATGCGCCTCAACACGCAATACCTGGATAGCGCCAACACGGCCAGCGGCGTCATCGTGCCTCACAATGCCGTGGTCTGGTATGGCGGCAAGGCTTGGGTATATCACAGATACGATATGGAAAAATTCGTCCGGGAACCCATTCATACTGATATGGAAAGCAACAACGGCTGGTTTATCCCGGAGAAGAATGCATCCGGACTCAAATCCGGAGATGCCATTGTCACCAATGGCGCGCAGCTCCTGCTCTCCGAAGAGCTTAAGTACCAGATCACCAACGAGAATGATGATTAGGAGCTGAAACCATGATGTCAGCCCTCATCCGCTTTTCCATCCGCCATAGCGGCGTGATGATGGCATTGGCTATCATGCTGGTGGTCTATGGCCTTTACCGCACAAGCCACAGCCATCTGGATGTGTTTCCCGAATTCGCCCCTACCCAGCTCGTCATCCAGACAGAGTCTCCCGGCCTGTCGGCCGAACTGGTCGAATCATTGGTCACCCAGCCGCTGGAAAACGGCATTGCTGGTACAGTCGGCATTGCCAGCATCCGCTCGCAATCCATCCCCGGCCTGTCCGTCATCACGGTGATTTTTGATGATTCCACCGATATCTACCGCAATCGCCAAGTGGTTGCCGAGCGGCTCGCCACACTCAATGGCATGCTGCCCAACGGCATTGTACCCAACATCACGCCGCTGACCTCCTCCGCCAGCACCGTGCTGGGCATCGGCCTGACCTCGGATGTCAGGAGCCTCAGCGAACTGCGCACCCTGGTGGACTGGACCATCAAGCCGCATCTGATGTCCGTGCAGGGCGTGGCTGACGTCAACGTATTCGGCGGCGAAGTGCGCCAGTTCCAGATCCAGGTTGATCCTGCCAAGTTGGTGCGTTACAACCTCTCGCTGCAGCAAGTCGCAGAGGCGGTCAGCCGCAATACCGCCATCCGCGGCGCGGGCTTCATCGAGAACAACAACCAGCGCATCATCATCAATACCGAAGGCCAGACGCTGACGCCGCAACAATTGGCGCGCACTACCCTGCTGCATGCCTCTGGCCAGACCTTGCGTATTGCCGATATCGGCACCGTGGCTGAAGGCGCCGCGCCTTCCATCAGCGCCGCCGCTATCAACGGCAAGACCGGCATCTATCTCTCGGTGCAATCGCAGCTAGGCGCCAATACCAAAAGCGTCACCGAGAATGTAGAAGCAGCACTGGTGGAACTGGCGCCTATATTGGACGCAAGAGAAGTCGTCCTGTATCCCCAGTTATTTCGTCCGGCCAATTTCATTGATGTCGCCATCAAGAGTGTGCAAACAGACATCCTCATCGGCTCTTTCCTCGTCATCGGCATCTTGTTCCTGTTCCTCTTCAACGCGCGCGCGGCCTTCATTTCCGCCACCGCCATTCCCTTATCGCTCCTGTCTGCTATTGTGGTCCTGCAATATTTCGGCACCGGCCTCAATATTATGGTGTTGGGGGGATTGGCCATCGCGCTCGGCGAAGTGGTGGACGACGCCATTATCGATTCGGAAAACATCTTTCGCCGCATTCGCGAAAATCGTCTGCTGCTCAACCCTGCCCCATTGCACCAGGTTGTCTTCCAGGCCTCCATGGAGGTGCGCAGTTCAGTAGTCTATGCCACCTTTATCGTCGCCCTGGTATTCCTGCCGCTGCTCACCATTGGCGGCGTCGCCGGCAAGCTGTTTGCCCCACTGGGTATAGCCTATATCGCCGCCATCATGGCTTCGCTGGTGATTGCTCTCACCATCACACCCGCGCTCTGTTTTCTGCTACTCGGCAACGCTAGCCACCTGAAAACGGAGGATTCTCCAGCCATTCGTCTCATCAAACGCCACTATGTGCGCGGCCTGCGTCATATCGAGCAGCATTACAAGATATTGGTCGGGGTGACCCTGATGCTGATTGCGCTCGGCCTGGGCACCCTGCCGCTATTCAAAACCCAGTTCATTCCCAACCTGCATGAAGGCCACTTCATCATGCACATGACTGCCGTACCCGGTACCTCGGAAAAGGAATCCCTGCGCATCGGCAAGAAAGTTACCGAAGTCCTCATGGGAATCGATGGCATACGCTCCGTAGCCCAGTGGGTAGGCCGCGCTCCCAATGGCGCCGATACTTTCGGCACGCATTACAGCGAATTCGAGATCGAGCTGGCACCCAGACTTTCTGGTCGGAAACAAGAGAGTATCCTGGAAGACATCCGCGAAAAACTCTCAGGCATGGATGATGATGGCCCTGGTTATCCCGGCTTTGTCGGCGTCAATTTCGCCATCAATACCTTCCTCACCGAGCGCATCGAGGAAACCATTTCGGGATATGCCGCTGCGCTCGTAGTCAATATCTTCGGACGCGATCTCGACAGCCTCAACCGCGATGCCGCCGCCATCGCCGCAGCCCTGGCCGATACGCCGGGCGCCACCGATGTCATGATCCAGTCCCCGCCCGGCACGCCACAACTGGTCATCCGGCTGCTGCCAGAAAAACTCCTGCAATTCGGCCTGCACCCCGCCGACGTGCTGGATACCGTGCGCATTGCCTATGAAAGCATGCCAGTCACCCAGGTCTATCACGGCAATCGCGTCATCGGTGTCACTGTCGTGCTTGATCCTAATGTCCGACAAAATATCCAGCAGGTCGGCAAGCTGCCGCTGCGCAACAATGAAGGCCGCATGCTTGAACTCAAGGACGTTGCCGATATCCGCCAGGAAAATGGCCAATCCAAAATCCTGCACCAAGGCGCCAAGCGCATCCAGACCGTCACCGCCAACGTCAAGGAAGGCGACATCCGCGCCTTCTATACGCAAGCGCGCCAGAAAATCAATAGCGAAGTCACCCTTTCCCCCGGCAACTATCTCGCCTTCACCGGCGAAGCACAAGCTGGTAGCGAAGCCAACCAGGAGCTGGCCATACATTCCATGCTCACCTTCGGTGGAGTATTTCTGCTGCTCTATATTGCGCTAGGCAACCTGCGCAACCTGCTGCTCACCCTTTTCAACCTGCCGTTCGCCCTGATCGGCGGTATCCTTGCCGTCATCTTGACAGGCGGTTGGATATCCATCGGCTCCATGGTCGGATTCGTCACCCTGTTCGGCATCACCCTGCGCAACTCCATCATGCTTATCTCGCATTACCAACACCTGATTGACCATGAAGGCCTGCAATGGAATCTGGAAACCGCCATCCGCGGCGCCTCTGAACGCCTGCCATCTATCCTTATGACCGCCCTTGTCACCGGCATCGGGCTCTTGCCGCTGGCGCTGGGCAGCGGCGAGCCAGGACGTGAAATAGAAGGCCCGATGGCCACCATCATCGTCGGCGGCTTGGTCACCTCCACCCTGCTCAATCTGCTCATCATGCCCGCCATCATGTTGCACCTGGGCCGTTTCGAGAAAAGCCCCGCGCCCATGCACAATCCGGTAGCGTGATGGCAAACACCCTCTGTAGAATAAGCGCCATGAAATCAGCATGGCGATGGATATTACTGGGAACATTGTGGACAGCTCCGCTGGCGGCAGCCCCTGCCTCCTGGTACTTATGGCAAAGCAGGCTGGACGGCAAGCTGGTCTGCCTGCAAATCTCTCCCGGTGATGGCTGGACGCTGGTCAAAGGCCCCTTCAAAGACAACAACTGCAGGCATTAGCGCTGCATATCAACACGGGATTCAATTCTTCATGGCTTGGTTCACACTCACCATCGCAGGTCTGCTCGAAGTCGTCTGGGCAATCGGCCTAAAATACAGCGAAGGCTTCACCCGCTTCTGGTCCAGCGTCGGCACCATTATCGCCATGGCATTGAGCGTGGTATTGCTCAGCATAGCCATGCGCGACCTGCCCATGGGCACCGCCTACGCCGTCTGGGTAGGCATAGGCGCAGTGGGCACCGTCATCTTGGGGATTTTCCTCTTCAACGAACCCACCTCCGCCCTGCGCATAATCAGCCTAACCCTCATCATCGCCGGTATTGTCGGCCTCAAGCTGGCATCCAGCTGACTACATGATACTTACTTTACTTGTCATCTCGGCCTTGAACCGGGATCTGGTGAATTAAGTGCCTGCGAAGTAACGCCTGTTAGTGATAAAGCCGTGTAACACTGCTTTATCCTCTCAGCCGCCGCCGTGGCCTTACCCTCTAGAATATTGACCGCTTTCAGCGCGTCATATGCTCGTAGACAATCTCACTGATCTACTGCATTCCTTTTACGCGCTCACCAGATCGTCCGCACATGAGGATAAGCGCGAATCTTGTCATCCGCTGTGATCAGTGGCGCGGCAAGCTTGCGGGCTGTTGCCACAATCATCCGTTCTGCCGAGTCTTTATGAAACTCGCCGGGCAATTCTGTACTTTTTACGGCGATCTCATTATCCACAGGCACAAAATTGATTGCTTCGATCTGCCCCACTACCGACAATCATTGGGATGTCTCCTCTGCAAGGTCAACTTAGCATTTGTCATTCAGGATTTTTCATGGATAAGCCGCTATAATCACCCACTCCTAACAGGCTTATTGGCCACAGATCATGCTGCAGCTTGACGTCAAAACCATTATTTTCCTGGTCGGACTCCTTGCCACAACCACCGGTGTTGTGTTGATGCTGCTTACCTTGACCGGACGTTTCGACCGCTGGCTAAAATATTGGGGAATCAGTAATTTATCCACGGGGGCTGGCATTCTGCTGCTGACTTTCCGCGATATCGTGCCTGATTTCTACAGTGTCGTGGTTGCCAATATGCTAGTCATTTTCGGCTATTTTCTCCTGATGGCCACCACCCGCCGCATGCATCACCGCTCTCTGCGCTGGCGGATGCATTTCCTGTTTCTTGCCCTGTTGGCGGTGCTTTTCCTGTTCATGCAGGACGGCAGCCAATATTATGCTGATCGGGCTGCGCTCAGCGCGCTGGCGTGCGGTTATTACGCGCTGCATATTGCGAAGGTCACCATGATCATTGCGCGTAAAGAGGATATCAGCTCGGCTTATATCGTCACCGGCATCTTCACGCTGACAGCCATTGTATTTGGCATCCGTGTGCTGGCTGGCCTGACCAACCAACTGGGCGGAGATACCATTTTCGCACCCGGCGGCATCAATATGTGGATACTCCTGCTGGCAGCCGTGATGGGGCCATTATGGAATATGTCCATGCTGCTGATGATTATGGAACGCATCAACCGCAGCTGGATTGGCCGCGCCCTCCGTGATCCACTCACTTCCGCGCTCAATCGCGAAGGCCTCAAGGCCGCGGTGGAAAGCAATACCATGCGCCGCTATTCCGACACCCACCCCATCACTGCACTACTATTGGTGGATATTGACCATTTCAAGCAAGTGAATGACACGCTTGGACATGCCTTTGGCGACCACATCCTGCGCAGCTTTGCCAATATCGTTCATCATCAGTTGCGCAGTTCAGACTTGTTTGCGCGACACGGTGGTGATGAATTCGTGATTATCCTGCCCAACAGCAGCGAGAAAGAAGCCAGAGAAGTTGGCGAACGGTTACAGCGGGTATTTGCCCAGACATCAGAAAAATTGTTGAAGCCTCATGGTATTGTCGTCACGCTAAGCATCGGCATTGCTACCTCTCCCAGCAATGAGTTGGCCAAATCGCTGCAATTGCTCATGGAACGAGCCGATTCAGCGCTCTACCAATCCAAGTCCCATGGCCGTAACCGTATCACTTCGGTGCAACTGGCCTGACCCGCTCTTCTAGGCTTATTACACTACCCTGCTACACGCTCAGGGGTGCTAAACGCCATACCCATACCGCGACAGCAATCAAGCCGATCACCAGGCCCAACACTACCCTGCTTAGCTTGGCAACCTGCCTGCGATTACTTTCCACCCGCGCAATCAATTGCTCGTTCTGGTCGGCCAATGTCTTGATCAATTGCGACGATTCCACCATCTGCGTTTGCAGCCGGGCAATCTGCATTTCAAGCGATTGGATGCGCGCATCCCTCTCACTGGTGCTTTCCAGCTCGCTATAAGGTACGTCGTACACTTTCGGCTCTCGGTAATCCTGCTTGCCGGATACGCTCTGCCAAAGTTTCCTCGCGCCATCCGCAATGTCTGGCGCACGGCGTATCACCTCGCCCCAGGGTACATTCTTCAATACAACCGCCAGCCAGGGAGCTGCCATCACTTTTCCTTTCCATTCCGAATACTAATCCACAGATAGCTTCCATGATACAGCCAGGACAATATCCGGCACACTACATCTACATCATGCAGCGACATACTTGCGGGAAATATTGGATAGAAGTGGCAGAAACAAAAAGCCGAGCTTTCGCCCGACTTCGGCAGTAATCAGGTCAATATCAATCCGCCACGCTTTTGGATAACAAATTGATCACCAAAACACCCGCGATGATCAAGCCCATGCCCACCATCGCGGGAAAATCGAGCTTTTGCCCATAGATCACCAAGGCAATCAGCGACACCAGGATAATGCCCAACCCTGACCAGATAGCGTAAGCAATGCCGACCGGAATCACCTTCAATGCCAGCGAGAGAAAATAGAAGGCGACTACATAGCCAATCACCACGATGATGGAAGCGCCAAGCCTGGTAAATCCATCACAAGCTTTCAATGCTGATGTCGCCACCACTTCGCTGACAATGGCGATGGTCAGAAATAGCCAGTTCTGCATACTTTGCTCCTGTTTTTTATTGAGTTTTTACATCAACATTGAATTGCCCCTGTCAGCAAAGTAACAAATAAAGCATGGCGACGCACTACCTCCAAAGGATAAAAATCATCTACTACCATGGCGGTAAACAGGCAAGAAAAAGCCGGGGCAGGCTATGGTTCAATGGCCCCGGCTAAATAAGACGTTCCGGCAAACAATACCGGAGCGTGGCGTATGGCTATTTCATTGCGCCAAACACTTTTTTCAGCAAGCTGCTGGCTTGCCCCATGGGATCTTGGCGAATGGCTTTCTCCTCCTCCGCCATCATGAGATACACGCCATCCAGCGCCTTGTTCGTTACATATTGCTCAAGGTTTGCCTGATCCTTGCTGACCAGGCCGTATTTGCTGCCCATTTCCGCAAACTTGTTGTATTGCTGCGCCAGGTTGACGTTTTCCGTCGCCTTTTTCACGATAGGCAGGAATTTCTCCGCCATGGGGCCAGACGTGGTTTTACGGAAATACTGTGTGGCGGAATCCTGCCCGCCAGTGAGAATATCCTTGGCATCCTGCACGCTCATTTGCTTGACGGAATTGACCAGCAAGGCCTTGGCCTCTGGCACTGCGGCTTCTGCCGCCTGGTTCATCTTGAGCACCAGCTCGTCGGCCTGCTTGCCCATGCCAAACATGCGCATGGCTTTTTCAGCTTTTTGCATGGATTCAGGCAAGGGAATCTTGACCTTGGGGTTATTGAGATACCCGCCGGCTTGGCCTAGCTGGCTCACTGCATGCTCAGCGCCCTGCGTCAACGCTTGTTTGAGCCCCTGGCTGGCGTCGGCATTACTGAGGCTGCTTAAATCCAGCGCAGAAGCATGGCTGGAAAATAAGAGGATGGATAGGATTGTGACAAGGCGGCGCATGGCTCCTCCGGTAGATATTGAAGTAGGTTTATTCTACTCGTATTACCTGGCCATGCGCACAGCCTCTTTGATTACTCCTCCACAGGCTTGACGTGCCAGATCTTCTTGACGTATTCGCCTATGGTGCGGTCACTGGAGAATTTACCGATACGCGCCACGTTGAGAATGGCGCGGCGGCTCCACTCCTCTTCATTCCTGAAGAGTTTTCCTACTATATCCTGGGTTTCAATATAGCTCGCATAATCTGCCAACAGCATGTATTGATCCCCCTTGTCGAGCAGGGCCTCGCCAATGGCGCGATAACGCTCAGGCTCGTCCACAGAGAAAAAGCCGTTGGTAATCATATCCAATGCCTGCTTCAACTCGGCATTACTGTTGTAGTAATCCCGTGGGTTGTAGTGGTTGGCTTTCAGCTCTGTCACTTGCTCGGTGGTCAAGCCGAAAATGAAGATATTCTCGGCCCCGACTTCTTCGCGGATTTCCACATTGGCTCCGTCCAGCGTGCCTATGGTCAACGCGCCGTTGAGCGCCATTTTCATGTTGCCGGTGCCGGAAGCTTCCGTGCCAGCAGTGGAAATCTGCTCGGATAGATCGCTGCCTGGAAACAACAACTCAGCCGCCGATACCTCATAGTTGGGATAGAACACCACCTTGAGCTTGTCGCCAATGGCGGGGTCTTCATTGACGATGGAAGCCACGTCATTGATCAGGCGGATGATCTGCTTGGCCAGCCAGTAGCCTGGCGCTGCCTTACCGCCGAAAATCATGACGCGCGGTGTCAAATCCCTGGCCTGGCCGCTACGAATGCGGTTGTACTGCGTCACGATATGCAGCACGTTCAGCAACTGGCGCTTGTATTCGTGGATACGCTTGATCTGAACATCGAACAAGGCGGCCGGGTTCAGCTTGATGCCGGTCAAATGCTCAATCCGGTTGGCAAGCCGCTCCTTGTTGGCATGCTTGATGTCGCGGAATGCCTTGCGGAAATCTGCATCATCCGCCAAAGGCTCCAATGCGCGTAACTTGCTTAGGTCATAATGGAAATCCCTGCCGATCACGCTTTCCAGCAGGCTGGTCAGGCCAGGGTTGCACTGGTTGAGCCAGCGGCGCGGCGTAATGCCATTGGTGATATTGATAAAACGCTTGGGGAAGATGCGGTTGAAATCCGCAAACAGGGTGCTACGCAACAATTCACTATGCAAGGCAGCCACCCCATTCACGGTATGGCTGCCCACGACGGCAAGGTGCGCCATGCGCACACGGCGGCCCTGGTCCTCATCAATAATGGAAACACGCTTGAGCAACTCGGTTTCTCCGGGGAACTTGTGGTTCACCATTTGCAGGAATTCAAAGTTGATGCGGTAGATAATGGCAAGATGGCGCGGCAACAACTTCTCGAACATTTCCACCGACCAGGTTTCCAGCGCCTCCGGCATCAAGGTATGGTTGGTATAGGCAAACACCTTGCCACTGATGACCCAGGCCTTGTTCCAAGCCAGATGGTGCACGTCCACCAATTGATACATCAGTTCGGCCACTGCAATCGCAGGGTGGGTATCGTTGAGCTGGATCGCCACTTTTTCCGGCAGCATGTTCCAGTCGTCATGCTTGGCGAGGAAGCGGCGGAGAATGTCCTGGATGGAGGCGGAAACAAAGAAATACTGTTGCTTCAGCCGCAGCTCGCGGCCCAGCATGGAGGTGTCGTTGGGATACAATACCTTGGAAATATTTTCATAGGCGTTGCGCTCCTCAACCGCTTTTTCGTAATTGCCGTCATTGAAATGCGCAAGGTCGAATTCACGTGTCGCCTTCGCCGACCACAGGCGCAGGGTATTCACGGTTTCCGTGTCATAGCCGGGCACCGGCATATCATAAGCAACTGCCAACACGGTTTCGGCATCCACCCAATGCGACTCCGTGCCTTTCGCAGTCGGAAATTCAATCACGCGGCCATAGAAACGAATGGGATACTGACTTTCAGGACGCTGGAATTCCCAGAGATTGCCGTATCGCAGCCAGTTATCAGGATTTTCCACCTGCTGCCCCTGGCTGATGGATTGGCGGAACATACCGTATTCATAGCGAATGCCATAACCTGCCCCTGGAATATCCATACTTGCCATGGAATCCAGGAAACATGCTGCCAGCCGCCCAAGGCCACCGTTGCCCAATGCAGCATCATTTTCCAGCTCCACTACATCTTCCAGCTTGTGGCCCAGGCTCTTCAGGCCTTCTTTTATCTCTCCCTCAATACCCAGGTTCAGCGCCGCGTTCTGCAACATACGTCCGATCAGGAACTCCAGTGAAAGGTAATACACCCGCTTGGGATCTTTCGCATTATAGGATTCGGCCGTCTTGACCCAACGCTCAACCACATGGTCGCGCACGGTATATCCAGTCGCCACGTACCAATCGCGCGGCGTGGATGCTTCTGTGGTCTTGAACGCAGAGAAAATCAGGTGATTCTGCAATGCCTGGGAAATTGTGGTTTTTTCAGTGGTAATCGCAGGTGTGGAAGGCTGAAGATTTTTTGGTTCTTTTGCGGCAGTCATGGATGTCTTTCCAGATGAGTTTACAAAATATCACCTGCTGGTCTGCATATAGCAACTGATCATGGACAGCTGACACACGCTTCTGAAGCGGCCTGACTTTATTAACCTTAATATTGACTTCAGTCGGCAGTAATCAGGCCTACTTCAGGAATGAACTCATGCGTAGAAATGCGTTCAACGCGATGATAACAAGTGAAACTTTTGACAAGACTACAATAGTAAAAAAAGTTTGAACAGCCTCAACATACAACCTTACCGCTGCGCCATTAAAGAAAAAGCCGGGAATTCCCGGCTTTTTTATCATTTACTTGAAAATTAGCTTATTTTGGCGAAGGATCACTGACAAATCCCAATTTCTGCACACCAGCATTCTGTGCATGCGCCATCACATCAGCCAATATTTGGTAGCGTGTATCCTTGTCTGCACGGATATGCAGCTCTGGTTGGGGTTCCTTGCTGGCCACTTCGTTCAGTTTCATGCCCATCTCGTCCAAAGTCACGATCTGGTCATTCCAATACATAACGCCAGCACCATCAATCGCCACATCAATAATATCCGGCTTTTCCGGAGAAGGCTGGCTGGTAGCCTGTGGCAGGTCAATCTTTACTGCATGAGTCAGCAAGGGTGCGGTAATAATGAAAATCACCAGCAACACCAGCATCACATCCACGAGCGGCGTGGTATTGATTTCGGACATGGGGCGGCTATTGCTCTCCCCGCCACCAATCCCGCCTCCAGCCATCATGCCGTCACCTCTTTCAGCTTGGCGCCAGTACGCACAGCCGCTGCGCCAGGCGTCGTCTTGCTGCTGGGATTCAACGGCGCGCCGGTTGTCAGCAGGATATGCAGGTCATTAGCAAATGCTTCCACTTCGCCCAGGATCAAACGATTACGGCGCACCAGCGCGTTATAGGCCAATACCGCAGGAATCGCCACAGCCAGGCCCAATGCTGTCATGATCAATGCTTCACCCACTGGGCCTGCCACCTTGTCCAAGGTCGCCTGGCCGCTTTGACTGATACTCGCCAAGGCGTGGTAAATCCCCCACACCGTGCCGAACAAGCCGACAAAAGGCGCCACGCTGCCAACCGAGGCCAGTGTGGTCAGGCCATAATCCAAGCGCTCGCTTTCCATCGATATCTGGCGGCGCATGGCGCGGGCGATGAATTCATCCTTGTTGCAGGCATCCTCGACATGATTGGCTACATGCATATGGTGGTGCTCAGCGGCATCCACAGCCTGGTTGGCAATGCGCGAGACAATCGTCTCACCGTTATGGTGGCGCAAGCCTGCTTCTATGGAAGGCGCTTGCCAGAAATAGTTGCTGTATTCACGGTTGGCGCTGCGCAGGGTCAAGGCCTGATAAAACTTGATGACCATGAGATACCAGCTTGCCACCGACATGAAGACAAGCACGACTGCCACCAGGATAGAAACCGGCCCGCCATCCAGAATGAAATCCAGGCTGTTAAATTCGTATGCATTTTCCATATTGCATTGATCCTAATTTAGTAAAGAGTATGGCTGATTTTGTTGAATTTTTAATCTGAAAGACTAAACCTGAACGGCGCGATCACGGTCACCCTCATTGGTTTGTTATCACGCATGTAGGGGTTGAAACGACATTTCTTTGCCGCCTCCAGAGCAGCCTTATCCAGCCGGTCAAAACCGCTGCTTTTCTCAAGCTGGATTGTTTCCGGCATCCCTGTCTCAGAAACATTAATACGTAGCAAGGCAACTCCCTGCTCGCCCAATCTTTTGGACATGGCAGGATAGGTTGGCATCTCTTGATGCCTATAGGACACGCCACTGATCGGCACTTCCAGGATAGCCTGCTCTTTGGGTTCCGGGCGAGGTGCTGGCGCGACCTTCTCCGCCTCTACCGGCGCACCCTGTACTGGTGCTTGCGCGGGAACTTGCGGGGCGGCTTGCGATGGTTGTAGTTCAATCTCTGCTTCCACCGTTTCCTCCACAACAGGCTCCACCGGCTTTGGCGCTTCTATCGGTACCGGTTTATCCACTACCTTGGGTACTGGTTTGGGCTTTGGTTTGGGCTTTGGTTGAGGCTTGGGCTCAGGCGGTTTCGGCTGTGGCGGCGGCTCTACAATGGGCACTTCCGGCACAGGCTCTGGGCTTTTTACCAAGCTCACCATGATCGGCGGAGCGGCTTCCTTCTCTGGCGGGATTTCCCTGGTAGAAGCTACAACCAGGAAAGCAAACACCACGCCATGGATAGCGATAGTCGTTACCAAGCCCTTGATGGAAAAATCCTGCTTCCCCGGTTCACGCGAAATCCGCTTGGGGACTAAACTGCGAGTTGATTGATGAATCAATGGCGCCTCAACAAATTGCTCTGTTGCAAGGCGTGCTAGTGAAAACTCAATGGACATTATTGGTGCTGGTTGTCAATTGATGATGGGATTGATTGGCGCTGTATATTGCCAGCCGCGCCGCGGCTTCCTGAATCATTTCGGCCACTGAATGAAACGCATGATTTTCCAGGCGCAAACTCATCGCGCCTATCTCAATCTCTGCAACATTGCATTTCTCGCAGTACACAACCCTGCACCCTTCACCCCCAGCAAGCACTACACGCTTACAATCATTTACTGTTTTCATCATCTCGCTCTATTCGAGGTTGGAGTAACGATGCAAGGCCACCCCTGCACAAGAGCGAAAAATGATAACTATTCTCATATATACCGTCAAGAATAATTCGCATTCTAGCAGCTAATTGCACCCTATTTTCATTATTTTTCACTCTCTGCCTGCTTGAATCAGATTAACAACAAAAATAAAAAAGGCCGCAAATGCGGCCTTTTCTGCTGAATTCCCGGGGGAATTACAGGCGGTTGGCGTAGTATTCAACCACTTGTTGCACATCAATTGGGAATGGTACGTCTTCAGCTGCAGGCAAGTGAGCCACCTTGGCTTGCTGAGGCTGTTCAGCCCAGGACAGCCACTCAGGGCGAACCAGCGGCATGTTGGCCAAAGTTTCCACAACGATAGGGAGCTTGGTGCTACTGGACTTCAGGGAAATCTCATCACCCACGCGCAGGCGGATGGATGGAATGTTCACAGACTTACCGTTCAGCAATACGTGACGGTGGGAAACCAGTTGGCGAGCAGCAGCAATCGTCGGTGCGAAACCAGCGCGGAATACGACGTTGTCCAGGCGGCGCTCCAGGAGTTGCAGCAATGTTTCGCCGGTAGGAGACTTGCCCTTACGCGCATCCACCATCAGGCGGCGCAGTTGCTTTTCGGACAGACCGTAGTTGAAGCGCAGTTTTTGCTTTTCTTGCAGCTTGACGCCAAAGTCAGACTTCTTGCGGCGTGTGTTCTTGGCGCCATGTTGGCCAGGAGGGGTTGGGCGAGCCTCAATGCTCTTGCGGGACAAGCCAGGCAGATCAATACCAAGTGCGCGCATTACTTTAAGACGTGGGCCGGTGAATCTAGACATTCTTTAAACTCCTTCAATAGTTGGATTGATCAGGCTGACCTGACACATAGCTTCCTGCATCCCGGCAATCAATTCGGGATGGATAGCTCGACGCTATCACCACACCACAAGGCATGGCATACCTGCAATTACAAACTTCGCGCATTGCCCATGGCTTTACACGAAGCGGCGGATTATACAATAAAAAACCGTCATTGACCAAACATCAATGACGGTTCCGAGTAACTGCCACTTTACCCAAGAACAGCTAACCAAACACTCAAGCAAGCATGGCGTTCACGCGGCGCACAAAGGCAGCCGGGTCTTCCAGTTGCCCGCCCTCGGCCAGTAATGCCTGGTCAAACAGAAGATGCGCCCAGTCGGCAAACTTCGCTTCATCTTCCACCGCCTTCAAGCGCTGCACGATACTGTGGTCTGGGTTGATCTCCAGTGTCGGCTTGTTGTCAGGGGTTTTCTGACCCGCCGCCTTGAGCAAGCGCTCCAGGTTACCCGAGAGGTCATGCTCGCCTGCCACCAGGCAGGCTGGTGAATCGGTAAGGCGGTGCGTTACACGCACTTCCTTCACACTGTCACCCAAGGTAGTTTGAATACGCTCAACCAGGGATTTGTATTCGTCCTCGGTTTTCTTCTGCTGCTCTTTTTCCGCTTCGTCTTCCAGCTTGCCCAGGTCGAGGTCGCCCTTGGCCACGGATTGCAGCTTCTTGCCGTCGAACTCGGTCAGGCTGCTCAGCATCCACTCGTCCACACGGTCGGATAGCAGCAGCACCTCGATGCCCTTCTTGCGGAAGATTTCCAGGTGCGGGCTATGCTGCGCTGCGGCAAAGGTATCAGCGGTAATATAGTAAATCGCTTCCTGACCTTCCTTCATGCGGCTGATGTAATCCTTGAAGGACACTACCTGCTCAGCATTATCAGCATGTGTACTGGCAAAACGCAGCAGGCTGGCGATTCGTTCCTTGTTGGCAAAATCCTCGCCCGGGCCTTCCTTGAGCACACGGCCAAATTCGTTCCAGAAACCGGCATATTCCTCTGACTTGTTCTCGGCCAGGTCTTCCAGCATACCCAAGACCCGCTTCACGGAACCGGTCTTGATCGCGTCGATATCCTTGGAATGCTGGAGGATTTCGCGCGATACGTTCAATGGCAGGTCGGCGCTGTCGATCACGCCACGCACGAAGCGCAGGTATTGCGGCATGAGCTGTTCGGCGTCATCCATGATGAAGACGCGTTTCACATAGAGTTTGATGCCATGCTGGCGGTCGCGGTCATAGAGGTCGAACGGCGCCTTGGCGGGGATATAGAGCAGGGAAATATATTCCTGCTTGCCTTCCACACGGTTATGGCTCCAGGTCAGCGGGTTCTCGAAATCATGAGAAACGTGCTTGTAGAACTCCTGGTATTCCTCTTCTGTGATGTCGTTCTTGCTGCGCGCCCACAATGCAGATGCGCGGTTGACGGTCTCGTCCTCATCCGTCGGCACCTGCTCGCCATCCTTCCATTCGGATTTCTTCATGACGATGGGCAGGGTGATATGGTCGGAATACTTGCGGATGATGGACTTGAGCTTCCAGTCGTTGAGGAATTCATCCTCGCCCTCGCGCAGGTGCAGGATGATATCCGTGCCACGGCTTGCCTTCTCGGCAGGCTCCAGCGTGTAATCTCCTTCGCCGGTGGATTCCCAGCGTACCGCTTCGCTGCTGCCCGCACGGCGGGTAATCAATGTCACCCTGTCTGCAATGATGAAGGCGGAATAGAAACCGACGCCAAACTGGCCAATCAGGTTGGCATCCTTGGCCTGGTCGCCGGTCAATGACTGGAAAAATTCCTTGGTGCCGGACTTGGCAATGGTACCAATATGGTTGATCACCTCTTCGCGGCTCATGCCGATGCCATTATCGGAAATGGTGACGGTGCGGGCTTCCTTGTCGAAACTGACGCGGATCTTCAGTTCGCTGTCGTTTTCATACAGGCTGTTATTCGCCAACGCCTCAAAGCGCAGTTTGTCGGAAGCGTCGCTGGCGTTGGAAATCAGCTCGCGCAGCACAATTTCCTTGTTGCTGTAGAGCGAGTGGATCATCAGTTGCAAAAGCTGTTTGACTTCGGCCTGGAAGCCCAGGGTTTCCTTGTGTAGCGTCTCTGAGGACATCTTGCTGACTCCGGTATGAGGTTAAATAACAATGACCGCTATATGGTGCCAGGGATGCAAATTTCAAGCGCTTCACCTGCATAGACATTATTTGGGGATAAAATACGTAAAAAAATCACCCACAATAGATTGTGCGGCGGCATCCAGAAAAAGACTAATATTTTGCCGTTGCCTACGGGAATTCCAATCTTGAAGCGCCTTACCCTCAATATCAGCCTGTCTTTTCTCGCTATGTCCGGCCTCAGCCATGCCGATGAGCCATCTGCCCCGCAGGAAAAGCAGATGCAGGAGCTGGAAATCACCAGCGTCACGGCCAGGCGCAGATTGGAAAAAGAACAGGATGTTTCCGCCAGCATATCGGTGATCAAGGGAGAACAACTCGAAGCCAGCAGGATTTACCAGGTGCAGGACCTCCCGCAGCTCATGCCCAACCTCACGGCGCAATTCCTGCAGCCACGCCAATCCAGCATCGCCATTCGCGGCATAGGCAACAACCCGGCCAACGAGGGGTTGGAAGGCAGTGCTGGCCTGTATATCGACAATGTGTTTCTTGGCCGTCCTGGCCTGGCGGTATTCGACCTGTTGGATATAGAACAACTCGACCTGCTGAGAGGCCCCCAGGGCACCCTGTTCGGCAAGAACACCACGGCGGGCGTGCTCAACATTACTACCCGAAAACCGGTTTTCAAGGATGAAGCCAGCGCGGAAATCAGCTTCGGCGCGCGTGACTATGCGCAATACAAGGCCATGCTGAACCAGGCCATCAACGATGCAGCCGCCTTTCGCATTGCCGCCTACAAGACCCATGACGATGGCTGGGTGAAGAACACTTATGACGGCAAACACTTGAACGAAATCAACCGGACAGGCGTGCGAGGCCAGATGCTGCTCAAGCCCAGCGAAAATTTCAGCGTACGGCTGATCGCCGAGCATCACGAGGAGGATTCCAGCACTGGCAGCCTGGTGCCTTATCGTTATGGGCCGTGGACGCCAAACGCCTATATTCCGCTGGCAACATTCCCGTTTATCGCTGAGAACCCTGCTGCCTATCTGCCCGCAGGCACGCCGGGCTCCAACGCTACCGATGCCCTTACCCATGCCAATAGCCTTGGAGCCAGTAACCGTAACTACAACCCCAAGGATTACAAGGTCACGCTGAACAGTAGGCAGCGCGTGCATACCCAACAGGATGCCCTATCGGCCGAAGCCAACTGGGATCTGAATGGTTATACCCTCACCTCGATCACAGCCTGGCGCCATTGGGAATTCAAGCCGCACAATGACATGGATCGCACGGACTTGAATGCCATCACCGGCGGGGCCAATGTCACGCATAAGCAGTATTCGCAGGAGATCAGGCTGGCATCGCCCTTGAGCGACCGGTTCGATTACGTAGTCGGCGCTTATTATTACTATCAGGATGTCGGCAACCATGAAACCTACGTGACGGGTCCGGATGCATTCTTGCTCAGCACGATTTATCCTAATAACTCCAGCCTGGCAGGGCGCGGCTACGCCAAGACCAGCAGCTATGCCCTGTTTGGCCAGGGCAGCCTGCACCTCACCGACCGTCTGGATCTGACAGCGGGACTGCGCTACACCCTGGAAAAGAAGCAGGCACGCGTGGTTCAGGACCAAATCATCCCGGCACTGCCTATCCCCAACCCGCTGCTATCGTTCTACGACACCGGGGTTCAACGCAAAACTGATGAAAGCATTTCCACCCTGCTCACTGCGAGTTACCGGATTACAGAAAATGTGCTGGGCTATGCGACATTCGCCTCCAGCGAGAAATCCGGCGGATTCAATATCAATGGTATCGCCTCGCCCGGCGCCGTGCTGGGAACGGATGCCCTGGATATCGCTCCGGAAAAAGCCAGAAACCTGGAATTCGGCATCAAGTCCAGTTGGCTGGATCAGCGCCTGGTCGCCAACACCAGCCTGTTCCTCACCAAGGTCGAGGATTACCAGGCCGCCACCAACACCGCCATCCAGAACACCTACACCGGCCTGCTCACCAATGTTGGCGACATCACCAGCAAGGGCGTGGAACTGGATATCCGCGGCCAGGTGAATTCCCACCTGCAATTGAACTTCAGCGGTGCCTATACCGATGCGCGTTTTGACCGCGGCACGGCCCCCACGCCTGCCGAAGAGTTCAACGGGCCGGGCGGCACCATAGACAGCGGTTATGGCAAGGGCGTACGCAGCATTGCCGGCAACCACGTCAACGGCGCGGCACGTTGGGCTTTCGCTACCGGCGCGCTATTGCGCTGGAATCCGGCGGACAATGTGGAGCATTACACCTCGATGCAATACAACTGGCGTTCGGAGACCTATGCCGATATCAATAACTCCAGCTATTCGAAAATTGCCGGCTACGGCATCCTCAACCTTAGCAGCGGCTTACGCATGCAGCATGGCCGCCATCAGTGGGATATATCGCTCTGGGCGCGCAACGTGCTGGACAAGCGTTACTTCCTCGGGCTTTCCAATACCGGCAGCAATGCCTACGCGGCTTCCGCCGGCCAGCCCCGCACCGTGGGCGTCTCGCTGCGGTACGATTTTTAAGTGACTGGCTTTTCACTGGAAAACTTGATTAGTTGAAACTGAAAGGAGACTGCAATGGCAACAATCGTGGTCAACAAGCTGGCTGAGCAATTGTTTGAAGTGCAGATTGAAGCAGCCTCATCCACCGTGCACCGGGTAACCGTCACGCCGGAATATGCTCACCATCTTAGCCAGGGGCAGTTTGACGCCCAGGAGCTGGTGCGGCGCTCCTTTGAATTTCTCCTGCTGCGGGAACCCAACACCAGTATCCTGCGCAGCTTCGATCTTTCGGTGATTTCGCGCTATTTTCCCGAATTCGAGCGCGCGATCGCCCAATCAGCAAAATAGCTCTGGATTTACTCTGCCAGCAATATCTTGAGCACTTCCGCGGCCGCCATCATGCCGCAGGATGCGGTGACTGCCACCGACGAGCCGTAACCAGCGCAATTCAGGCCTGTGATTGCTTCGGTATCCGTACCGCAAGCGGCTTCTGGCTGTCGCAGAGGCTCATCTGAATAGACACAGGCAATACCGAATTTCTGCAGCTTCTTTTTGCTGCCGGGCTTGTTGCCGTCCAGCCCTTTCGGGAATCCATGGTCGCGGCGCAACTGGTTGCGTACTTTTGCCAATAGCCTGTCGCCATGAACTTCCGCCAGGTCCGCCACCTTGATGCGCGCAGGATCGATACGTCCACCTGCACCACCCGCCATCACCAGCGGAATACGGTGCCGACGACACCAGGCAGCCAGCGCCACCTTGGCGCGTGCATCATCAATGGCATCCAGCACCACGTCATATGGCCGACTCAATAGCGCGTCAAGGTTATCAGGAGTAATGAAATCTTCCACTTCCCGCACTTCTGCCAGCGGGTTGATCGCCTGCACCCGCGCGGCCATTGCCGTCACTTTTGCCATGCCAAAATTGCCCTCCAGCGCATGCGACTGGCGATTGACATTCGATTCGGCAATATTGTCCAGGTCCACCAAAGTCAGCTTGCCCACCGCACTGCGCGCCAACGCCTCCACAGCCCAGGAACCCACGCCCCCCATGCCGATCACGCATACATGGGCCTGCTGAAAACGCTCCAGCGCCGCTGCTCCATATAATCTGCGCACGCCGCCAAAACGACGCTCGAAGTCGATGTGCTGATGCTCAGTGCTCATTCAACGGCTCATCACACTCGGCTGCACGAATCTGGCGCTGGTATTCATCTAGCCGGTGAATGGCGCAATGATTCTTTTCTACTGTGTCAGCAATGCGGGAAAGTTGATCGAGATATTGCTGCATGGCATCGCAATACAATGCATTGGCATCGACCTCAGCCTGCACTTTCCCTTCCAGCGCCTGCAGCTCGCTCAATGCCGCCTTGCAGGCATCTTCCTGGAACGGGTTGCGCGCCTGTTTGGGAGGGGGACTACACACCGCCTTGGCGAGATGCTGCGCCGTGGCTGATTTGCTGACAGGAGCGTAAGGTTGCGGAGTATCGAACAATGATTCGGTCTTGCCGTTACGCACGCGCTGCGCCTGCAATACCCTGAACGTCTGTTGCGCGCAGTCGAATTGCAGGGTGCTCAGCGTCTGCTCGTTCTTGTTGAATGGCTTGACTCGGGTATTGACCGTGAATATCGTGCTTGAGTCCAACCCGTTGGAAGATGTATGCAGCGAAGCACGGTCAAGCGCGACCTCACCTGTATTGCTGTTGCTGACCACTTCCCATTGTGGCGGCCTGGCTACCTGCGGCGCTTGCGCGCAGTAGCGTTGCTGCAACAGGTCCGGCAAGGAGCCTGGGCTGATGACCTCTTCAGCGCGGGGCGCATCAAACCTGACCACCTGCTTGCCATCCTTTAACTGGACACCTTTCAGGTAGCTGAAGCGGTGCGTTTTGCAATCCACCTGCAATGTCGTGATCCAGACACTGGCATCCGCCTGGTCGACCCTGGTCTGCGCGCTAAATAAATGTCCGGCAGGCTGCCGCACCACGCTGGCATGATCAACATAATGCTTGCCAGCGCTGCTTTCACCTGCCAATTCCCACTGCTCGGCATTCGCCGAAAATCCCGCAATCAGCAGGATCAAACTTAATACAACACGCATTGCTCAGTCTTTTTCCAGCACCACAAAGGCAGCAGCAAGCATTTTCTCATCGCTGATGGAAAGGTGCAGCCTGCTCACCCCTTTTTCCTCCAGCCATTGCTGCAACACAGGCGCCAACTGCAATTCCGGCTTGCCCAGCGCGTCATGCCCGACCCCGATATTGCCGAAGCTGGCCGCGCCGCGGATGCCGGTCCCCAGCGCCTTGGCAAAGGCTTCCTTGGCCGCGAAGCGTTTGGCGAGGAACCTGGCCTTGACGTGGCTGGCCTGGTATTCCGCCCATTCCACGTCATTGAGGATACGCTGGGCGAAGACATCGCCAAAGCGATGGAGAGATTCTTCTATGCGCACAACCTCGACAATATCGGTGCCTATCCCGTAAATCATGGCTGGCAGCTTAGTTCGACTTCTGCACGATCAAGGCCTTCATCTCGCGCACTGCGTATTCCCACCCTACGAACAGGGCATGCGCCACGATGGCGTGGCCAATGTTGAGTTCCTCGATGCCCGGAATTGCAACGATTTCATGCACGTTGTGGATATTGAGGCCATGCCCGGCATTGACAGTCAAACCAAGCGACAGACCATGGTCCACCGCCATGCGGATGCGCTGCAGCTCGGTGAGCTTCTCGGTAGTGGTTTCCGCTTCCGCGAATGCGCCGGTGTGTATCTCAATCACCGGTGCACCTGCTGCCTTGGCAGCTTCCACCTGCTCCAGATCCGGCCCGATGAACAGGGAAACGCGGATACCGGCATCGGCCAGCGTTTTGCAGGCGGCCCTGACTGTGCCCAAATTGCCAGCCACATCCAGTCCGCCCTCAGTCGTACGTTCCTCACGGCGCTCGGGCACCAGGCAAACATCCTGTGGCTTGACCTTGAGCGCGATACCGACCATTTCATCGGTCACCGCCATTTCCAGGTTCATCTTGGTTTGCAGCAACGGGCGCAAGGCAAATACATCGGCATCCTGAATATGGCGCCTATCCTCGCGCAAATGGATGGTGATACTGTCCGCCCCTGCCTCTTCCGCCCGCAAGGCAGCCTGCACCACGCTGGGATATTGGGTGCCGCGCGCCTGGCGCAGGGTGGCTACATGATCGATATTGACGCCTAGCTTCATAATGCCTGTAGATCCATGAGTAATTGTCGGGTATGCAAGGGTTTGTCGTTCAGATAATGCGCCAGCAGGAGCCGCATCAACTGCTTGCTCTGCTGCTGGGTTAACGGGTCGCTGTAATGATCCTGAGCCATGTCGAGCAAGGTCTTGCCGGTTAATTGTACGCTATTTGCCTGTGGCACATGTCCGCTCGCACGCATTGCGCCATGCTCCACAGCGTAAGAATACACCTGTCCAATCTGCACATCATTACCCTCAGCATCATGCTGCAACGGCACCGCATAACCCAGTTCCTGCAACAGTTTCAATTCGAAACGGCGCAGGGTGGTTGCTGGCGGCACCTGTTCCTGGGCAAGGATGCGCAAAGTCTGCCCATAGTAATCAAACAAGGCATCATGCCCATCCTCACGCGGCAGCAGGCGTAACAGCAGCTCATTGAGATAAAAGCCGCACATCAGCGCTTCGCCGCGTAACAACAGCAACCCGGAACCCCATTCCATACTGTGCAGGTTCTTGAGTTCCGCCTTGCCAGACCAAGTCGCCTGCAAGGGCTGGAAAGCCTGCAGCATACCGCGCATGGCCGAACGCGGACGGCGCGCGCCCTTGGCGACAGCAGCTACTCGCCCGAATTCGCGGCTGAACAGCTCGACGACCAGGCTGGTTTCCTTGAAGGGATAAGTGTGCAGCACGAAAACTGGCTGGTTGTCTTGGCGATAAATGGTAACGGCCATGAGTGACTGTCAGGTATCAACGATAAAGGTCAATCGCGTTTTATAGCATTGAATGAAAAGTGGTCTGAGAATTTACCATACACCCCAACCCCAACTCAGACGCAGCTTGCGTGCTGAGGCNNGCCTCAGCACGCAAGCTGCGTAATTAGTAGCCCAGGGACTTGAGGGCTCGTTCATCATCGGCCCAGCCACCCTTGACCTTGACCCAGGTTTCCAGCCAGATTTTGCCGCCGAACAGCTTTTCCATATCCTGCCGCGCCTCGGTGGAGATACGCTTGAGCTTTTCACCGCCCTTGCCGATCAGCATGGGCTTCTGGCTTTCCTTATCCACGATGATGGCGGCATGAATGCGGCGCAGATTACCTTCCTGCTCGAATTTCTCGATTTCTACAGCCACGGAGTAAGGCACTTCGTCGCCAAGCAGACGGAAAACCTTTTCGCGCAGCAGTTCAGCGGCGAGAAAACGCTCGTTACGGTCGGTCAGTTCATCTTCACCATAGATCGCTTCCTGCTCCGGCAGTTGCTCGCGCACCGCAGCCAGCAACTGATCAAGATTGAGATTACGCTTGGCACTGACCGGGATAATGCCGGTAAAGCTGAACTCCTGGCTAAAGGTCTCAATCAACGGCAGCAGTTGCGCCTTATCTTCCATCAGGTCGGCCTTGTTGATGACCAGAAATACCGGCTGGTTTCTCGGCAGCAAGCTCAGCACCTTGCGGTCGGCATCGCCCAGCTTGCTCGGCTCTACCACGAACAGCACCACGTCCACCTCGCTCAACACTTGGGTAACAGTGCGATTCAGCGTGCGGTTCAGCGCATTGATATGTTTCTGCTGAAAGCCCGGCGTATCTACAAACAGGTATTGGGTATCATCCGTGGTATGAATACCCAGCAAGCGATAGCGTGTCGTCTGCGCCTTGCGCGAGGTGATGCTGAGCTTGAGTCCCAGAATATGGTTGAGCAAGGTGGATTTGCCCACGTTGGGGCGCCCGACAATGGCGACAGTGCCGCAGCGGAATGCGTTATGTGAAGTCATTTTTTTCCTTTTTCGAGCAATTGCTCGTAGGCAAACTGGGCGGCCTGTTGCTCACCCGCACGGCGGCTGGAACCCTTGCCCTCAGTCGTGATCTGGAACTTGGCAATATGGCATCTGACATGAAAAATCTGGCAATGTGCCTCGCCCTCGGTGGCCAGCACCGTATATTCCGGCAGGTCTATCTTACGGCCCTGTAAAAACTCCTGCAGCAAAGACTTGGCATCCTTGCCGATAGCTTTGGGGTCTATGCTTTCCAGCCGCGGCAGGAACAAGCGTTTCACCAGCGCTTCGGCAGCCGGATAGCCGCCATCGAGGAAAACCGCGCCGATAATGGCCTCCATGGCATCAGCCAGCACCGATGGCCGGCGCCAGCCGCCGCTCTTGAGCTCGCCTTCACCCAGCCGCAGAAATTCGCCTACATCCAGGCTGGCCGCCACTTCACTCAAGGTCTGCTCCTTGACCAGCTGGGCGCGCAAACGGCTGAGATCGCCTTCCGGCAGTTTGGGAAAGCGCTGGTATAGCTGATGGGCAATGAGGAAATTCAGTACGCCATCGCCAAGAAACTCCAGGCGTTCGTTATTACCGACAGAATGGCTACGGTGCGTCAAGGCTTGCGTCAGCAGCTGCTTGTCCTTGAAATCATAAGCAAGCTGCCGCACCAGGCTATTCTGGCTCATGACGACAACCTGGAAATAAGGGAAACAAGGCCCGTGCATGATGATGCACAGACCCAGCGGAACAACAGGCCATCAACGGACATTGTCGGTTGAAGCCTCGAAATCGAGTAATACACTGACATTGGAGAACAAGGGCACTACCACCTGGTAATCAACGGAAAGCACGGTCTTGCCGTTTTCGTCGCGCAGGAAGGCAAGGTCTTTTGCACCGATACTGCGGATATCGTCAATGGTCGCGCTCTTCTGGAAAGCGCTGATCATGTCTGCCTTGCTCATGCTGGAAAATGCCGGATCATGGGCAATGCGGGCTATTGCCTTTTTCACGGAAAAATACTCGATATAAGAAGGCGCCAGCTTCATCGCCAGCATTGCGAAAAACAGACCAACCGCAATCACGACGACAAGACTCAGGAATGTCAGACCTTGCTGTTTTTTCATGCCGGCTCCCCTTTATTTAATCTTGGTGCCAATTCTGCCAAAGTCATCAAAATTCCACCAGATCAAAAATGCCTTGCCCACGAGGTTATCCTCGGGCACAAAACCCCAGACACGGCTATCCTTACTGTTATCACGGTTGTCACCCATGGCGAAATAATGACCTGGCGGCACTTCCACCTCACCATCGAATGCCATGCCATTTTCTTCGATGAGGATGTTGTGTTGCTCATCTCCCAGCTTTTCGTTGTAACGCTTGGTAACAATCATATTGAGGCCGGAACCGACATATTTGTAGTCATCGACATACTCGGTCGGCACCGCCTGTCCATTTACATAGAGGCGCTTGTTGCGATAGGCGATCTGATCACCCGGCACGCCCACGACACGCTTGATATAGTCGATGGAAGGATCAGGCGGGTAATGGAAAACGAATACATCGCCACGCTGCGGATGACCAACTTCAAAAAAGGTATGGTTGAGGATAGGCACGCGCAAGCCATAGCTAAACTTGTTGACGAGGATGAAATCACCAGCCAGCAAGGTTGGCATCATGGAACCCGAAGGAATCTTGAACGGTTCGATAATGAAGGAGCGGATCACGAATACCGCCAGGATCACGGGGAAAAAGCTTTTGGAATACTCCACGATCACCGGATCAGGGGCATCGGGGTCGCGCTTCTTGCGCCAGAACAGGCTGTCCAGTAACCAGATGATACCGGTCAGCACCAGTACCGCCACCATGAACAATGCAAACATCATTTCCCTTCCACCTTATTTATACTGCGGTTATTCAACCTTATTTATCTTCCACACGCAGAATCGCCAGGAACGCTTCCTGCGGAATTTCGACGTTACCCACCTGCTTCATGCGCTTCTTGCCTTCTTTCTGTTTCTCCAGCAGTTTCTTCTTGCGGGTGATATCGCCGCCGTAACACTTGGCGAGCACGTTCTTGCGCATGGCTTTCACGGTTTCGCGCGCAATGATGTTGGCACCGATGGAGGCCTGCACCGCAATATCGAACATCTGGCGCGGGATCAGCTCGCGCATCTTGGACACCAACTCGCGGCCGCGGTAGACGCTGTTTGCACGGTGCACAATCAACGACAACGCATCGACGCGCTCACCGTTGACCATGATATCCAGCTTGACCAGATCAGCTGCACGGAATTCCAGAAATTCGTAATCCATGGAGGCGTAGCCGCGTGAGACGGATTTCAGCTTATCGAAGAAATCCAGTACCACCTCGTTGAGTGGCATTTCGTAGCTCAACATCACTTGACGCCCCATATATTGCATATTGCGCTGGATGCCACGCTTGTTGTTGCACAAGGTCATCACCGGGCCGACATAATCCTGCGGCATCAACAAGTTGATGGTGATAATAGGTTCGCGAATCTCGGCAATGCGCGATGGCTCGGGCAGACGCGAAGGGTTCTCGATCTGCACCACTTCGCCGCTCTTGAGCAGCAGCTCGTACACCACCGTCGGCGCGGTGGTGATGAGATCCATATCGTACTCGCGCTCCAGGCGCTCCTGCACGATTTCCATGTGCAACAGACCGAGGAAGCCGCAACGAAAACCAAAGCCCAGCGCACTGGAATTTTCCGGTTCGAATTGCAGCGACGCATCGTTGAGGCGCAGTTTTTCCAATGCTTCGCGCAAGGCTTCAAACTGATTGGATTCAACAGGATAAAGTCCAGCGAACACCTGCGGCTTGACCTCCTGGAATCCTGGCAATGGCTCGCTTGCCGGCTTGTCCGCCAGCGTGATGGTGTCGCCCACCTTGGCACTGGTCAGCTCCTTGATACCTGCGATGATGAAACCCACCTCACCTGCAGACAGCGAAGGACGTTGACGTGATTTGGGCGTGAATACGCCAACCTGCTCGCAAAGATAGGTCGTCTTGGTCGCCATCATGCGGATCTTGTCCTTGGGCTTGAGCACGCCATCCACTACGCGCACCAACATGATCACCCCGACGTAGTTGTCGAACCATGAGTCGATGATCAATGCCTTGAGCGGTTTTTCCGGGTCGCCGACCGGCGGCGGAATTTTGGCAACCATCATCTCCAGCACATCCTGCACACCCATGCCGGTCTTGGCGGAACAGCGCACTGCTTCGGAAGCGTCGACGCCGATCACGTCCTCGATTTCCTGCATCACGCGTTCAGGATCAGCAGCAGGCAGGTCGATCTTGTTGAGGACAGGCACCACCTCCACACCCTGGTCGATCGCGGTATAACAATTTGCCACGCTCTGCGCTTCCACGCCCTGCGACGCATCCACCACCAGCAATGCGCCTTCACACGCTGCCAGGGAGCGGCTGACTTCATAGGAGAAGTCGACGTGTCCCGGCGTATCAATCAGGTTGAGATTGTAAACCTGCCCATCCAACGCCTTGTATTCCAGCGCGGCTGTCTGCGCCTTGATGGTAATGCCGCGTTCGCGCTCAATATCCATGGAATCCAGCACCTGGGCCTCCATTTCACGGTCGGAAAGACCGCCACACAATTGGATGATACGGTCAGCCAGTGTGGATTTGCCGTGGTCAATGTGCGCGATGATAGAGAAATTGCGAATATTCTTCATGGAGTTATCTAGATTTGAGCCAAGTAAAGAAGGGCGCCGCAGCGCCCTTTTACAACATATTATTGGAGTCGGATTCTACCGCAAATACCGGCTCTTAGCATGCTCTATTACTTGCCTATCTTGACTGGCACATAGAGGGTATTGTTTTCCCGCTGCACCAGCAACGCGATGGTCTTACCCGCCTGCACGGCATTGACCTGCTTGGTGAACTGCTCCAGACTTTGCACCTCGGTATTGTTCAAGGCCAGGATCAAATCGCCACGGCGGATACCCGCCTGCGCGGCATTGCCTTGTGCATCCACCACAACCAGCGCGTTGCGGCCATTCAGGTTACGGCGCTGTTGGGGCGCCAGCTCACGCAAGGTCAGCCCCAGTTTATTGGCCTCAGGCTTGGCATTGGATGGCGCAGAAGCCACGACTTCATCCTTGTCGACAGGCATTTCTCCCAAGGTAATGCTCAGCACCTTGGTGGAACCCTTGCGCAGCACTTCCACAGGCACTTGCTTGCCTGGCTTGGTTGTGCCGACGATACGCGGCAAATCCACAGATGTCGTCACGGGCTTGCCGTCAAACTTAACCACTACGTCGCCTGGTTCCAGGCCGCCCTTTTCAGCTGGGCTACCCTTTTCCACCCCAGCAACCAATGCACCGCTGGTACCCTTCATGCCAAAGGATTCTGCCAGGTCCTTGGTGATTTCCTGGATGCCGATCCCGAGCCAACCACGCGCCACGCGGCCAGAAGCCTTGAGCTGGTTGGATACATCAATCGCCACATCGATCGGAATTGCAAAGGACAAGCCCATGTAACCTCCGGTCCGGCTGTAAATCTGGGAATTCACCCCAACCACCTCACCCTTGAGGTTGAACAGCGGACCGCCCGAGTTGCCGGGATTAATGGCCACATCAGTCTGGATGAAAGGCACGAAATTCTCCTGCGGCAAGGCGCGTCCCTTGGCGCTCACCACACCCGCCGTCAGGGTGCTCTCCAGGCCGAAGGGCGAACCGATCGCCACGACCCATTCGCCGACCTTCAATTGCTCAGGATTACCGATGGTGACCTTGGGCAGGCCGGTCGCATCAATCTTGAGCAATGCCACATCCGTGCGGCGGTCCGTACCTATGATCTTGGCCTTGAACTCGCGCTTGTCGTTGAGCTTAACGATCACTTCATCCGCCTCGCGCACTACATGGGCATTGGTCAGGATATAGCCATCATTGCTGATAATGAATCCGGAGCCAAGCGACTGGGATTTGTATTCAGGTTGCTGTGCTCCCCCAGGCCCACGCGGAGCGCCAGGAAAGCCCGGAATACCGAACCGACGGAAAAACTCGTTCAGCGCTTCATCATCAGGCATGCCTTGGAATGGCGGACCACCAGAACCTGCCTGCATTACCTGCGTCACACTGATATTGACAACCGCCGCCCCTTGCTTCTCTGCCAGCTCCGTAAAATCGGGCAACTCCTTCGCCATAACCGGTGTTGCTGCCATAAACCCTACCGACAACCAAACTGCTGAAACTGCAATGAGTTTCTTGAACATTGATTCACCTCGTTAATACGTCATCTTCATACGCTGTCTTAACCGCCAACAGCCAACTCTCACATCTTTCGCGCACAGCACCATTTCTTATGGCTGCAAGTCAGATCTACTTAAGTCACTGAAATTTAATATTAAACTCCCTAAAACCGCTTGAGTATCAAATGATGTTTACTTGAAACTGACCACACTGCCAATCCGCGCCACCGTCTCGGCAGGAACCTCACCTACCACGAGAACTTGATAACCCTTGCTGACGTTGGCATAAAAGTGAGTTGCTCCTTTCGAGGTCTGGCCTATCTTGGGACGAACACCTTTGGACAAAGGTTCAATGAAGAGGGAAACGGAAGCCAGTCCATCAGTGAACAATACCTGAGTAACTGGTGCCGATTTTCCAGGCACCATGCGGGTTACCTGCTCCACCTTGCGATAACCTGGGGGCAATTCACCTATGGTCCAGTTAGCGACAGCCTGGGCAGGTCGCGCCTTGGTTTCCTCAAGAATATAGTGCTTACCTTGATCGACATTGGGATGGAACCAGTCCATGCCCTGATCCTCCACCATGTTCACCTGGCTGAAAACCATCTGTTCCAGCATTTGCTTCTGGTCATTCATCATCAGCGACTTGAGCAGCAAGCCACATTCCCTATCCATCCAGAATTTATAGGCATAACGCAGGGTATCGCGCGGATCAAGGAAAACCACCCTTCCCTCCCGGCCTGCAATACGCTCTATATTGCCCACTCTCGCCTGATAGCCGATTTTGAGATGTTCTATATCATCTGGGAGCACTGCTGGAAACAGGTTATGCGCCCGACGTTTTTCCATGATGACGGTTTCATTCTTGGAACTAAAAATGACTACATCACCGCCCTGGCTGAGCATTTCACGAGGCGTACCGTCCAACACTACCATACGGGCATATTCACCATGACCGGTATTGGTGTGAGTGATCTGGACTGATTTGATATGGTCGCCCGCCTGATAAATAAATACCCCTTTGTAACTCAGGTCGCGAGCTGCATGAACAGCTTTCTGCAACATAAGCCAGGGGTCTTCAGATTCAGCATGAGTAACCACAGCCGGGATTGCCAGCAGCACCGCCAGCAGAAAACGCCTCATCTACAGCACTACTCCGAATAATTAGCAGGTTGGATATAGTAAGCGGAGTTATTGGAAGCTTGAGACTGATGGGCCAGCCAATAGTCATCAGGTACGCTCTGGGCAATTTCCATGGGTATTGCTTCAGTATCGCTCTGGACTTGCTGTTGCAACACCACCCAGCCAACAAAGGCAATAGCAGAGACAGAAGCAGCCACAGACCAGATCCGGCTACTTTTGTAGATGGCTTGCTTGCGCTTGACCGCTGGCACCAACAACACTGGCTCATCATCCAAGCTAGCCAAGAGCCGTTCGGTAAAATCCTGTTTAAACACAGGGTCACCACGCATGATATCGCCAACCAAATGATAATCAGACCATGCTCGCGTGGATTCACCACCGGATTTCAAAGTCGTATACAGATACTCTGCATCCTCTAGCGCCATGTCTCCATCCATCAGCGCCGAAATCTGACTTTTCATTACCATCTCCTGTCTTCGGGGGTGTCCAGCAAGGGACGCAACTTCTGTGCAATCGTTTCTCGGGCGCGAAAAATACGCGACCTGACCGTACCAATCGGACAGTCCATCATGGTGGCGATTTCCTCGTAACTCAGACCTTCAATTTCACGCAAGGTAATCGCAGTGCGTAATTCTTCCGGCAACCCTGCTACAGTGTCATTCACGGTTTGGGCAATTTCCTTGCCCAGCAGTTCGGTTTCCGGCGTATCCATGGTACGCAGCTCATTCCCATCCTCGAAATTTTCTGCGTCCTCAATCTCAATATCGCCCGTTGCCTGCGGCCTGCGGCCCATGGCAACCAGGTAATTCTTAGCCGTATTGATGCCGATACGGTACAACCATGTATAAAAAGCGCTATCCCCGCGGAAGCTGGGCAATGCGCGGTATGCCTTGATGAAAGACTCCTGCACTACATCCTCGACTTCCGCCGGATCGCGGATCAGCCGGGAAAGCAGACGGCCAAGCTTGCGCTGGTATTTATCCACGAGCAAACCAAAAGCATGCTTGTCACCACCCTGCGCACGCTCTACCAGTTGCTGGTCAATTTCCCGATTACCCGCTGGCGGGGTTGCTGCCATCGCGGCCATGCTCCCTGTCTGTGTTTTCTTGACAGACGCAGTATAACCGCGCACCCCGGTATCAACGAAGCCCATATGGGAAAATTCCGCAAAATTCTTTGTCTTGATCATGACCTGCCCTTAATAGTTTTTCATGACTAGCTTAGTGGAAGAGACAGCGCTACACTCGCGAAAGTTCACCGTCTTCCACCCATTCTCGGATTCTTAATGCAACAATACGACGTTCTGATCATCGGCAGCGGCTTGGCTGGCCTTACCCTGGCGCTCAAGGTAGGCATGGATAAAAAGGTCTGCCTCATCAGCAAGCGCGGCATCAACGATGGTGCCAGCAACTGGGCACAGGGCGGGATTGCTGCGGTATTGACAGATGACGACTCCACGGAAGCCCATATCCAGGATACCCTGATCGCAGGTGCGGGCCTGTGCGACGCCGCCATCACCAGACTGGTCGCCGAACATGGCCGCGAAACCGTGGAATGGCTGATTGCTGAAGGCGTTCCCTTCACCCGTGAAGACGACGACAGCGGCTTCCACCTCACGCGCGAGGGCGGCCACAGCCATAGGCGCATCATCCACGCCGCCGATGCCACCGGCCATGCCGTGCAAACCACCTTGGCCGCGAAAGTACGCAAGCACCCCAATATCACCGTGCTGGAAGAACATATCGCCGTTGATCTGATTACTGCCGGCAAAGTGAATATGGAAGGCAGCGCCTGTCTGGGCGCATATGTGCTCGACAACACCACTGGCAAGGTGCTGACCATAGGCGCACAGCACACGGTGCTCGCCACTGGCGGCGCAGGCAAGGTTTATCTCTACACGACCAATCCCGATGTCGCCTCTGGCGACGGCGTTGCCATGGGATGGCGCGCAGGATGCCGGGTAGCGAACATGGAATTTATCCAGTTCCATCCTACCTGTCTTTATCACCGCGATGCCAAGTCATTCCTGATTACCGAAGCGGTGCGCGGCGAAGGCGGCCTGCTCAAGTTGCCAGATGGCACCCGCTTCATGCCCTGGCATGATGAACGCGCGGAACTGGCGCCGCGCGATATCGTCGCACGCGCCATCGACTTTGAAATGAAAAAACGCGGGCTGGATTGTGTCTACCTGGATATTTCGCACAAGCCTGCGGACTTCATCCTCTCCCACTTCCCGACCATCTATCGCAAGTGCTTCGAGTTGGGCATCGATATCACACGCGACCCCATTCCCGTGGTACCCGCAGCGCATTACAGTTGCGGCGGCATCATGACCGATCATATTGGCCGCACCGACATTCCTCGCCTCTATGCCATCGGCGAAACCGCCTGCACCGGACTGCATGGCGCCAATCGTCTCGCCAGCAACTCATTGCTGGAATGCCTGGTATTCGGCCAGGCAGTAGCCAATGACATTCTCGAACAGCCGCCAATACTGGAAGTTACCCTGCCATATTGGGATGAAAGCCGCGTTACCGATGCAGATGAAGAAATCATCATCACCCATAACTGGAGTGAACTGCGGCGCACCATGTGGAACTACGTCGGCATCGTCCGCACCAACAAACGCCTGACCCGCGCCCTGCACCGCATCCACCTGTTGCGCGACGAGGTACACGAGTTCTACAGCAACTTCCGTATCAGCAACAACCTCATCGAACTACGCAATCTGTTGCAGGTGGCCGAATTGATTGTGCAAAGCGCCATGGAGCGCAAGGAAAGCCGTGGCCTGCATTACAGCAAGGATTACCCGTTCACGGCTGAAGAGGCAGTCCCCACCGTGCTGGAACCTTATAACTACTACAGCCTGCTGGACAGCCACCACGGTCATGCAGAAGATCAATTTCCTCTCACTGACTAATGCATTCTGTGGCGCAACGCGGCGCCGTATTGACCATCTCAAATTTCTTCTACCAGCTTATGGCTACCCCAACGCAGCCATACCCGCAGTCTCCTGAAGGGCTCCGCCTCCACGGCATCCGGCAAAATCAGGCAGCTAGCCCGCCCTTGCTCAAGCTTGAGATTGAGTACGGTCAGGTTAGCTGTCACCAGGCTACTGCCCTGCACTTGCGCAGCATGACGTAGTCCGTTACGCATGGTCACCCAGAGTTTTCCCTCATGATCCAATTCAATCAATACCAGCGATTCCGTGTATCTGCGCCAGGCATCGCGCCATACATGCCACGCCACCATCGCAATCACCCCCGCCACCATCATGCACTGCCACCACCACGCCCAAGGTAATAACATGATGGCGCAAACCGCCATACCGCCCATCGCGGCAAATAGGCATGCGAGCAAGAATGACGGCCCCAGAATCATGTTCACCGGCTTCACGCTATAATGTCGCTGGCTTTTTTGCATATTATTTATCCAGAGGATTACCCATGAGTCAGTGGCATCAGTTCCTGTCCGCACAAGGCGCTACAGTGCAGGATGGCGTTATTCATTTTTCCAATGCAGCGGGCGCTGACGATAGCATCATCGCCGATTTGTCGCATTATGGCTTGTTATCTCTCGAGGGTGAAGATGCCGTCACTTTCCTGCAAGGCCAAGTGACCAATGACGTCAAAAAACTTGATGGTAGCGCTAGCCATTACAGCGGCTACTGCTCACCCAAAGGCCGGTTGCTGGCCTTGTTTTTTGCCTTTGCACAAGATGGCAAGTTGTACCTGCAATTTGATCGTGGCTTGCTTGAGCCGATTGCCAAGCGGCTACGGATGTATGTACTGCGCTCCAAGGTGGTGATCACCGATTTGAGTGAGGCAAGTGTGCGCATTGGAGTGGCTGGCGACAAAGCGATCACTGCGCTGAATGCGCATTTTGGCACGCTTCCCGAAACCGAATATGGCGTAGTACAGCAGGATGGCACGACGCTAATCCGCTTACCCGGCGCACTGCCACGCTATGAGGTCATCAGCCCAGCAGCACAAGCTGCCGAACTCTGGACCACACTCAGCCAACATCTCACACCTGCTGATAAGGCAGATTGGGATTGGCGCGAAATCCAGGCGGGGATCCCCGAGATTGTGGCGGCGACACAAGAGGCCTTTGTGCCGCAAATGGTCAACCTGGATATTCTTGACGGGATCAACTTCAAGAAAGGCTGCTATACCGGACAGGAGATCGTCGCCCGCACGCATTATCTGGGCAAGGTCAAGCGCCGTACCCAGCTTGCCCATATCACCAGTGAGCATGCGCCAGCAGCGGGAGATGAAGTGCTAGATGTCAGCGGCACAGCAGCAGGTCAGATTGTCCGCAGCGCACGCCATCCTGACGGTGGGTACGACGTACTGGCAGAATTACGGCTGGAAAGTGTAGAGGCCGGTAGTTTGAGCTGGCAAAGCCAAGTACTAGAAATACGCACCTTGCCTTATTCATTGGAAAAATAAACCAAGAAATTACCCCCTGGCAGGCCGGGCTGACCTGCGTATGATATTTTTTCATCAGGAGCCAGTGGCATGGGGTGGTTAATCACCAAATATTTGCTGACAGCTGGTGTCGTCGTGCTGGTGTCAGAAGTCGCCCGGCGCAACGACAAGCTGGGTGCCCTGTTAGCAGCGCTGCCATTAGTCACGCTGCTTGTACTGATCTGGCTACATCTTGAATCTCAGGCAGAAAGCAAGATCGCCAATCATGCCTGGTATACCTTCTGGTACGTCATCCCCACCTTGCCGATGTTCCTGGCATTCCCCTGGCTGTTACCAAGACTGGGTTTCTGGCTGTCGATCTTGGCAGGCATTGTCATTACCTTGCTGAGTTTTGGCCTATTGGCACTGCTGTTGCGTCAGTTCGGCATTGAATTGTTGCCTTGAGCATAGTTCATAGCAACTGATCATTATGCTCGTACAAGTATCAGGCGCGACTGACGCTCACTTGATTACGTCCGGCCATCTTGGCGGCATACATGGCTTGATCTGCACGCTCCAATACTGGTTCAAGCTTTTCCCCGGCGCGAGCCACAGCAACGCCCAAGCTCGCAGTCATTGATATCTGTGTGCCTTTGTAGTCAACCAGCTCGTGCTCGATAGCGCTACGTATCTTCTCGGCCAACAGCATGGCGTTGTGCTCATCGCAATCCTTCATCACGATGAGGAATTCTTCCCCACCCCAACGACAAACGAAATCAGCAGCACGGGTATTAGCCTTGATAGTACGTGCCATCTGGGTCAGAACATGGTCACCGCCCAGATGGCCCAACCTGTCGTTGATGGACTTGAAATGATCAACGTCGAGCACAATGAACGCCAGGGTACTACGCGCACGCTCGTTCTCGTTAAGGAAGACATTAATCACGACGTCGAAAGCACGACGGTTAGGCAAGCTGGTCAAGGTATCTGTGGTAGCCATCTTTTCCAGCTTATCTTGATACCTGCGTAACGCTACGTGGGTCAATGTCACCACAATCGCAGTGATCACCAAGCATAGTAAAAGATTGATATGCAATGCTTGGCGGATGTCACTAGTGGCCTCTTGCTCATCCTGCCCCACAAATAAGTACCAGTGCAATTCAGGGATATAGCGCACATTGACTAGCTGTTGGGTCTCGGCATCCTCATATTGAAAGCTGCCACCATGGTTGCCCTCTTTTGCCAGCACCTGCTGGAAAATACCAGCCAACCCTGGCTTTTTATGCATGCTATGACCGACGGCATGTTGCTTGCTGCCAGATAGGCGAATAACGCCATCTGGATCGACAAAATAGACATCCCGTTTGAATCTCTCCTGGTAATGGCTGATAAGTTTTTGCACCGAATCTACCGTCAGCCCAACCCCAACTGCACCGAGATATTGGCCTGCATAATCCTGTACCCGGTAATTGATGAAAATGGTCAAGGCATCGGCATGAGCCATATCCCTATCTACATTAATCTCATAGGGGTTCTGCATCTCGCGCACGCGGTAATACCAGACATCCCGCTCCTCACCAGGCTCGACCTGTTTGAGGATGCCTTTGCCATAGTAATAATTCCTCGTGCGATCAGAGACAAGGAAGGTAACGAAGGCACCATATTGTGTCTGTACTTCCTGCAAGTAACGACTGATCTTGTCTACCTCTGCCTCACCATCAAGCACCCAATCCCGCAGGAAAGTATCTGAAGCCATCATGGACGATATAAAAATCGGCCTGATGAGGTCTTTCTGGATCTCAGAATAGATATTGTCAGAGCTTAGAGGCAGCGTGCTATCAACAATGGCATTGTGGATAGACAAGCGTGATACATGGTAACTGACCAGTGAAGTGGCAATAAAGCCGGTTGCCAGAATGGCAATAATGAGGAAGATCAGCTTATGTCTGCTCATAACAGCAGGACAGCTTACTCATGTTGACCAGTTGTCGGTGCAACTGGCTGGGGTGTTGGGCTAGAGGGTATCTGGTCTATCACTTGATAGAACACTTCATCCTGCTTAATCATGCCCAGTTCGCTGCGTGCCCGCTCCTCAATCGCAGTATTACCCTGCTTGAGGTCGCGCACTTCAGCATCCAAGGTATCGTTGCGCAGCTTCAACTCGGTATTGCTGCTTTTCTGCGCAACGATTTTCTGGTTTAAATCCCAGACCCTCAGCCAGCTACCTTTGCCCAGCCACAGTGGATACTGTAGCAAGGCAATCAAGGCCACAAAGATGAGGGTGAGAAGTTTCACTTCAGGTTATAGAACGCTTCTTTGCCTGCATAGCTGGTGGCATCGCCCAACTCTTCTTCAATGCGCAGCAACTGGTTGTACTTGGCGATACGTTCGGAACGCGACAAGGAGCCAGTCTTGATCTGCAAGGCATTGGTTGCCACGGAGATATCAGCAATAGTGGTGTCTTCTGTTTCACCGGAGCGATGCGAGATCACGGCAGTGTAACCAGCGCGCTTGGCAGTCTCGATGGTGGTGAAAGTCTCGGTCAAGGTACCAATCTGGTTCACCTTGATCAGCACGGAGTTACCCACGCCCTTCTGGATACCTTCGCGCAGGATCTTGGCGTTGGTCACGAACAGATCGTCGCCCACCAGCTGTACCTTCTTGCCCAGGCGGTCAGTCAGCAGCTTCCAGCCATCCCAGTCGTGCTCGGACATGCCATCTTCAATGCTGACGATAGGATACTTGTCTACCCAGGTTGCCAAGTAATCGGTGAACTGGGCGGAAGTCAGTTGCAGACCTTCGGATTCCAGGTGATAGAGGCCATCCTTGTAGAACTCGGAGCTAGCGCAATCCAGGCCCAGCAAGATGTCGCGGCCTGGCTCGTAGCCAGCGGCAGTAATCGCCTGCAGGATGTATTGAATCGCAGCTTCGTTGGATGGCAGATCAGGTGCAAAGCCACCTTCGTCACCCACGGTGGTTGCCAGGCCTTCGTTGTGAAGAATTTTCTTCAAAGCGTGGAATACTTCGGCGCCTGCACGCAGGGCTTCACGGAAAGTAGGCAGGCCAGCAGGAATGATCATGAACTCTTGCATGTCCACGCTGTTTTCAGCGTGCGCGCCACCGTTGATGATGTTCATCATTGGGGTAGGCAATTGCATGAAGCCAGAACCACCCAGGTAGCGGTACAACGGTAAGCCTGATTCTTCCGCAGCAGCGCGAGCACACGCCATGGAAACAGCCAGGATCGCATTGGCGCCCAGGCGGCTCTTGTTCTCTGTGCCGTCGAGGTCAATCAATGTCTGGTCGATGAAGCTCTGTTCTTCAACGTCCAGGCCGATGATGGCTTCGGTGATTTCAGTGTTGACGTTTTCAACAGCCTGCAACACGCCCTTGCCCAGGTAACGTGCAGCATCGCCATCGCGCAGCTCAACGGCTTCCTTGGTACCAGTAGAGGCGCCAGAAGGCACGGCAGCACGGCCAATCACGCCGGATTCGAGCAGGACATCTACCTCAACAGTGGGATTACCGCGGGAATCAATGATCTCGCGGGCGATGATATCGACAATTGCACTCATGACTATTTCCTCAGATTGTATTTTGGATTTTTTTCGCCAGCTTACAGGGTATGTTCTATAAAACCAGCTTTTTTCACCACTCGGTCGAGGTCGACCAATACTTCCAGCAATGCTTTCATTTTTGGCAACGGCCAGGCATTCGGACCATCAGACAATGCCTTGGCCGGGTCTGGATGGGTTTCCATGAAGACGCCCGCCACACCGCTGGCGACCGCTGCGCGCGCCAGCACAGGCACAAACTCGCGCTGACCACCACTCTTGTCGCCCTGGCCGCCAGGCTGCTGGACAGAGTGAGTGGCATCGAACACCACCGGACAATTCGTCTCGCGCATGATCGCAAGCCCACGCATATCCGACACCAGGGTATTGTAACCAAAAGAGGCGCCACGCTCGCACACCATGATGGTATCCGCGCCGCCGTTGGCTTCCTTGGCCTTCTGCACCACCTGCTTCATATCGCCAGGTGCGAGAAACTGTCCCTTCTTGATATTCACCGGCTTACCGGACTTGGCGCAAGCTACGATGAAATCCGTCTGGCGGCACAGGAACGCCGGAGTCTGCAACACATCCACCACGGCTGCCACATGCGGCACCTGCTCTTCCGTATGCACATCGGTCAGGATGGGAACGCCGATCTGGCGGCGCACCTCGTCGAGGATTTTCAGGCCCTGCTCCATGCCAAAACCGCGGAAGGTCTTGTTGGAACTGCGGTTGGCCTTGTCATAGGAGGATTTGTAGATGAAATTGATGCCGAGCGCGGAAGCCATCTCCTTGAGCTGGCCGGCCGTTTCAATCGCCATTTCCTGTGATTCGATCACGCATGGACCGGCAATCAGGAACAAGGGCTGGTCTATGCCAACCTCAAAACCGCAAAGCTGCATATTAGTTACGCCTTTCTGTTGGCCAAGGCCGCTGCAATATAGGCATTGAACAATGGATGCCCGTTGCGTGGATTGGAAGTAAATTCAGGGTGGAACTGGCAGGCGACGAACCAGGGATGTACGTCGCTTGGCAGCTCGATCATTTCACAGAGCTGCTCGGTCGGCGTGCGCGCCGACACCACCAAGCCGGCTTTTTCCAGCTTATCCACATAGTTGTTGTTGACTTCGTAGCGGTGGCGGTGGCGCTCGTTGACTTCGGCGCCATAAATTGCAAATGCTTTGGTGTCCGGCACGATGGGGCATTTCTGCGCGCCCAGGCGCATGGTGCCGCCAAGGTCGGAATCCTCGCTGCGCTGTTCCACCTTGCCATCGGCATTCTTCCATTCGGTGATCAGGCCCACCAAGGGATGCGGCGTTTGGTCATCAAACTCGGTGCTGTTGGCATCCTTGAGCCCGGCCACGTTGCGCGCGAACTCGATCACCGCGAGCTGCATGCCAAGGCAGATGCCCAGGTAAGGCGTCTTGCTCTCGCGGGCATAGCGGATGGCGGCTATCTTGCCTTCCGTACCGCGCTTGCCGAAGCCGCCAGGCACCAGGATGGCATCCATCTTCTCCAGCGCGGCGGTGCCGCCCTTTTCCACGTCTTCGGAATCGATATAGTGAATATTGACCTTGGATTCGTTATGTATTCCCGCGTGAATCAAAGCCTCGGTGAGAGATTTATAGGACTCGGTCAGATCTACGTATTTGCCGACAAAGGCAATATTGACCTCGTGCTTGGGATTCTTGAGGGTATGGACAATGCGGTTCCAGCTCGACAGATCAGCAGCACGCGCCAGCAGATTGAGCTTGTGGCAGACAATCTCATCTAGCATCTGCTCATGCAGCATGCGTGGAATGCTGTAAATGGTATCGGCATCCACCACCGAAATCACTGCCTCGGGCGCGACATTGGTGAACAGCGCGATCTTGCGCCGCTCATCCTCGGGAATATCGCGGTCCGCACGGCAGAGCAGGATATCCGGCTGTATGCCGATTTCGCGCAGCTCCTTCACGGAGTGCTGGGTAGGCTTGGTCTTGAGTTCGCCCGCAGTAGGAATCCACGGCAGCAAGGTGAGATGCAGGAAACAGGTATTGTTGCGCCCTTCCTCGAAACCCATCTGGCGAATGGCCTCCAGGAACGGCAGCGATTCAATATCCCCCACCGTGCCGCCGACTTCGACGATAGCGACATCGGCGCCTTCCGCGCCGCGCTTGACGTGCGCCTTGATCTCGTCGGTAATGTGCGGAATCACCTGAACGGTCTTGCCCAGATATTCGCCGCGTCGTTCCTTCTTGATCACGGTTTCGTAAATCTGGCCGCTGGTGAAATTGTTGCGCTTGCTCATGCGCGCGCTGATGAAACGCTCGTAATGGCCGAGGTCCAGGTCAGTCTCGGCCCCGTCGTCGGTGACGAATACCTCGCCATGCTGGAACGGGCTCATGGTGCCCGGGTCCACGTTGATATAGGGGTCTAGCTTGAGCATGGTCACCTTGATGCCACGCGATTCGAGAATTGCGCCCAGACTGGCGGCTGCAATGCCTTTACCTAAAGAGGAAACAACCCCGCCGGTAACGAATACATATTTGGTCATGGAATAAAAACTTTTAGGACATTGCGGACGGGGCTAGATTTTACTGCAAACACCTAGTGGCGACAATTCGGAAATCGCCGTCGTTGCCGCCGCAAAGGGGCTTGTCATGAATATTCGAGTGAATATTCAAGTAGTAAGCAAAAACTCTTGAACATCCGCATCAGGCCCATATGAAACATCCTGGAATGCGTCCGTGCTTCTGCCCGCCGGGAGCGCCTAACAAAACTTGGCAAAGCGCTCGCAAGCAGATCAACAAAGACTAGAAAGTTTAGTAGGCACTTTTACACTCGGTCATATATCCAGCGATTCAGCAACTCACGCGCCGCCAAGGCGACTTCCGACGCGGTCAGTCCGACTGGCCCGACACCTTTCGCTACCAAAGCATCCGCCGCCGCGCCATGCAGATAAACGCCGAGCAGCACCGCAGCTTCCATCTCCATGCCCTGCGCCAGCAAGGCGGCAATGATGCCGGTGAGGGTATCTCCCATCCCGGCGCTTGCCATACCGGGATTGCCACTTTGATTAATGAACCAGCGCCCATCCGGCTGGGCAATGATGCTGCCGCAGCCCTTGAGCACAATAATCGCCTGATATGTTTGCGCCAGCTTCAGAGCGCTGGCGATACGGTCAGCCTGCACTTCGGCATTGGTGCAGCCCAACAAAGTAGCGGCCTCGCCTGGGTGCGGGGTGAGGACAGTGGTTCCTGGGGATCGCTGCCTGAGTTGCGCCTGCAAGTCCGCATGGGCAGCCACCAAATTGAGCGCATCTGCATCCAGCACCATGGGTTGCGACGCATTCAATACCTCGCGCAACACCGCCAGCGCGGCATTGGAAACGCCCAACCCAGGCCCCACTGCCAATACGTTCGACAAGCCAGGCACGCTTCCCACATCGCGCAGCATCAACTCTGGCTGTCCTGCATCCAGCGCCAGTGCCTGGCTTGCCAGTATCCCGCAATAAACCCGTCCCGCGCCCATCAGCAGGGCTGCGCGGGAAGCCAGGATCGCGGCGCCCGCCATATGATCCGCCCCGCCTATCACGCCCACGCTGCCGTTGCTGCCCTTGTGGCTGTTCAGCCTCCTTGGCAATGGCAAGGCAGGCGGCTGGTCAACCAGGGCTCCAGCAGTGTCAGCATGTGCTGTTTCTAGCCCCAAGGTATCGAGATGCACCTGCCCGGCATGATCCGGGCCATCCAGCGTGAACAGGCCGGGCTTGTGGCCGATGAAGCTCAAGGTATGCCGCGCCTGGATAGCGGCGCCCAGCACCCTGCCGGTCGCCATGCACAGACCGCTGGGAATATCCAACGCCAGCATCGGTAAGTTAAGGGCGTTGATCTGGCCAACCAGGTTGCAATAACGCGCATCCAGGTCGCGGGTCAGCCCAATCCCGAACAAGCCGTCGATCACGAGCTGCCAGCATCCATGAGCCGGTATCTCCGCGAGCAACTCTCCGCCTGCCGCTACCCAGGCAGCGTAAGCAGCAGCGGCATCCAGCGGCAGTTTGTCCTGCTCGCCGGTGAACACCACATCCACCCGATTGCCGCCTGCCTTGAGAATGCGGGCCGCCACCAATGCATCGCCGCCGTTATTGCCTGGCCCGGCCAATACCAGCACGGCAGACGCCTGGTCAATCAGTAGTTCGTAGGCAAGTTGGGCGGCGGCCAGACCGGCTTTTTCCATCAGCCCTTCCGTTGCATGGATTACTTCCATATCCCGCAACTGATCCAGACTATATAAAGGTTTCATCAACAAGCTCCTTGGCATTGGCGAGACTCAACACAGCCTCAAGCGCCGCAGGCGCATAACAACCATATTCGGTAATGATGCCCGTCACCAATCGGGCGGGCGTGATATCGAAGGCCGGATTTGCCGCCATGCTGCCCTCCGGTACCAACCGTATTGTTTCAATGTTGCCTGCGCTGGTGATGCCGCTTATCTGCGTCACTTCTTCGGTCGCACGCTCCTCAATCGGGATTTCGCGTAATCCATTTGCAATCCGCCAGTCTATCGTCGGCGTGGGTACTGCCGCATAAAATGGCACCTGGTTATCATAAGCAGCCAGCGCCTTGAGGTAAGTGCCGATCTTGTTGCAAACGTCGCCACATCGGCTTACCCGGTCGGCGCCGACAATCACGCAGTCCACCCTGCCCTGCTGCATCAGGTGCCCGCCTGCGTTATCGCAAATTACCGTATATGGCACGCCATGCTGCTGCAGTTCCCACGCTGTCAAACTCGCCCCCTGATTGCGTGGCCGGGTTTCATCCACCCATACATGCACATCCAGCCCGGTATCGAAAGCGGCATAAACAGGCGCCAGCGCCGTGCCCCAATCCACAGTCGCCAGCCAGCCTGCGTTGCAATGCGTGAGAATATTTAGCCTTTCCGTCCGGCCAGCGGCCAAGGTTTGCAGCAACGTGAGGCCATATTGACCGATCGCCCGGTTGATTTTGACGTCCTCATCTGCAATACGACTTGCCTCCTGCCATGCAGCTTCGCAGCGCTGCGCCACAGGCAGCGTATGCAATATATTCATCATGCGCTCCACCGCCCAGCGCAGGTTGACTGCAGTCGGCCTGCTTGCCAGCAAGCGGCTTGCCGCCATCTGCAGATGCCCATCAGTCAAGCCTGCCTGACACGCCAGCGCCATGCCATAGGCTGCTGCCGCGCCGATCAGAGGCGCTCCCCGCACCTGCATGGTTTTGATGGCATTGACCATCCCATCCACGGAATCCAGCGTCACAATGCGCAACGCATGCGGCAAAGCGGTTTGATCAATGATATTGACTTGTCGCTGGTGTATAGAAGCAACTGGCGCTGCCCAGATCGTCCGAAACTGTTGTTGACCTATTTTCATTTTTGGGGCTGGAAACAAGAAATATTCCTATCCACAATTTCTGTGGATAATTTTGTGGATAGCTGTGACTTAAAATTGTAACGTCTCAATTCATAATGGTTTTTTGGAATCGCTCAAAAAATGAACTTTTTAAAAATTATTTAAAAAATCAATATCTTACTTTAAGTGTTTGGATTATTAACACTTTTTAACACAAGTTAAAGTGACACTTGAGGTGATGTGAATAAGTCAGACAATCCGGGCAGGATGTCAAGCGCATTTTGCGTCGTCATGCTAGCTATTGTTGCCGTATCACAACCACGGATTTCCGCCAATACCTCGGCAATCCGCTTCAATTCAGCTGGCTGGTTGCGACCATGATGGCCCAGCCATGATGGCGGAATATCAGGGGCATCGGTTTCCAGCACCAAAGCCTCCAGTGGCAGTTCGCGCGCCAGGGTGCGGATCTTCAAGGCCCTGTCGTAGGTCATGGCGCCACCGAAGCCGAGCTTGAAACCCAGTTTGATAAATTCCTCTGCCTGCTGTCGGCTGCCATTGAATGCATGCGCAACGCCACATACCTTGAAGCGCCTAACCTGTTTCAACACTTGGTCAACCGAACGCCGCACATGCAGCAGTACAGGCAGTTCATAATCTCGCGCCAGCTTGAGCTGTTCAATGAAAAAGAATTCCTGCCGTTCCCTGTCGTAGTCTTGCACAAAAAAATCCAGCCCAATCTCGCCCACCGCCACCAACCTGTCGCGTTGGCGAGCGATGTTATCGGCAAGCGACTTGATATCTTCTGGAGCAGACTGATCGACATAAAGAGGATGAATACCCAAGGCCATGGCGCAACACGTCGGATACTGCGCTTGCAATGCCTGCACGGCAGCAAAGTTGCCATGCATCACAGCAGGAATCACAATAGCTTGCACACCTGCATGCAAAGCTTCCGCCACGATGTTCTTCCTATCATGGTTGAACTCAGGGGCATCAAGGTGACAATGCGTGTCAATCAGCATTGTTACTCCTGAACCGCCAGCAGCGGTTCGGCACGCTGAAACCAGTCGCCTCCTACCTGTCGCGTTTCCAGCACCTGCAATTGCAGTTTCTGCTGCATGCTCTGCAAGGCGGGCATGGCGAACATGTCCCTGGCTTGCCCACCGAGCAGGATAGGCGCGTAATACAACAATAATTCATCAATCAGCCCAGCCTGCAGCAAGCTACCATTGAGCGTGGCTCCTGCCTCAACAATGACCTCATTGACCTGACGTTCTGCAAGTACCTGCATCAAGCCGGGTAAATCGACACGACCTTGCGCATCCGGCAGGAACAGTAACTCCGCCCCCGCCTCTTGCAACGCATGTTTCCTGCCCTGTGCTGTGGACCGATCTACCGCATGAGCAATCAACACTCGCCCCGCTTGAAGAATGGTGGCCGTGGAATCGGTGCGCAGATGACTATCCACAATCACGCGCCAGGGTTGCACACCATGCCTTGCTAACAGCAAACCAGGGTCGCGCACGGTCAGCAACGGATCATCGGCCAGCACCGTTCCCACACCAGTGAGAACCGCGCATGAACGCGCGCGCCACTGCTGTACATGCTGGCGCGCTGCTGGCCCCGTAATCCATTGGCTTTCACCATTCTGCAAGCCGGTCTTGCCATCCAGGCTGGCAGCAATCTTGCTGCGCAGCCAGGGTCGCTGGCGCGTCATCCGTGAGATGAAACCAATGTTCAACGCCCGTGCTTCGGTTTCCAGCAGCCCGGAAGCAACATTAATACCTTGGGCGGCCAAACGCCGCAAACCATTGCCCGCCACCAACGGATTAGGATCTTGCATGGCAGCCACCACGCGCTTCACCCCCGCATTGACCAAGGCATCAGCACAAGGCGGAGTCTTCCCAAAATGACTGCAAGGCTCCAGCGTCACATACGCATCGGCACCCGCAGCCCGCTCCCCGGCCATGCGCAGCGCATGCACCTCCGCATGCGGCTCACCCGCTTTTAGATGCGCGCCGTATCCGACAACTTCGCCATCCTTGACGATCACGCAGCCCACACGCGGATTAGGGCTGGTGCCATACAAGCCACGCGCCGCCTCACGCAGGGCAAGGCTCATGTAGCTATAGTCGCTTGCAGAAAATTCCGGGGAAATAGTATTCATGGTTGCCATGATAAGTGTTGGCAAGGCGGGGAGACAAGCGGAGCGCCGCCAAGAGCCTGTTCACGGTCTTTTTCCAACATACGCTGCTCCGGCATTTCTCCCGCACACTCCTCTCATACCAGGCTTGATTGTCATGCCGGGCGCAGACCAGGCATCTTGTTGCACTCCCACAAACGTCACGAGATCCCGGCTCAGAGCCGGGATAAAAAACGGTTGGAGGTTTGGAGGCAAGCCTCTCAAGACCAAGGGCGAGCGTAGCGATGCCAAGTGGTTATGGTGTTTGCTCCCCGTTTGGCTGCGCCGAGTAGCGCAAATCTGTCTGGAAAAAGCGCTTGCGTTTGTTTGAGCGTAGCGAGTTCAGCAAGCGCCCAGACAGATTGAGCAACACAGGGGACCGGGAGCTTGCTCCCGGCGCAGACTCCGGGGTCGCTTTTGCTTTGGTTACTTTCATTTGGCGAGGCAAATGAAAGTGACTCGCTGACAAGCGAAAAGCACCCTCTCGTAACCTGCAATATTTTTAAGAATACTCCCTAAGTTCACCTTCAATAAAAAAGCACCGCTCCCATCCCTAGAAGCAGTGCTTTTGCCATTCAAGCTACTGGCTTGCCACCAGCCGCGCCATCAATCCAAATCGCGAATTGCCTCGCTGAAATCCCCGGCATCCTGAAAACTGCGATACACCGAAGCAAAACGGATGTACGCCACCTTGTCCATTGCCTTCAACTCCTGCATTACCATCTCCCCAAGGTCGCGCGCAATAATCTCGCGCTCACCCTTGGCAAGGATTTTCTGGATGATGCGCTCCAGCGCACGGTCGACATATTCGGTCGGCACCGGGCGCTTGTGCAGGGCGCGAATGAATGACAGTCGCAACTTTTCCGGGCTGAACTCCGCACGATTGCCATTTTGCTTGACCACCTGCGGCAAATGCAGCTCCGCAGTTTCATAGGTAGTGAAACGCTTGTCGCAAGAGACACAGCGGCGGCGGCGGCGTATGGAATCCCCTTCATCGTTCACGCGGGAATCGATGACCTGGGTATCACCTGCGCCACAAAATGGACATTTCATGCTTTATTCAACTCCGCCGACTAGCAGGGATACACACTCCCTGCTCTTCACAGATCAAGCACCATAAACCGGAAAACGCGAGGTCAAAGCATGCACCTTGGCCTTGGTGGCCGCAATCACGGATTCATCGGTCGGGTTGTCGAGAATATCTGCAATCAGGTTAGCTACTTCTGTAGCTTCGGCTTCCTTGAAACCACGTGTAGTAATCGCAGGCGAACCAATGCGGATGCCGGAAGTGACGAACGGGCTTTCCGGATCGTTCGGGATAGCGTTCTTGTTCACGGTGATATGCGCCTGGCCCAGGTAAGCATCTGCGGCCTTGCCTGTCAGCCCCTTGGGACGCAGATCAACCAGGAATACATGCGACTGTGTGCCACCGGAAATAATGCGCAAACCGCGTGCGGCCAAGGTTTTCGCCATGGCATCAGCATTCTTGAGCACTTGCTCCTGATAAACCTTGAACTCGGGCTGCGCAGCTTCGAGGAAAGCCACAGCCTTGCCCGCAATAACATGCATGAGCGGGCCACCTTGCAGGCTGGGGAACACGCTGGAGTTAAGGGACTTCTCGAATTCGGCCTTGGCCATGATCAGACCACCGCGCGGACCACGCAAGGTCTTATGCGTGGTGGAAGTCACGAAGTCCGCATGCGGAACCGGGTTGGGATAGACACCAGCGGCAATCAGGCCAGCATAGTGCGCCATATCCACCATGAAATAAGCACCAACCTTCTTGGCGATTTCCGCCATGCGTGCCCAGTCGAAACGCAGCGCATAAGCGGAAGCGCCACCAATCAACAGCTTGGGCCTAGTTTCCAGCGCGATGCGTTCCATTTCGTCGTAGTCAATTTCTTCCTTGTCATTCAGGCCATAGGCCACGATATTGAACAATTTGCCGGAAAGGTTGGCAGGGGAGCCGTGGGTCAGATGGCCGCCGTGCCCGAGATTCATCCCCATGACGGTGTCGCCCGGTTTGAGGATGGAGAAATACACAGCCTGGTTGGCCTGTGAGCCAGAGTGCGGCTGCACGTTGGCGTATTCGGCGCCGAACAGCTTCTTCAGTCGGTCGATCGCCAATTGCTCGATTTCATCGACGAACTCGCAGCCGCCGTAAAAACGCTTGCCAGGATAACCTTCGGCATACTTATTAGTCAGTTGCGAACCCTGGGCCTGCATCACTGCCGGGCTGGTATAGTTTTCAGAGGCGATCAACTCAATATGCTCATCCTGGCGATGACGCTCCGCTTCTACATATTTCCACAGATCGGGATCAACCACACTCAGGTTCTTGGCAGTGCTAAACATATTCTTTAGTCTCGGATAAATAAAATGAATAGGCCGCGATTTTACCATGTTCACTGCCCCATCGCTTTGAAACAGATTCACAGCCGGTGAAATTGATTCATTGCAGGATTACAGCCACCCGCAACCACCAATTGCAACATTACAGCCACTTCACCATCATCAGGAAATTTCATCCAATTGAATTTTATAGATATATTTTTTGGCATATCAATTGCTAGCGTACTCATTGTAGAGATGCAAAACCTCCCCCCTTTGTGATGACTCTCTCTCCGCCAGCAACCCGCTTTCATTCGTTGCTGGCGGTCTTTTTTCCTTGCTCGGGTATAATTACTCCTTCATCTCCTGAGTTTCCGCGCCATGGCCTTAATCCGCCAAGAAGATTTCATCGACAGCATTCATCAGGCATTGCAGTACATTGCCTGCTACCATTCGCCTGATTTTCTCGCTGCGATGCACGAGGCCTGGCAGCGTGAACCTTCACCCGCTGCCCGCGATGCAATTGGGCAGATACTGATCAACTCATATCTATGCGCTCAAGGCCAGCGTCCGCTATGTCAGGATACCGGCATCGTGGTAGCTTTCGTCAGTATAGGCATGCAGGTGCAATGGCAAGCGGAGATGAGCTTGCAGGAAATGGTGGACGAAGGCGTGCGCCGCGCCTATCTAGACCCCGCCAACCGCCTGCGCGCCTCCATCGTGCGCGACCCGGCGGGCAAGCGCCTGAATACGCGTGACAACACTCCCTCCGTCGTGCATGTGGAGATGGTGCCCGGCGACACCGTGGAAATCCACATCGCCGCCAAAGGCGGCGGTTCCGAGAACAAATCCAAGCTGGCCATGCTGGAGCCTTCCGACAACATCGTGGAATGGGTGCTCAAGACTGTGCCCGATATGGGCGCTGGCTGGTGCCCGCCGGGCGTGCTCGGCATCGGCATCGGCGGTACTGCGGAAAAAGCCGTGCTGCTGGCCAAGCAGTCCCTGTTCGCCCCGATCGACATCCGGCAATTGCACGCGCGCGGCCCCGCCAACCGCGCGGAGGAACTGCGCCTCGAACTCTATGAAAAAGTGAACCGCCTGGGCATAGGCGCGCAAGGCCTGGGCGGGCTGACCACGGTGCTGGATGTGAAGATACTGGAAGCCCCCACCCACGCTACTTCGTTGCCCATCGCCATGATTCCGAACTGCGCCGCCACGCGCCACATTCATTTCACGCTGGACGGCAGCGGCCCCGCGCAACTCCCCGTGCCAAAATTGGAAGACTGGCCGCAGGTAGCGCTGGACGCCAGCGCGCCCATGCGCCGTGTGAACCTCGACACGCTTACGCACGAGGATATTTCCCAGTGGCAACCGGGCGAGAAATTGCTGCTATCGGGCAAGCTGCTAACTGGCCGCGATGCGGCGCACAAACGCATCGTAGACCTGATCTCGCGTGGCGAGCCGATGCCGCAAGGCCTGGATTTCACCAACCGCTTCATCTATTACGTTGGCCCGGTCGACCCAGTCGGCAACGAAGTCATTGGCCCCGCTGGCCCCACCACTGCCACGCGTATGGACCGCTTCACAGAAACCATGCTGACTAAAACCGGCCTGCTCGGCATGATAGGCAAGGCCGAACGCGGCAATACCGCCGTGCAGAGCATCAAGGCACACCAATCCGTCTACCTGATCGCCATCGGCGGCGCAGCCTACCTGATTTCCCAGGCCATCAAGGCCTCGCGCGTTGTCGCCTTCCCAGATCTGAGCATGGAAGCCATTTACGAATTCACGGTCGAAGATATGCCGGTCACCGTTGCCGTGGACAGCAGTGGCCATTCGGTGCACGAATCCGGACCGGCCGAATGGCGTCCGCGCATTGCCAACATTCCGATTTTCAGCGTATAAGCTCAATATCGACACGAGAAACCGCACCATGGCCCGACTGTTTACCCCGATCAGCTTCCGCGACCTTGAAATCAAGAACCGGATTTTCGTCTCTCCCATGTGCCAGTATTCCGCCGAACATGGCATTGCCAACCATTGGCATCTGGTCCACCTCGGCGGCCTGGCCGTCGGTGGAGCCGGAATGGTCATGGCCGAGGCGACCGCCGTCGCACCAGAAGGCAGGATTACCCCATTCTGTCTGGGCTTGTGGTCCGATAAGCATATGCATGCTTTCAAACCCATCGTCGAGTTCATCAAGCAGCAACACGCCATCCCCGCCATCCAGATTGCCCATGCCGGCCGCAAAGCCTCCTGCGACGCGCCATGGCGCGATGGCAAATTTCTGCCGCCGGAACAGGGAGGATGGCAAACCGTGGCGCCCTCCCCTATCCCCGTCACGCCCGAACACGGCACCCCACACGCATTAAGCGTTGAGGAAATCCAGGATATCGCACAACAGTTCCGCGCTGCTGCAGAACGCGCATTGCAAGCCGGGTTTGAAGTATTGGAGCTGCATTGCGCCCATGGCTATCTCTTACACGAATTTCTCTCGCCGCTATCCAATCAACGCGATGACGAATATGGCGGCAGCCTGGAAAATCGCTGCCGCCTGCCGCTGCAAATCGCTCGCGAGTTGCGCGCGCTATGGCCACAGGATAAGCCTGTGTTCGTGCGCATCTCGGCCACCGATTGGGTGGAAGGTGGCTGGGATATCGCACAATCCATCCAACTTGCCAAATGGCTCAAGGAAACCGGCATAGACCTGATAGACTGCTCCAGCGGCGGCCTTGTCCTTGATGCCAAGATTCCCGCTGGTCCGGGCTACCAGACCGTATTTGCCCAGCGCATCCGCGAGGAAGCCGGGATTGCGACCAGCGCGGTCGGCCTCATCACCTCAGCCTTACAGGCCGAGCATATCCTGGTGACAGGCCAGGCCGATGCCATCATGATGGCGCGCAAGCTGCTAAGCGACCCGCACTGGCCTCTGCGCGCCGCGCAGGAATTACGTACTGACATTGCCTGGCCCAACCAGTATGCGCGCGCCAAGCATATTTAAATCACACGCCTGCTCATCAGGCGGTACATGAAAAGGAACCCGTCATGAAATGGACTGACAGCCAGAGGATCGCTGAAGAACTGTTCGATCTGTATCCAGATGTTGACCCCAAACTCATCCGCTTTACCGACCTTTATAACTGGATACTGGAGTTGGAAGATTTTGATGATGATCCGGAAAAATGCGGCGAGCGCATTCTGGAAGCCATTCAGTTGGCTTGGATAGAAGAAGCGACATAATCTGTTATTCACATATATCATTCATTCTCATTTGCACTCGTTAAAGGAACACCATGGCGGCTCCCAAAGAGATATTCAAGGCCTACGATATCCGCGGCATTGTGGGTAAAACCCTGACACCAGACATGGTGGAAGCCATAGGCCATGCCATCGGCAGTGAAGCCGCACTGCGCGAGCAGAAAAGCATCTGCATCGGCTATGATGGCCGACTTTCTGGTCCAGAACTGGCTGCGGCCTTATCTCGCGGTATTCGCAAGAGTGGACTGGATGTGATCAATCTGGGCCTGGTAGCAACCCCCATGGTGTATTTTGCCGCCTATCACCTGAATACCGGTTCCGGCGTTATGGTTACCGGCAGCCACAACCCGCCTGAATACAATGGACTGAAAATGGTAGTCGCCGGGGAAACATTATCAGGCGAGGCCATCCAGCGCCTGCGCACACGCATAGACAATAATGACTTTACGCATGGTGGCGGCACGGAAAGCAATCATGATATTGCACCCGCCTACATTGAGTGTATTGCTTCCGACATCAAGCTCAAGCGCCCGATCAAGCTAACTGTGGATTGCGGCAATGGCGTGCCTGGCGCTTTTGCTGGCAAGCTTTACCGTGCGCTTGGCTGCGAAGTGGAAGAATTGTTCTGCGAAGTGGACGGCCATTTTCCCAACCACCATCCCGATCCATCCGTCCCGGAAAACCTTACCGATCTGATCACCAACTTGCGCTCCGGCCAATCCGAAATCGGCTTTGCCTTCGACGGCGACGGCGACCGCCTCGGCGTCGTAACCAAGGATGGCAGCATCATCTATCCCGACCGCCAGCTCCTGCTGTTCGCCGAGGATGTGCTCAAGCGTAATCCTCAAGCTACCATCATCTACGACGTCAAATCCACCCGCAACCTGGCTCCCTGGATCAAGCAGCGCGGCGGCGAACCGCTGATGTGGAAAACCGGGCATTCGCTGGTCAAGGCCAAGATGAAGGAAACGGGTGCCGCGTTGGCTGGCGAAATGAGTGGTCACGTGTTCTTCAAGGAGCGCTGGTACGGCTTTGATGACGGCCTGTACGCCGGCGCGCGCCTGCTGGAAATCCTCAGCCAATTCGACGATCCGTCTGCCGTGCTCAATTCATTGCCTGACAGCGTCAGCACGCCGGANNCCAGTAATCGTACTGCGCTTCGAGGCGGATAATGCCGAGGCGCTCAAGCGCATCCAGGATCAGTTCCGCAGCGTTATTCTCGCCGCGGCGCCTGATGCCAAACTGCCGTTCTGAACATGAGCAACTCGCGGCTGCTATGGTGGATTGTCTGGCTGGCATTGGCAGGTGGCGTCTACTACCTGGCAGACCGCGCCATCAACCCTAACCGCCTCAGCATCCTCGGAGAGGCGCCCAGCATCACCCTACAACGCGGGCTGGATGGTCATTACCGTACCGAGGCGCTCATCAACGGCGTCGTAGTCAATGTGCTGGTGGATACTGGCGCCACCGGCGTCGCGATTTCGCAACGTATTGCAGACCGTTTGCAGTTGCAGAGCAAGCATGCGATCCGCACCTCTACCGCCAATGGGGATACCGTCGCTTACATGGCCCGGCTGGAGTCCGTGCAGATTGGCGGCGTCAGGGCGCACAATGTCGCCGCCGTGATCGCACCGGGCCTGGATGGGGATGTGCTGCTGGGAATGTCGTTCCTGGGACGCATGGATGTGCGCTTGTTCCAGGACAAGATGACGATTACACAGGTGGAAAACGAATAAGGCCCTGCTTGAGAAAACCACAGGGCTTTATTCTTTAAAATCACCTATTTTAGGTAATCACGGTAGGCTGCTCGCGTCCGGTACGCTGCTTCAGCTCGGCAATCTCGTCCGCAATCGCAATCATCTCTGACAACGCATCTTGAGCATCCAGGTCATGCTTGCTCATATCCGGCTCGAAAGCTTCCAGGTAAAGACGCAAAGTCGCTCCCTCCGTGCCTGTACCCGACAACCGGAAAACGATGCGTGAACCATCCTCGAACAGGATACGAATGCCCTGCTTCTGACTGATGCTGCCATCTACAGGGTCCATATAACTGAAATCGTCGCATTCCTTGACCCGGTAATGACCAAAAACCTTGCCCGGCAGGCTGGCAAAGCTGGCGCGGATATGTTCAATCAAACCATTGGCGGCATCACTGGGCAATTCTTCATAATCGTGACGCGAATAGACATTGCGGCCAAACCTGGCCCAATGCCGCTTGACGATGGTTTCCACCGGCTGGCGCTTGATGGCTAGGATATTGAGCCAGAACAATACCGCCCACAGGCCGTCCTTTTCGCGCACATGGTTTGACCCCGTGCCAAAGCTTTCCTCACCACACAAGGTGACCTTGCCTGCATCCATCAGGTTGCCGAAGAATTTCCAGCCAGTCGGCGTTTCATAGCAGGGAATATCCAGTTCCTCTGCTACACGATCCACGGCCGCGCTGGTAGGCATGGAACGCGCCACGCCCGCAATGCCCTGCGTATAACCCGGCACCAACCTCGCATTGGCGGCAATCAACGCCAAGCTATCTGACGGCGTGACAAAGAAATGCTTGCCCAAAATCATATTGCGGTCACCATCGCCATCCGATGCCGCGCCAAAATCAGGCGCATTGTCGCCATACATAATCTCCACCAAATCATGAGCATAGGTCAGGTTAGGGTCAGGATGTCCGCCGCCAAAATCAGGCAGGGGTTCCGCATTCATCACATCATCAGGCGCCGCTCCCAGTGCATCTACCAGAATGGCGCGAGCATAAGGCCCTGTCACCGCATGCATGGCGTCAAACTTGAGCCTGAACCCACTGGACAGCAATTGGCGAATCGCAGCAAAGTCAAACAGGCTAGCCATTAGTTCCGCGTAATCACTGACAGAGTCGATTACCTCTACCTTCATTCCGGCCAACTCGGTTTCTCCCGGCACATCCAACGCCACATCGGGCGCATCGACGATGCTGTATTGGGTGATCTGCTTGCTGCGCGCAAAAATCTCTTCCGTTACCTTCTCGGGTGCCGGCCCGCCGTTGGATGTATTGAACTTGATGCCGAAATCTCCTTGGGGCCCGCCAGGATTATGGCTGGCAGACAGGATAATGCCGCCGAAAGTCTGGTACTTGCGGATCACGCAAGAGGCAGCGGGCGTGGATAAAATACCATTCCTGCCCACCAATACCTTGCCAAAACCATTGGCAGCAGCCATTTTGAGGATAACCTGTATTGCCTCCACATTATAAAAACGGCCATCCCCGCCCAGCACAAGAGAGGCACCAGCAGGCGCCCCGACTGCATCAAAAATACTTTGTACAAAATTCTCGAGGTAATGGGGTTGCTGAAACATCGTCACTCGCTTGCGTAAGCCGGATGTCCCTGGTTTTTGATCGCCGAATGGCTGGGTGATGATGGTTTGAATCGACATGCAATGCACTTTCGGGAATTGGTTGATCAGTAAAATTAACTTACTCGTTTCATTTATCAATTTCAAGTTGACACAATATCAAAACCTACGCATAATCTCGTTCCTCGATTGGGGCATTAGCTCAGTTGGTAGAGCAGCGGACTCTTAATCCGTTTGTCGTAGGTTCGACCCCTACATGCCCCACCAGTCATATAAAAATCCCGCATTTGCGGGATTTTTATTTTCATGACTTCAAAAAATTCACATACTTGAAACAATCGAATTAGATCACACCAATTCACCCAGTGTCTTAGGCAAGAATCTATCTGTACTTTCACGGAACCTGGCTGTCAACAGTTGTAATAACTTAATCAATACCTTGTTTCCCAGTTTGGGCATATTTGTCAGCAAGTGGTAAAGTGACTCCCTGGTCAGCACCGCAAAATCTGTCGGCAAACTGGTAACACAGGTAGCCGAACGAGGTTGGCCATCAATCAAGGACATTTCACCAATGACCGCTCCGGCGCTCACCCTTGCAATGATTTGCACGCCTTTGTTAGGGATATCCTTGATCACGTTGATCTCTCCAGTCAGGATCAAAAGCAGATAATCGCCCACATCTCCTTCAACAAGCAGTTCACAGTCCCTAGGCGCAGCATAACACTGCATATAGGAACATAAATAACGCACTTCTTCGGCGGAAAAATCCCCAAACAGCTTGATTGTGTTGACTATCTCCAGGATTTCGTCAACATACTTATCTGCCCCACCTAAATGTACAAAATCGGGATACATGTACTTTTTACCTTGCTTAAAGGATTTCCCTGATTATCCACCAAATATTCATGGAATTTAATTGTTAAAAACTCTTAAAAACACTCATTATTAAAGTTATTTGCATCATAATAGCGTAAGAGTATATTGTAACGAATAGCCAAATTTAAATTGTTCCGTCAATTATAACCGAGCTCATGTCCTTAAATAAGAACTTAAATGATATCGAGAAAAGCCAGTTAATTGAACTGATGCATGAATCCTTGAGAATTCGCTCGCACTTTGAGCTTTTTCTCTGGATGCAGGGGAAACTCCAGATTTTCCTGCCGCATGAGATCATGATTACGGCTTGGGGCGATTTTTCCCTTGGAGTCATATACTTCAACATTGTTTCGCCCCTCCCCGGCATACGCTCTGACAAAATTGCCAGTCATGAAATCAATCAGTTCCTGCAACATCTGTTTACCTATTGGCTGAATCATGCCAAAGCTCCATTTACGCTAACCTCTGCCAATAACATTCTGCACGACTGTGAATTCTCGAATGCGGATTCCAACTATTATCTGAAAAACATGAAATCAGCATTGGTTCACGCGATCAAGGATCATCGTGGCCGCCATGACTGCCTATATGTACTGCTTAGTTCCAACTTGAGCTTTCCAGCCGCCTCCCGCCCCATGCTGGAAGCTCTGTTGCCTTATATCGATAGTGCATTGCGCCAAATCGAGCACCTGCCTGAACAGCAACCTACCCCTGTATCGCCTATCAAGGTCGAACCCGAAATGCAGGATGAATGCTTGAATATGCTTTCCGGACGGGAGCTGGAGATCATGGACTGGGTGACCAAAGGCAAAACCAACCATGAAATCGGCCTGATTCTTGATATCAGTGCCTTTACCGTCAAGAACCACCTGCAGCGTATCTTCAAAAAGCTCAATGTGCTGAACCGGGCGCAAGCTGTAGCCAAGTTCCGTAAATAACACACTCAATACTTTCCACATACTGCGTGCACGAAAAAGGCCGTGATTTTCACAGCCTTGCCTCTACACATTCTTGCCTGCTCAAGAAGTCCCAGCCCATTGCATTAGTCATCTCCAAGACACCTCAACTCGACAGTTATTCTCAAAATTGCAATATGGTGTATCTATGTCACAGGAGTTTCTCCCAATGTGCGCATGGTCGCCGATCCTCCTCTGATAAACAATAGGCCAATCGGACTAGCTGACCCGAAAGTAGATTCAGCAGCCCCACCCACCCTGCTCCCGCTAGAATCCAAGGCTATCCAGCAAATCATCCACCTGCTCCTGGTTGGTCACGGCATCAATCGCGGTCTCTGGATTAATCTGCGGGCCATTCATCAGATTGTTATCATTTTCTTTCTGTGCTGCATTATTTCCCGGGGAAAAATCAATCAACACCTGTACCAGTTGCTGCTCTATCTCCTGGGCAATCTCGGTGATTTTCTTGATCACCTGCCCGGTCAGGTCCTGGAAATCCTGCGCCATCATGATGTCGAGCAATTGCCCCTTGGTGGTGTCTGTATGCTGCACTGTCTTGGTCAGGAAGGCCATGGTTTCGTCGGCGACCTGATCGTAATCCTTTTTGAGGGAAGGCACCGCCCGGATATTTTTCCAGCGCTCTTCCAGGCTGGCTGCTTCCTGGTTCAACTCATCCTGCAATGGAGTGGCGATATCCGTCGCATTCAATACGCGTTCTGCCGCCTGCTCCGTCATGCGCGCCACATAGTTGAGCCTGTCCCTGGCATCCGGAATACCTTGAGCAGCCTGCTCCAGCAGCTTGTCAAATCCCAGGCCGCGCAGGCTTTCATGGAGATTGCGGGTCATCGAGCCGATGCGCTGCAGCATTTCATCGTGTTGCGCCTGCACACCCTCAGCCCCACCCTCAATGCGTATCACATTTTTAAGCGCATCATTCATCTCAGCCCCCTGATTTCTCAAGCTTTTCAAAGATCTTGCCGAGCTTTTCATCCAGGGTTGCTGCCGTGAATGGCTTCACCACATAGCCATTGGCGCCAGCTTGGGCTGCCGCGATGATATTTTCCTTCTTGGCTTCGGCAGTCACCATCAACACCGGCAATGACGACAACGCCGGGTCTGCACGTATCTGCTGCAACATGGTCAATCCATCCATATTGGGCATGTTCCAGTCGGATACCACAAAATCAAAACTGCCGCTTCTCAGCTTGGCCAAGGCCATCACACCGTCTTCCGCCTCGTCCACATTGTTGTAGCCCAACTCTTTCAGCAGGTTGCGCACAATCCGACGCATCGTGGAAAAATCATCGACCACCAGGAATTTAGTATTGGGATTCGCCATTTATTACTCCAATTCAATCTTCTATTTGTATTGCCAGAAAAACACCTGGTATTCCATCACACGCGCAAGGCACGCGTACTGTTCGCAGCCAGGTAGTGCAACACTTTGCCCGGCATCTCATGCAGCGAGGTCACTTCATGCACGCCACCGGCAGCAATCGCCTCCTTGGGCATGCCGAATACGACGCAACTCGCTTCATCCTGCGCAAAGTTATAAGCACCAGCCTGCTTCATTTTCAACATGCCCGCGGCGCCATCCTTGCCCATGCCGGTGAGAATAACACCAATTGCATTCTTGCCCGCATAGGCCGCGGCAGAATCAAACAAAACATCGACTGATGGCCGGTGCCGGTTGACTGGCAGGTCATCGCTCAATTGCGTGACATAGTTGGCACCACTGCGCGCCAACAATAAATGTGAATGCCCCGGGGCAATATAGGCATGGCCCGGCAGCACCCGTTCGCCGCCTTGCGCTTCCTGCACGGAAATTTTGCACAGGCTGTCCAAGCGCTTGGCAAAGGATTGGGTAAAGCCTGCTGGCATGTGCTGCGCAATCAGGATGCCGGGGCAATCCGATGGCATTTGCATCAGGAAGGATTTGATGGCTTCCGTGCCGCCGGTGGAAGCCCCGATGATAATCAGTTTTTCACTACTAATCAGCGGATTGCGCACGGAGGGCAAACCGCCACTCTCCGCCACGGGCGCCAGAGATTTCCTGGCAACCAGTCGTGCTCGTGAGGCCACACGTATCTTGTCGGCGATCATTTCGCTGTATTCATGCATGCCGCTAGCAATCGACATCTTGGGTTTGGTCACAAAATCCACCGCTCCCAGTTCCATTGCCCGCATGGTGATTTCCGAGCCGCGCTCGGTCAGCGAGGAAATCATGACCACCGGGGTTGGCCGCAGCCGCATCAGACGCTCAAGAAAATCCAGGCCATCCATCTTGGGCATTTCTACATCGAGCGTCAGCACATCGGGATTTTTCTGCTTGATCATCTCCCGCGCAATCAATGGATCAGGTGCAGCGCCCACCACCTCCATCCCTGGCTGCTGGTTGATGATTTCAGTGAGCAAACTGCGGATCAGCGCCGAATCATCAATGATAAGAACTTTTATAGTCATGTCATCGCCTTGCATTCATTATTATTGGTAGCTGGTTTTCCATTCAGAACAACTCGACATCACCAGCCACCTTGCTAGTATTGATCTTCTTGGCGTAGCTCTCTTCACGGCTAGCCAAGGTATTGTTATGCAATTGCTTGAGCTTCTTGACCAATACCCGCCCTGTTCTGGGGAAGAAATACACCTTGCGGGGATAGATATCATTCAGGTCTTCCCCCACTACGCGGATATTCTCGTCCCGCAGGTATTTGCGCACAAATGCCGCATTTTTCTCGCCGATATTGATAGAGCTAAAGCCGCTCAGCACATTGCCGCCACCAAAAATCTTTGCTTCCAGATTCTCCCTGCGCGCGCCGCTCTTGAGCAATTGATTGATCAATACTTCCATGGCATAGGTGCCATAGCGCGCTGATTCCGAAACAGGATTATTGATGTCTGCCGGATTGCCTTCCGGCAGCATGAAATGATTCATGCCGCCAATGCCGGATACCCGGTCGCGTATGCATGCCGAAACACAAGACCCCAGCACGGTCACGATCACTAGATCCCTGGGAGTGGTGTAATACTCCCCGGGCAATATCTTGACGGCATCACAGTTGAAGGTCTTGTCAAAATACTGGTTGGTCGCTAATTGTTCTTCTATGAGGTTAGCCATATTCAGTCTCAACTCTGATTGAGGGCATACACCGTCTTGCCCAGGAGCCTGAATGCATTGGTTGCGTAAAGAAAGTTTTCCGAGTGGCCGGCAAACAGCAAACCATCCGGCTTCATCAAGGGAACAAATCTTTTCAAAATCGTGGCTTGCGTCGGCTTATCAAAATAAATCATGACATTGCGGCAAAAAATCGCATCAAACTGCCCATTGACCGGCCAACTGTCGCCAAGCAGATTGAGCGGCTTGAAGGTAATCAACTTCCGCAAATCATCGCGCACGCGCACCAAGCCTTCTTGCCTGCCCTTTCCCCTGAGAAAGAACTTCTTCTTTTGTTCCATCGTCAGCTTCTCAATGCGGTCATGGTTGTAAATACCTGCCGCTGCCGCGGTCAGTACATTGGTATCAATATCCGTCGCAACAATCTCCACCGGAGGCCGCAAGCTGCCAAACACCTCGCAAGCCGTGATCGCCAGGCTGTAAGGTTCTTCACCAGTAGAGCTTGCGCAACACCAGATGGAGATTGGCTTCTCCACCTTGCGCATATGTTCCGCCAAGATAGGGAAATGATGGTGTTCACGAAAGAATGAAGTCAGGTTAGTCGTCAATGCATTTGTGAATGCTTCCCACTCATCGGCTCCGGCCTCGTTTTCCAGCTTGTCGAGATAATGCTCAAAGCTCGAAATCCCCGTCATCCGCAACCGCCTAGCAAGGCGGCTATAAACCATTTCATGCTTGGAGTCCGATAACGAAATCCCCGCCACCTGGTAAATCAGTTTGCGCACACGGGTGAAATCGTGGTCCGTGAAATCAAACTCCCTCTCTGCGCTTGATCTGCCTGCCATACCTGCACCCAATTACACTTCCCCTTGCATGCTCACTATCAGAACTCTTCCCATTCATCACTGGAAAGATCCGGCCCTATCACCTTTTTAGGGATAACTGCCGCCTTGGAGCCAGAACTATTGAATCCCGATGACGCTGGCGTTTGCTGAGATTTTATCGGGCTTACTTTTGCCGTCACTTTCTTTGGCTTCGCAGCGGCAGACTGCACTGACTCAGCCTTACCAGGATGAGAGGACGACACTGTCTTTTTCACCGGCACACTCAATGGCTCTACCCTCACATCCCGGCCATTACCCAGTTTAAATACGCTCGCGGCACGCTCAAGTTGCAACACATCCCCTTTCAGCGATTCTGCCGCCGCTGCGGCCTCTTCTACCAATGCCGCATTACGTTGAGTCACTCCATCCATATCATTCACAGCCTGATTGACCTGGTCAATACCAATGCTCTGTTCATTCGAGGCCACCGTGATCTCGGCCATGATATCGGTCACATTGCGCACGGAAGCCATGATTTCATTCATGGTCGCGCCTGCCTGATCGACAAATACCACGCCGGTTTCAACACGCTCAACCGAATCGGAAATCAATCCCTTGATCTCCTTGGCGGCGGCTGCCGAACGGTGTGCAAGGTTACGCACTTCTGCCGCCACCACGGCAAACCCGCGTCCCTGCTCACCAGCGCGCGCGGCTTCCACTGCCGCATTCAACGCAAGGATATTGGTCTGGAACGCAATCCCGTCAATCACGCTGATAATGTCAGCGATCTTGTTGGCTGATTCGCTGATCAGGCGCATTCCATCCTTTGTTTCCTCAATCACCTGACCACCGCGCTCTGCCACGCTGGAGGCAGTCAGAATCAACTGGTTGGCCTGGCGGGCATTATCAGCATTCTGCTTCACAGTAGAAGCAAATTCATCCATCGAACTGGCAGTCTTTTCCAGTGAACTGGCCTGGGCCTCGGTACGCGCGGACAAGTCATTATTGCCGCTGGCAATCTCGCTCACGCTGGTATTGATGCGATGAACATTGGTACGGATATCCGTAATCATGGCCACAATGTTGACATTCATCTGGTTCAGCGCACGCAACAACATGCCAGTTTCGTCGGTCTTGTCACTGGTGAATTTAAGCGAAAGGTCCCCACTGGCAAGAGAGTTCGCAATATCGGTAGCTTCTCGCAAAGGTTTGATCACCGAAGAGGAAAACGACACTGCCATGGTGATGGCAGCTATCATAGCCACCACTGCGCAGACAATGATCACGTCAGCATCAAAACCACCCAATACTGCCGCAATCACAAGCAACATGGATAGCATGATGGCGAGCGTCGTCACCATCAACCGTGTTTTCAATGTCATTTGCCCCATCCTTTTCACCCTGGAAACCAAATCGGTTTTCAATACCTCCCCACGATACAACTTGAGTCCGTGATGCTTGTTTTCACGCAAACTGGCATAAATGCGCGTGGCCTGCTCAACCTGTTGGCGCGTCGGCTTAACCCGTACAGACATATACCCGACCACATTACCGTTCTGGCGCAAAGGGGTCGCATTGGCAAGCACCCAATAGAAATCGCCATTTTTGCGGCGGTTTTTCACCATCCCAGTCCAAGGTAAACCCTCCTTCAGCGTCGCCCATAAATCGGCAAACGCTTCTGGCGGCATGTCCGGGTGTCGCACCAGGTTGTGCGGCGCCCCGATCAGCTCTTCTTCAGTAAAGCCGCTAACCCGGATAAAGTCCTGATTGACATAAGTCAGCCTCCCCTGCAGATCGGTAGTCGACAAAATCGACTCCCCATCGCTCAGCAGATATTCATTGGCTGTTACAGGCATATTGATTCGCATGATATTTCTCCGTCATCAGGGTCATACCCCCTGCATACGCTCTTCCGTCTCTCGACAAAAGCAAATAATGTATTGTTTATTAACTGATCTTGAACACACTTACCGTGGATGACAGCTTCTGCGCCTGCTCTTCCAAGCTTTCCGCCGCCGCGGCAGCCTGCTCAACCAAAGCAGCATTCTGCTGGGTCATTTCATCCATTTGCCCGATTGCAATATTCACCTGCTCAATCCCTGAACTTTGCTCCTGGCTGGCCGAGGTAATCTCGCCCATGATGTCAGCAACACGCTGCACAGCGGACACTATCTCATTCATGGTAGTGCCTGCTTGATCGACCAGCTTGTTACCGATATCAACCTTTTCTACAGAGTCGCCAATCAATCCCTTGATTTCCTTGGCAGCGGCTGCCGAACGCTGCGCCAGATTGCGCACCTCGCTCGCCACGACCGCAAAGCCGCGCCCCTGTTCCCCTGCACGCGCTGCTTCAACGGCAGCATTCAAGGCCAGAATATTGGTCTGGAATGCAATGCCATCAATCACGCCGATAATATCCACGATCTTGCGCGAGCTATCCTTGATCGAACCCATGGTACTCACCACCTGCTCCACAACTTGTCCACCACGCACGGCGGAACCTGAGGCGGTGATCACCAACTGGTTGGCCTGCCTTGCATTGTCTGCATTCTGTCTGACAGTGGAGGTCAACTCTTCCATGGAACTGGCAGTTTGTTCCAGGCTCGACGCCTGGGACTCGGTACGGGAGGAAAGGTCCGCATTGCCGCTGGATATCTCGCTGGTAGCAACTGACATTGTGTCTGTGCTGGTGCGCACTTCGGTAACCAATTTGCGCAATTCCTGAACCATGGAGCGTATCCCGACCAAGAGACGGCCTGGTTCATCAATCGCGCTTTCATCAATCATGTCGAGCAGATCATTCTGCCGCGGCGCAAGGTCTCCCTTGGAGACGCGCCCGATCACGCGGATACCATAATTGATAGGCTCGATGATGGATTGGGTGATTACTTTCGCAAAAACCACGCCCAACAACAGGGCCAGCAAGCCAAGCCCGATGACAATCAACCGGCCCTGGCTACTGGAGCGCGAGTTGGCAGAGGCAAGCTCCTGCGCCCTGGCGCGCTCAAACTGCAACAGCTCATCTACGGCATCCTGGTAAGCAGCACGTGCTGCCTGGAATTTGCCCTCCACGCTCTCGAAAAACGCCTTTTGGTCCAAGCTCAACCTGGTAGTGACGTTGCGCTTTTCTTCCACACTGACTTGTTCATTGGTCAGCCATTGTTCAAGCGCTGCCACCCTAATATTCAGCCCGACCCTGACCTTGAACGCCTCGCTCACCACCGCATGGTAGTCCTCGCGCAGCTTGTTGATTTTCTCCAGGAGTGGCTGATACTCCGGCTCCTTCATGGACTCCACTATCTGCGCGCGCAGCTTGTCCACTTCCGACTCCTGCTCCTTCATCCTGTCGAGGAAATAGGATTCCTGGTCCTGACTGCGATTTCTGATATAAGCCACTGTATTCATGATGCTGATATTGGTATGCAGCTTCCAATCATTGAGCAGATCCTGCCTGAATGCAGATTGTTCAACAATCGTCTCGGTACGATTGCTCATTGACATCATCAATCCAAAACTGAGAATGACGATCGCTGTCATTAACACTAATACGACTCCAAAACCAATCACCAACCGCTTGGTAATTCTCTGGCCGTACATATAGTTCATCAATGGATTCAGTAACTTCATCTCCGGTTTCCGCCTTTCCCAGTTTTGAGTGTTGTACTAATTATTATTGTGTTATTGAGCCGTTAGCTGGCTACAGTGATATGGTCAATCAAACCCATTTCCGAACTTGTCATTAATTTGTCGATATCCACCAGAATCAGCATCCTGTCATCCAATGTACCCAGGCCGATCAGATAATCAGTGCTGAGGATGGACCCCATTTCTGGCGCAGATTTGATCTGTTGTGAGTTCAAGGTAGTGACATCGGACACGCTGTCCACCACGATACCGGTGATACGACTATTGATATTGAGGATGATGACGACAGTAAACTGGTCATAGGTAGGCGTGCCCAGGTTGAACCGAATACGCATATCCACGATAGGCACGATGATGCCGCGCAGATTGATGACACCCTTGATGAAATCCGGAGCGTTCACGATCCTGGTGACACTCTCGTAACCACGGATTTCCTGCACCTTGAGAATATCAATTCCGTATTCCTCACTGCCCAGTGTAAAAGCCAGGAACTCCTTGCTTTCCACCTCCATAGACCGGGATGAAACCAGTTGCGCCTGGCTCTCCGCCTTACTGCTGGTTATTTCTAACATGACAACACCTCTTAATAAATGGAAGTTTCAGTGATCAACTGTCTGCTGGACCGCAACAAATTGGTGACATCGAGAATGAGCGAAACACCGCCGTCCCCAAGAATGGTCGCCCCGGAAATACCTGCCACCTTGCGGTAGTTGGATTCAAGGTTTTTCACTACTACCTGCTGCTGCCCCACCAGCTCATCCACAAGCAATGCTGCTTTCTTGCCGTCCGCCTGCACCACCACCAGGATTCCATCCTTGGGCTCACGGTGGAGCGGCTCGATACCGAACATCTGGTATAAGGGAATCAAAGGCAGGTAATCTTCGCGCACCTTGACGAGACGGCCCTGCCCTGTGACGTCCTTGATGTCATCCGCCATAGGCTGCAATGACTCCATGACAAAACTGAGCGGCAGAATATAGACTTCATCTCCCACCCGCACCGACATGCCATCCAGTATCGCCAGGGTCAGCGGCAGCGAAATGGAGATCGTGGTGCCGTAACCTGCAGCGGAACGAATATCAATGACCCCGCCCATGGCAGTGATGTTGCGCTTGACCACATCCATACCCACGCCTCGACCAGAAACATCGGTCACCTGTTCGGCAGTGGAAAAGCCCGGGGCGAAAATCAGTTGCCAGACATCGCTGTCAGGCATGCTGTCTGAGACATTGAGTCCGGAGGATTTGGCTTTATTGAGGATACGCTCGCGATTCAGCCCGCCTCCGTCATCACTCACCTCGATGATGATGTTGCCTCCCTGGTGCCCGGCAGAGAGGGAAAGACGGCCAATCGGGTTCTTGCCTGCGGCTGCTCTTGCTTCCGGCGACTCTATCCCATGGTCAACGCTGTTGCGCACCAGATGGGTCAGAGGATCAACAATGCGCTCGATCAAGCCCTTGTCCAGCTCGGTCGCAGCGCCATTGGTAACAAATTCAACCTTCTTGCCGAGCTTGGTGGCAAGATCGCGCACCATGCGTGGGAAACGGGAGAATACGTAGTCCATTGGCATCATGCGGATTGACATCACGGCTTCCTGCAAATCGCGGGTATTCCTGGTCAACTGGCCAACACTGTTGAGCAGGCGTTCATGCAGCATGGGGTCCAGTGTGCTGGTCCGCTGCTCTATCATGGCCTGGGTAATCACCAGCTCGCCGACGAGATTGATGAGCTGGTCCACTTTCTCAATCCCAACACGGATGGAAGTAGTTTCCTGGCTGGCCGTTGCCTTGTCGGCTTCACGGCGAGGTCCGACCCGCTTGTTTTCCGGCGGCTCGTTCTTGGCCTGGGTTTCAGCTGCCGGCGTAGCAGCGGCAGTGGGCGCAGGAGGAATGGCATTGCTGTCGAACAAGCCAAAATCCCCCTCATCCAGTGGCGACGCCTCAGCCTTGACTGGCTCCGTCTTGATTTCCACAGCCGCATCGCTTTTCTCGGTCACTCTGATCTTGTCCACATCAACGACAAATGAACTCACGGCAAGAATACTGTCGCGGCTTTCCTCGGTTTCCAGCCACAAGGACTTCAAATCTCCCACGATCGGCTGTTGCGTGACCTTGCCGAGCAATTCCAGCTCAGAAACCAGGGTGGTCAGGTCGCGGTCCAGGATTTCCGGCATCTCGACCAGGTAATACCGCTTGCCACTGGCAACCGTTTTTCCACTGGAAACAGCATCCGCTCCAGCCGCACCCAGCTCGGTAATCACCAGATCATCGGGATCAAGAATAAAGGAACAAATGGCGACGATATCGTCCAGACTTTCTTCCGTTTCCAGCTTAAGCACATGCCGCTTGCCTACTGCGGGCAATGACTCCACCTTGCCCAGCAATGCCAGCTCAGCACTCAGCGCAATAACATCTTTTTCCGGCAGTTCCGGCAACTGCACCTGATATTGTTTTGTCTTGGCTGCTGTCCCAGCATTCGGCATATCCTGCGCAACCACTTTTTCCTGGACTGCTTCCATAGCTGGCGCAGCCGCTGCAATCACCCTGGGCGGCGCTACTGCCTCATGTCCATCCGCTTGCGCAAGGTTTTGCAACACCAACTTGATTTCTTGAACCGCTTTCTGATCAACGGCACTGCCATTGCGATGCCCATCCAGCTGCATCTTGAGAATATCCTTGGCTGACAGGAATACATCGACATGCTCTGCCGTCAGCCTCATTTCCTGTTTGCGTATCCGATCCAGCAGGTTCTCCAGCACATGGGTAATTTCGGTCATATCCGACATGCCGAAGGTAGCCGCCCCTCCCTTGATGGAGTGAGCCGCGCGAAAAATAGCGTTGAGATCTTCCGCGCCGGGTTGCTCAATATCCAGCTCCAGCAGCAAATGCTCAGCTTCCGCCAGCAGTTCATCCGACTCATCGAAGAACACCTGGTAAAACTGGCTCATATCAATTGTCATTATTCCGCCCCATTTCCATGCATACTCATCCGGTCCGACAAGATGTTGCCATCACACGCTTCATCCAATCACACGCTGCACCACGTCCAACAATCGCTTGGGGTCAAACGGCTTGACCAGCCAGCCTGTGGCTCCTGCCGCCCGTCCCAATGCCTTCATTTCGTCGCTGGACTCCGTCGTCAACATTAATATCGGCACTTTCTGGTAAGTACTGAGGCTGCGCAGCGATTTAATTAGGGTCAATCCATCCATGTTAGGCATATTCTGGTCAGTCAATACCAGATCTACGACATTGGTCTTGGCCTTGTTGAGTGCATCCTCGCCATCCACGGCCTCGATCACCTGATAGCCAGCCGCATTCAGGCTAAACACAACCATTTGCCTCAATGATCCTGAGTCATCCACAGCCAATATTGTTTTACCCATATCCTTTGCCCCTCGTTCCTGCACGTCTTACCATGTATTGACGCAGTTCTTCGTTATAAAAAGAGAAACCTAAAACAGCTCTATCTCGCCAGTTCCCATATGCTGCTGATTCACAGATGACTGCAAATCCTTGTGCATGGCAGCACGCCGTTCATTCAATGACTCGCTCATCCGCTGCAGGATGGCCGCAATATCCTCATGGGAGTGCCCTGTCACCAACGACTCATGCTGATCCGCCATCGCCAGCAGCAACAGCTTGAGCCCTCCCACGCGCGCAAGCGCACGGGTCAGCAACTGGTTGGTCATATCTTCGAACTGCATCCCCGTCACCACCCGGTTGACCTCGCTCTCGATTTGGCGGCTATACATCGCCACTTCAGCAAGATGTTGCTGCGAAAGCTGGGAACTCACGCTCAAACTCAGTAATATCTGCTGTTGCGCCTGGGCCGCCTGATTGATCGCCATGAATCCATCCACCAGCATCGTGATAGCTTCGCGCAATAACCCATTGGCGCGATTAAGATCAGTTTCCACATGCTCAAGATGCTCCTCGCCCCAGCCACCGAGACTGACCAGCAACTCTTTCAATTCATCTATCGGTATCGTCTGACTTGCCATATCCAATTACCTTGTCCAGACTGCATTCAATTTGCAAAAAACAAGAGAAACCCCTTGCACCACCTCTATCATGGCGCTTTCCTCTCGTCAGTCAGCGCTGATACGTCTTCCGCGTTTTCCACTTCCATGGAACTATTGTCATTGATGGTTTCCTCTTCCGCCTTCTTGTTCATGATAATGATGCTGATACGGCGATTGACAGGGTTCAGTGAGTTGTCCTTGTCGAACAACACCGCGGAGGAAAGCCCCACCACCCGCAGCACTTTCTCTTCCTTCATCCCCCCTGATACCAGTTCGCGGCGGGATGCATTGGCGCGATCCGCAGATAATTCCCAGTTACTGTAATAACGTTCCCCACCTGGATAAGGTGCTGAGTCAGTATGTCCCGACAAACTAATTTTATTGGGAACGTCATTAAGCAATTGCCCAATTTCATGCAATATCTGGCGTGCATACGGCTGCAGCTCCGCCTTAGAAGAGGCGAACATGGGTCGGTTTTGCTCGTCGACAATCTGAATCCGCAGGCCTTCCGTTGTGATATCGAGCAGCAACTGCTGCTTGAATTGGCGTAGCGTAGGACTGGCCTGGATAGCCTCCTCAATACGTTTCTTCAGCGCCTTGAGCTGTTGCAATTCTGCCTTGGCTACTTCTTCTTTCGCTGTCTTGAGGTCAGGCTTCTTCTTTCCCTCCTGGTTATCGCTCTTCCTGATCTGCCCCTGTTTCTTGGTCATATCGTTACCGCCCCCCTTGAGGACGCTATCGCTGGCACCAGCCCCGGAGCCACCTTGCATCGCCACCTTGAGAGGCGTCTTGAAATATTCGGAGATACCTTCCAGATCGGCCTTGGTAGTAGAACCCAGCAGCCACATCAGCAGGAAGAATGCCATCATGGCTGTGACAAAATCGGCATAGGCGATTTTCCAGGCGCCTCCATGGTGTCCTCCACCATGAGTCTTGATGCGCTTGACGATAATGCGAACGTTTTCCTGGGCCATCTTGTTCTCCGTACCCCGAACTAACGGGCCTTGGCCTGCTTGACGTGCGCCTCAAGCTCGGTAAACTCAGGGCGTTCGGTGGAATACAGCACCTTGCGGCCAAACTCAACCGCAATGGCCGGCGCATAACTATTGAGGCTGGCGAGGAACGTCACCTTGGCGCACTGGAACATCTTGGAAGATTCATCTGCCTTGCGTTCCAGCAAACTTGCCAGCGGCCCGACAAACCCATAAGCCAACAGAATGCCGAGGAAGGTCCCCACCAAGGCATGGGCAATCAACATGCCCAGCTCGTTGGGAGGCAGGCCAACAGATTCCATGGTATGCACCACGCCCATCACCGCAGCCACGATACCGAATGCAGGCATGCCATCGCCCAGCCTGGCAATGCAATGGGAAGGCACCATGCTCTCATGGTGGTGAGTCTCGATTTCGTTATCCATGAGGTTCTCGATCTGGAACGCATCCATATTGCCCGAGGACATCAGACGCAGATAATCGCAGATGAAATCCATCAAGTGATGATCGGAGAGCACATCGGGATATTTGGAGAAAATCTGGCTGCTTTCAGGATTCTCGATGTCATTCTCCACCGACATCATGCCGTCACGGCGGATCTTGGTCAGGATCTCGAACAGCAGCGCCAGCAGATCCATGTAGCGCGCCTTGGTATATTTCGAGCCCTTTAATACGCTCGGCAGGGCCTTGAGCGTTGCCTTGATGGCCTTGGCATCGTTGCCCACTAGAAAAGCGCCAATGGCGGCACCTCCGATCATGAGCAGTTCCAGTGGCTGGAACAGGGCAGCCAAATGCCCACCCGCCATGGCAAACCCGCCAAATACACTTCCAAGTACAACCAGGTACCCTGCTATCACCAGCATATCAGCACACTCCGCTCGGGTTGCATAACCCCGACTTCTTTAAGTTATTCTCAGCATAGCAAGCAAGCCAATATTCTGATTGTGGTAATTAAGGTGCAATATCCCCTTATATCTGAATCATCGCAGCTTGAATGCCTTCCTAAAATTCCCAGACGAAAATACTTGGAGCGTCAGGCTTATCTTGAATCTGCAATTTGGGAATCACGCCCGGAATATCAAACTCGTAACTGATAAGCAAACTGCCTGCTCGCATTTCCTGTTCTGCCTTACGCCAGAGATCAGGCATTGCCGCCGGGGAAAGGTACGCAAACACAACATCGTACCCAGAGAGGTTAACGGCCTGGTAATTGCCATACTTGAATCTTGCAGGAGATTTTTTTAATGTGGCTAACACAGCGCTGACCAGCCATGGCAAAGGCGCCAGCTCAATTCCGGAGCATTTGGCATGAGAACATTCCCGCGCCAGGTACATCACGAGACCACCCAGTCCACTGCCGATATCCAGAATACGAACCGGCCTATCCTGGGGAATCAGGTGTTTGACCCTTTGCCAGGTTGCGGGCAAGGTCGGATAGAACGGCACCTGGGTGCGATATGTGCTCCAGAACACGGTCAAGGTGAAACAAAACGCCATCAGGTAAACCCAGCTGGGCAAATGCCATTGCAGCATAAGCAATATCGCCAACGGGAACAGCAAATGAATCCAGCGCCACCACGACGCCATCCCCAGCAGCATGGCTAATCCGCCAGCCAACAGCCCCTGCAATAAAAACAGGGACCACACCGGCAGGCTCATCCCGTCAAATTGCCACAGATATAGCTGGATCAGGCACCAGACCAAACCCAGCACACCCAATTGCACAAAAAAAGCCAGGATAGCGGGGGGTAACCGCTTCCTGGCATCACACAACTCCAACACCGGATCCTGATCGCTCGGCATGGTCAGCATCCATTAAAAATTTGGCGGAACATACTTATATATTAAGCGCTCAGCGCGATAGCTTGCTGCTCCCTGGCCTTCTTGGTTTTGCCTGCGCGTGAAGGCACATGGCAAAGATTGCATTGATATTGTTCATGCAGATCGTAGGCATTGACGACAAACTCCCCGCCACAGCAGCTGCACCGATGCATCTTCAACATATTGCTGTCCAGGAAACGGACCAAGGTCCAGGCACGAGTCAGCGACAACACCAGATCTTCGTCATCAGGCTCGCTGCCGACCTGCTGCAGATATAGCTTATAAGCCTTTATCACGGCAGTAATGCCGGTCACGCCCGCATGCTGAACCAAGAAGCGGTGGATGTTCACAAAAATTGAGGAATGAATGTTCGGCTGCCAGGTTAAGAACCAGTCTGTCGAGAATGGCAGCATTCCCTTGGGAGGCGACATGCCCTTGATTTCCTTATACAGCTTGATCAGGCGCTCACGGGACAAGGTAGTTTGAGACTCCAGCAATTGCAATCTCGCGCCCAGTTGGATCAACTGCATTGCCAGCTGAATCTGTTCTGCCTCATTCACTACGCTCTTGCTCATGATAACTCCCGATGCTTTAAATATTATGATGCTTAACGATCTACGATGCCTGCCCAGATCAATCAGGCGATTTCCTCAACGCCCTGGCCCGCCATCAGGATGGCAGCGTGCGCCTGGGCCTGCAGTCTATCTTTGGTGTAGCTGGTCAGCATGCCCAGGATAGCGGTGTCATCAAAACGGAAACGGGTCAGCATCATATTAAAGCTGCTGAGCTTGAGAAGTTGGGCGTTGCTCAGGCCTTCCAGCAAATCTGCAATATCCTGGCTCAAGCCCAGGCGGAAAATTGCAGCGGCCTTGTCTGCACGAATCATCTGTTGTGCAAGCATCAGATAACTAAGATTGGCATCCTTGATCTCTGCCATGATTTCTTGCTCGTTCATTTCCAGTCCCCTTGCTTAGAAGTTGCGTTGCGGTGTGCATCGCTGGTGAGGCGTACTTTGAACTTATTTGGAAGGAAGACAAACTGGGGTCTGTCGGTTTTTTCGTACAGACGAACAAGCATAGCCGATACGGTGTTTGTCTTACAAACACCGTATCGGCTATGCAGCATCAGGCTTTCAGAGGAGGTATGCAGCTAAATTTCAGTTATTCACTGAGTCAAACTTTTTATATCTCGCAAAAATTCTCTATCGAACATGAATGTTTAACGGCAGCTCTTTATTAATCTTTAGGATAATTTTTAAAAAAATTACAAAAATTTCATAACCAACTGATTTATATTGAAAATTAATTAAAAATATTTTTTCTTCTATATCTCTATCGGCACGATTCAGCCGGACTTTAGGTTCTTTTTAAAAAATTTTCACCTACTCCATCAGGAATAACCGGTTTTCCCCCTTCTATTCTTCAATTTCATTATTTTCACTGTGTCCAATAATGCAGCCATCCGAGAGGTAGCTGTCTGCTCATGTGGCTACCTCCATCAATGAAGGACAGCAGGACATGGCACAAGACAGCGATCTGGAGAAAACGGAATTACCCACGCCGCGGCGCATAGAAAAAGCCCGCGAGGATGGGGATGTTCCGCGTTCGCGCGAGTTTTCCACCTGCACCGTGCTATTGGCGGGCGGTATTGGCTTGATGGCGATGAGCGGCCGCCTCAACCAGGCCATGCTGGGTAATATGCATGCCAATCTCAGTCTCAGCCGTGAGGCGGCGTTCGACTTCAACCTGTTGCTCACCAAGATCGTCAGCGGCGTCATGGAATTGCTGATTGCTTTCGCGCCATTCGTTCTGCTGCTGTTGATTGTGATTGTGGGCTCCCCTGTCCTGATTGGCGGCTGGAACTTCAGCAACAAAGCGTTCATTCCCAAGTTCGGCAAGCTCAATCCGCTCAACGGCATCAAGAACCTGTTCTCAAAAAATTCCCTGGTCGAACTGATCAAGGCTGTTCTCAAGGCCATCCTGGTGGGTGGAGTTTCTTATTTGGTCATGTCCCATGATTTCGAAGCCATTCTTTCACTTTCCACCCAATCGCTGGAAAACGGCATTGCCCAGGTGGATAACATCCTGATCAAGGGTTTCCTGTTCATCGTTTCCGCCCTGGTATTGATTGCCCTGATCGACGTGCCTTACCAGCGTTGGAGCTACACCAACAAGCTCAAGATGACCAAGGAAGAAGTGAAGCAGGAAGCCAAGGAAAGCGAGGGCAACCCACAAATCAAGGGCCGCATCCGCCAGCAACAGCGTGAAATGGCACGCCGTCGCATGATGGCGGAAATCCCCAAGGCCGATGTCGTCATCACCAACCCGACTCACTATGCGGTTGCCATCAAATATGACGAACATGCGATGGGAGCGCCGCGCGTGATTGCCAAGGGCGCAGATGATATCGCGCTCAAGATCCGCGAGATCGCCAGCGAACACAAGGTGCCTACCCTGGAATCTCCCAAGCTGGCCCGCGCGCTGTTCGCGCACACCGAACTGGGCGACGAAATCCCGCAGGCGCTGTATTCCGCCGTGGCGGAAATCCTCGCCTATATTTTCCAACTGAGAACCTACAAGACCCAAGGCGGCTATTACCCTGACATGCCAACCACGCTGGACGTGCCGGATGCCATGGACCCGCACCTGAAAGGAGCCCGATAAGCCATGAACTCGTTCAAACTTCCTGCCTGGCTGAACGGCGGCAGCTCCATGGCGGCACCTATCATTATCGTCATGCTGCTGGCCATGATGATCCTGCCGTTGCCGGCCATCGCGCTGGATGCGCTGTTCACTTTCAATATCGCGCTTTCCATCCTGGTGCTGCTGGTCGGCCTGCAAACCGCCAAGCCACTGGACTTCATCGCCTTCCCCACCGTATTACTGGTCACCACCATGTTGCGCCTCTCGCTGAACGTGGCATCGACCCGCGTCGTGCTGACCGAAGGCCATACCGGGCCTGACGCCGCTGGGAAAGTGATTGAAGCATTTGGCCATTTCCTGATCGGCGGCAACTATACCGTGGGTATCGTGGTATTCGTGATTCTCACCATCATCAACTTCGTCGTGGTCACCAAGGGCGCGGGACGTATCGCTGAAGTAGGCGCGCGTTTCACTCTGGATGCCATGCCCGGCAAACAGATGGCGATCGACGCCGACCTGAACGCAGGGTTGATCGGTGAGGAAGAGGCCCGCAAGCGCCGCAAGGAAATCGGCCAGGAAGCCGAGTTCTACGGCGCGATGGACGGTGCCAGCAAATATGTGCGCGGTGATGCGGTAGCGGGCATCCTGGTCATCGTCATCAACATCATCGGCGGCCTGATCGTCGGTGTGGTGCAGCACGACCTCAGCTTTGCCGACTCCATCAAGAACTACACACTGCTGGCCATCGGCGACGGCCTGGTGGCCCAGATTCCCGCGCTGATCATCTCGGTGGCTGCCGGCGTGGTCGTCTCCCGTGTGGCCGACGACCGCGACATCGGCAACCAGTTGATGGAGCAGTTGCTTTCCAAGCCGCGCGCCATTTATGTCACTTCTGCGATTATCGCCGGGCTAGGCCTGGTGCCCGGCATGCCGCATTTCGCATTCCTAGTATTGGCCGCATTGCTGGCCACAGTTGCTTACTCCGTTGAGAAAAAACAGCAGGTTCAGGCTGCCGAGCCAGAGAAAGCGCCAGCGCCGGTGGCAGATTCACCGGAGGCAAGCTGGGATGATGTAATGCCTGTGGACGTAATCGGCCTGGAAGTCGGCTACCGCCTGATTCCGCTGGTCGATACTGCCCAGGGCGGCGACCTGCTCAAGCGCATCAAGGGATTGCGCAAGAAATTCGCGCAGGAAGTCGGCTTCCTGCCCCCCCCCATCCATATCCGCGACAATCTGGAGCTGCGCCCCGCCGGTTACCGCATCACTCTCAAAGGCGTCGAGATCGCCAGCGGCGAATCCTTTCCAGGGCAATACCTGGCAATCGACCCCGGCAATGTCACCGGCCCGCTAAACGGCACGCCAACCATAGATCCTGCCTTCGGCCTGCCAGCCGTCTGGATCGAGGGCAACATGCGCGACCAGGCGCAGGCAATGGGCTACACCGTAGTGGATACCAGCACCGTAATCGCCACCCACCTCAACCACATGATCACCTCCCATGCCGCAGAATTGCTCGGCCGCCAGGAAGTGCAGCAACTGCTGGACCATATCGGCAAGGAATCACCCAAGCTTGTCGAGGATCTGGTGCCCAAGCTACTCAGCCTGTCCGCTGTGCAAAAGGTATTGCAAAACCTGCTGGTGGAAGGCGTGCATATCCGCGATATGCGCACCATCATCGAAACCCTGTCCGAGTACGGCCCTCGCGTGCAGGATACGGACGAACTCACCTCGCTGGTGCGTGTGCAGCTTGGGCGTGCCATCGTGCAGCAGCTATTCCCCAGCGGCAACGAAGTGCCTGTAATGACGCTGGACCACAATCTCGAACGCCTGCTGATGCAGGCATTGCAGGCAAGCGCCAATGGCGGCGCGGCCCTGGAGCCCGGCCTGGCGGAAACCCTGTCCGTGCAGACCGCCAATGCCGCCAAACAGCAGGAACAAATGGGGCTGGTGCCGGTATTGCTGGTGCCCGGCTCGCTGCGCACCGCCCTGTCGAAATTCCTGCGCCGCGCTGCCCCGCGCCTGCGCGTGCTCTCGCATGAAGAATTACCTGATACCAAAACCATACGCGTTACCAGCCTGATTGGAGGCCAAGCATGAATATCAAACGTTATGTCGGAAAAAACTCCCGCGAAGCCTTGAACATGGTCAAACAGGAGTTGGGCGCTGATGCCGTCATCCTCTCCAACCGTGCCGTCGAAGGCGGTATCGAGATCCTGGCCTTCCGTGAAGAGGACATGGCTACCCTGGTGGCAGGCAACCAGCAAAAAACTACCCCTGCTCCCGCGCCACAGGCGCCAGCACCGGCAGAGGAAGAAACACTGGTTTCCATGCTGAGCCGCCGCCAGCGCGTCTTGAAAACAGCCGAGCCCCTGAACCATCAGGCATTGCAACAGCAGCGCGTGCAGGGCTCCAGCAAAAAACCCGCTGCAAGAGTGCAGCCGACCGAACCCAAGGTGATTCATCCTCAGGCAATTGCATCCAAGATTGCGGCAACGCAAGCTGCGGCACCCCAGCCACAGCCCGCCAGCGCCACCATGGAGCAGCACCAGCAGGCGCAGCGCGAAATCGCCAGCATGATGCAGGAGCTGCGCTCCATGCGCGGCTCCATCGAATCGCAATTGACCGAAATGGCCTGGGGCAATATCCAGCAGCGCGACCCCGTCAAATCCAGCATCCTGCGCACCATGATCGCCGCGGGCTTCAGCGCGGGCATGTCGCGCCAGATTGCCGAAAAAGCGCCTGCCGACCGCAGCGAAGCCGACGCCATGAAATGGCTGCATCAGGTCATCGGCAACAACATCCATACCATCAGCGATGAGCAGCAGATTCTGGATCAGGGCGGCATCTATGCGCTGGTCGGCCCGACAGGCGTCGGCAAGACCACCACCACCGCCAAGCTCGCCGCCCGCTTTGTCATGAAGCACGGCGCGGGAAAACTTGCGCTGATCACCACGGATTCCTACCGTATCGGCGGCCATGAGCAACTGCGCATTTACGGCAAGATCCTCGGCGTCATGGTGCATGCGGTCAAGGACGAGGCCGACCTGCGCATCGCGCTCAACGAACTCAAGGGCAAGCACACCATACTGATCGACACCGTAGGCGTCAGCCAGCGCGACCGCATGGTGGCCGAGCAGATCGCCATGCTGTCCAATACCGGCCTGCCCATCAAGAAAATCCTTTGCCTGAACGCCACCAGTTCCGGTGAAACGCTGGCAGACGTCATGGATGCCTACAAGCGCCGCGGACTGGACGGCTGCATCCTCACCAAGCTGGATGAAGCGGCCTCCATCGGCAGCGCGCTGGATATCATCATCCGCGAGCGCCTCAAGGTGTATTACATTGCCAACGGCCAGCGCGTGCCCGAGGATATCCACCTCGCCAACAGCACTTTCCTGGCGCACCATGCTTTCAAGATGGCACGCAACAGAAACGAGCAATTCCAGTTCCGTAATGAGGAAATGCCGTTTCTCATGGCCAATGTCGCCACCTCAAGCGTCACAGGAGACCAGGCATGATTCCGCATAAAGACCAGGCCGCAGGGTTGCGCCGCTTGATGGCCGGCCCCAGGCCCAGAGTGATCTCCCTGCTTTCCGCGGCGAGTAAGACAGAGCACGCCAGGCTGATGGTCAACCTGGCCGCCTCCCTGCAGCGCCAGGGCAACAAGGTGCTGATCATGGAAGCCACCCCGGCTTCCATTCTGGAGGCGAAGCACTATGGCATCGACGCAGAGCAAGGCACTTTACTGGAAGCCGTGATGCGCCCCGAGCTGCACCAGCCTTTCATGATTCAGCGCGAAGGCTTCGCGGCGGCCAAGCTGCTGCCGGAAAGTTCTGCCTGCCGCCTGCTGCAGGACGAGGCCATCCACGCGCAGGTCGAGCGGATATTCTCCGCCATGACCAGCCAGCACGACGTCACTTTGGTCGATGCGGCGCTCTCGATGCAGGAAGCGATGCCGCTGCATACGCTCAATCATGGGGAAATCATGATCCACATGACGCGCGAAGCCAATTCCATCACGCAGGCTTATACCCTGATCAAGCAACTCTGCCAGCAGGTGGGCAGGCGCTCGTTTGATATCGTGGTTTCCCACTCCAACGAAGCGCAGGCGCAGGTGATCTTCAACAATATCGCCACCGTGGCGCGCCAGCATCTTTACATAGAGCTGCATTTCGCAGGACTAATCCCCGCTGACGAGCATCTGGGCATTGCCGCAAGGCTGGGCCGCAGCGTTATTGACGCCTTTCCCATGGCCAAGGCTTCCGCAGCATTTAAAGCATTGGCAGGCAAAATAGACCATAATAGCGTTTTGCTACCGGAAGCCTCGCTCAGTTAATAGGACGACAGTATTGATGTACACGCCGCATGGAAAAACCAGCCAGAAGGAAGACCTGCTGAAGCAGCATGCAAGCCTGGTGAAAAAAATTGCGTATCAGCTCAAGGCCAAGCTGCCTGCCAGCGTGGATATCGATGACCTGATCCAGGCTGGCATGATGGGCTTGCTGGATGCGACCAACCGCTATGAGGACAACCATGGCGCGCAATTCGAGACCTATGCCGCCCAGCGCATACGCGGCTCCATGATCGACGAACTGCGCCGTGCCGACTGGCTGCCGCGTAGCGTGCGCAAAAACATGCGCGACGTCGAAACCGCCGTCAACGCACTGGAGCAAAAGCTGGGGCGCCCGCCCAGCGAAGGCGAAATCGCCCGCGAGCTCAACCTCTCCATGGACGATTTCCAGGGAATGCTGGACGATTGCAGCGGCCACCAGCTTATCTATTACGAAGATTTCAGCGATCCGGACAGCGGCAATGACCATTTTCTGGATCGCTACCAGTCCGATGATTCCGGCGACCCGCTGAAAGCCCTGCTTTCCACCGACTTCCGCGAAGCCCTGATCGAGGCCATCGAATCATTGCCGGAACGTGAAAAAATCCTCATGGGCCTATATTACGAACAGGAAATGAACCTGAAGGAAATCGGCGCCGTTATGGGCGTCTCCGAATCACGGGTATGCCAGTTGCATACCCAGGCCGTCGCCCGCCTGCGCGCCAAGCTGAAAGAGAACCTGTGGACTGGAGCAGCCTAGGCGGACTGCTGCTTGCCCTGGCGGGAATTCTGCTGGGACAGGCATTCGAGGGCGGCAAGATCAGTTCGTTGATCCAGCCTTCCGCCTTTCTCATTGTCCTCTTCGGCACCATCGGCGCGGTTCTGCTGCAAACCCGCCCGGCCTTCTTCCTGCAGGGTATCCGCCTAGTGAAATGGATTTTCCTGCCTCCGGATGACGATAGAATCAAGATCGCCCGCCGCATCAGCACCTGGAGCCAGATCGCCCGCCGCGATGGCATCCTGTTGCTGGAAAACCATATGTACTCGGAGCAGGACCCTTTCGTCAAAACCGCCCTGCGCCTCGTCATTGACGGCACGCCGCCCGAGAAAATCCGCGATATCTGCAATGTCGATATCAACCGCTACGAGTCCGCGCAACGCAATGCCGTCAAAATCTGGGAAGCAGCAGGTGGCTACGCCCCCACCGTCGGCATCCTGGGCGCGGTGCTGGGCCTGATCCACGTCATGGAAAACCTCTCCGACCCCGCCAGGCTGGGTAGCGGCATCGCGGTCGCCTTTGTTGCCACCATTTACGGCGTCGGCTTCGCCAACCTCCTGTTCCTGCCGGTGGCCAACAAGCTCAAGGCCCTGGTGCAATTACAAACCACGCGGCGCGAAATGGTCGTGGAAGGCATGGTAGGCATTGCCAATGGCGAAAACCACAAGATTATCGAAGAGCGGCTGAACGCTTATTTGCGCTAGATTCTTGCACTGAATCCGGGAAAACATGGGCAGAAGAAGAAAATTTGAAGAAGATCCGGAAAATCATGACCGCTGGCTGGTTTCCTATGCCGATTTCATCACCCTGCTGTTTGCCTTTTTCGTGGTCATGTATGGTATTTCCTCGGTCAACGACCAGAAATACAAGGAACTGACCTCCGCGCTGGGCAGCGCATTCAGCGGCAATATCAAGGAACAGAGCCCGCACAGCCCACCCCCTTCGCCAGAAAAATCTGCCCTGACAGACAAAAATGTCCTGCAAACTCCGCCTGCCTCTTCATTGGTCAATGCGTTGCCGCTGACGCGCCTGCAGAATGAAAGAAGGCGCAGGGAGCAGGAAAGCATCGCCAACATGGTGGCCAAGCTGAATCAAACGCTGGGTTCCCTGACCGCCGATGGCAAAATCAATATCAGCAAAACCAGCCGCGGCGTGCGCATCGACATTGCGGACGGCGTGCTGTTCCCTGCTGGCTCCGCTGACATCAAGACCGAAGCCAATACCCCGATCAATGACATCTCCCAGGTATTGGCCGACAAACCGTATATCATTCAGGTGGAAGGCCATACCGACAACCTGCCCATCCGCAATGTCCAATTCCCCTCAAACTGGGAACTCTCCGCCACACGCGCCACCAGCGTGGTGCGCAAGATGATAGACGACGGCCTGAACCCGCAACGGCTAAGCGCGGTCGGCTATAGCGATACGCAACCGATTGCCGACAACGACACGGCAGAAGGCCGCGCGCAGAACCGACGCGTTTCTATCATGGTGTTGTATGAGAAGCCTGCTAAGGCAGAAGTTGGGACGACCAGCAATTAAGCTGTCACTGATAGCCGATTGAAAAGACAATAAAACAAAAAGCCGGGCAAATTACCCGGCTTTTTGTTTTTCAACCCTTTAATCAGGCTTGTGCATTGTAGAGCCTTGAGCCAGAACTTGCCTGACCATTCGGCCCGTAAAATTGTCCTGCAGCAGGAGTCCGGCCCAAGACGTCCAGCGCCTGCTGATTACGGTTGATTTGTTTGGTGATCAAAATACCATTGACCCGGTTGAGTTCCTTGGCTTGTTCGACCAAGCCCTGGAAACTTTCCCAGGAAGCCTGGATGTCAGCGCCCTGCCGGGCAATCCAGTTCGCTAAGCCACGCTCGTCGGCCTCAAACCCCAAGGCAGATACTGCCTGGTAACGAGATTTCGCCTGTGTGCTGATATCCTGCAGGACACGCGACTTCTCGTTGAGCAAATCCTCCATCATATCCACATCCACCTTGACCAAACTGGCCTGCTCTCTCTTCAAAAGTTCGAGCAGATGGGTGGTCAACGCAATCTCGCGTTCAAAACTGGCTGTGGTCATGGTCAGGATTCCTTTTTTTCCTGCGCAGCCTTAACGTGGCGCTGACAGCAGGTCTTTCACTGTGTTGATCAAGCCATCCGCAACCTTTTCAGAATCTACCCTGAACTGGCCGCTGGAAATGGCGGATTTGATCGCGTTTACCTTGTCGGCGTCATATATTTGCTCGTTGGCGCCGGCGGCGGCGATGGATTGCAGTTGCGCTGCCAATGGGGACAGGGTGACACTTTCACCGGCTACCGATGCCTTGGTTTCGCTGGCACGGGGCGCTGGCTTGTTCTCTGTCTTTTCATTGTTGAGCGTCACTGCTTTTTGAAGTGCGTCATTGATTTTCATGGCAATTCCTTAAGCTGGTTCATCATACGGCATTAAAATATGCCAATATAATGCACTTATCGGCAGCAGTTTTGTTAACTTTAGTAAAAAAACAATGCTTGCCCAAAGTCGCCTCCTGCCACAAGCCAAACCACCTACATTTAGAAAACCACTTCAATCAATCCGCCTGCCCTTGCCAGGCCGCTTACCACCTGTCCATTGCCAACCTTCACCTTCACGCGCTGGCCCTCGCCCGCGTTGTTGAGCGCCGTGCCTTCCGCCGACACCTTGAATCCTTCGCCAATGGTGTTGAGCACCACTTTCTGTCCCTGCTGCACCACAGGCACCACGCGCAGCATCTCCTGGCGCAACACTGTTCCCGCTGCCAGCGGCACATAAACGGAACGCCCGACCGCCTGGCTCGCTTCCGTGAAGACATTGGGCGGCAATTTGGCCAAGTCGCCCTGTCCTTTTGCCAGGTCCTGGTCGCTAATGACATGCCCTTGCGCCAGCGGGCCAGCCGCAATCAGGTAGTCCACCATGATCTGGACATTGGCCTGCACATAGACGGTCCAGACCTGCGGCGCGTTGCAGCGTACACCTACGCTGGTTCGCCCCATGATCTTGCTGCCTGTCGGCAAAAACATCTGCATATTGTCACAACGCGCCAGCTTGAGACGCGCATCCACCGCGACCGCCGAAACCGAAACATTGCCCGGCAGGCCAGCGCTCTGTGCCAGCAGAAAACGCTCGACTTCCAGCCGCAATTGCGTCAAGTCCTGGTGCTGGATGGTGGCAAGAACCGGCATGCTCCATAAACAGGCGATCAGCAGAGCAAGCACGCGCCCCATGTCATATACTCGTTTCATCGCATCCCTCCCTGACTCCAAATCCATCCTGCATGAGCACATTGCCATGCAAGCTGTATTCTACTGAGCCGCGCAAACATGCAAGCGGGAAACAAGAAGGGAAAATCCCGTTTATTCATGCAATGGGATTTGCCTGTTAGGTCCTAGACTCGCAATCATCTGAAATAACGGCAGCCGCGCGCATTTCTTCACCGCCGCCGTTAGCCATTGGAGGTGTACGAAGATGAACAAACTGGATGCCACACTCAATTTCCACGAGACCGCGTTACGCGTGCGCGGGCAACGCCAGGAATTGCTGGCGGCCAATATCGCCAATGCCGATACGCCGGGCTACAAGGCGCGCGACATCAATTTCGCCGATACCTTCAAGCAGGCGCTGGTAGGTTCGGCAGGCGGCCTGCAGACCGATACCACCAACCCGGCGCATATCCCCGCAACCGCCAGCCACCAGAACGGCGTGCTGTACCGCGCCATGATCCAGGGCAGCGTCGACGGCAACACCGTGGACATGGATGTGGAGCGCGCACAGTTTGCCGACAACGCTTTGCGTTATGAAGCCAGCGTCAACATGATCAGCGGCCAGATCAAGAAACTGCTTTCCGCCATCCAGGGCCAGTAGCCACCCTTTCATGAAAGGAGACATCCATGTCGCTTTTTAATGTATTCAATATTTCCGGCTCCGCGATGAGCGCCCAGGGCCAGCGTCTCAATGTAGTGGCAAGCAATCTGGCCAATGCCGACAGCGTCACCAGTTCCAACGGCCAGCCTTACCGCGCCAAGCACATCGTGTTCTCCGCAGTGCCCGTCAACGGCAACAACGGCCAGGGAAATACTGCCCAGGGCGTGAAAGTGCAGCAGGTGGTGGAAGACCAATCCGCGCCGCAACTCAAGTACGACCCCAAGCATCCCCTGGCTGACGAAAACGGCTATGTCGCCATGCCCAACGTCAATGTCACAGAGGAAATGGTCAACATGATCTCGGCATCCCGCTCCTACCAGAACAATGTCGAAACCATGAACGCAGCCAAATCCATGCTGCTCAAAACATTGACCATCGGCCAATAAACCAATTAGCTAACCTGAAAGCGAGCAAATATCATGACAGGTACTTCAGGCATTTCCGACGCGCTGCTTGCCAACATGAACAAAACCAGCGGCAGTAGCAACGCCAGCAGCATTTCCGAAACCCAGGACCGCTTCATGAAGCTGCTGATCGCGCAGATGAAAAACCAGGATCCGCTCAACCCGATGGACAACGCCGAAGTCACCAGCCAGATGGCGCAATTGTCCACGGTCACCGGCATCGAAAAGATGAATGCCACCCTGGCCTCTTTCATCAGCAGCATGCAGGCCACGCAGGCCCTGCAATCATCCAGCCTGATCGGGCACACGGTGTTGGTGGAAGGCGGCAGCACCTATCTTGCCGACAGCGATGTCGAAGGCGAATCCGCCGCCTATTTTGGCGTCGAACTGCCGATCGGCGCGGACCAGCTCACCGTCAATATCAAGGACAGCGCCGGCAAGGTGGTGAAAACCATTTCCGTCAGCAACCAGCCGGCAGGCATCTCACAACTGGGCTGGAACGGCTACGGCGACGATGGCACCAAGCTGGACAATGGCCGCTACACCATCGAGGCCACCGCAACCACGGGCAACACCACCGTTGCCTCATCCACCCTGAGCTATGAGCAGGTGATGAGCGTTTCCACCGGTTCGGATGGCGTCAAGCTCAACCTGAGCAATCTGGCAGCCATCACTTCCGACCAGATCAAGCAGATTTTCTAACGACAACCCAGCTATTTTTTCCAGGAGAACAATATGGCTTTCCAACAGGGTTTGAGCGGGCTCAATGCCGCTTCAAAAAATATCGAGGTCATCGGCAATAACGTCGCCAATGCCAGCACCGTGGGCTTCAAGCAATCGCGCACGGAATTTGCCGATGTCTATGCCAATTCCCTCGGCGGCGGCAGCGCCTCCAAGATCGGCATCGGCACCAAGATCGCCGCGATTACGCAACAGTTCACCCAGGGCAATATCTCCAATACCAACAACCCCTTGGATGTGGCGATCAACGGCAACGGCTTTTTCCGCATGAGCGACAACGGCACCATCACCTATACCCGCAATGGTCAGTTCCAGTTAGATAAGGAAGGTTTTATCCAGAATGCGACTGGACAGCGTCTGACCGGCTATCCCATGATTACCTCTCCCAGCGGCGAGCGCACCGTTAACCAAGGCGCGCTGGTTGAACTGCAGATCGATGCATCAGATATTCCTCCTCGCACCACGACATCTATCACCGGGCCATTGAATCTGGATTCACGCGCAGAAGTCAAGGATCCGGCATTATTCAATATCGCTGACCCAGCAACGTACAACCATGCCACCCCTATCGAGGTATTCGACTCCTTGGGCAACTCCCAGTCCGTGCAGTTGTATTATCTCAAGAGTGATGTCACAGCTTCGCCTGCAAGCACTACATGGACTGTCATGGCGAGCGCGAACGGCACTTCGCTTGGACAGGTTGGCACCATGGAATTTGATGGTTCAGGCATGAATCCAACCATGACGCTTTCCCCGCTCAGTATCCCGCTTACTAGCGGTGGCCTGTCACCAATGGCAGTCAATCTCAACCTGACAGGCAGCACCCAATTCGCCAACTCATTCAGTGAAAGTGAACTGGCGCAGGATGGTTATGCCGCCGGACGCCTGTCCAGCTTCAGCGTGGGCGCGGATGGCTCCATCCTGGGCCGTTATTCCAACGGTCAGAGCGCCGTGCTGGGCCAAGTTGCATTGGCTAATTTCCGCAACCTGAATGGCTTGCAGCCGCTAGGCGACAACCAATGGGCTGAAACCTCTGATTCCGGCCCTCCTATCGTCGGTGTTGCCAATTCAGGCGGTCTGGGCGTGATGCAGTCCTACCGCCTGGAAGAGTCTAACGTGGACCTTACGGCAGAGCTGGTCAACATGATTACTGCGCAACGCGTCTACCAGGCCAATGCACAGACGATCAAGACCGAAGACCAGATCATGCAAACCCTGGTCAACCTGCGTTAATGCATTGAACATGGTTTTGCATTCGAGCATATAACCGTGGCAGGCTGCCTTGCGCTACGCCCGAATGCAAACCAAGAACCATCATATTAAAAGCGGCTAACAAAACTCAGCGAAGCGCTCCTGGCTAGACGCTCTGCCGCAGACAGTACAAGTCGTACGGCAAGGCAGAGCAACGACGCCAGGAGAGTTTTGTTAGTCGCTAAAAACGAAAGGAATCGCCATGGACCGCCTGATCTATACCGCCATGACCGGCCTGAAACACATCATGGAGCAGCAATCGACCACGTCCAACAACCTGGCCAACTCCACGACCACCGGTTTCCGCGCCCAGATAGACAGCTTCCGCGCGGTTCCTGTCCTGAGCGAAGGCATGCCGACACGCACGTTTGTGGTGGATGCCACCGTCGGCACCAATTTCAACAGCGGCGTAATCCAGACCACCGGCAACGAACTGGATGTCGCCATCCGCGACCGCGGCTGGTTTGCCGTGCAACGGCCTGACGGTTCGGAAGCCTATACCCGCAACGGCAGTTTCAAGCTGAATGAAAATGGCGTGCTGCAAACCAAGGACGGCCTGACCGTGCTTGGCGAGAACGGCCCCATCACCATCCCGTCCGAAGCCAAGGTCGCCATTGCCAATGACGGCACGGTATCGGCAGTTGCCTCCAATGTCGTGCCGCTGTTCACCACCATGATAGGCCGCCTGAAACTGGTGAACCCCGACAACAGCGAAATGGTGCGCGGCACAGATGGCTTGTTTGAAACGAAGAATGGTCAGCCATTGACTGCCGATGCCGCCGTCACCGTCGCCAGCGGCGCGCTGGAGAGCAGCAATGTGAACGTGGTGGAGGAAATGGTGAACATGATTACCCTCGCCCGCCAGTTCGACCTGCAAACCAAGCTGATCCAGAACGCGGAGAATAACGCCACAAAAGCCGGTCAGATCTTCAGTTTGAGTTAGGCAGAGCTGGAGTAGCATAGCTATTGAATTCCAGAATCCCGGCAGCTCCAGGCTGCCATTGCAAAGGAGCAGACCATGATACGTTCGCTATGGATCGCCAAGACCGGCCTCGATGCACAGCAAATGCAGATGGACGTGATCACCAATAACCTGGCGAACGTCAGCACCAACGGCTTCAAGAAAAGTCGCGCCGTATTCGAGGATTTGCTCTACCAGAACATCCGCCAGCCCGGCGCGCAATCCTCGCAGCAAACCCAGTTACCTTCCGGCCTGCAGCTCGGCACCGGCGTGCGCCCGGTCGCGACCGAGCGCATCCACACCCAGGGCAACCTGCAGCAGACCGGCAACAGCAAGGATGTCGCCATCAGCGGCGAGGGGTTTTTCCAGGTATTGCTACCTGACGGTTCCACCGCCTATACCCGCGACGGCGCTTTCCAACTCGACAACCAAGGGCAACTGGTCACCGCCAGCGGCTACACCGTGCAGCCCGCCATCATCGTGCCGCCCAATGCATTGAGCCTGACCGTGGCGCGTGACGGTACCGTATCCGTGGTGCTGCCGGACAACCCGAACAGTGCCGTGCAGATCGGCACATTCCAACTAGCGACCTTCATCAACCCCGCCGGCCTGCAATCGCAAGGCGAGAACCTGTATATCGAAACTGCCGCCTCGGGCGCGGCCAACGTCAACCAGCCTGGCATGAATGGCACCGGCCTGCTGATCAACCAGTATGTGGAAACCTCCAACGTCAACGTGGCGGAAGAACTGGTCAGCATGATCCAGACCCAGCGCGCCTATGAGATCAACAGCAAGGCGATTTCGACTTCCGATCAGATGCTGCAACGTCTGTCGCAACTGTAATAGAGGCACAGGCAGGATGAACATCATGACACTTCTCCGATCAAGCCGCTGGCTGGCGCTAGGCATGTTGCTGGCGCTGGCTGGCTGCTCAGTAGCGCCCAAGACCATCACGCAGGCGCCCAACACCGCGCGCCCCGCTTATCCGGCGCAAACCAGCTACAACAGCGGCGGCATTTACAGCCCCTCCACCTACCGTCCCCTGCTGGAAGACAAACGCGCGCGCCTGGTCGGAGACACCATCGTCATCAATATCACGGAAAACACTGCGGCCAGTAAATCCGGCACCAATTCCGCCAGCAAGAAGGGCGACGTGAGCGCGGGTGTGACCAACCTCTTCGGGACCGCTTTCCCAAAACTGAGCGCCAGCGCGAATTCGGACAACTCCTACAATGACGCTGCCGCTGCCAATTCGCGCAACGCCTTCACCGGCACCATCAGCGCTACCGTGATTGAAGTGCTGCCCAACGGCAACATGGTCGTCAGCGGCGAGAAGCAGGTGGCATTTGACCGTGGCACCGAGTTCGTGCGGGTGTCCGGCGTCGTCGATCCGATGTATATCTCCAACGGCAACACCATCGCCTCCAGCCGCGTGGCTGACGCGCGCATCGAATACCGCACCAACAGCACGATTGATACCGCACAGGTGCTTTCTATCCTGACCCGGTTTTTCCTGAGCCTGGCACCGCTATGAACATCATTCTGAAAAAATCCGCCGCCGCCCTGCTTCTCGCGCTTGCCGGCATCGCGTTTTCCAATAGCACGCAGGCAGAGCGCATCAAGGACCTGACCACCATCCAGGGCGTACGCTCCAACCAGTTGATCGGCTACGGCCTGGTAGTCGGCTTGGACGGCACAGGCGACCAGACCACGCAAACCCCGTTCACGGTGCAAAGCATCGTCAGCATGATGCAGCAGATGGGCGTCAACCTGCCGCCCGGCACCAACCTGCAGTTGCGCAACGTCGCCGCCGTGATGGTGACCGGCAACCTGCCGCCCTTCGCGCAACCGGGCCAGAACATGGATGTTACGGTTTCCTCCATGGGCAACGCGCGCAGCCTGCGCGGCGGCACTTTGCTCATGACCCCGCTCAAAGGCGCTGACAACCAGGTATACGCAATGGCGCAAGGCAATCTGGTCATCGGCGGCGCGGGCGCAGGCGCCAGCGGCAGCAGGACCCAGATCAACCACTTGGGCGCTGGCCGCATTTCCGCAGGCGCCATTGTCGAACGCGCAGTGCCCAGCCAGTTGACTGAAACCAGCACTATCAGGCTGGAATTGAAGGAAGCCGATTTCTCCACCGCCAGCATGGTGGTCGACGCCATCAACAAGCGTTTCGGCAATGGCACTGCCACGCCTCTTGATGGCCGCGTGATCCAGGTGCAGCCGCCCATGGACACCAACCGCATCGCCTTCCTCGGCAACCTGGAAAACCTAGATATCAAGCCATCGCAAGGCGCGGCCAAAGTCATCCTCAATGCCCGCACCGGCTCGGTGGTCATGAACCAGGCCGTGACGCTGGACGATTGCGCCATCTCGCACGGCAATCTTTCCGTGGTCATCAACACAGCCCCTGCCATCAGCCAGCCTGGCCCGCTTTCTGGTGGACAGACCGTCGCCACTCAGGTTTCCCAGGTGGAAATCAACAAGGAGCCGGGACAGGTCATCAAGCTGGACAAAGGCACTTCCCTGGCCGATGTGGTCAAGGCATTGAATGCCATCGGCGCCACGCCACAAGACCTGCTTGCCATCCTGCAGGCCATGAAGGCAGCAGGCTCCCTGCGGGCCGACCTGGAAATTATCTAGGGAAACACAGACATGGCTGCCTACAATTTCAACACGGATATCAGCGGTAGGATCGCCGCCGATGCGAACAGCCTGAACAACCTGAAATACGCCTCGCGCGACAACAGCCCGGAATCCATCAAGCAAGCCGCCATCCAGTTTGAAGCGCTTATGGTGAATATGATGCTGAAAAGTATGCGCGATGCCACCCCCAAGGAAAGCATGTTCGACAGCGAGCAGAGCCGCACTTTTCTGTCCATGCTCGACCAGCAACTGAGCCAACAGATCGCCAGCCGCGGCACCGGCCTCGCCGATATGCTGGCGCGGCAGTTGCAGGGCAAACTCGACAGCGTGACGCCGGAAACGCTGGATTCCCTGACATCAGCAAATAACTTTGCGCCTACCCAAAGAAGCATGCCTGCCAATGCAAGCGCATCCATGGCCGCGAGCAACCAGGCCATTCCACAGAATTCGCGTGAATTCGTGCAGCAGATGCAGCAGCACGCGGAAGCCGCCAGCCAGGATAGTGGCATCCCCGCGCACCTGATGCTGGGCCAGGCCGCGCTGGAAACCGGCTGGGGAAAACGCCAGATCACCGGCACCGATGGCACTCCCAGCCATAACCTGTTCGGCATCAAGGCCGGGCCGAACTGGAAAGGCCAGACCGTGGAGGCGCTGACGACGGAATATATCAACGGCGCGCCGCAAAAGCGCATCGAGAAATTCCGCGCCTATGATTCCTACGCCGATTCATTCCGTGATTTTGCAAACCTGATGCAGAACAACCCCCGCTATGGCAACGTCATGAACAATACTCATAATGCCGCCGGATATGCCCAGGCCATGCAGGATGCTGGCTATGCCACCGATCCCAGTTATGCCAGCAAGCTGCGCCGGGTGATCGAGAGCGTGCGTAGCGCATGAAGTAAAGTTTACGGTTTTCATGCCGTTCATTCACTTACGTTACATTGAGCGATATCTATTATGTCTAACATCTTCAACATCGGTAAAACCGCGCTGAACGCCGCTCAGGTCGGCCTCAGCGTCACCGGACATAACATTGCCAATGCCAAGACCGATGGCTATTCGCGCCAGGTCATCGTGCAGGGGACCAATACCCCGCAGAACTGGGGCTTCGGCTACGTGGGTAACGGCACGCAGATCAATACCATCAGCCGCGTATACAACGACCTTCTGGCACGCCAGATCAACAACAGCCAAGCCATTGCGAGCGCGAGCAATACCCAGCTTTCCAACATCAACCAGATCAACAACATGCTGGCTGATTCCGACGCCGGACTCTCCCCGGCCATTCAGGATTTCTTCGCGTCCATCAACGATCTGGCTGCTGCTCCCAATGACGCGGCATCACGTCAGGCCATGCTATCCAACGGTCAAGCCTTGGTCAGCCGCTTCAACAGCCTGGGTAGCCGTTTGCAGGAAATGCAGGCCTCGGTCAATTCCCAGCTCGCGGCCAGCGTGACAACAGTCAACCAATACGCCAAGGAAATTGCACGCCTGAATGACGCAATTGATATTGCGACCTCAGCCACCGGCCAACCACCGAACGACCTGATGGACCAGCGCGATCAACTGGTGCTGGCGCTCAACAAGGAAATCAAGGGCACGGTCGTGGTGCAGGATGGCAACAAGTACAATATCTCGATCGGCAATGGCATTCCGCTGGTCAATGGTCTGAATGCCTATTCCTTGAGCACGGTCAACTCCCCTACCGACCCCAGTAGATTGGAAGTGGCATACCAAGTCGGCTCCACCATTTCCATCCTTTCTGAACAAAGTCTGCAAGGCGGCACCATCGGCGGCCTGATCGAATATCGTCGCGAAACCTTGGACAAGACCCAGAACACCCTTGGGCAGATTGCCGTTGCACTGGCGCAGTCATTCAACACCCAGCACCAGCAAGGGCTGACCAACAACAACGTGCAGGGCGGAAATTTCTTCAACATCCCGGCGCCGCTGGTGAACGCCAACAGCCGCAACAACGGCGATGCGGAGATATCCAGCAGCATTGTCGATGCGAACCTGCTCACCGCGAGCGATTACCGCCTGCGCTACGACGGCTCCAACTACACAATTACCCGGCTTAGTGACAACACAGTGCAAACCTTCGGCAGCCTGCCGCAAACCGTGGATGGCGTCAGCTTCACACTCACAAACGGCACCTTCGATACCGGGGACGAGTTCCTGATCAGGCCAACTGCCAATGCCGCGAGCGACCTCTCCATGGCAGTCACGCAGATTGCCGACATTGCCGTGGGCGCGCCCGTCGTCGGCACTTCCGCCGCCAGCGGCAATACCGGCAATGGCGCCATCAGCGGCGCAACCGTGGGGAGCGGCTATGCGGGTTCGCCGTTATCCAGCCCGTTCACGCTGAGCTACAACAGCGGCGACTTGTCCGGCTTTCCCGCGGGCGAGCCGGTTACCGTCACGACCACTGCCGGTGTCACCACAACTTATCCGGCAGGCAGCACGGTCCCTTATAGCGCTGGCGCTTCCATCAATGTAGCCGGGATCAGCTTCAGCCTGAGCGGCAGCCCGGCCAATGGCGATCAATTCACCGTTGCCGCCAACACCAGCAATGCCGCTGGCGACAACCGCAACGCCCTGCAGATGGCGACCTTGCAATCCGCCAAGATCATGCTCAACGGCACCGCCTCTTACCAGGATACCTTCAACCGGCTGGTCAGCTATGTCGGCAACCGCACGCGCGAACTGCAGGTCACTGGCGCTGCCGAGGACGAGTTGCTGCAGCAATCCATCACGACACAGCAAGGTGAATCCGGCGTCAACCTGGATGAAGAAGCAGTCAACCTGATCCGCTACCAGCAAGCCTACCAGGCCGCAGGCAAGGTCATGCAAATTGCCAGCACCCTGTTCGACACGATCCTGGCAATCAGATAATCAAGGAGTTTGCCATGCGCATCAGCACCAACACTATTTTCCAGAACGGCCTCAACAAAATATCGCAATTGCAGGTTGAGCAAGACCGCCTGATGCAACAGATTGCCAGCAAGAAGCGCATCCTGACGCCTGCGGATGACCCGATCGGCGCCGCGCGCGCACTGGAATTGCAAAATGCGCAGCGCATCAATACGCAGTTCGAACGCAACCGCATGTTTGCCGAGAACAGCATGAATGCTGTGGAGGGTAACCTGCAAAGCGTCACCGACCTGCTGATTGCCGCCAAGAGCCGCCTGGTGGAAGCGGGCAATGCTTCCTACGACGATGTCCAGCGCAGTTATCTCGCCGTTGACCTGCGCAATGACCTGGAGGCATTGACCGCGCTGGCCAATGCCACCGATGGCAGCGGCAACTATCTGTATGGCGGTTACAGGACAGACGCCGCGCCCTATACTGCGTCCAGCACCGGGGCCACCTATAATGGCGACCAGCAGACGCGCCAATTGCAAGTAGCCAGCAGCCGCCAGCTCGCCATCACCGATACAGGTCCCAATGTATTCCAGGCCAATGGCCATGACGCATTCGCCGCATTGGCGCAAATCGCCAGCCTGCTGGAAACGCCTGTTACCGATGCCGCAAGCGCCCAGGCACTGCAAGACGGCCTGAACGCAGCCAGCACCTCGCTGCAATCCACGCTGGATAATGTGCTGACCGTCCGTGCACGCAACGGCTCCGGCCTCAAAGAACTGGAAGCACTCAATACTGATGGCAGCAACCGTGACCTGCAATACGCCCAATCGCTCTCGGACCTGCAGGACCTGGATTACGCTAAGGCATTGTCCGACCTCGCCAAAGAACAAACCGTGCTGGAAGCGGCGCAAAAAGCGTTTGTAGCCACCACAGGCTTGTCTCTCTTCAATCTGCTATAAGTCTTCAGCAGCATCGCACATTAAAAAAGCCGGAATGTTCCCGGCTTTTTTTAATGCATTTTATTGCACCCTAGTTAACTACATACTAGCTAACTACCCTATACTCCCAGTGCCTCTACCCAAGCCAATGCTGCAATGTGTGAATCATTTACCTTGTTCGGGTCAATCTGCAAGCTATCAGCCAACAGCATGAGCTGGGCGCTGTCCTGGTTCTCACAGGCCTCGGCCAATTGCAGGAAAGGCCCATATATTCCCTGCCGATGCAGCAATGCATCCTGAATAGTTTCTGGCAAATCCACTTTCTCCAGCACACGCTCCATCGGCATTTCCAGCAATAAATCCAGCATGGAGAATACGCCAGCCACAAACAAGTTATCCCGGCCTGGCTTGTCAAAATATCCCTCGCCCAGCAATTCGGTCAGGCGACCACGGGTAATGCAGGTCTTCATCAACGCAGGCGATGCCGATTTTTCGCCTGCCGTGATCATAAGTAAGGTCAGCCAGCGGTAAAGCTGCTTGGTGCCGATAATCGTGATGGCATGGCGCAACGACTGGATTTCGCAGGACAGGCCGAAACCGACGGAGTTGATGTAGCGCAACAACTTGAAAGAGAGTGCGGCATCACGCTTGAAGCCGTTTTCGATGTCGCGAATATCGGCATCGCGGCTGATCATGTTCAACAAATCCAGTACCGCCGAAAAGGCAGGATTGATGACCTTTGCAGTGAAGGTTTGCGTGCGCGCGAAATAGAAGCCTTGAATCAGGGGAAAGCCGATGATCTTGCATGCCTCATACTGGGCGCGCTCTTCTACCTTCTCTGCCACCACAATGATATCCAAGGTTTGGTATTCCAGGAAACGCCGGGCAGCTTCATCCACGGTATAGGCCTGCATATCGATCTTGGCATAATCTGCATGGTCGACAAGTGGAGAGCCGACCAGCGATACTCCCCTATCCTTGAACGCAAGGCGATACCCGCGCCTGCGCAGGAACTGGCACCGCTCAAGCACTGCCGGGCTGGGTGCTATCCCGGTTTCCAACTCCAGCACCGTCTTGGCAGGCGGCAGCAATTCCAACAGCTCGCTATGCAGCATTTCCTCACTGATATTGAGGAACGCCTGTTTATCCCCAAGCAGCCATTGGGTGCCCATATCGTTGATAGTATTGACCAGGACGCGGTTACAGGCTTGCAGACTATCTTCAAAGACTGCCGTCGTCGCCTCGGCGCTATGCCGGAAATACAGTTCATACGCTACGATCTTCTGTTGAAGATCCATGATCGGCTGACGGCCGATATAAGCCCGGTCTTGCATCATAATTCTCACACTCTCAGATTACATTTTGTTCATGATACCCGCAGGACTGCCGCTCGCAGCCGGATGGGCGATTTCCTGCATGAAGCCCATGCTTGCATACATCAGTTTCTGTACCGGCTGCATCATATAGGGCAAGGCCAGCATCAACATCAGGAAACCAAGCGTTATTGTAATCGGGAAACCGATTCCGAACAGGTTGAGTTGCGGCGCCGTCCTTGTCAATATGCCCAGCGCAAGGTTTGCCATCAGCAAGGCCGTGATGATGGGCAGGGAAATCAGTAATCCGGCGCTGAATATCTGCCCGCCCCACAAAGCAATCTTGTAGGCATTCAACCCCCAATAGGGCTCTGCCGTGATGGGAAAGCTGGAAAAGCTTGCCAACAGCGTTGAAATCACGACCAGGTGCCCGTCGATGGCGAGAAAAATCAGCATGGCCATGACGACGAGGAACTGGCCGATCGCGGTGCTTTGCCCTTGCGTCTGTGGATCGTAGAACATGGCGAAACCCAGCCCCATGGTCATGCCGGCGGCATGGCCCGCGAGTTCGACCGCAGTGAAAATGATGCGCAGGCTGAACCCCATGGCCGCGCCGATCAATATCTGCTGCACAAAAATCAGCAGACCGCTCATGGAAAATACCGTCACTGGCGGAATCTCGGGCAAGGCCGGCATCACGGCAACGGTCAGCACCAGGCCGAGGGCAAGCTTGATGTTTCTGGGCAAAGCGCGATGGTTGAACAAGGGGGCCACGGCGATGAAGGCGAGAATGCGCGCCAGCGGCCACATCAAGGTCGCTATCCAGCCTTGCAGGAATTCAGCAGTGACCGTGACCACACCGATACCTTACCCGGCGAGGGCGGGAATATTGGTGAACACCGCCCTGATATAGTCCGTCATCACTGACAGCATCCATGGGCCTGCAATCAGCAAGGTGAGAAATACGCCCAGCAGCTTGGGAATAAAGGTCAAGGTAGCCTCGTTGATCTGGGTGGCAGCCTGGAAAATACTGACCAGCAAGCCAATTGCCAGCACCACCAGCAATATCGGTCCCGCCATCATCAGCAATACTTCCACCGCCTGGCGTCCCATAGTCATGACCTGTTCCGGACTCAAGCTCATCCCGATCTCCTTCAATAAAAACTTTGTGCCAGCGAGCCCAGCAACAATTGCCAGCCATCCACCAGCACGAACAGCATCAGTTTGAACGGCAAGGCCACGATCGCGGGCGACACCATCATCATCCCCATCGACATCAGGATGCTCGCCACCACCATATCAATGATGAGGAAAGGGATGAAAATCGCAAAGCCGATCTGGAAAGCCGTTTTCAGTTCGCTGGTGACAAAAGCAGGCACAAGCACACGCAATGGCACTTCTTCAGGAGTAGCAACGGCATCCGTGCGCGACATCTTGAAGAACAGGGCCAGGTCGGGTTCCCGGGTCTGCTTGAGCATGAACTCCTTAAGCGGCGCAGCACCGCGTGTCATGGCCTCCTGCATGGTGATGCGGTCTTCGTCGAACGGCTGGTAAGCCTCGGTATAGATGCGCTCGAACACCGGCCCCATGACAAAGAAAGTCAGGAACAGCGCCAGCCCCACCAGCACTTGGTTGGGCGGGGAAGACTGCGTGCCCAATGCCTGGCGCAACAGGGATAGCACAATGATGATACGGGTGAAGCTGGTCATCATCAGCAGCATCGCGGGCAGGAAGGATAGCGATGTGAGCAAAATCAGCGTCTGTATGCTCAGGGAATAGCTCTGCCCGCCACCAGCCGTGGGCTGGCTATTGATCAGGCCCAGGCCGCCTTCAGCCGCATGCCCCAGCAATGGCAGGCCAAGCAGCGCCAGTGATAGTAATAAATGAAAATAACGGGAGAACATGGCGACTCAGGGCTTTCTTTGCAGGGATTTGCTCAGCCAGGCTGAAAATGGCACGGTAGCCGGGCCAGAAGCAGGTTGATCCAGTGGAGTTTCCTCGCCAGGCTCCAGGTCCGCCAGGCTAGTGACCTGTCCAGGCGCCACGCCCAGCACCAGCCAGCGCCCCGCCACCTCGACCACAACCACTTTCTCACGGTGGCCCACGCTGACACCGCCCACAATGCGCACCACAGATTGCTGCCTGAGCCCAGGCGTCATACGCTTCATCAGCCAGGCAATCGCCATCATGACCGCCAGCACCAGGCCCAGGCCCAATACCATCCGCAGCAGGCTACCGCTGGCGGATACCTCGGCCACTTCAGCGGCAGCATATGTCCATGCCGGCACCATCAGCGCGGCGGCAGCGAAAACCCGGTTGCCGGCGCGTAACGCAATGTTCTTTATGAGCATGACGAGCTATTTGTTGATCTTGCGAATACGTTCGGCAGGCGTGATGATGTCGGTGAGTCGGATACCGAACTTGTCATTCACCACCACCACCTCGCCCTGGGCAATCAGGCATCCGTTGACCAGCACATCCATCGGCTCGCCCGCCATGCCGTCCAGCTCGACCACTGAACCCTGCGCCAATTGCAACAGATTCTTGATCGTAATCTTGGTGCGCCCGAGCTCCACCGTCAGCTGCACGGGAATATCCAGGATGAAATCAATATCGTTCTGAGTCTCGTGCAATTTATTCTTGGCGGAGAACTCGGTGAATACCGGTGTCTGCTCCGCCTGGGGGTCCTGAAAAACTGTGGCCTCAGCCTGGCTTTGCTCCGCCATGGCAGCGCCCCAGTCATCCATCAACTGCTCATCATTCGGATCCATCGCCATCAGCTGCCTCTCCTTTCACATATTCGCTGGAATTAGATCGCAGCAATTTTTCTACTCGCAATGCATACTGCCCGTTGAAGATGCCATACTTGCACTGCATGACTGGAACATTGTCCACCTTGCCTTCCACGACCTCGGAAATGGCAAGGGGAATCACGTCCCCTACTTTCATGTTGAGGATATTCCCCAGCGACATCTGGGTCTTGGCCAAGTCCGCCACCACCTCCACCTCCGCGCCCTGTATCTGTTGCGTCATCAGGCGCACCCAGCGCTTGTCCACGCCCAGCGCCTCGCCTTGCAATGGCGAGGTGAGGATGTCGCGGATCGGTTCTATCATGGCGTAGGGGAAACAGAAATGCATTTCGCCGCTGGATGACCCCAACTCAATAGTGAAAGTGGTAGATACCACTACTTCGTTCGGGGTCGCAATATTGGCAAACTGGGTATTCATTTCGGAGCGGAGATATTCAAACTCCAGCTTGTGCACCGGCTCCCACGATTTGGCATAGGTCTCGAACACGATGCTCAGCACGCGCTGGATGATACGCTGCTCGGTCTGGGTAAAATCGCGCCCTTCCACCCGCGTATGAAAACGCCCATCGCCGCCGAAGAGATTGTCGACAATCAGAAACACCAGCGTGGGGTCGAACACCATCAGCGCCGTACCGCGCAAGGGCTTTACCTGCACCAGGTTGAGGTTGGTCGGCACCACCAGGTTGCGGATGAATTCGCTGTATTTGGACACCTTGACCGGGCCGACCGACACCTCGGTAGTACGCCGCAGGAAGTTGAACAGGCCGATACGCAACAGGCGGGCGAAACGCTCATTGATGATTTCCAACGTCGGCATTCGCCCACGGACAATGCGCTCCTGGGTCGCCAGGTTGTAATTGCGCACCCCGGCCGGGTCAATGGCAGGCGCATCGTCTTCCTGCTCGTTGGTCACCCCCCGTAGCAGGGCATCGACCTCTTCCTGGGAAAGAAAATTATCGGCCATGGTCGTGTGGGTTTACTGAATCACGAATGAAGTAAAGAACACATCATTAATCGATTGCGGCTTGCCGTTGGCACTGAAAGGCAACGAAAGCTGCGCGATGATTTCCTTGGTCAGCGCCTGCTTGCCTTCGGTACTCAGTAGCTCAGAAGAGTGTTTGCTGCTCAACAACATCAAGATGCGGTTACGCACGCTGGGCATATGCTTCTTCAGGATATCCGCCTGCGCCTGGTCTTCCACCTGCACCGTCAGGTCAACCTGCAAGTATTGGTCATCCGGGTCAGGCTGCAGGTTGACGGTGAAGGTTTCCAGAGTCACGAATACCGGCTCCTTGACCACTACCTTTTTTTCCTTGGGCGCTGCATCAGCATCCTTATGCTGCTGCAGATACCAATACCCCCCGCCTGCCGCCAGCAGTGCTACCAGCAAGCCGCCCACCGATGCCAGGATCAATACTTTTTTTGATTTTTTAGGCGGCGCTTCTTTTGCCGCCTCTTTTGGTGCTTGTGCCATCTTGCAATCCTTCTCGCCGTTCTGCTGTCAGTTAATCGATATTATGAAAGAACCGGCAGAATAGCATGCAGGAAATAGAAGGAGGAAACTGCGCCAAATCAGCGATTAAATACGCTGGAGAACAATCTCATCCTGGATGCGAGACCAATCACATGCGGGAATCACTTTCACCTCAAGATATTGTTGTTATCAAGAATTACTGGAAGATTCTGGACTGCCTGCCTCCCGCTAGGCAAACGTATCCACCAGCCCCATCACCCTGGCGGCCTTAGCCAGCACCTGGCTGGTCTCCTCGCCCGCCTCGCCGTTGCCGGCCCGCGCGGCATTCAGTCCTGAAGGCGTCTGGGCCGCTTCCTGCTGGCCGGAGCGCACATTGGCCTGCCCGAGCTGCAAACCGGATTCGCTCATCATCTGGCGTAGGTTATCCATGCCATCCTCCAGCGCGCGGCGCACATCGGCCTGGTCTGAGAGAAACGTCGTATCGGCCTGGTTGTTGTGCACATGGATGATGACTTGTACCGGGCCAAGATCGGGCGGGTTCAAGGTCAGGGAAGCCGTCTGCTCGCCGCCAGCGGCCATCCATACTACCTTCTGCCCCACCGCCTGGTTCCATCCGAGCTGGCCAAAAGGTACGGGAATCTGGCTGCCACGCGCATCCATCGCCGCTGCCGCCTGGGCCACATGCGCCTGGTGCTGTGGCTGAACCACAGTAATCGCCGCCTGGCTGGCTTGGGCCAGCGTATCTGCGAATTTCACGGGGGATTCATGATCCTCTCCAGCCTTGGGCATGGACATTTGCGGAACCTCTGCCTTGAGCTCCTGCAATTCCCGCGCGTCGTCCATGCCTTGACCCTGGCGCGACCAATCCAGTGGCTGGCGCTTGAGGCCGTCTGCTTCCAGTTCTGCCGCCATGTCCGCTACTGGCCGGCGCTGCATATCGGGCGTCACCGCAGCCAACGCTGGCTGCTCTGTGGCGGGCACGGGGGCAAGCACATCCTGTGTGTCCGCTATCATGGTGGGATCAGTTTCCTGCAGCGGTATATCCTTCATTTCACTACCCAGGGCATCCTCATTCAAGATACCTTGGACATCCTGCATATGTTCCGCAGCCAGCACGGGATTGGCCAGCCCTTTTACTTCGTCGCTGGCCTTGATCTGCAATTGCCGCCGCTGCATCGCCTGCTCATTGCCGGAAGTTTCTTTAGCTGCCTGGCCTGCCTGCTTGGCGAGCACTTCCTTGAAGGCTGGGCCATCATTGGCAGTATTGGCGGATTTGTTTGCCTTTGCCGTCGTAGCGCTGGCCGCAGTGTTGGTGAGGATGGCGGCCTGGTTGGATACTGGAATATTCTGCATCATGAAGCTCCTGCTTATTGCCTTGTCTGGTTGCGGCTCGCACGCATCGCGTACTCATCCATCATTTTCTGGTCCCGTTTAAGTTCGCTTGCCTGCGCCCGCTTGTCAGCACGGTCAATCAAAACATCGTAGGACATTTTCTTTTTCTGGCATTCCTGCCATTCCTGCTTGCGCAGGCCGCATACCTGGCGTATGCGCTCGACGCTCTCGGTCTGGCTTGCAATCGCCTGCGACAGCTTGCCGAGGAAGTTCTGGTAATTCTGGTAGATTTCCGCCGTCATGCCATTTGCCATGGCATGGTCGCGCTGGCTGACATAATCCGTATGGTATTGCTGCAAGAGGCCCAGGCTTTTTTCCGCCTCGGCCAGTTGCCGGTTTGCTTCCCCCATCCGCTCGACCGCAATATCCACTTCCTTTTCCGCCAGGCCTTGTAGCGTCGTCAGCACAACCTTTTTCTGGTCAGTCATGCCATTTCCCTTCCAGCCAGCTCATCAATTCACCCCGCCTGCGCCAACCAACCCGGCCAATGCCTGTACGCTGTCTGCCCAGTGCGCGGACTCATTGATGTCTTGCTGCAGAAAAGCCTCAATCGCCTCATGGCGCCTGATGGCCTCATCCAGCACAGGGTCGCTGCCGCTTTCATAGGCGCCGACATTGATCAGGTCCTGGTTGCGCATATAACGCGAATTGAGCTGCTTGAGCTTGCGCGCGTTCTTCTGGTGCTCGGGCGAGGTAATGTTATGCATCGCGCGGCTGATCGACTGCTCTATATCAATCGCGGGATAGTGCCCGCTCTCGGCCAGGCTGCGGCTCAGGACGATATGCCCATCGAGGATCGCGCGCGCGGAATCCGCAATCGGATCCTGCTGGTCGTCTCCCTCGGTCAACACGGTATAGAACGCCGTGATCGATCCTTCGCCGGGCTTACCGTTCCCTGCGCGTTCCACCAGCGCAGGCAGCTTGGCAAATACTGAAGGCGGATAACCCTTGGTCGCAGGCGGCTCGCCGATCGCCAGAGCAATCTCGCGCTGGGCCATGGCATAGCGCGTGAGGGAATCCATGATCAGCAATACATCCTTGCCCTGGTTGCGGAAATATTCGGCGATCGCCGTGGCATAACTCGCGCCCTGCAACCGCATCAACGCAGGCACATCGGCGGGAGCCGCCACCACGACAGCGCGTGCCAGCCCTTCCGTGCCCAGAATCTGCTCGATGAATTCCTTGACCTCGCGGCCCCGCTCGCCGATCAGACCCACCACAATCACTTCCGCCGTGGTATAGCGCGCCATCATGCCCAGTAACACGCTCTTGCCCACACCGGAGCCTGCGAACAAGCCCATACGCTGCCCGCGGCCCACAGTCAGCATGCTGTTGATCGCCCGCACCCCGACATCCAGCACATCCTCGATAGGCGCGCGCGACAAGGGATTGAGGGGGCGGGTGTTGAGAGGCACGCTGTTTTCGCTATTGAGCGGCCCCAGGTCGTCCAAGGGGCGTCCGGCAGCATCCACCACACGGCCCAGCAATGCCTCGCCCACTGGCAAATGCCGCGCGCGGTCAATCGCGCGGCGGCGCGGATGCTTGGCCTGGTTGGGCTTGGGCAATGCCTCGGCCACTTCCAGCGCAAATACCTTGGCGCCCGGCGTAACGCCCTCGACGCCACTTTGCGGCATCAGCAGCATGCGTCCGCCATCGAATCCCACTACTTCCGCTTCCACTCGGCGACCTTCCGCCAACGGCACATAGCAGGCGCTGCCAATCGGCAGCTTGATGCCTACCGCTTCCATCACCAGGCCGGTCAGCTTGGTGATGCGACCAGATACTTCCAACGATTCAACGATCTCCAGAATCTCGCTGCAATCCTTGAGATAATCCTTCCAACCCTGCTGGTGAGCCAGTGCGCCGCTCATTCGGGATCGATCCAGTTGCCATGCTGCGACAGGGCGTCGCAGATACGTTTCCAGCGTGTGACATTGCTTGCGTCAATCTGGTTGTCGCCAGTTTCCACCATGCAGCCGCCGCGCTCCACGCTGGCATCTTCATGCACTTGCCAGTTGGTGTCCGCCATATCTTCCTGCAGGTATTTCTTCACGATCGGCGCATCTTCGGGATTGACGATCAGCCGCGCTGGTTTCTGCGCCACAGGAAGATAATGGATAGATTCCTGCACTACAGGCAGAATAATGGCAGGATCCACATTCAGCCTATCCTTGACCATGGCCTTGGCAATATCCAGGGCCAAGGCTAGCAATTGCTCGGAAATGGCTTCGTCAGCGGTCCTGACCGCCTCGTTCAAACTCGCCAGCACTGCCTGGAACTGCTCCCTGTCCTGCTGCACCTGTGCCGCGGCATCCGCAATGCCGGCATCAAACCCCTGCTGCAGGCCGATCTTGTAACCCTCGCGTCGCGCCTGCTCAAGCTCTGCCTGCAAGCGTGCATTCTTTTCCTCTTCACCTTCCTGCGCAGAATGAATGGCAGGCTGCGGCACAGCCTTGCCCCTGGCCCTGGACTCTTCCTCAAACGAAGCCATTTCCCAGCGCTGGTACGCGGTCTGCTTCTCCTTGGGAATCACCACGTCAGACATACGCATCCTCGCCCTTGCCGCCCAGGACAATCTGGCCTTCGTCCGCCAGCCTGCGGACTATCTGCAGGATCTGCTTCTGCTGGGCCTCCACCTCGGAGAGCTTGACCGGCCCCTTGCTTTCAAGGTCTTCCCGCATCATCTCGGCAGCACGGCTGGACATATTGCGGAATATCTTGTCGCGCAACTCTTCCGCCACGCCCTTGAGCGCCACGATCAATGTTTCGGACTGCACTTCGCGCAACATGACCTGTATGCCCCTGTCATCGATCTCCATGATGTTATCGAATACAAACATCTCATCCATGATGCGCTGCGCCATATCGCCGTCATAGCTCTTGAAGCCGTCCATAAGATTGGCTTCGTTGTCGCCGCTCATGTAGTTCATGATCTCGGCAGCAGCCTTCACCCCGCCAATCTGCTGCTTCTTGATGCTTTCATTGCCGCTCAGCAGCTTGGTCAGCACATCATTGAGTTCACGTAAGGCTGTCGGCTTGATGCCATCCAGCGTGGCAATGCGCAGCATGACATCCTGGCGCAAGCGCTCGGTGAAATACTCCAGAATTTCTGCCGCCTGGTCCGGCTCTAGGTGCACCAGAATCGTGGCAATGATCTGGGGATGTTCATTCTTGATGAATTCTGCCACGGTCTGCGCATCCATCCATTTCAGGCTTTCAATGCCACTGGAGTCACGTGTCTGCAATATCCGATTCAACAGGCCGGAGGCCTTGTCATCTCCCAACGCCTTGGTCAGCACCGAGCGGATATATTCATCGGAATCCAGGCCGATCATGGTATTTTTTTCTGCATGAGTCATGAAATCTATCAGCACGGCTTCCACCTGCTCATGGCCGATCGATTTCATGGTCGCCATGGCCGTGCCGAGTTTCTGCACCTCGCGCGGCCCCAGATACTTCATGACCTCGGCAGCCTCATCCTCACCCAATGCCAGCATCAATACCGCGCTCTTGACCACACCGCTATCACTCATTGCCGTTCACCCAGTTTGTCACGATACTGGCCACCATCTTGGGGTTCTCCTTCGCTATTTGCCGCACGCCTTCAAGATTCCGCTTATATCCACGCTCCGAAGGCGCTCTAGTATTACTGGTGTCATCTACATCGTTTTCATCTACCCCAGCACCTGAAATGCTGACAATGGCATCCTGATCTTCTTCCTCTTCCCTGGCAAGTTTGTCCTTCTTTTCCTCTTCAGGAGAAAGCTTGCGCAGCAAGGGACGGAGAAAGCGGCGGTACAAAATGAACAATACCAGCAACACCAGGCCATTCTTCAGCCAATCCTTGGCCATATTGATATTATTGGGGTCTTTCCACAAGGGCACTTCCGGGAAAGTCTCGGCTATTTCCGGCATAAAGGAGCTATTGACCACGCTCAGCGAGTCGCCACGCTCTTCGTTGAACCCCATGGCCTGCTTGGCAAGTTCGCTGATCTGGTTTTTCTCGTCATCAGTTAATGGACGACTGCTCACCTTGCCCTGTGCATCAACCACCTGCTTGTGGTTCACCACTACTGCCACAGTCAGGCGCTTGATGCCGCCCATCGGCTGCTGCTGGTAGCGTATTGTCTTGTCTACTTCATAGTTGGTCGTGGTGTTGCGCTCGGAATTCATCACTGGCGTCGTCACCGTTGTGCCGGGCGGCGTGGTGGTCGTAGTGGTGACGACATTGGCATTGGTCGTGGTAGTTGAACCAGCTCCAGGTGCCACGATAGGCGCCGTGGCAGGCGCAGGCGGCTGATTGCTCAATGCGCCCGGTATTCCGCCGACGCCTTGGCCCGGCAATATTTGCGACTCATTGTTCTGGGTGCTGCGAATGGCTGCACTCTCGGGGCTGGGATTGGGCTTATAGATTTCGGCAGCCTGCTCGACCACGGAAAAGTCCACTTCCGCGCTGGCTTCCGCATGCACATTCTTGGAGCCCACCAATGGCGCAATGATCGACTCCACCCGGCGCACAATATTTTGCTGCAGGTCATCCACATATTTCAACTGGGCAGGATCGAGCTGGTTGTTCGCCCCTTGATTCTTGCTGTTGTCCGACAACAAGTTGCCGTTCTGGTCCACCACGGTAACATTGGAAGTCGGCAGGTCGGGCACGCTGCTGGCCACCAAGTGCACAATCGCGCTCACCTGGCGCTGGTCGAGCGCGCGGCCAGGATGCAGGTTCAGCATCACAGATGCGGTCGGTTTCTGCTGGTCGCGGGTAAAAACGGTGGGTTTGGGCATGGCCAAGTGGATACGCGCCGCCTGCACGGCGCCGATAGCCTGTATGGTGCGTTCCAGCTCACCTTCCAGGCCACGCTGGAAATTTACTTGCTCCACAAACTGGGAAACGCCGAATTTCTGGTTTTCCAGCAACTCGAAGCCGATATTGCCGCCCTTGGGCAAGCCTTGCGCAGCCAGCTTGAGCCGGATGTCATGCACATTATTGGCTGGCACCATGATCGCGCTGCCGCCCTCGGCAACCTTGTAGGGCACATTCATCTGCTCAAGCGCGGCTACGATAGCGCCACCATCTTTGTCGGAGTAACTGGAGAACAGCACGCGGTATTCCGGCTTCTGGCTCCATAGCCAGAACACCACCATGAGCGCAACCACGGCAGCCGCAGCCAAGGCAAGCAGCAGCTTGTTATCCAGGAGCGCCCTGAGATTGAACGCGCCTGCCGGTTCTGTGGTTGTCGCTTCCGCGGCCAGTGCCGCTTCGTTGGCTACTGCCATAATACCTCTCCCGTGCGATGGCGGAATACAAACACTGGATTCGGCAGCCAAGCGCCATCTACCTGTTGGCTGCCGCTTTGAAGCGGCTAGCAAAACTCTCCTGGCGTCGTTGTCTTGACTTGCCGTACCACTTGTACTGTCTGTGGCAAAACGCCTAGCCAGGAACGCTACGCTGAGTATTGTTAGCCGCTTTTATTACGCGATGCCATTATCAAGAGTCGGATGCAAATTCAATCAGGTAAATAAACCGGGTTTTCCTGCCTTATTCCTGCCCAGAAAGCATTTTGCCGGATGATAAGCTGCTGCCATGTTGAAACTAGTCCGCAAGGACGCTGGCACAGGTGATTCCCATGAAAACTTCAGCGATAGATTCAGGCAGGATAGAAGCCATGATGGCGCAGCTCAAGGCAGCGGCGCAAAAACCCTCGGCATCGTCGCCACTGGAGGGCATCAGCGCACCGACGCTCAGCCAGAAACCCCAGGCTGCCGGACGAGTCGATTTTGCAGAGGTGTTGAAATCCTCGATCAACCAGGTCAACCAATCCCAGGTCAACGCCGAAGCGCTGGGAAAAAGCTTTGCAATGGGAGATGACAAGGTGAGCCTGTCAGACGTGATGGTGGCAGGGCAAAAAGCCAATATCTCGCTACAAGCCACCATCCAGGTACGCAACAGGCTGGTATCAGCCTATCAGGACATCATGAACATGCAGGTCTAACAGACTACTCACGAACGTCCCACAGGCTACGCTACCCCAGCATTTCTCTTTCTCACACACACCTGTCATGCCGGACTTGATCCGGTATCTTGTGGCATTCCGCCATACTTACGATATCCCGGCTCAAGGCCGGGATGACAATCAATTGGAGGCATAGCCCCTCAAGACCAAGGGCGAGCGCAGCAATGCCAAGTAGCTGTTGAAGTTGAGTCCCCGTCTGGCTGCGCCGAGTAGCGCAGCTTTTCATGGATTCAGGACTGGCGTCTGTTTGAGCGCAGCGAGTTCAGCCAGTCCCCATGAAAAGCGAGCAACACAGGTTGCCCGGAACAATGTTCCGGGTCGCAGACAATCGGGGTCGCCTTTTGTTTGGTTCCTTTATTTTGGCGAAGCAAAATAAAGGATCTCGCCGAGCGGCGAAAGGCGGCAAGACAATACTTAACTACTATTGGAGAGATATCCACACCAGCCGTTGTCCGGCGAATACGATGCAATCCCCGCTGGCGATTGCGCCTGACCAAAGCTGCAAACTGTGCCTTGGCCAGCCGCGTATTGAAACCATGCGGGACGACAAAAAGAGCATGCACACCCGCTAGGGCAATTCTGGAAACTTGCCCGCCGCTTCCGCGTCACCATGCTCCAGCCGGTAAAGCCAGGCAAGAATCTCCGCAATCACCTGGTATAAGGCCGGCGGAATATGGTCATCAAGATCCACCTGCATCAGCAAGGCCAGCAGTTCACGGGATTCATGCACAAACACATTGTGTTCCTTGGCCTTGGCAATAATCTTTTCCGCGATCAAGCCCTTGCCCTTGGCAATCACGCGCGGAGCAAAGTCTCCCGTCTCGTAGGCAAGCGCCACAGCCTGCTGCTGGGCATTCGGGCTATTGTTCATCGCGCACCACCGTCAACGCATCCAGTTCCTGCCCATGTCTGGTCAATGCCTCGGCCAGCCCCGGCAGGCCAGAACGCAGGCGGGCAAGCGTTCCCTGCTCTACCGCCACAAGCCGAACCTGCAAACGCCCCCCCTGCAGGCTGATATTGGCAGTCACTGTTCCCAAAGTAGGCAATTCCAGCTTCAAACTGCTCGCAATCGCCCTATCATCGGCAGATTGCACATTAGCGGCATGGTCGTCGGGGTCAACCGTATCGCCCTGCATCTGCACCTGCCAATCCATCTTCTGGCCAGGCCAGATTTCACCCTGCCATTGCACCCGTTGGTTTTCCAGCACGGCAAGCTGCTTGTTGATCATGGATTCGGGCGCCACGTGCGGCTGATTCTGCGGTTCCTGCAGCAAATTAGCCAAGGTCGTCTTGCCAGCAGTGAATTGCTCCAGGTGTGATTCATAGAACAGGCCGGATGTCGTCAATGCACGCTGTATATCCTGCGCGAGCACACGCGGATGCTGCGGCGCCTGGCTGACGATTTTATCGCTGGCGAGGGTCTGTGAGGTTTCGCCATCGGCCGCCTGCGCCAATTGCTGGCTCAGTATACGCGCGCCACGGCTCAGGGCGGTGGAAACGCCGCTTTCCGCCCCTGTGGCGGGCAATGCGGTGGAAGCCAACATCATGCCGAATTGCTTAGCGGCTTCCAGTTGCCCGGCCTGCTGGTTCGGCATGCGGAAAGTGGGAACCGGGTTATCTCCCACAAATCTGAGCAGCATCTGCTGGCCGATGCTAGCCTGCTGCCCCAGTTCCATCCGGAAAGTGTTGCCCTGTACATTGACCTGGAACACGCCAGGCTGCAAGCGGGCCATGACCTGGCCAAAGTAGTTTTGGCCCTTGACCAGCTGGGCCGTGCGAAAATTGAGATCCTGGACAGTACTGGCAATCTCCTCTGTCGCCTGCACCGGCGTTACCCTCGCAAGCGGGGCAACCGCAGCGGCAGGGTCAGGAGATTGCTTGATAATCATCGGCCAGGCCGTATCATCTGCTGGTACGCGTCAAACATCTGCCGGTTCGCAGCATTGTTGGTGAGGATATCGGAGAGGCGCACCATCCACGGATCGATGATATTGCGGATTTCACGATCGGAATTCAGGATGCGCTTGAGATGGGAAACCTTGAGTTTTCGCTCAGATTCCTGCATAGGGTCATCGCACTTGTCTTCGTTGGCACGCTGGATACGCGTTGCGCACTCGGCCTCAAGCGCGGCCAGCTTTTCCCAATCATGCGCCTGGGCTGCCATCAGCATTTGGTCCGTGATATCTGCAACTGCGGCGTATAAAGACAGGTTGTGCTGAGTGCTCATAAATATGCCTTTTCCAGATAGCGCTGGCTTGGTTGTTGGGTTGCTTGAGTCGTGGCAGCAGTCACTGGCTGGTTAGCCAGGGCTGTCCATGCCTCATTCAACTCATTGAGTAATTTTACCACCTCTTCCACGGCGGCAATATCGCTTTGGCTATTGGCGTTATACAAGCGTCCGGCCATATAGGCATACAGGGAATCCAGGCTTTCCGCAATCGCCGCGCCAGACTGTTTATCCAGACTGGCCCGCAATCCATTTTCGATGATGGAAATCGCCTTGGTCAGTGCAGCACTCTTGTCCGCATAATTCTGCTCGCGGATATGCTTGATCGCCATATTGCATGCAGCAATCGCACCTTCATACAGCATCACGATCAAGCGGGTGGGATTGGCTGCCACCACTCCTGTTTCCACCCCGACCCGCGCATAAGCGTTGACACCTGCATTGAACCCGAACATGAAAAGCTCCTTAATTAATTGTTAGCGCTGATCGCGGCAAGCTGTTGAGTAAGGTAAGACTGGGTATTCTGCATCTGGGTCATCAGGGCATCTAGCGCGACAAACTGGGAACGGTAGCGCGCCTCTATTGCTGTCAGACGCACCTGCAAGTTTTCTTCCTGTTTGGTCAGGCGCTTGATCGAGTCGTTGATGCCTTCTGTCTTGGCAGCCAGGATGCCGGTATCGCTCACCATCTCCTTGATCAGATTGTTCAACTGGCTGGCGTAGCCCACACTCACATTGACAAGACCGCGGTCCCCGGTCACATTGCCTTGCACAAGCAGCATCAGGCCTTGAGCAGCATTGCCAGGCTCAGCGGCAGTCAATATCTGCCCTCTTCCGGTGGCAGCAGCGCCGTTGATGGTGCCAGCAACATCCAGGCCAGCCTGATACAGCGGGCTATTCCCGAACAAGGAAGACGTGCCGCCCGTGACCTCAAGCAGGTTGTCGCTACCATAAGAAGCGGCAGTCAGCTTGAGCATGCCACCCTCCACCGACACTTCTGTACCCAGCCCGGCACCGACAAATTGCGATTGCAGGCTTGCCGCCAAAGCCTCGGCAGAAGCATAGTTGCCTGCGGGAATAGTCAGGTTATAGGTACGGTCACCTATCTTCATATCCAAGGTATCGTTCACGCCTGCAACGATATTCAAGTCCGGGCCTGCATTACCGGTCAATGTCGCCTTGGTAGCCGCTTGCGTGATATTGACGGCATAGCTGCCGGACTGTGTCTTGCTACCTGTTCCGGCAAAGCTGATGTCTGTATCACCAGAGGCGCCGGTCGCGATGAACAGCTTGGCAATATCGTCAAAATTGGTCTCAACCGCATTCTTGAGCTTGGTGCTGTCCACTGCCAGCGAACCATCGCGCTGGAAAGTCACACCGATCTGGCTCAAGGAAGTAAATTCGCCGCCACTGGAGACTGTCTGGGCCAGCATGCCCCTGATCTGGGTGGAGATGGAGCGCGCAGTGGCATCGCCAAGCAGCACGCCCGATTTCTTCTTGGTGACATCTGTCGTGCTTTCATCGAACTTGGTCAAATTACGCACGGTGGTATTGAAATCATTGAATGCCTTGACGAAAGCATTCACGGCTTCGGTAATCTTGTCGGTATCCTTGGTCACATCGAGCGACACGCTATCAGCGCTGGTCTTGAACAGGTTGAGGGTAATGCCCTCAAGCACGCCGGTCACCACATTGCTCGCGCTTTCCACATCAATGCCATCGACATTGATCTGTGCATTCTTCGCGGCCTGCAACTCGGTCAGGTTTTTCCCCGCGCCAGCGCCTGCTGTCGGATCATAAGCCAGGCTGGACAGACCTGACATATCGGTATTGTCCCCATCGGCGTCCGCCACGGAAACCCTAATGCTGTTGACAGCGCCCGATTCCTTGGAGGTCAGCACCAGCTTGCCGCCATTGACGCCATCATTGACGATGGAAGCGGTCACGCCCATGTCGCCGGCATTGATCGCATCGCGAATGCCCGCCAGGCTGTTGTTTGCAGCAGTAATGGTAATGCTTTTAGCCGCCTTCTCCGGGTTTGCGGTAAAGGTATTGCTCACTGCATCATAGTTGCCCAAGGTGATAGTCATTGCGCCAGTGCCCACAGCCGCTTTTGTATCCGCAAAGCTGGAAGTGGCAATCTTATGTGATTGCGCGAGCTGCCCTACCTTGATGGCATAGTTGCTGACAGTTGCGTTGCCGTTGGAAGTGGCAGTAAAGATATCGCTGTTGCCGGAAGTGGCAGCCTGTACCTTGAACTTGCTGCCGCTGGCGAGATTGGCCAAGGCTGTCTGGAACGTAGACAGTGAACTCTGCAATGTGGAATAGGCAGAAATCTTTGACTGATACGACGTCTTCTGCTCGCTCAGCAACACTGCAGGGCGTTGCTCCACCGTCATCAAGCTGCTGACAATCGCATCAATATCAAAATTGGTACTTGCAGAAATCCCACTGGTACTTGCCATGGTCATCCCTTCCCTTCTCAAAAACAGCAAAAATCAGGCGGTTTGCCTGATGATCAACCCTTGAAGCTTGTCCAGGGTCTTGGAAATCGCCAACACTTCTTCATTCGGGATCTGCCGCAATACCTTTTGGGTTTCAGCATCCACTACCTTCACAACAGTCCTGCCGGAATCGCTATCCGTAGAAAACTGTATGGATTGCATGACAGGCGAAATAAACGCATTGATCTGCTTTACCGCAGACTCCACATCCTGTTGATTGGCCTCAACCGCTTCCGATTGCTCGACCAATTGCTTGGAGCCTGGCAATGCATCAACAGATGCAGCATTACGCGTCGAAGAGGGAGTCAGGTTGTTTGCCTGCCCATATGCTTCCAGATTCGCAATCACCATTTTCAAATTCCTTATGCAAAACCCACAGCCCTCTTTAATTCAAGCAGGCTGTGGGCACTCACCATGTCACTCAGCTTTTCAGTCTTAGCCTCGCAGCAAAGTCAGCACATTGTTGGGAACAGAGTTCGCCTGTGCCAGCATCGCAGTGCCAGCCTGTTGCAGAATCTGCGCGCGGGTCATGTTGGCAGTTTCTGCGGCAAAGTCGGCATCCATGATACGGCCCTTGGCGGCAGTCTGGTTCTCCACCGACACTTGCAAACTGCCAATCACGGATTCAAAACGGTTTTGTACTGCGCCCAAAGTTGCGCGTTTGGTGTTGGCATCGTCCAGCGCAGTGTCAATCGCGGTCAACGCAGTGTTGGCAACAGTTGCATCAGTGACAGCCCCGCTAATAGAAACAGCAGTAGTTGCATTTACCGTAATCGTTTGACCGCTATCTGCTCCGACTTGGAAAGTCATTGCTGTAGCACCGAATACGGCACTACCGTTAAATTTGGTGTCCGTACCCAGTCGTGTAATTTCTGTAGCCAGTTGCTGGAATTCAGCATCCAAGTTAGCACGGTCACCAGAACCATTAGTAGCGTTGATGGATTGCACAGCCAATTCACGCATACGTTGCAGCGCATCAGTCACTTTACCCAAAGCTCCTTCAGCGGTCTGGGCAAAGGAAATTGCATCGTTGGCGTTGCGGATCGCCACAGTCTGGCCGCGCACCTGCGCATCCATGCGGGTAGCGATGGAAAGGCCGGCAGCGTCGTCCTTGGCGCTATTCACGCGCAAGCCGGAAGACAGACGTTGCAAGGAAGTGTTCAGACTGGATTGTGAAGTGCTCAAGTTACGTTGCGCATTCAGCGAAGCCATGTTGGTATTGATAACTGCAGCCATGTTAATTCTCCTTCGATTTAGTTAATTTCAAAAACAACACCTGTTGTCTTTGGTATCGCTTCACAGCCTTGAATCACGTTACTGTTAAGACTGTTATCGGTAGCTTCGGGAGAAAATTTAGATGCTTGATTCATACTGGTTTTCTCTCGAATAGCATCTGATTGCAATGCCATGACCCTGATGTCGGATTGATTAAAAAAATCTTTAGAGCCTTCCCTTTCCTGCAATCAGGAAAATCAATAAAAACATTTATATTCAATAATTTGGTTTGATAAAACAAAAAAAATTATTTTCAACCCTAAAGTTTTCACGCAATAAATAAACGCCTGTGCCTAACCAAAAAACACATACCCAGGACACAGCGACATCTTACCGAGCGGCAAGATAAGGCAATCAGGATAAAAAACGGGGGAAAAAGCGCCAGATCTGCGCTTGAAATCAATCGACCAGGTTGTTCTTGATCGCGTAATGGGTGAGATCGGAGTTGTGCCGCAAATTGAGCTTCTCCAGCAGGCGGGCGCGGTACATGCTTACGGTCTTGACGGAAAGCGAGAGGCTATCCGCAATTTCACTCACGGATTGGCCAGAGGCAATCATGGTCAAGGTCTGAAATTCACGGTTGGACAGGGTTTCGTGGATCGGTTTTTCCAGGCCGCCATTCACTTGGTTGGCCAGCGCCAATGCTACTTCCTCACTAATATATTTCTTGCCCTTGGCCACGGCGCGTATCGCCGTCACCAATTGGTCGGAAGCGCCCTGCTTGCTCAAATAGCCGGAAGCGCCCACGCGTAGCGCGCGAATCGCATAAACATCCTCGCGGTGCATGGAGAGCATCAGGACAGGCACATGCGGATATTCCTTCTTAATGATACCGCATGCCTCGATACCGTTGCGGTCGGGCAGGGAAATATCCAGCACCATCACATCCAGCCCCTTGGTGCCAGCCAGCTTGATCGCTTCAGCCGCATTCCTGGCATCTGCGATCACCTCGATATCCTCGGTTTCAGCCAGAATCTGCTTCAGGCCCTCGCGCAGGATGGCGTGATCGTCCGCGATAATGACTTTGATGGTCGATGTAGAAGACATAGGCAAGCGATGGTTGGATACTTTTTATATATTAATGTGGCCCAGCCGTCATTCCGATATCGGCAGAATGCGCTGGCAGGGTTACCGAGACTATTGTACCGCCTTGCTTACCTGCTTGCACCTTGCATTGCCCGGCCAGCGCCACGGCCCGCTCCGCCATGCCGCTGATGCCGAAGGCATTGTTCTTGAGCATATCAGCTGGCGCGATACCTACACCGTCGTCGATCACTTGCATCACGATTTCCTCGGGCGAGCTTTCCAGCACCACTTCCACCCGGCTGGCATGGGCATATTTGGCGATATTCGACATGGCCTCCTGGCAGATGCGGAACAAGGTAATGGCATGGTCGGTAGAAACAGTCAAATCAGGCTGGTTGCACGAAAAATTGCATGAAATGCCAATCTTCTCCGAGAACTGCGCCGCTTGCCATTCCAATGCCGCCACAATGCCCAACTCCAGCACATTGGGCCGCAGGTCGCTGGCGATGCGGTGGGTAGCCTCGAAGGTATCATCTACAATCGTCTCCAGTTGCCGCACCTTGGCCAGCAGCGTCTCCTGCTCCGGCCCCAGGCGCTTGATGATGGAAGACAAGCCGAGGCGGATGGCTGTCAGATTGCCACCCAGGTCGTCATGCACCTCCTGGGCCAGCTTCAGGCGCTCCTTTTCCTTGATCTGCGCCATCTGCGCAGACAAACGCGCCAGCTTCTCGTGCGATTGGCGGATAGCCTGCTGCTCGCGCCTGCTCTGCGTGATATTGGTCATGATACCTTCCCACAGCACGGTGCCGTCCGGCATCCGGCGAGGGCTGGCGCGCAGATTGATCCACTTGGTGTCTTGCCAGGCCTGCATCCAGAAACGTCCCGTCCAGTTCAGCACGTTCAGGCCCTGGGCAGATTGGCAGATATGCTTCTCGTACACCACGCGATCCTCGTCATCAATCAAGGCCAGGAAGCTATCGGGATTAGCAATAAATACCTCTGCCTCCTCGCCCAGCAAAGACTGGCACGCGTCACTCAGGTAAAGGAAACCAAATTTCCCTTGCCTGTCCAGCTGCGCCTGGTACACCACACCCGGCGTATTGGAAATCAACGCGTTCAGGTGGGAGCCTTCATTCAGCACTCGCATGATATGGCGGCTGAATGCGCGGCTATCGCGCATCACCAGCAACACCCTGCCTTCGCCGCGCCCCACCATCAACAACCGGAACTCGCCAAAATAGCGGTTGATATCCTGCAACTCATGGCTGATATCCACCATCGCCGCATCCACAGGCACCATATTCAGTAACTCACGCACCTCCGGCCCTGCCAGGGCCTGCTGCAAATCCGCCAATGGATACTCTGCCACCGGGGCTTCTGTTCCATCCACCAGCACGCTGACTACCTGCAATGTCTGCGGATCGATCGCATAGATATCATCCAGCGAGCTTTGCGCCACCGACTCAAGATACTTGCGAATTTCAGATAAAGGCGACACGGCAACATCCATGAAAAGTTTCGCGCAAGCCTACCAGATCAAGCCATTTCAGCAAACACACACCCTTCTACTACCTTCGTTATATATTTACAAATATAATGAATTAAGCTTTAATCCCGCCTTTTCATTTCAACCACTTACACGCATTGGGGAGATCAATGTATAACCACTACAAACCGCTCAGGCTCGCCGTCGCCATTGCTTTGGCCGCCGGCACGCCAGCCGCTTTTGCCGAAGTCGCGCCATTTACCTTGGGTGAGATCAATGTCACCACTACCAAAGAGGAGCTAGAAAGCAGTCGCCTGGCTGACAACACGCTCACACAGGAAGACCTGCGTCTGTTCAACCGTGAAACGGTTGGCACTGCACTGAATATCTTGCCTGGCGTCGTCATGAATCAAGCTGGCAGAAGAAATGAGCAAACTGTCATGTTGCGTGGTTTCGATCTGAGACAAGTTCCACTGTATATCGACGGGATTCCAGTCTACGTTTCCTACGATGGTTATGTTGACCTTGGCCGTTTCAATACTTTTGATTTGTCCAAGATTCAAGTCTCCAAGGGTTTCAGCTCTGTGCTATATGGTGCCAATACCCTGGGCGGCGCCATCAACCTCGTCAGCCGCAAGCCCACAAAAGAATTTGAAGGTAGCGCACGTGTCGGCTTCAAGACAGACAAGGATTTCCGCTATAACGGCTATTCTGCCGATTTGAATCTGGGCGGGAATTACGGTACTTGGTACTGGCAAGCCAATACTTCATCCGTAGATAATAATCGCTATCGTCTTTCCAGTGATTTCCACCCCTCTCCTGCGGAAAATGGTGGCGATCGTGAACGTTCCTACTATCACGATGGCAAGATCAACTTGAAAGTTGGCTTGACTCCTAACGACACTGACGAATACTCACTGAACTATATCAATCAGCAAGGCTCCAGAGGATCCCCGGTCAATGCCAGCCGCCGCGATTCAGGAGACTCCCCAGTGTATTGGGATTGGCCGCAATGGGATAAGGAAAGCCTATATTTCATTTCTAATACCCAATTGGGTCAGGACAGCTATGTCAAAGTGCGTGCTTTCTATGACACATTCAAGAATTCGCTCCGTATTTACAAGGATGCCAGCTATACGACACTAGATGGCAAGCCTAGTATTTATGACGACTTCAGCTACGGCGCCAGCACTGAATTCGGCACGAAAATTACCGACAACAACACCATCAAACTAGCCTTACACTATAAGACCGACGTACACCGTGAGCATGACAAAGGTAATCCGGTACAAAGATTCGAGGATAGAACTACATCTATAGGTCTTGAGGATACCCATCAATTCACCGATAAGCTGGCATTAGTTACCGGGATCAGCTATGACCGCCGTGAAGCATTGCAGGCAGAAGGGTTTAATACCACGACTACGTCTATTTTTGATTTCCCAAGAAAAAATGCGGATGCATGGAACCCACAAGCTGGTATCTTCTATCGCCCAACCAAGGATAGTGAGATTCATGCCACTATCGCCAAAAAGAGTCGCTTTGCCACCATCAAGGATCGCTTCTCTGGTCGTTTTGGCCGAGCTGTGCCTAATCCTGGACTTGATACCGAAGTTTCGACCAATTATGAAATCGGGGCATCCGCGTTTGTAACTCCCAAATTGCGTCTGGAAGGCTCGGTCTTTTATTACGATACCAAGGACCTAATTGCGAGTTTTAGTTTGCCCAACTCTGCCTGCTCCAGCGGTTCACGCTGTAGTCAGTACAGGAATATCGGTAAAGTTGAAAGCACAGGCATTGAACTGGCGACCACTTATTACGCTACGGATGACCTGGAGCTGGGTGCGAATTACTCTTATATTGATCGGGATAACAAAAGTGGTCATGAAAAGCTGACTGATGTGCCTGACCATAAGCTATTTGCCTATGGTAAATGGCAAGCCACCAGCGCACTGGCCCTTACTGGTAACATTGAAGCCGCCTCCTCTCGCTATTCCCGCCAAAACGGTAATACTAAAGATTGGTTTTCCGCCAGGGGTTTCGTGATTGCCAATATCAAGGGTAGTTATAAGTTCAACCCGGACTGGCAAACTGAGTTTGGTGTGAATAACATCACGGATAAAAACTATGCGTACTCCGAAGGTTATTACCTCGAAGGCCGCAATATGTTTATCAACGTCACACGTAACTTTTAATTAACTAAGCAACGGATAGAACTGTATGACCAGCTCGATGACCCTCAAGACAGCATTGGCTATCAAGACAGCATCGAGCTGGCTTTCCCGAGTTCTTCTGCTCTGGCTGCTATTGGGCAGCCAGGCATCATTTGCGGACACCAGCAAGGTCATTGTCATGACCAGCTATCCGCAGGAAGTCGTCTCGCAGTTCGAGGCGGCTTTCGAGAAGCAGTATCCGCAATACAAGCTGGAGATTCTCTGGCGGCAATCGCGCGACGCCATGAGCTACTTCAAGGAGTCAGGCCAGCCGGTAGATGTGTACTGGACGCCTGCCCAGCGCAATTTCGCCCAGCTTGAGAAAATGCAAGCATTCCAGCCGTTGGATATCAAGCTGGATGGCCTGCCTGAAACCGTCAATGGCTTTCCCCTGCGCGAAGGCCAGCATATCGCCAGTGAGATTGCCGGGTACGGCATTGTGAGCAACCCGCAGGCCCTGGCCGCCGCCGGGCTGCCTGTTCCCCATGACTGGGCAGATCTCAGTCAGCCGGGATTCAAGGGCAAGGTCGCGCTGCCCATCCCTTCCAAGGTCGGCTATGCGCCGCCGCTCATTGATATCCTGCTGCAGGGTTACGGCTGGCAGGCGGGCTGGAACCTGTTGCAGGCCATCGCCGCCAATGCGGAGCTGGTGACTGCGGGCGCGACTTTCGTCACTGACGATGTTGCCAGCGGCCGCCTGTTCGCGGGGCTGACCATCGATTTCTTCACGGCATCCGCCATTGCCAACGGTGCGCCATTGCAGTTTGCCTACCCTAAATTGACTGGCTATTCCCCTGCCCACGTTGCCATCATGAAACATGCAGCCAACCCCGAAGGAGCAAAGGCTTTCAGCGCATTCGTGCTGTCCGAACAAGGGCAGCGGCTATTGTTCCACCCCGATATCCGCAAATTGCCGGTTAGGGCCTCGGTGTACGCAGACAAGCCTGCCGGTTACTTCAATCCATTCGAGAACAATCCGGCCTTTGTGTACGACAACCGTCGCGGGCTAGCGCGCCAGGAAGCCACCAATGCGCTGTTCGATGCCATCATCACCCTCAACTTGGCGCCCCTGCAACAGGCGATCCGCGCCATCGAGAGTGCTAGCGCCAAGCTGGGCGCCGATGCGCCGCAAGTGACCAAGGCCAGGGAGCTGCTGCAAAAGTTACCGATCGACGAAACCGCGGCAGAATCCCTGCAGCCTCCCAAGCAAGCGGACATCAGCCGGTGGCAGCAAGTCATGCACGAGCGCTACCAGGAAGCCGCCCGTATCGCGTCACAGCGGTAATCCTGGGGCTATGCGCAGCATCCTGTCCCTCGCTGTTTGCATTCTCACCCTGGCTCCCGCTGCTACCCACGGCGATGAACCGGCGCAGGTGCTGACCAGCCTTGCAAGCCGCGAAGCCTATAGCCAGCCTATCCGTCCGCTTTCCTCGCAAGAAAACCTGCAGTTCCAGTTAGGCCGAGGACTGGTCCGGCAAAGCTGGATCATTTCCCCGGCGGAAGACCGCGATATTGCCGGGCTGGGGCCTTTGTATAACCGCAACTCCTGCATTGCTTGCCATGCCAAGAACGGACGCGGCTTCGCGCCTGACGGCCCGGAAGAATCCATGCGCGCCATGCTGGTCCGCCTGAGCGTCCCCGGCAAGACACCTGAAGGCAGCCCGTTGCCCCATCCATGGTATGGCGACCAGTTGCAGGAATTCGGCGCGCCGGGCGTCGAGGCCGAAGGCCGCGCCCATCTGCGTTACGAGGAAAGCGAAATATCATTGAACGGCGGCGAGCGTGTGAAGCTGCGCAAACCAATCATCACGTTCAGCAGCCTGGCCTATGGCACGCTGCCGGACAACCTGCAAACCTCGGCCCGCATCGCGCCCGGTATCTATGGCACGGGCCTGCTCGAAGCCATTGCGGACAGCACCCTGCTGGCACTGGAATCGCAACCCAAGCCCGGCAAGATCAAGGGCAGGCTCAATCGTGTCTGGAGCGCGGAGCAGCAACGGCAGGTGATCGGGCGCTTTGGCTGGAAGGCCAATGTGGCGACGCTGCGCGAACAGACGGCCAACGCCCTGGCTGGCGACATGGGCTTGTCCTCCCGCTTGTTTCCTCATGGCAATTGTGCCGAACAGCAAACCGGCTGCAAGCAGGCCCCAGTGTCAGGCACGCCTGAAATCACCACTGAGCAGCTCGATAACATGGCGTTCTACCAACTGGCATCGGCCGCGCCTGCGCCGCGCCATCAGGACCAGCCTTTGGTACAGCGCGGCGCAATCCTTTTCCAGCAGGCGCAATGCGCAGCCTGCCACCGCCCCCAGATAAAGACAGGGGATTTCCCCAGATTGGCGGCGCTGAGTCAACAGACCATCGCCCCTTATACCGATTTGCTTCTGCACGACATGGGGCCAGAACTCGCGGATCACCGCCCGGATTTCGCGGCAAGCGGCAGTGAATGGCGCACGCCTCCCCTGTGGGGCATAGGCCTGGCTAAGCTGGTGGAGAAAAACGCGGGATTCCTGCACGACGTCCGCGCGCGCACCATTCTGGAAGCCATTCTCTGGCATGGCGGGGAAGCCGAGGAAGCAAAGGAGATGGTACGCGCCATGACGCCAGAAGAACGTCATGCCTTGCTGAGTTTCATCGAATCGCTGTAAACGGGCCCGCCCTGCTCGCCTTCAAAACTACTGATCTGCCTTGCAACTGTCTATAGCACACCGCATTGCCCGCATGACGGCATGAGTAGAAAAGCCCTATAATGTTTGCTTTATACATTTTCCCACCACATCATGATTGCCATCCTTGAAGCCAAGCACGCGGGTTTGCTCTCGCGTCAATATTGGTCCCGCAATATCATTTCAGGGCTGATCGTCGGCGTGGTGGCGCTACCGCTGGCCATGGCCTTTGCCATCGCCTCGGGCGCAAAGCCGGAACAAGGTTTATATACCGCGATCGTGGCTGGCACGCTCGCCTCCCTGTTTGGCGGCAGCCGCGTGCAAATTACCGGGCCGACCGGCGCATTCATCGTCATCCTGTCCGGCATCACCGCAAAGTATGGTATCGCGGGCCTGCAGATCGCCACACTGATGGCTGGTGTCATGCTGCTGGTCATGGGACTCACCCGCATGGGCAGCGTTATCCGCTATATCCCCGAGCCTGTCATCATCGGTTTCACCAGCGGCATTGCAGTGATTATCTTTGTCGGGCAATGGCAGGATTTTTTCGGACTCTCCCCGCAAGCCTCGCATCATTTTCATGAAAAACTGTTGCACTTGCTTGAGGCATTGCCGCATCTGCAATGGCAGACTGCATTACTTGGCATATTCACGCTGGCAGTGTTGATTTTCTCCAACCGCCGCTGGAAGAGAGTTCCTGGCCCACTGGTAGCGATTATCGCCGCAACACTGGTACAGTCCGTCTTCCACTTCAAGGAAGTCGCGACCATAGGTAGCGCATTTGGTGGCATTCCGCAGTCCTTGCCGCATTTTTCTCTGCCATCAGGCATCAGCCCTGCAACCATGATCGAATTGATTGGCCCGGCTTTCACCATTGCGCTGCTGGGGGCGATTGAATCATTGCTATCGGCCGTGGTGGCCGACAACCTGTCCGGCACACGCCATCAATCCAACCAGGAACTGATCGGCCAGGGCATTGCCAATATCGCCGCTCCCCTGTTCGGCGGATTCGCTGCCACTGGCGCGCTGGCCCGCACCGCCACCAATATCCGCAACGGAGCCAACAGCCCGCTTTCGGGCATCGTGCATGCGGCCACCCTGGTGCTGATCGTCATCCTGCTGGCGCCATTGGCGGTGAATATCCCGCTGGCGGCACTGGCAGCCATCCTGTTCGTGGTGGCCTATAACATGAGCGAGGCCACGCGTTTCCTGCATATGGTCAAGACCGCTCCACGCGCGGATGTTGCCGTGTTGCTGATCACGTTCCTTCTCACCGTGTTCAGCGATCTGGTGATTGCCGTCAATATCGGCGTCATGCTCGCCACGCTGCTGTTCATGAAGCGCATGGCCGACACGGTGAGCGTGACGCAACTGAGCGACGAGGACTTGCAACAGGAATACGGACAGCGCGAATGGCGCCTGCCATCCAGCATGCTGGTCTATCGCCTGGAAGGGCCGTTCTTCTTCGGCGCTGCCGAGCACCTGCAGCACCGCCTGCAAACCATACGCGAGGATACCGACACCATTGTGCTGAGGATGTCGCGCGTACCGATCATGGACGCCACCGGCATGCAGGCATTATGGAACCTGCTGGACACTTGCAGACAGCACCAGATCCGGCTGGTCATCACCGAAGCCAGACCCAATATCCTGGAAAAACTGCGCCGCGCAGGACTCACCAGCCAGATCGGCGAACCTAATGTGCTGCCGCACCTGCACTTACTATGGCCGGAAGCTCACTTTCCGGCCCATCGCCATTGAACAGGCTTTTACGCACAAACCTTTCCACATGGCTCACTTGAATACGCAGCCAATTGGCTGCCATGCGCGGCATCCAACCCTGTGCGCAACGAAAATTGGCATTTCTTCCACTTTCTTTGTTAGTATACGTCCCACGCTAGGGGTCCTGAAGAGCCGAATCTTCGGGTGAGAAATACCCTTGAACCTGACCTGGATAATGCCAGCGTAGGAAAGCGCAAAGCCACTCAAGGTCCATCCAGAGATTCTTTGTCCGTTCCCGCGCATGCTTGTCCCTAACGCGAGTGGAACCAAACAATGCCTGCTTTCCCTTTTCGTCAAAAACTCAGCGTGCTGGCCGTTGCCTGCGCTTTTGCGCCTGTTGCCCTGGCCCAGAGCGATGATGACAGCGATACCGCCTCCGCAGCGCCAAACGCATTGCCGGAAGTCGTCATCACCTCCGAATCTGCCCATGGCGTTGCCCGCAGCGCCAGCGTTGGCGGCTTCTCCGAAACACCGCTGTTGGAAACGCCAGCCTCGATCAATGTCATCACGCAGGAGCAGATGCAGGACCGCAGCGTGCGCTCGGCCACCGATGCCGTGAAGTGGGATGCTAGTGTGCAAAACTCCTACAATGCCGTTGGTCTGGCAGATTGGTTTGCGATTCGCGGATTCGTATTGGATCAGGGTGCCAACTATCGCAAGGACGGATTGGTGATTCTGGCGCAAGCCATGGTGCCGATGGAAAACAAGGAGCGCATCGAAATACTCAAAGGCCTGGCAGGCCTGCAATCAGGCATCGCTGCTGCAGGCGGCATGCTCAACTATGTGACCAAGCGCCCCACCGATACGCCGCTGCACACAGCAACCTTTGAGGTTCGCGAGCGCGGTACGGTATATAGCGCGGTAGATATTGGCGGACGCACTGAAAACGGTATCTTCGGTTATCGCATCAATGCTGCGGCGGAAGACATCAAATCCTATATTGATGGCTCAACAGGCCATCGTAACTTCATTTCAGGTGCGTTTGATTTCCACTTGAGTCCCCGTGCGCTCTTGCAGCTTGATCTGGATTATCAGCACAAATCGCAACTGACCGTGCCAGGCTTCCAGCTGCTTGGGCCGGAGCAGCGCATTCCGACAGGCATTCGTGCCAAGCAGATGCTCAATGATCAATCCTGGAGCAGCCCTGTCGTCGATGACAGCCACAATATCGGCGTGAAGTTCAACTACACGCTGAACGACCACTGGCGTACCACCTTGCAGGCCAACCAATCAGTGCTACATCGCGATGATGCCGTGGCTTTACCTTCGGGTTGCTGGAATTTTAATGATTTAGCCAATGCTCCAGCCTATTGTCCAACCAATGCAACGGTTGGATATGGCAGTAGTGGACAGTATGCCCTCTACGACCTGCGTCGTAAAAATGACAAGCGCTCCATCACCACCACCCAAGCACTGCTACAAGGCGATGCCATCACAGGCACGGTAAAGCACGATCTCACCGTTGGCCTTTCCACGCTGCGTCGTCGCGATCACTTTGCCGACTATGCGTTCCAGTATGTTGGCGATAGCAATATCTACAATCCTGTCTATTACGACAATTACTCAACAGCAGCCGTCAATCCCGTTCACTTGCGCCGTAAAGATGAAGAACGTGCGATTTTTGTGCAAGATGTCATGGCACTGAATGATCAGCTCAAGCTGCACGCGGGTGTACGTTATGTAGCACTCAAGCGCGATCAGTTCAATTCATCAGGGGTCACCACACGCAGTACCGATAACAACTTTATCTTGCCGAGTGCTGCACTGGTCTACAACCTCCAACCCACGGTGGCACTCTATGGCTCTTATGCAGAGGGTCTGGAGCCTGGGGGTGAGGCACCTACCGGCACTACGAATGCCGAGATCATCATGGACCCCAGCAAGTCTAGACAAATGGAGCTTGGCGTGAAAGCCGAGCCAACCAAGGATATCAACCTGTCGGCAGCCATCTTCCAGATCAAGCGCAATAATGAATATGTAGATGAACATCCGGGCGGCACATCAACCTATGTGGTCAACGGCACACAAGTCAACCGCGGCCTGGAATTCGCAGCCCAGGGGCGTGTCACGCGCGACTGGATGCTGGGCGCCAGCTTGACCGCGTTGCGGGCCAGGGCCGAAGGTACGGGCGACCCACGCATCGAAGGCAAGCAGGCAGGCAACGTACCAAGATTCAAATCCGCGGTGTATAGCGAATATGCATGGCCGGGCATCCCCGCCCTTAAGCTGAATGCAACATGGATTTACTCCGGCAGCAAATACTTCTCCCCAAGCAACGAGATCGCAAGCTTGAACAGAAAGGTGGACGGCTATCACGTGCTGAACCTGGGCGCGCGCTATATGGCCGAATTCGGCAGCACGGTCACGACCTTCCGCTTCGGCGTGGACAATGTGTTCAACAAATTTTATTGGGGCGATTCATCAAGCGCATTAGGCGGCTACCTGATCCCGGGCGCGCCACGCGTATTCCGCGTGTCGGCGCAGATTGATTTTTAACAGGCTGTTTTCACAGACTTTTCAAGGATACGCCGCCCCAGCATTTCTCTTTCTCACACACCTGTCATGCCGGACTGATCTGGCATCTTGTTGCATTCCCGCAAACGTCACGAGTTCCCGGCTCAAGGCCGGGATAACAAACAGTTGGGGAATTGGGGGTATGCCCCCTCAAAGCCAAGGGCCAGCGCAGCAATGCCAAGTCGCTGTTGCAGTTGGGTTCCCCGTCTGGCTGCGCCGAGTAGCGCAGCTTTTCATGGATTCAGGACTGGCGTCTGTTCGAGCGCAGCGAGTTCAGCCAGTCCCCATGAAAAGCGAGCAACGCAGGGTGCCCGGAGCTTAGCTCCGGGTCGCAGACAATCGGGGTCGCCTTTGCTTTGGTTACTTTCATTTGGCGAAGCAAATGAAAGTGACTCGCTGACAAGCGAAAAGCGGCCTGACAAGACTTAACCACCATGGAAGATATCCAAACCAAACCAGCCGTTGCAGGATGCATACGGTGAAATCACCGCGCAAAAGTATCTGCTTCATCAGCGGGCAAATGCAAACCCAGATAATCGACGGTCTGCATCACACGCTGTTGCAGACTGCCGTCAACGAGCAAATACGCAACCCCCGCATCATGCAACTTGCAGAGCAAGCGGGCATGCACCTGCTGGCGCACCTCATCGGATTCGCGCTGCAAACCGTCCGCGACCCAAGGCATGGTCGGCGCGGTGACAATGGTAGCGGCATAGTCGTGTTGTGCGGCCAGCGCCGTCAACGCACTGTCGGCCTGTCCGAAATAATGTTCGCTATAAACTGCCGTAATCAGCGGCGACGTGTCGCAGAACAGCAGGCGGTTGGCGTGCAATGCACTTTCCGCCTCGCGCGCGCGTTGCGTGGCGGCAATCAGGTATTGCTCGTCGGCATGCGGCGTACGTTGGTGCGTCTCGACAAATTCCCGCAGGTATTCCGGCACCCAGGCCGTGCGGTAATGCGCGGCAAGCGCGGCAGACAGCGCGGATTTTCCGGTGGATTCCGCGCCAAGGATGGCGATGTGCAGGATAGGATCACTCACGCCACCGCCTCCCCTGCCGTCAGCGATCGCTTCCAGGCGCGCAGGCCAAGCACAGCCAACAGCGCGAACAGGCCATAGAGCAAAGCAGTCAGGTACAGATGCTTGTGTAGGTAGAGGCCGATGTAAAGCCCATCAATCAGTATCCACATATGCCAGTTTTCCAGCACCTTGCGCCCCAATAGGCATTGCGCCACCAGGCTGCCCGCCGTCAGAAAGGCATCGGTATGCACGACATCGCTATCTGTGAAGGTGTGCAGGATGATGGCAATGACCACATAGGCCGCCAGCCAAGCGCTGACTGCCAAGCGCCATCCCTTGCGGGATAGGCGCGTGACGGCAACGCCCTGATGGTCGCGCCCGCCGAATAGCCATTGGTAAAGTCCCCAAAGCGATACGGCGATGAAGACAAACTGCAGCGCCATGTCGCCATAGATCTTGGCGTCGTAAAAGACAACGGCATATAACCCGGCAGAAATAATCGAAAATAGCCACGCCCACGGCGACTGCCGGATATTAAGCAACACCATCGCGATGGCGAGCGAGAAGGAAAGGATTTCCAGCAACGAGGTATGCAGGAAACCGAACAATAACAAGGGATCGTTCATGTAATGCCGTGATGCGGGATGTGGATTGAGCGCTGCTGTTCAGGGTTGCGGTACACAGAGCATCTTCTTCGCCCATTGTCCCTGATTGCTTGCGCATCGCGAAGCGTTACCTTCATGTACTGCCTTTAAACTGGTTTTACATCACCCGCACTGTTCCACAGGCTCCAAATCCTGCAGCTCTTCATCCGTGAACAGCCGCGAGCGGATGAGGAAATGCTTACCGGTCGCCTGCTCCAGCGAAAACATGCCACCGTGGCCGGGAATCGCATCTAGCGTGAGATGGGTGTGCTGCCAATACTCGAACTGGGTTTTATTCATATAGAACGGCACGCCGTGCACCACGCCGACCTTGACATCGGATGTGCCCAACAGGAATTCGCCTTCCTTCAGGCACATGGGCGCACTGCCCTCGCAACAGCCACCTGATTGGTGGAACATCAGGTTGCCGTGCCTGGCCCTCAATTCATCAATCAATGCGGCGGCAGCTGGCGTCGCCTCGATTCGGCTCGTACTCATTATCATTCCTCCTCACACTAATACATTCCCTAAAAACAACAACGCCTGGATTTGACTTTGCAAACCCAGGCGCAGGACTAAGCCGACGAGATATTAAGGCTTAAAAGAAACCCAGCGCGTCAGGGCTATAGCTGACAAGCAGGTTCTTGGTCTGCTGGTAGTGATCCAGCATCATGCGATGGTTTTCGCGGCCAATGCCGGACTGCTTGTAGCCACCGAATGCCGCATGCGCAGGATAAAGGTGGTAGCAGTTGGTCCAGACACGTCCAGCCTGAATGCCGCGGCCCACGCGGTAGGCTCGGCTGCCGTCGCGGGACCAGACACCTGCACCCAGGCCGTACATGGTGTCATTGGCAATTTCCAGCGCTTCCTTCTCGTCCTTGAAGGTCGTCACGGCCAATACCGGACCAAAAATCTCTTCCTGGAAGATACGCATCTTGTTATGGCCCTTGAACACGGTAGGCTCGATGTAATAACCATCGCTCAGCTCTCCGGACAGCTTGGTCTGCTTGCCGCCGGTCAGCAGTTGCGCGCCCTCTTCCTGACCCAGCTTGATATAGGACATGATGATCTCGACCTGCTCGCTGGAAGCCTGCGCGCCTATCATGGTAGTGGAGTCCAGCGGACTGCCCTGCTTGATGGCCTGCACGCGTTTCAAGGCGCGCTCCATGAATTTCTCGTAGATAGATTCCTGGATCAGGGCGCGGCTCGGACAGGTACATACCTCTCCCTGGTTCAGCGCAAACAGCGCAAAGCCTTCCAGCGCCTTGTCGAAGAAGGCATCGTCCTTGTCCATCACATCCTCAAAGAAGATATTGGGCGACTTGCCGCCCAGCTCCAGCGTGACGGGAATCAGGCTCTGGCTGGCATATTGCATGATCAGGCGGCCAACGGAAGTAGAGCCGGTAAAGGCGATCTTGGCAATGCGCGGGCTGGTAGCCAACGCCTTGCCTGCCTCGACGCCGTGACCGTTCACGACATTCAGCACACCAGGCGGCAATAAGTGACCCACCAGCTCAAGCACCACCAGGATAGAAGCTGGCGTCTGCTCGGCAGGCTTCATGACGATACAGTTACCTGCGGCCAGTGCAGGTGCCAGTTTCCAGGCAGCCATCAGGATAGGGAAATTCCATGGAATGATCTGGCCGACGACGCCCAGCGGCTCGTGGAAATGGTAGGCCACGGTATTTTGATCAATCTCGCTGATGCCGCCTTCTTGCGCACGGATGCAGCCTGCGAAATAACGGAAATGGTCAATCGCCAGCGGAATATCCGCCGCCATGGTTTCGCGGATAGGCTTGCCGTTGTCTATGGTTTCGGCAGTTGCAATGGCCTCCAGATTGGCTTCCATCGCATCAGCAATCTTGAGCAGGATATTGGCACGTTCGGCGCCGGAAGTCTTGCCCCAGGCATCCTTTGCGGCATGCGCAGCATCCAGCGCCAGGTTGATATCCTTCTCGTTGGAGCGTGGCACCTGGCAGAATACCTTGCCTGTGACCGGGCTGATATTATCGAAATACTGCCCATCGACCGGCGCAACCCACTTCCCGCCTATGTAGTTTTCATACTTGCTTTTATACGGAACCTTAATACCAAGACTTTTCAAACTATCAAGACTCATTACTACACTCCTCCAAGCGTTATTGACGATCGTATAGAACCGACATGACTGGATATCGGGAAGATTTATACTCCATATCCGATACTTTGTATAAATATACTCCCTAGTCTAGTTTTTGTCTGTAATGACCCAGCGGAATTTGCACACTCAAGCCGCTAATTGTTGATAAACCTTGCTAGTGCTTTCATCCCCAGCGCTTGATATCGGGTTCTTGCGTCATGCTTACTCCATCTTCTGAAGCCACTTTAGCATGTGCAGATTTTTAATGGAGCATTACACGGTTGCGCAAGCTGTTGGTCGCCGTTGCGCCGATTCAATCGGGGTCATTATGCGAAGGGGATTTCTTGACCCGTAAAAATAGGAATTTTCCGACTCGGTAATTAAAGATACTCCAGCAAACAGAGTGACTTACCCCTCCAACCGCCTAGCTTCTGATTTTTGTGGCACCAGCGTGGCACGAGAGGATAAAAACAAAAAAGGGTTGCAGATGAAAATCTGTAACCCTTTGATTTTATTGGTCGGGACGGTGTGATTCGAACACACGACCCCTTGCACCCCATGCAAGTACGCTACCAGGCTGCGCTACGCCCCGAACCTATGCTTCCGGCAGGGCCGAAAGCGAGAACGGCATTATATCGAAAATACGGGATCGAGCACAACCAGATATAGCGTTTTCTCAGTGCCGAGTCAGTAAATTCAACACTTCGCGCAGTTCTGAACGCAATAATGCAACATCAACATTCGGAACAGTAGATTGTGAGGATGGCGTAGCGGTCATCTGCTCTTCGGCAACCGCTGCCACTTCCGTGTCATGGCGCAGTCCATTATTGCCATTTTCATCCAGCCGGTTGCGGGCACCGCTGATGGTAAAGCCTTGCTCATATAACAATTCACGGATACGCCTGATCAGCAGCACTTCATGGTGCTGGTAATACCTGCGGTTCCCACGGCGCTTGACTGGCTTGAGCTGGGTGAATTCCTGTTCCCAATAACGCAACACATGAGGCTTGACCCCGCACAGCTCGCTGACTTCCCCGATGGTGAAGTAGCGCTTGGCGGGGATAGGCGGAAGCTGGACCTTAGGCGCTTGCTCCGGCATAAGCCTCCTCTACCTTGCTCTTGAGCTTCTGGCTGGCATGGAATGTCACCACCCGGCGAGCGGTGATGGGAATTTCTTCACCGGTTTTGGGGTTGCGCCCGGGACGCTCGGACTTTTGACGCAATTCAAAGTTGCCAAAACCGGAGAGCTTGACGCTTTCACCAGCTTCCAGTGCTGTACGGATTTCCTCGAAGAATGCTTCTACCATATCTTTGGCTTCGCGCTTGTTCAGGCCTACCTGCTCAAACAGCAAATCTGCCAAATCAGCTTTTGTTAATGTCATGCAAAACCTTTCCCTACTACTTATTCTAATTTCTTAACGCTGCACCATGTTGCTGAACCAGCAAATCCAGCAATCCGGCCATCACTGCATCGGCTTCCGCATCAGTCAAAGTCTTTTGAGTATCTTGCATAAGCACAAGAAATGCAAGGCTTTTTTTCCCTTCGGCGATTCCTTTGCCTTGGTAAACATCGAACAATGCAATGTCGCTGATCAATGCATTTTTGCTGGATTTCATGGTATCCAACAAAGCCTGCGCAGTGGTGTTTTCATCCACCACAACGGCGATATCGCGGCGGACCGGTGGGAATTTCCCGACCTGTGCATAGGTTGTCACCCTGGATTGCAGCAATGGCTCCACATCCAGTTCGAATAGCACGGCACCGCGCGGCAATTGGTAATGCTGCTGCCATTTGGGATGCAGCTTGCCTATCCAGCCAATCGGCTGACCGGCGATCATCACTTGTGCTGTTTGACCGGGATGCAGCGCTGGGTGTTGAGCGGCTGCGTAATGCGCACGCCCAGCGGTCAAACGATCAATTTCTGCCTTTACGTCGAAGAAATCCACTTCGCGCGCGGCAGCAGCCCACTGCTCAGGCTCTGCATCGCCATAGACCAAGCCAGAAACACGGGCGACTTCGCTATAAGCCCCATCGACAGCAAAATAGGCTGAACCAATTTCAAACAAGCGTACACGATCCTGCTTGCGGTTAAGGTTGTATATCAATGTCTCCATGAGCCCCCCCCACAGCATAGTGCGCATGACGCTCAGGTTGCTGGCGATCGGGTTTTTCAGGGCGATCGGGTTGGCGTTGCCGATGAAGTCACGCTCCCAACCTTCATCCACAAAGCTGTAGCTGACGATTTCCTGATAGCCGCAGGAGGCCAAGGTATCACGCAGCCAGTTGCGGCTCAGAGTGGCTTCCGGCGAGGGCAGCATAGACTGCTCGTCATGCGGGGCCAGCGCAGGAATATTATCGTATCCATGCAGACGGGCCACTTCCTCGATCAAATCTTCTTCAATCTCGATATCGAAGCGATAGCTGGGCGGAGTTACCTCAAAACCACCATCAAAAGCCACAAAACCAAAATTCAGGCGCTGCAATAATATGCTCACTGTTGCAGCATCCAGGGGAATTCCGAGAACAGAGTTCAAACGATCCAGCCGCAACCGCACAGGCTTGCGCTCAGGCAGAGGATGCAATACTTCTGTCACCGAACCAGCCTGACCACCGCAGATTTCCAGCACCAGCTGGCTGGCACGTTCCAGGGCCTGCAGGGTATTGCCGAAATCGACACCTCGCTCGAAGCGATAGGAGGAATCTGTGGAGAAGTTCAGGCGGCGGGCCTTGCCGACAATCACGGCAGGCGCGAAAAATGCGCTCTCAAGGAAAATATTAGTAGTGTCATCGCCGACTGCGCTACCCTCACCGCCCATGATGCCAGCCAGAGCCAGAGGGCCGCTATCATCCGCGATTACCAGCATATCCTGATGCAAAGTGATATCGGTATTGTTGAGCAACCGCAATGCTTCCCCATCGCGGGCATAACGCACCTCGATATCGCCACGCAGCTTGTCAGCATCAAACGCATGCAGCGGCTGGCCCAGCTCCAGCAGGACATAATTGGTGATATCGACGATCGCGCTGATGCTGCGGATACCGCTGCGCTCCAGCCTGCGTACCATCCATTCCGGCGTAGCTGCTTTGGCGTTCACCCCATGAATGAGACGGCCGGCATAACGGGGACAGGCTGCTGGCTCATTCACCTTAACTGCCTGCTGTTGGCTCGCTTCTATTGCCACTGACTCAATAATCGGCAGGGTCAACGGTGCGCCGGTTAATGCAGTGACATCGCGCGCAATCCCGGCAATGCTTAGGCAATCGGTGCGATTGGGAGTGAGCTTGAGCGTGAGCAGCTTGTCATCAAGGTCAAACAGTTCGCGGATATCCTGGCCGACCTGCGCATCGACAGCCAGCTCCAGGATACCGTCACTTTCCGCTGCCAAACCCAGCTCCTTGGCAGAGCACATCATGCCAGAGGATTCGACACCACGTACCTTGGCCTGCTTGATCTTGAAGCCAGGCAGCTCCGCGCCCACCAGGGCGCAGGGCGCTTTCAATCCGGCACGGGCATTGGGCGCGCCGCAGACGATTTGCAACGGTTCACCGCTGCCGACATTGACCTTGCACACTTGCAGGCGGTCGGCATCCGGGTGCTTTTCAGCGCTGATGATTTCCGCGACCACCACCTTGGTGAAATCGGGCGCTACCGGCTCCAGCTCTTCCACCTCCAGCCCGGCCATGGTCAAAGTGTGGCTCAGTGCCTGACTATCCATGTCAGGATTTACGAATTGGCGTAGCCAGTGTTCAGAAAATTGCATAGTATTGATCTGTCCAGAAGTAAGGGCTAGGCGAATTGCTTGAGGAAGCGCAAATCGTTTTCGAAGAACAGGCGCAGGTCGTTAACGCCATAACGCAGCATGGTCAGGCGCTCCACCCCCAGCCCGAAGGCGAAGCCGCGGTATTTTTCGCTATCGATACCGACATGGCGGAATACCTCGGGGTGTACCATGCCGCAGCCGCCGATCTCCAGCCAGCCACCGTTCCAGCTCATGTCCATTTCTGCGGAAGGTTCGGTGAATGGGAAGAAGGACGGGCGGAAACGTACCTGCAAGTCATCGCGCTCAAAAAAGCGCTGCAGGAAATCCTGCACCACGCCCTTGAGGTTGGCGAAGCTGATGTGCTCGTCCACCCACAAGCCTTCCACCTGGTGGAACATGGGGGAATGTGTGGCATCGGAATCGACGCGATATACGCGGCCCGGCGCAATGATCTTGAGCGGCGGCGTCTTGTCCTGCATATAGTGCACTTGCACCGGCGAGGTGTGGGTACGCAGCACGTGCTTGTCATCGACATAGAACGTATCGTGCATGGCACGTGCCGGATGGTCCTCAGGAATGTTGAGGGCAGTGAAATTGTAGAAATCAGACTCGATTTCCGGGCCTTCCGCCACTTCGAAGCCAATCGAGCGGAACAACTCTTCCACACGCTTCAAGGTGAGCGATACCGGATGTAATCCGCCAGTGCCAGCGCTACGCGCAGGCAAGGTGACATCTATCGTTTCGCTCGCAAGCTGACGATCCTGCTCTGCTTGCAGAATGGCATCACGCCTTTCCTTCAACGCGGCCTCGACCTGTTGCTTGACGACATTGATGGCCGCTCCAGCGGCAGGGCGCTCTTCTGCGGATAATTTACCCAGGCTTTTCAGCGCGTCGGTCAAGCTGCCGCTCTTGCCAAGATAACGCGCCTTGGCCTGCTCCAAGTCGGCGATGTTGGCACAGGCTGCGAAATCCTGCTGTGCCTCGCTGATGATGTGATCTAGATTTTGCATATTATGGTGTTGTCCTCACGGATGCTTTCATAAACGACCACTATGTTTAATGCCATATGTCATCGACGGACATGGCCGCTTGTGGAAAAACCCGGAAAAAAAAGGAGGCACGAGGCCTCCTTTTCTTATTGCTGTTGCTTAAGCAGCGGCGAGACCGGATTTAGCAAGTTCGGCAAACTTGGCAAATGCCTGCTTGTCGAACACAGCCAGATCGGCCAACACCTTGCGGTCAACTTCAACCGCAGACTTCTTCAGACCGTTGATGAAACGGCTGTAGGTCAAACCATATTCGCGAGCACCAGCATTGATACGTGCAATCCACAGTGCGCGGAATTGACGCTTTCTTTGGCGACGGTCACGGTATGCATATTGACCAGCCTTCATCACCGCCTGTTTGGCGATGCGATAGACGTTCTTGCGACGACCACGATAACCCTTGGCGGCGTTCAGAACCTTCTTGTGACGCGCGCGGGCGATAACACCACGTTTTACTCTTGGCATCTCTTATTCCCCTTACTGAGTAGGCATCATCGCACGGATGCGGTTGATGTCGGTTGCGGAAACAATAGTGGTGCCACGCAGGTTACGCTTCTGCTTGGTCGTCTTCTTGGTCAGGATATGACGCAGGTGAGAGTGGGTACGCTTCACCTTGCCATTACCCAAGAACTTGAAGCGCTTCTTGGCGCTGCTCTTGGTTTTCATCTTTGGCATTTTGTTCTCCTAATAAAGGGATATTGAATAAAGAGCGATCGGGCATGCCTTGAGGCCACGTCGCCACTTCTCTTGCTACTTTACCTACTACTACTCGCAAATCCTGGCACCCGCAGGCATCAGGGTTTTACTTTCTTCTGCGGTGACAATACCATCACCATCTGGCGGCCTTCCATTTTCGGGAACTGTTCCACCACTGCAACTTCTACCAGGTCAGCCTCAACACGCTTTAATAGCGCCAGCCCAAGCTCCTGATGGGTAATTTCGCGACCACGGAAGCGCAAGGTTACCTTGGCCTTGTCGCCCTCTTGCAGGAAGCGGATCAGGTTACGCAGCTTGACCTGGTAATCACCTTCATCCGTGCCGGGGCGGAACTTGACTTCCTTGACCTGCACCTGCTTCTGCTTGAGTCGCGCTTCATGCTGGCGCTTGCTTTCGGCATATTTGTATTTGCCGTAATCCATCAAGCGGCATACAGGCGGACTCGCCTGCGGCGCGATCTCGACCAAGTCGGTATCAGCCTCTTCAGCCTTGGCAAATGCTTCATTCAGACTCACGATGCCTAACGGCTCGTTATCCACCCCAACCAAACGAATCTGAGACGCAGTAATATCGCCATTGATCCGCAATTCCTTTTCCTGAGCTATCGCAAAATCTCCCGTATGTAATATTTAAAAGGTCAATAAAGAAGCCGCGCTACTCGCGAGAGGCTTGTCAGACCTTGTTGTCAATGTCGCTTTTCAGTCGCTCAATGAACGCACTGACTGGCATGGAACCAAGATCTTCGCCCTTGCGGGTACGCACGGCCACTTGACCAGTTTGCATTTCACGCTCACCTGCAATCAGAAGGTAAGGCATTTTCTGCAAGCTATGTTCGCGGATTTTATAGGTTATTTTCTCATTTCTCAAGTCCGACTCGACGCGGAAACCATTTTTCCTGAGTTCCGCCACGACGGAATCCACATATTCCGCCTGGCTATCGCTGATATTCAGCACCATAGCCTGCACCGGCGCCAGCCATGCCGGCATTGCTCCTGCATGGTTTTCAATCAGAATGCCAAGGAAGCGCTCCATGGAGCCAACAATCGCGCGGTGCAACATCACGGGATGCTTACGGCTGTTGTCCTCATCCACATATTCCGCGCCCAGGCGCTCCGGCAGGTTGAAATCCAGCTGGATGGTGCCGCACTGCCACAGGCGGCCCAAGCTATCCTTGAGCGTGAACTCGATCTTGGGGCCGTAGAATGCGCCTTCGCCAGGTTGCAGCTCGAATTCGAGGTTATTCTGGCGCAATGCAATTGCCAATGCTTCTTCCGCCTTATCCCAGGCCTCATCCGTTCCCACACGCTTTTCCGGACGGGTGGAGAGCTTGACCAGAACTTCATGGAAACCAAAATCTTTATAAGCCCTGTAAAGCATGACAATGAAGTCCGCCACCTCATCCTTGACCTGGGTCTCGGTACAGAAAATATGCGCATCATCCTGGGTAAAGCCGCGCACGCGCATCAGGCCGTGCAGGGCGCCCGATGGTTCGTTGCGGTGACAGGAGCCGAATTCGGCCAGGCGCAGCGGCAGGTCGCGATAGCTATGCAGGGTGCTGTTGAATATCTGGATGTGTCCAGGGCAATTCATCGGCTTGACCGCATAATCGCGGTTTTCCGAAGCAGTAGTGAACATATTGTCATGGTAGTTCTGCCAGTGGCCCGACTTTTCCCACATGACCCGATCCATGATAGTCGGAGTGCGTACTTCCTGGTAGCCGAACTCGCGAAACATGCTGCGCATGTATTGCTCGACCTCTTGCCAGATCACCCAGCCACGCGGATGCCAGAACACCATGCCCGGCGCCTCGTCCTGCATGTGGAAGAAATCCAGCTGACGGCCCAATTTGCGATGATCGCGCTTCTCCGCTTCTTCCAGCATGTGTAGATAGGCATCCAAATCATCCTTCTTCGCCCAGGCCGTGCCGTAAATGCGCTGCAGCATCTCGTTGTTGGAGTCACCACGCCAATAAGCGCCTGCCACCTTCATGAGCTTGAAAGCTTTGAGCTTACCAGTGGAAGGCACATGGGTACCACGGCACAAGTCGGTGAAGTCGTCCTGGGTATAGAGTGAAATTTCCTGATCAGCAGGGATCGAGCCGATGATCTCCGCCTTGTATTGCTCGCCGATAGATTTGAAATAATCCACAGCTTCGTCACGTTTCATGACGGTACGCACGACAGGAATATCACGCTTGACCAATTCCTGCATACGCGCTTCGATCGCCTGCAAGTCCTCGGGCGTGAACGGACGTTTGTAGGAAAAATCGTAGTAAAAGCCGTTGTCGATTACAGGTCCAATGGTGACCTGGGCTTCCGGGAACAATTGCTTGACCGCCTGTGCCAACAAGTGGGCGGTAGAATGGCGGATAATTTCCAGGCCTTCGGCATCGCGGTCAGTGATAATCGCCAAGTCCGCATCATTCGTGATCTGGTAAGAGGTATCCACGGCCTTACCATTGACCTTGCCACCCAAGGCGGCACGCCCCAAACCGGCACCGATGTTCATCGCAACCTCTGCGACCGTCACAGGCTCATCAAACTTGCGTTCAGAGCCATCTGGCAAACGAATAACTGGCATATATTCCTACCCAATAAACAGCAAAAGCCGTTTAACGGCTTTTACTTGCGCAATCAATTTAGCTGGCGATTATCGCATAGACGCGACCAGCACCACAACACGGCTAATATTTACCGCTTGTAAGGCGAAGCCAACGGCTCACCGATAAAAACCCCTTGCACCGGCCAGGCCACACTCTTCCAATAAGCCTCAATGGCTGAAGCGCCCAACAGATAATGTTTGAGTAATACGGCCGGATTAGGAAACTTCTGCCAATGGTTGCAAGGCTCGGATACCGTACCATAACTAGCTGTCGCCCCGGCCTCCAGCCAGCGCAGGCTGCTCATCTGTCCCCTCCCCAGCAAATCTCCACCAGCTGAAGTCAAGTGATCCGCCAGCGCGCCGGGGAAGAATTGCAAAGTATCAAGATCAGGCACTGTGACCAGTCCTGTCTGATAAATCATGATGTCCTTCACGTCACGGATACTGTCCACCTTGAGATTCTTGATTTCAAGATAACGTGGCGCCACCCTACCCGAGGGCGGAAAGAATACCGCGCGGCTGCTACGGTTCTTGTCCGATGTCGTCAGGTAATACGCCGTGGCTGCCGGCGCACTATAATCGCTAGAAAATCCACGATCAATCAATATCTTGGCTTCTTCAAATGACTGCACCGGTAACAACATGGACAACCGATATCCCATATCGTCAAATGGCTTGAGGGAACGGGAATTGAAATAGCGGCTGGGATTCTTGGCTGCAGCACAAGTATTGGCGCACTGCTCCGGGTCAAACCCCATGGTCATGGCTGCAGTGATGGAATTGCATTCTACGGCATAAGGCGCAGTCCACATCATGACGATGACCTGGTGTCGCGGCTGCAGTTGCGCATCAATCTCTTGCTTGAGTTGGCTGAAATATTGCGCGCTCACCTTCCTTGGGCTGCCTGGGATACTAACCCTGACCAGATTATCTTCCGGAATATTACGTACCTTAAGGTAATACTCGCCCGCCTGAACGCTCTCCGGCTGATCGATATTCACTATCACCGCCACATTCTCAGGTTGCAGATTGTAGCCATCCTTGTTAGGTGTACGGAGGGAAATCGCCTCACCCGCCAGTGCAGAGATACTCAGGATCAGCAAACCGAGCATCAATAATAAAAATCGCACGTCAGCCTTTTCCTATGTTTAACAATATCAATAAAACGGGAGCCAAAACTCCCGTGCATATTAACATTGGCTCAAGACACGACACCATCGCAATCCGCAGCGTTATGTCGCCTGCGCTAAGTTTTGCTGCCAACGCCAGCTATCCACGCACATTTGCTCAATCCCACGTGTTGCTTTCCAGTTCAGCGCCTGCTCTGCATACGCTGGATCGGTATAACTGGCTGCAACATCGCCCGGCCTACGAGCCACTAGTTGGTACGCCACCTTGTGCCCACTCGCCTGCTCAAACGCCTTGACCATCTGCAACACGCTATATCCCTGGCCAGTACCTAGATTGCATGTCAGCACACCCTTGGATTGCTCCAGCTTTTCCAGCGCCCGCAGATGCCCAATGACCAAATCCACCACATGAATATAATCACGCACCCCGGTGCCATCGACCGTGGGGTAATCACTGCCAAACACCGAGAGAAACTCGCGCTGCCCCTGTGCCACCTGGGTGATATAAGGCATGAGGTTATTCGGGATGCCGTTGGGATTCTCGCCGATCAGGCCACTCTCGTGCGCCCCGACAGGGTTGAAATAGCGCAGGATAGCAATCCGCCAGCTCGGGTCAGAGGCTGACAAGTCGCGCAGGACATCCTCCACCATGAGCTTGCTTGCCCCATAAGGGTTGGTTGCAGACAAAGGAAAGCCCTCGCGAATAGGCACACTGGCAGGATCGCCATACACCGTTGCAGAAGAGCTGAATACAAACTGTTTGGCGTTGAAATCCTGCATCACACGCAACAAAGTCACGCTGCCGGCCACATTATTGTCGTAATACCACAAGGGATGTGCGACCGACTCCCCCACCGCCTTCAAGCCTGCAAAGTGCATCACGGCCTCAAAAGCATGCTTGGTAAACAAATCGCGTAGCAAAGCTTCATCCCGCACATCTCCCTCAACTAACACCGGCGCCTTGCCTGCAATCTGCTTGATACGATCAATAATGTGAGCCTGACTATTGCTGAAATTATCCAGCACTACCACCTCATACCCGGCATTAATTAACTCCACACATGCGTGAGAGCCTATATAGCCTGTGCCACCTGTTACTAAAATCATTTAACCATTGCACTCCGTGCACATTAATAGATACCGAACATAACATAAATATATGAGGATTTATTGGCTAGCATATAGCACCATCCTTTAGAATCATGGATAGTCAAATTGTAGTCAGTTCAATCATCCTCTAATTTATGCAGATAAAAAATACCATTTTGGTCACCGGCGGCGCAGGTTTTATCGGTGGTAATTTCGTATTAGACTGGATCAAGGCAGGGCTTGGCACAGTTATTAACCTCGACAAACTAACCTATGCTGGCAATCTGGAAAACCTCAAGGATATCGAAGGTAACCCCAACCACATCTTCGTGCATGGCGATATCGGTGATCGTGTACTGCTCGCAAAACTTCTTGTAGTCCACAAACCGCGCGCCATCATCAACTTTGCAGCCGAAAGCCATGTGGACCGCTCTATTCATGGCCCTGAAGACTTCATCCAGACCAATGTGGTCGGCACATTCCATTTACTGGAAGAAGTACGCGCTTACTGGAATGCTCTGGTAGCGGCTAACCCGACAGAGAAGGAAAACCCGCAATTCCGCTTCCTGCATGTTTCCACCGATGAAGTGTATGGCACTCTGGGCCCTACCGATCCAGCATTCACCGAAACAACGCCTTATGCGCCGAACAGCCCATATTCAGCCTCCAAGGCAGCGTCTGACCATCTGGTCCGGGCCTATCATCACACTTATGGTTTGCCAGTGCTCACCACAAATTGCTCCAACAACTACGGCCCTTACCACTTCCCAGAAAAGCTGATTCCGCTGTGCCTACTCAACGCTTTGGCTGGCAAACCCCTGCCTATCTACGGTGATGGCCAGCAGATTCGAGACTGGCTATTCGTCAAAGACCATTGCAGTGCGATCCGTCGAGTTCTTGAAGCTGGCAAGCTTGGTGAAAGTTACAATGTGGGCGGATGGAATGAAAAAGCCAACTTGGATGTCGTACAAGCGCTTTGCAGCATCCTTGATGAACTCAAGCCTAAAGCTGACGGCACTAGCTACAAAAAACAACTCACTTTCGTCAAAGATCGGCCGGGCCATGACCGCCGTTATGCCATCGATGCCACAAAACTGGAACACGAACTCGGTTGGAAACCAGCAGAAACTTTCGATACTGGCATCCGCAAGACTGTCGAGTGGTACCTGCAGAATCAAGCTTGGGTCAACAACGTCACCAGCGGAGAATATCGCAACTGGGTGAGCAAACAATACAGCGGGAGCGCCGCATGAGAAAAGGCATTATCCTGGCTGGAGGCTCCGGCACACGGCTATACCCAGTCACCCAGGCAGTGTCCAAACAACTCCTGCCAGTTTACGACAAGCCCATGATTTACTACCCTCTGTCCACACTTCTGCTGGCAGGAGTACGCGACATCCTGCTGATCTCCACCCCCCAGGACACACCACGCTTTAAGCAACTCCTTGATGATGGCAGTCAATGGGGCATTAACATCACCTATGCCGTGCAGCCTTCCCCTGATGGCCTGGCGCAAGCGTTTATTATCGGCAAGGATTTTATCGGTAACAATCCAAGTGTACTGGTGCTTGGAGATAATATTTTCTACGGTCACGACCTGGCGCATGATCTAGCCCATGCCGATCAACGCCAAGAAGGTGCCACCGTCTTTGCTTACCCCGTGCACGATCCAGAGCGCTATGGCGTGGTGGAATTTAACGACGCAGGCCAAGCAATCAGCCTGGAAGAAAAACCTAAAGAACCCAAGTCACGCTATGCCGTGACCGGTATTTATTTCTACGACAACAAGGTGGCCGACATTGCTGCTGAGCTCAAGCCCTCTCCTCGTGGCGAGCTCGAAATCACCGATATCAACAAAACTTATCTGGCAAAAGGCGAGTTGAATGTAGAGCTGATGGGCCGTGGCCATGCGTGGCTGGATACCGGCACCCATGAATCTCTGCTCGAAGCCTCCCTCTTCATCGAAACCATAGAAAAACGACAAGGTCTCAAAATTGCCTGCCCAGAGGAAATCGCTTACCGCAAAGGTTACATCAGTGCTGCGGATGTCGAAACTATTGCCCAGCCCTACCTGAAAAATGGCTATGGTCAGTACCTGATCCGCATGCTGAAAGAAAAGGTGTTTTAATGAATGCAGTTCCAACTAATATTCCCGACGTCATCGCCTTTGAACCCAAAGTATTCGGCGACGCACGCGGCGTCTTCTTCGAAAGCTTCAACCAGAAAGTCTTTGAAGACGCCGTTGGCAAACATTACGACTTCGTGCAGGACAATCACTCCCAATCATCCAAAGGCGTATTAAGAGGCTTGCACTACCAGATTGAGCAAGCTCAAGGCAAACTGGTGCGTGTGGTTGCAGGCGAGGTGTTTGATGTCGCCGTGGACATCCGCCGCTCCTCCCCTACGTTTGGTCAATGGGTAGGCCAGTATCTTTCCGACGAAAACAAAAAACAAATATGGGTGCCTCCGGGCTTCGCTCATGGATTCCTGGTGCTCTCCGATACGGCTGAGCTCCTCTACAAAACCACAGATTTCTATGCCCCAGCACACGAACGCTGCCTGAGCTGGAACGATAGCACCACCAATATTCAATGGCCTGACATTGGTACCGCACCATTACTCTCCGCCAAGGATCAACAAGGCCTTAGCATTCATCAAGCTGAGTTATTTGCATAATGGCAAAATTCAAGAAAATCCTGCTCACCGGCATCAACGGCCAGGTGGGCCACGCACTCTATCCCACACTGCACAGCCTAGGAGAAGTAGTTGCGCTGGGCCGTCAACAACTCGACCTATCCAGGCCAGATCACATACGTGAAGTAATACAGCACTACAAACCCGACCTCATCATCAATACAGCCGCCTACACGGCTGTTGATAAAGCAGAATCAGAGCCTGAATTAGCCTATGCTATCAATAGCATTGCCCCTGGCATCTTCGCAGAAGAAGCAGCCAAGCTAAACGCACTCCTAGTGCATTACTCAACGGATTATGTCTTCGATGGCACCAAGGCTACGCCTTACGTGGAAACCGACGAAACCAACCCGCTCAGCGTCTATGGCACCAGCAAGCTTGCAGGTGAAAAAGCCATTCAGGCGGCTGACACTCCCCACCTTATTTTTAGAACGAGCTGGGTTTACGGTGCTTATGGCAAAAACTTTCTGCGCACCATATTGCGCTTAGCCTCCGAAAGGCCAGAGCTCAAGATAGTCAACGATCAATACGGCGCGCCTACCACCAGTACCGCACTCGCCGAGACCACCATCGCCGCACTACAAAGTTGGAAGCAACAATTCAGCGGTACCTATCACATAAGCAACAGTGGCTGTACCAGCTGGCACAGCTTTGCACAAGCCATTGTTACACACGCCCACAAGACTCCCGGCCTCGTCCTGCTTTCGCCTATAGAACACATTATTGGTATCAGCACCGCAGAATACCCCACACCTGCGTACCGCCCGAGAAACTCGCTGCTCAGCAATCACAAACTGGCAAAGGCGTTTAATATTGAAATGAAAAGTTGGCAAGATGAATTGGCCGAAACCTTCAATCAGTTAGAAATACAATTATAGACATGAAGAAAATTGCGCTCGTTGTGCTTTACTTTGGCAAATTACCTAATTACTTCGATCTATGGCTATGGTCATGTCGCCACAACCCCACGGTAGATTTTCTGTTATTCACCGATGACAGCACTGCCCATAACTACCCACCAAATGTTAAAGTCAGCTATACGAGCTTTGAGCAGACCAAAGCCCGCATCCAGTCCCACTTTGATTTTCCTTTGACACTTACCTCAGCTTACAAGCTATGTGATTACAAACCAGCTTATGGTTTAGTCTTTCAGGAAGAACTCATTACCTACGACTTCTGGGGGCATTGCGATATCGACCTGATATGGGGAGACATCCGCCAGTTCATTACTGAGGATATCCTGCAACAGTATGACCGTATCTTGCCCAGAGGCCACTTCTCGCTCTACCGCAACAATCCAGATATATCGCGGCGGTTTCTCACTCAGGATCCCGAGCTACCGTCATACCGTGAGGTGTTCAGCGATGCCAAACCATTTTGCTTTGACGAATGGCCAATCCTTTCCACCCTATGGAAAAAAAGACACTGGGCCATGTACGTCAATGATGCAATCATTGCCGACATCAAAGCATCCAAGCACCAGTTCATCGTTAATTCAGACCAGCACAATACCACTAGGGCTCAACTCTTTGTTTGGACTGTTCATGACAAAAACGGGAAGCTTTATCGGTACTGGATAGACAACGACCAAGTTGCGCGCAATGAGTTTATGTACATACATCTTCAAAAAAGGCGTATGGTCACCCCGCCATCCCTAGGCTTCGGCCCCCGCTCACTGTTCATCATCCCGAACGAGTTCGTGATTGATGCTCAACAGGACATCACCATTGGCCTGATCAAGCAATACAAGAGAAGCAAATTGATTTACCGAGATTACTGGACGAGGAAATTAAAAAACCTCAATGTTAGGATTATCAAGTGGATAGGCGGGCACCACCACACATAACACCGCGAGCACCTAGGCGTTTGCCATATGGAGCACTCGCTCTGCAAGCCACGGCAAGATAGATGAAAGGAAGCCCCTGTTTCTTGTATCGCTTAATATCCAATAATGTATCGACTATTAGCTTTTAACACCCATTTCATGCTCACGGCTACCATAACGCATATGAAAATGATCAGCGCTGCCACCAGTGGCGCAGTCCATAAGGGTAAAGTAAGATCAAACGCCAACTTCAGGTGCTTAACGGCAAGATCAGGTAAGGGTGTAAGAAGAATGTTGCAAAGCTCGTATCTGCTACTAAGGATAGCCAACCTATATCCTTGCCCTCCAGCCTAAATAGAAAAACCATGAAGAAAAGACTCATAAAAATCTTCTGAAAAATAATCAAGTCTACGCCCGAGAACTCGAACGCGGGAGAATGGTAATTTCCAGTACGCCCATCCAGAGCCTGTAGCAAAGCAAATATGAGCACCAGCAGTATCAGCCATAATTCCTTGCCTTGTAATAAGGCAAAAAGCTTCTCCCTATGCAAAGAACTCATAATGCCGATGAGATAAACTGGAGTGAAATAGACTAAGGCTTGAACAGGAGAAAAGTACTCTAAGTAATTATGCACCGGCCGCTGCAAAAATACGGAAATTAGTAAGAAGACTGCCACTATCCAAAACTGCGACTTAAGGGAAAGGCCGATAAATTTGAAATGCAGCGGCGACAACAGGAAGGTCAGAATAATAAAAGGTATATACCAGAACACCGTGAGGAAATGCCCAGTCCATAGTAGCAATAAATATTTTCCTATGAACTCCGTCACACCCAATTCATGCCCCTCTAATACTGTCCCATTGTGGATGAAGATAATGATGGCCAAGGGAGAAATGATCAGGTATGGAATCAATACATTTTTGAACTTTCCAGAGAGAAACTTACTGTACTTGAACCGTTTGTAGAATACATGATGGAATAAGAAGCCCGAAATGAATACGAACAACGCGGTACCACCTAGTATGAGGTTGCGGATGGTCGCCCACAAGATTGCCTTCAAGTCTAGGTGTGCGCTGGAAGCAGCGACAATGCTGAAACCAAGTTCAGCCTCAACGTTTGCCACATGGGGCGTAGGTGGACCCATAATTGATCCAGAGAGGTGCCCAACTACGATAAACATAATGGCAACAGCCCGAAAATAACTAAATGAATTCAAGTACATTTTTATCATCAATTCTCTCCCCGAACTGGTTGATCAATCATGCTCCAATCTTGTGTATTTCATTATTATGTGGGAGCCATGCTAGCTAGTTACGGCCATAGCTATCGTCAAAACGCACGATATCATCCTCTCCCAGATAAGCTCCAGACTGCACTTCTATCATCTCCAGGGGCAGCTTGCCCGGATTACTCAAGCGATGGGTCACGCCCAATGGAATATAAGTGGATTGATTTTCAGAGACGAGAAACACCTCATCTCCACGGGTAACCTCGGCAGTACCTGTCACCACGATCCAGTGCTCGGCACGATGATGATGCATTTGCAGCGACAAAGTCGCACCTGGATTGACGACAATGCGCTTTACCTGAAAACGCTCGCCCATATCGATACTGTCATACCATCCCCATGGTCGATGCACCTTCCGGTGTGACTGTGCCTCACCCCTAGCCTGTAACTTGAGCAACTCAACCACTCGTTTGACATCCTGAGTCTTATTTTTATCAATCACCAGCACGGCATCCGGGGTTTCTATCACAGCTAAGTTTTGTAGTCCTACACATGCCAGCAATCTGCTGGTCGACAGAGCCAATACATCTTGACACCCTTCAATGATTACATCTCCACGCGTGGCGTTGCCGGTATCATCCTGTGGCAACACTTTCCAGAATGAGTCCCAGGCACCCACATCCGACCAGCCGGCCTGCAATGGCACCACCACACCTGAAGGTAAGTTGCCCTCTCCATTAGCTACGTGTTCCATCACAGCATAATCTATAGAATCGCTGGGACAATTGGCAAACTGCTGCTTGCCGAGGCGAATGAAATCGCCATCCAACTGATGTACCTCCCAGGATGAACGCGCGGCCTGGAGGATATCAGGACGGCACTGAGCTATGGCTTGCAACCACACGGATGCCTTTACCATGAACAAGCCACTGTTCCAGAGAAACTCACCACTCTCAACATAAGCATTGGCCGTCTGTAAATCTGGCTTTTCAACAAACTGGGCAATCTTGAGAGATACTTGGCTGGAAGTAATCGCATCGCCCACCTTGATATAGCCATAGCCTGTTTCAGGATTATCGGGAACAATCCCGAAAGTCACAATAGCACCCTGAGTTGCGTGCACTGCCCCCTCATTCACTACCTCCTGAAAGGCTTGAGTATCAATGATCACATGGTCAGCAGGCATCACCAGCAATACGGGATCTGCCCCGTCGCGCGCAGCCTCAAGTGCGGCGATAGTCAACGCGGGTGCAGTGTTCCGCCCCACGGGCTCAAGCACTATCTTCCCCAGCTTGCCCAATTGGCGAAGTTGCTCGGCAATGACAAAGCGATACTCTTCATTGCAGACCACAATCGGATTGCTGGAAGCATGTGTCTGTCCATCCATACGACGCAGAGTAGCCTGCAACAGTGAATCTCCGTCCACCAGGGACAAGAGTTGCTTGGGATATTTCTCTCTGGAAAGTGGCCACAATCGGGTGCCAGAACCACCGCATAGAATTACTGGTACGATCTCGGTAGACATTCGGCCCTCTCTGTTCAAATCAAAAGTTAATTGGAAATTAGTGATTAATCGCTGCCAAACAAGTCCCGCGTAAAGACCTTGTCACTGACGTCCTCGAGTTCCTCAACTAGACGATTAGACACAATGACATCGGCCAGTTGCTTAAACTCTTCCAGATCATTCACCACTCTGGATTTAAAGAACTCGGCTTCATGTAACACCGGCTCATACACAATGACTTCAATGCCTTTGGCTTTGATACGCTTCATCACTCCTTGAATACTAGAGGCGCGGAAATTATCTGACCCTGCCTTCATAATCAAGCGATATATCCCAACAACATCAGGCTTCCTCTTCGTCACACATTCAGCAATGAAATCTTTCCTGGTACTGTTGGACTGCACGATTGCATTGATCAGGTTTTGCGGAACATTGCTGTAATTTGCCAAAAGCTGCTTGGTATCTTTGGGTAGACAATAGCCACCATAGCCAAATGAAGGATTGTTGTAATGCGAGCCTATCCGCGGATCCAGCCCAACCCCCTGGATAATCTGCTTACTATCAAGCCCATGGCTGGCAGCATAAGTATCCAGTTCGTTGAAATAGGCCACACGCATTGCAAGATAAGTATTAGCAAATAGCTTGATAGCCTCAGCTTCTGAACTATTTGTCAGAAGAATAGGCACATTTTCCTTGATCGCTCCCGCCTGCAATAGCTTGGCAAATATTTCCGCACGCTCTGACAACTCACCCACCACAATACGCGAGGGATAGAGGTTGTCATACAGTGCCTTGCCTTCGCGCAGGAACTCAGGAGAGAACAGCAGATTATGACAACCCAGCTTCTGCTTCAGCGATTCGGTATAGCCAACAGGGATGGTCGACTTGATCACCATAGTAGCATTGGGCGCAAGCACCATGACATCCTTGACCACTGCCTCGACCGAGCCAGTATTGAAGTAGCTGGTTTCAGGGTCATAGTCCGTGGGAGTAGCGATCACGACATAATCCGCATCTCGGTAGGCATCGGCCTTGTCCAGGGTGGCACGAAAATTCAATGTTTTGTTCTGCAGGTAGCTCTCGATTTCCGGGTCAGCAATCGGCGAAACACGGCGATTAAGCATATCCACCTTCTCTGGCAGAATGTCCAGCGCCACGACCTCATGTTTCTGGGCCAAGAGCACTCCTATCGACAAGCCTACATATCCAGTACCTGCAATTGCAATTTTCACAATACACATCCCTTTCAAATTATTTTATGCTTGGGGCCCATAACCAGCCTTTCATGCATCACAGCATGAACCATCAATTCATTTCAAGAAATAATCTTTTGTATACTGATGAACTTCTGTCGTCCCCAGCAATTCGTCCACACTCCACCATGCCAGTTCACCATGTTGATCATCGTGCGACTGTAGATTGATATCCCCGTCCAAATGCAAGCGATGACCAAGGACAATATAGTGGGTCGAGACACCAATATCGCCCGCAAAACAATCACCGTAGAAATGTTGGTAGACCCCCTGAAACTCCGGCGTCACCTTAGCCTCGGTCAACAAAGTGCCCAGCGATAACTCCTTGTCCAGTATCCTGACCATGGCATCGACAATCTTTTCGCCCTTGAAAATCCTGCCGCCGGGAACAAACCAGCAACCCTGCGCAGGACGATTATTTCTCTTGCCAAGAAGAATCTTGCCATGCTGCTCAACGATAAAATCCACAGAGACCAGTGGCATGGTATCCACCAGAGAAAGAAACTGCTCTCGTGCAAAATGCTGCTTTTTCATAGGGATCGACTCTAGTTTTTATTACCAAGTAACAAGGACTTGGCTGCCAGCACAATGAACAGAGTATTGGTCACAAAATAACGACGCCATAACCTCCTAGGCTCCGAACAGAGGCGATGTAGCCATTCCAGTCCTCTCTGCTGCATCCACAGCGGCGCACGAGTGATCGTACCGGCGTGGTAGTCAAACGCCGCCCCGACCCCAATCATGACAGCATTGATGCGGCCACGGTGTTCAGTCATCCAGCGCTCTTGCTTTGGGCAGCCAAGGCTTACCCAAACAGTGCCTGCGCCAGAGACATTTATACGCTGGACGATATCAGCATCTTCTTCTTCAGATAGAGGCCGAAAAGGCGGCGAATACGCACCTGCCACCTTAAGGGCAGGGAAGGTAGCTTTCAACTTGATCTGCAAGATATCCAAAGTGGATTGCATGCCGCCGAATAGAAAAATGGACTCTCCAGTTGCTTGGGCATGGGCGCAGTATTTCCACATTAGATCGGGCCCATTGATACGCTCCTGTACAATTTGGCCCTTGCGACGCATCATCCACGCAACTGGAGCACCATCAGGCGTTGCCATATCGGCCTGATTGATAATAGCGGCAAAGGCAGGCTCCTGAGTAGCAGACACAACGGAATGCACATTGCAGATGCACACGTAAGCACTCTGGTGCTGCTGTGCCCATTGCGAAATACGAGAAACAGCCTGATCCCAAGCAAGCACGTCTATATTCGCATCCAAGATTTGAATTATTTCCCGCTCAATGCTCATTGATACACTCCAGATGTTTCGGCAATTGCTTCTTTATAAATGGTGACAAGCTGGTTATAGTTGCGCTCTATAGTGAACTCACGCTCATACAATAATCTGGCACTTTTGCCCATTGCTGCCATGGCATCGCGATTATCAACTGCCCAACGCAATTTCGCAGCGAGATCTTCTGCATCTCCTGGATCAAACAACAACCCTGTGACCCCATCCTCCACCAATTCTGCCAAAGCTCCAATCCGGCTCGCAATGACGGGCAGGCCGCAAGCAAATGCTTCAACCAGTGTGCGCGGAAAATTCTCGTACCAGATACTGGGTAACACCAAAGCTAAAGCTGAGCTCATCTTTTGCCTAACCTGCTCGGTACTTAGGGCTCCAAGAGCAATGACATTTTGTCGTCCCTCTATCAGGGATTGCTCTGGTCCAGTCCCTGCCACATTGACACTGACCTCTGCCGGCATCGATGCCATCGCCGAAACCAGCGTGCTGACCCCTTTTTCTTTCGACAGCCTACCTACAAACAAGAAACCCTGTCGCAGCACTGAGGGCGGTGCATCGAAATCCACAAAATTGGGTTTGATGACTATCTTAGAAGCGGGCAAACCTCCTTGAATAAACTTGTTCCTGCAAAAATCATTGAGCGCAATATAACGAGTGATTTTATTACGCCATGTCCCCATCCCCCTGTGCAATGTCACCATCGCCCCCAATACAGCACTCTGCACCATGGACTCACGATAACACTTACGCATCACACCTCGCCAAGGTACATGCCCCAGACAATCCTCGCACACGTCTCCATCCCGTAGAAACATAGCCTGTGGGCACATGAGACGAAAATTATGCAACGTCTGCACCACGGGAATACCGCTCTCCGCAGCCCGCCAATAGATTGATGGGGAGATCAGAGGGAAAGTATTGTGGACATGAATGACATCTGGATGAAACCTGCGGATCACCTCAGCGATATCTGACGATGATGTTGAAGACCACAATGTCTGCTTCACTAAACGCGCATTGCCCAAGAGAGCAATATTATCATTGTGTCTCGTATACACTTCCACATCATGCCCAAATTTCCTGAGCATCTGGCATTCAGACTCAACAACGGTGTCTTCACCACCCTTGTGCTGATATGCATTATGAACAACCAGCACCTTTTCTTTCATAGCACTTTTCTGAATGGCAGCGCTTCCAAACTCGCAATCGCTCCATCGGCAAAATTCTTTGCCATATTCTCAACAGTAAACAATTCTGCACTTTTGCGACACCCAGCTACAAGGGCCGACAAACGCGGCGTATCTTGCAATAAAGCAGAAACTGCCTCTACATAGGCATCTTCCCCAGACTTAACCATCAGGCCATTGCCATCATGCTCAAGATAGGCAACCTCAGGACTATGCAAGCCACAATCAGTAGTCACAATAGGAACAGCGCAGACAAAAGAATCTAAAATACCCAGCCCGACCAGCCCGGGATTCAGCATGACATTGGCAAGCGCCAGCACTGCCACCTTATCTCTGCCTTTACGTACCCCGAGGTAATGAGCCCATTCATGCTGCTGGCAAAACTCTTCCACAAGGGGCTTTTCCGGGCCTGCCCCAACAATGATCAACTCAAAATCAGTAACCTTTTCTCGGATACGTTTAGCCGCACTGAGTAACAAAGGAATCATTTTCTCACGGTAAAGAGAGCCGACATATATCCCGACCTTCCCTCCTTGCAGCCCCAGCGATGATCGAAGAACACCTAGCTCCTCAGCAGTCAGACTCTGGTATAAAAAACCAAGCTCAGTGGTATCGACTGCATTATTCAAAATAGTGACACGTTCGCAGGGGAAACCCGTCTTTTCGATCAAAGGCAAACTCATGGCCGTATAGCCGAACCACCAATCAGCTTGCTTTGCCACTAATCGCTTGAAACGCTCCCTCCAACTGCTAGGGTTACCCTGCAAATTAGCCCCATGGCCCCAGAGCGCTACTCTTGCCTTACGATAAAAATACTGAGCATACAAATTGAACACCAACTTATTCTCTGCAGTGACAACAATCACATCCGCGACTCTCATCTGTTTCCAGAAAGGCTGCCAACATATGCGCCCTCCCAGAAAATATCGAGTATCCAGCCTTTCAGCCCAAGCAAGATCACCAGAGTCCTGTTTCTCCCTTTCCTCGAACGTTGGATCGCCATATGCTAGGCTAAAACGATAGCCACGCTGCTCGAGTTCCTTCTTGACTGCTTCAAAGAATGGAATTCGATAATGCGTTAGTCTACGCTGCACAACCAGTATGTTCTTTTGCATGCTCTAAAAGCGGTATAGATTATTTTTTACTGAATAGCTGGCCGAGAATGCCTGCGCACCAAAATCGCGCATAAGGCCACAAGAAATATATGGGCCAAAACAGGCCGCCATGACGGGATGTCAATGTCAGCCATGATTTTACCGGCAAACCCTTGCGGCTCAACATTTTCTTCCATCTCACCAGCAGGGGTAAGGTCGTGTCGCTATAGGTGCCCTGAGCAGAATTATTTGAGCAATATCCATGCCACCCTGGCGCAGAGATGACCTTGAATCCAGCCTCTCGCGCCCTCATGGCATAATCGATATCACCCATGCCATGAGCAAATATAGGGTCTATACCGCCAATTGTCTCCACAATTGCGCTAGGAACAAGCACGAAATTACCATTCATTGCATCGCACTCAGTCTCGACTGTATGTCCGATGAGGCGACGGAAATTGAAAATCTTGTACCTATGGGGAGCATACAACCCCCCATAGGTACATGCTTTGGTTTTCTGATCTATTGTAGAACCGACCACGATAATGGGATTAGCGCTAGCCGCAACCTGATAGCTTGCTAGCAGTCTCTGCAAAGCATCAGGCACAACATGGGTATCATCGTTGATCCATAGATAAAAATCCGGCCTGTACTTGCGGGCCAAAGCTTGTGCCTGGGCCATACCTCTAGCCCAAAATAAGTCGCCACTAGTACGGAACACCTCCACCCAGGCAAACTTTGCACTCACTGCATCAGCAGTACCATCATTGCTAGCATCGTCTACCAGCACAGCTTGAATTTCCACCTTAGCCTGTCTAGCGGCTACGCACAGTGCATCCAAACAACTAATCGTCGACTCACGCCGATTAAAGCAAGTCAACAAAGCACATATTTTTATTTTTTCACTCATCCTACACACTTTTCTGAGCAGCTACTCTGAGCTCGAAAGAAGCAAGCAGCTACCTATCAATTACTATTGTGTTTCCAATCTAATACGCACTGGCATTGCTGAAAGCGAGACATTCAATATATTCGTTTTTGGAATAGTAATAGGTGCGACACTCAAGTCTGCCGACTGCATTCCAACAGCAAAGAATCCCGTCGGCAGCGTCAGTTTATATCCCCCCGGCCTATCAGACCATGCAAAAATATAACTTTGCCCATTCTGCACAGCCTCACATGCATAGGTGCTAGCTGCAAGATTAGTACATTCTGCGACCTTTGTACCCATTAACCAAGATTGCATTTGAACCATAATATTAAATAGAGGCATGGGACCTCCTTGAGGATTAACCATACCTGAATTAATATTATCCCAAGCGTAATAATATAACCGCTGAATATTTGACGCTGCAGAAATAATAAAATGTTGAGCGGCCAAAGCAGTAACCTCGGAAATAGTAGCCTTCTCACCAGCCATTGTTTGAGGGCCTTCCAGTTTTAAAAATACTCCATCCTCAGTATTCCAAAGCGGTAAATGACTTACACCGTTATTTTCCATCACCTGCCGTACCTGATGTATATGAGAGAACATTTCTTTGGCAGAACTAGCGTAAAAATGATACGTGATACCGTCTACATAAGAAACGCCCCCAGCCTTAAGATACATATCTAATCTATCAGCACCATTAGTAAACCCAGGAGTCAGAACCAAAGCGTCGGGATCTATCTCCTTAATAATTTTGTATGCTGAACTCGCCAAAGCAACCATATCCTTTACACTGCCCGTGAAAAATGCATGGGCTCCACGATCTCTAGGAATATCAGAGAACTTAGGCTCGTTCCATATTTCATAAGCTTTTATGCGACCTTTATATCGAGTAACAACACGTCGTACATACTCCTCCCAATGAGCAAGCCTAACCGGTTCAGCCGAACACCCAAAACCATACGGACATACTTCATATGGCCTAGCAGATGCCCACTGAGGAGTGGATCCTAATGTATATAAAATCTCCGCCCCATTCGCTTGAGCTTTCGCCACATATGCGTCAAGCCTATCAAAATTCCATACACCAGCTTTAGGAGCAATATCGGCCCATCTGGTAGTAGAATCCCAGAGGCGTAGGCTTCCAATCTTAACGTTTGATGACGGCCACTGAGTAGGGACATAAGCTTGCGTCTCATTACTTCTCAACACAATACGATGCATGTGAGCTCCAAAAAACACAGGCTCCAGCCCCTCATTTTTAATTACAGTTGAAGATGTCCCATCATCAGGCACTTTTGTTGTTTTGTTATTTTTATTAGCATCTTGACTCTGAGAGCTAGTAACAGAAGTGCTAGAAGTAGGCTTTGAATTAGATATTGGAGAAGGCTTCGTCTGAGCAGGAGCAGAGAAAGTCGCCCCACTAACAGCCCCAATCAACATAGTTAACAGAAAAAAACTTACTATTACACTTAATGTGGTTTTCACTCTCAACCTCACTCTCTTATATATCTGTAAACATATAGAGCTGTATCAGCTTTTTTTCTTACTACATCAGATCTACCCAAATCACTATTTTTTCTAGTTGCCAAATAAGCAAAAGCCACACCAAAGATAAAACTCTGGAGAAAATCAACTCCATAGGGAACATAATACGCAGTCTGCATTAGCACCAGGACCAACAGCACCTCAGCAACAGGATTATCTCCTTCAGACTGAGCTAGTTTATACAATCCTCTAATAACATAGAATATTATTATTAGCAGTGCACCCAGTCCCAATAGACCTGTATTGAAAAGTGTCTGCACATACATATTATGTGCTTGATAATCAATTTTTCTTACCTTCCCCAATCCTCCGACATCTCGAGACATATCAGCACCAAAGCTTTGCCCAATCAAAATTGATTTAGGTCCAGCACCTGCCCATTTCTTGATAATTTCTTTCCAACTTGACATTCGCTCAGCTGTTGTATCTTTACCTGCAAGTGCACGCTGAGCAGAACTACCTATTTGATTAGCCACTCCCGATAACTTATCACTAAAAACCATAGGTAACGCAGTCATGACAGCAATAGATACAATCAGCAGAATTTGAATTGGGCGACTTGAGCGTGCCGATCTACCAATCGCAAAGCTACATAAAACACCAACAATACCAGCCAACCAGACTGACCTATGCTGCAATGTCACCACAGCACCAAACAACATTGGAGTCCAAAAGCGCAACCATTGAATCAATTTATAAAAGAACAACCCCACCACTAGCATCTCAACAAGCAATAACGCCTCCATAGAGCGTACAACCCGAATTGCTCCATCAACATTATACGCCCCTCCAGGAGGCAAAAGTGCTGTGATAGGAGTGTAATAAACGGTCCATCTATATATACAGAGAATCACCAGAAAAATTGCGACCACACCTAATAGACGCAGCAATTTCTTAATGCGCACGTCATCCATTGGAAAACTCATTGCATACAATCCAGCAGCCAAAAAATAGTAATAATTTCTTGCCTGGACCCCTGCCTGCGTGCCAAAACTAGCTAAACCAAGCACCATACTAATCACCAAAACCACAGCAAATACAGTCCACGCCCAGTGCCGCTTGGGATAATCATCCGCTAGCAAGAAACGCAACCCTGCAATGGCACCAATAATTAGCAGAACAAAATCTGTATAATATATTTGCAAGCCCAACTGAATATATCCCACTTGCATCATAATGGCTTGAACCAACCAAATGCCAATAATCAGTGTAGCCCCAAACATAAAATGTCTATAGGATGCCAGTAAAATTACCGGCAATAAAATGGCAAGTATGATGACCAAAAGAAACGGAATTATTGTAAATAAATATGACATCATCTTGACTTTCGCTTGAAGTAAGAAATAGACTTACTCAATGAATATATTTGACAACCTTAGCTGGATTTCCAGCTACAATTGATCGTGCAGGCACATCTCTAGTCACAACAGCTCCTGCCGCAACAACCGCACCGTATCCAATAGTGACGCCTTTTAGAATAATGGCCCTCATCCCTATAAAAACATCGTCCCCTATCTCTACAGCCTTAGTTGAGATTTCTTGATCATTACTATTATGCCTTCTATTTAGAGGCTTAATTGCATGAAAATCAGTATCAACAATCATCACATCTGCACCGATTAAACATCTTTGACCGATTTTTACAGATGTAGCTGCACAAATTGTTCCACCGCTAACCCCTGTATCATTGCCAATAGATATTTTTGCACTAGATCGCAAAGTACGTATTATTACAGGGTGAGCTACCCCCAACGCGGTAAAAGCTGAGTTCAAACAAAGCACAACATTATCGCCGATGCTAATTTCAGAACGTGGATATAACTTCACAATAGGACGACCTATCAACTTTACAGCTTGCTCTCTTTTAACTCCAATTACATCCAAATAGACCAGACTGAGATACTGACTTATCTTAGACAACACTTTTTCATAAATTGTAAATATATATCTAAGCAACAGTTTCACGATGTAGCATTTCTTTTTTGTACTGATCCAAATAAGCATCAACAACTCGATGGACAGAAAAGCGTTCGGCCATAGATTTTCTAGATGCCTCGCTAAGTTCTTGCAATCTCTCAGCACTCCCTAACAAATTTTCAAGTACTACAGCAATAGCATCTGCATTAGTAACATCCACAAGAACCCCATCATTTCCAACAACCCAAGGAACGGCACCACTATTCTCGCCAGCTACAACCGGCAACCCTATAGCCATGGCCTCTGCAATAACGGCCCCGAATGACTCCTCAAGAGAGCAATGCAACAAAACATCTGCATCCGTCATCTCATCCAGTATCCTCTGATGTGAAACACTACCATGAAAACGAATCCGCCCCTGAAACCCTTGAGAGCACCACCACTTCGATGCTGACTCTCGTTCACCATGATCATGTCCAAAGACATGCAACTCCACCAATGGCATCAAGGCACTCAACTTAGCAAAGGCATGCAATGCGGTAACAGAGTTCTTGTGAGCATCCCAGCCATTAGCAACCATAAGAATTTTCTTAACCGAAGCTAAATTGCTCTTTTTACTCCGTTCAAAAATTTGACTACTTAGTGGATTAGGAATTACATCAACAACAACCTTACAAAATGACTGAATTTCACCCACCATATAGGGCGACACTGTGGTAACACATTTTGCCCGGCTAAAAACATATCTAGCCATCCCAGCACGTAACCATCGATATAAAGAGTACTTTAATCCACTATTTTTATAAAACTTAGCAATTCTAATCGGCGAGTCATGACTGGTCACCACATGCGGCAAACCCGTATTTATTGCTGCCCATGCATATTCATAAGCCCAATGGGCATGAATAACATCAGGGCTTACAGATGTAATAGCTTTTTGCAAGCCTTGACGTTCAAATGCGAATAAATCAACCACCCTTCCTAAGCGTCTACCATTCGGCATCCATGCTTTTGGTCTAGCTGGAATATAATAAATTTTAAGCTGACCAATACCAGCCTCAATTGCTCGGCTATTGAGCAGTGACATATCAGCCGAGGTGGTGAATACTGAAACTCGGTAGCCTCTACTCAAAAGCTCACCAATAAGTGTAGCCATCAGAGGAGCCCCCGCATGCCCTTCGGGTAAAGAGTTAATTTCCCCTTTTAAATACTGGACTATATCTCTCGTAGCCACTGGGCCAACGATTCCAATATGAAGTGGTTTCTGCAATCTATTTAGCCTATCTTGATAAGTTAAAACTAAAGATCTTTTTCATGACAGGCATTCGATCCTGTAAAAACTGAACAGAATCCAACTTACCCAAAGCGCTCCTCAATATGATAAATGCAATCATTGAAGCCCCCCCTCCTGTTAGAGCCTGTACAGCCAAACGGATTACAGGTGACTGAATATCAGAAGATACGTGCATAACCCCGTAAACCATCATGCCAACAAATACACCAAGCAATAGAATACTAGCTGTAGCAACAATCAGGTCATGAGCTTTGCACTGCAATACTCTATGCATAAGGAAAAGATAAGCAGTCATCCGTAACCACTCAGTAAATACAATAGCAATGGCTATAGCAACCAATCCGAAATGACTTGCCAGAAACACTGAAATCAACAAAATAACTAAAGCAGTTAGCTGGAACCTCAGTTTTATTTTGAGCTCCCCGAGGGAATCCAGTGTTACACCGGCAATATGAGAAACAATAAGCGGCCCCACAGATAGACCTAATACTTGCAAGACAGGGATGCTATCTAACCATCTATCCCCAAGTAACACCAATACAATGTCAGGAGCAGCAATTGAGAGACCCGCTCCAACAGCAAAGGCATACCCTCCAATAAATATCAATCCTACTTCAAAGCTAACTACATGCTTCAATGACTGACTGCCAATTGACGAGAGTACTGGAAACAATGCCTTTGTAAAAATATTGGTTGGTTGTTGTACAGGTAAATTTGCCAGCAAGAAAGCTCGGTTATATAAACCAGCAGCAGTATCGCCAAGCGTTTTACCAATAATAATTGAATCAAAATTAAAAGAAAGAAACTCAACAAACCCTATTAGAGAATATCGCCCCCCAAAAGACAGAAAATGATTTCTCGCAGAGGATGAATGTCTCAAGGTGAGTGAGTGCCGTGTAACTGTATATGCTAGTAATGCTGTCAAGAATAGTTGTGCTATAGATGCACCAACAAGTGCCCATACACCATATCCTGCTACGGCCATTCCAATACCAACAATCCCATATCCTGCTATATAAGATAAGGAATCAATCATTGCAATTTTCTTGAACTCTGTTTTTCTGCGCATTAACCCCATCGATATTGCAATAAAGCCATTAATAATAAATGTTATAGATAAAGCACATAAAACGGGGGTTAATGCTGGCATTTTAAAAAAGATACCAACAAGTGGAGCACTAATCAGAGAAATCAAAAAACAAATAGTAGAAATTACGATAGAAACTGATACTGCTGCTGAAACATCATCCTGCTCCAACGTAGGTTTCTGAACTATAGCTGCACCCACACCCATTTGAGAAAAATAACTTAAGAATCTCAAACTAACGTTAGCAATAGCCATCACACCAAAATCAGCAGGTTGCAACAGTCTCGCCATGACAGCCATAAACATCAGTTGAAAACCCGCCATTAGGAGGGCAGATAGCCCTCCCCAAGCAATTCCAGCTTTAAGTTGAGTCAATCGAGACATTAAGCTGACAGCAAGAAATCTTTATATGCATGAAGCAGCCCCTCTTCCAAACCGGTTCTCGCTTTCCACCCTGCCTGAGCCAACCGATCCACACTCATGAGTTTTCTTGGCGTGCCATCCGGCTTGGTAGTGTCGAATTCGATGTTGCCTTGGTAACCCACTGTTTGTTTGACGAGCTCCGCCAGTTCTTTGATAGTGACATCCTCCCCTACCCCCACGTTAATGAGTGGCGGTTCGAATCTACCTGTCTTGCTTTCATCGCTACCCAACAAAGCCTGGTATTGGTCTTGCGGTAGGTTCATGAGGTAGACACAGGCGTCAGCCATGTCGTCACTGTAGAGGAACTCTCGCTTCGGTGTGCCTGTGCCCCAGACAGTGACCGTCGGTTGGTTGTTCTGCTTGGCTTCGTGGAACTTGCGCAGCAGGGCCGGAATGACGTGGCTGTTTTCGGGATGATAGTTGTCACCAGGGCCATAGAGATTGGTGGGCATGGCTGCTAGGTATTGTGTGCCGTATTGACGGTTGTAGCTCCAGCACATTTCGATGCCAGCAATCTTGGCAAGCGCATAAGGACGATTGGTCGGTTCCAATGGGCCAGTCAGAAGGTGTTCCTCCTTCATGGGTTGCGGTGCCAGTTTGGGGTAGATGCAGCTGGAGCCAAGGAACAGGAGTCGGGTGACTCCGTGCTTCCAGGCGCTATGGATGACGCTGTTCTGGATGGCGAGGTTGTCGCGGATGAATTCTGCCGGGTAGGTGTTGTTGGCGACAATACCCCCCACTTTGGCCGCGGCCAGGAAGACGTATTCCGGCTTGTATTCCGCAAAGAATTGGTCGGTGGCTTTGTCGTCAGTGAGGTCCAGCTCGGCATGGGTGCGCTTGAGGATGTTGGTGTATCCCTTAGCTTCGAGGTTTCTGACGATGGCAGAGCCAACGAGTCCTCGATGCCCTGCCACATAGATGCGTGCGTGTTTGTCCATGCAGATTACTCGTTGTAGTCGTAGGCAGCAAAGCCGTGCTTTTTGACGAGTTCGTCACGCTGGGCGCTCTTGAGGTCTTCACGCACCATTTCGGAGACAAGCTCCTGGAAGGTGGTCTTGGGGGTCCAACCGAGTTTTTGTTTGGCTTTGGTCGGGTCACCCAGGAGAGTTTCGACTTCGGTAGGACGGAAGTAGCGTGGATCAACCTGGACGATGGCTTTGCCGTTACTGTCATAGCCTTTTTCTTCGACGCCTTGGCCTTTCCAGGTGATGGCGATGTCAAGTTCCTTGGCAGCAGCATTGACGAAGTCACGAACGCTGTATTGCACGCCAGTGGCAATGACAAAGTCTTCTGGATGGTCTTGTTGCAGCATGAGCCATTGCATTTCAACGTAGTCCTTGGCATGGCCCCAGTCACGCAGGGCATCCAGGTTGCCGAGGTAGAGACTGTCTTGCAGGCCGAGCTTGATACGGGCCAATGCACGGGTGATCTTGCGGGTGACGAAGGTTTCGCCACGCAATGGACTTTCGTGATTGAAGAGTATGCCGTTGCAAGCATAGATGCCGTAGGCCTCACGATAGTTGACCGTGATCCAGTAGGCATAGAGTTTGGCTACTGCATAAGGACTACGCGGATAGAATGGGGTGGATTCTTTTTGTGGTATTTCTTGTACCAGACCATAGAGTTCGGAAGTGGAGGCTTGGTAGAAACGGGTCTTTTTTTCCAGGCCAAGGATACGGATGGCTTCGAGGATACGCAGGGTGCCAATGCCGTCGGCATTGGCAGTGTATTCGGGAGTATCAAAGCTGACAGCGACATGGCTCATGGCAGCCAGGTTGTAAATTTCGTCTGGCTGGACTTGTTGGATGATACGAATGAGGTTGGTGGAGTCAGTCAGGTCGCCGTAGTGCAGGATGAAGTTTTTGTTATCAACGTGCGGGTCTTGATACAGGTGATCAATACGGTCTGTATTGAACAAGGATGCACGGCGCTTGATGCCGTGGACGATATAGCCTTTACTCAATAAAAGCTCGGCCAGATAGGCTCCATCTTGTCCGGTAACGCCCGTGATTAATGCGACTTTCTTTGTCATTTCTTACCTCATATATTTTAAATAATTCTTAACCACCAGACAGAAGTCTGACATCAAACAACGCAAATAAATTAAATACCAGCCACTCTGGCACGCAACTCGACTGGCAAAATCTGCAAAAACTCTTTGACAAAAGCCTTTTGCACCTCAAACGCGTGCTCTGTATCACTAGTAATGGTCGACACTCTGAAAATCAGGCCATCTGGAACAGTAGAGCGCAAGCCATATTTCAGCTGCGCGATCTTGGTCTCTGTTGCGCCTGAAACCACCGACCCACCAACAGTTGTCCAATAGGTTAAAGGTTCAATCCGGCTACCCATAAAGGTGACAAGGCGCTTAACCCTGATACTCCCGAACTCGGTTTCCAACGTACCCTTTTCGCTTGATCTCACCTGAAAACCTTGGGCCGGATAACATACATCTGGCAAGTGCAATTGGTTGGCATCGCTCTGGTCTTCCCCATACGCGATAGAGAGCATGATGTATTCACCCTGTGCGTTCACATACGTACGCGACAAGGTCTGGCTGTAAATACGCTCAATGGTCTCTTGTTGCTGAGGGTTGACAATATTGGCTACAGCTTGCGGCACCTCTCTCCATTCCGCGAACTGCACAGGGACTAAGCTATCGAGCTGAATCGGGCCTAACTCCTGTGCCAGTCTGTGCGTTGGCTTCCAGATGCTGGCTCCTACCAGAGCCGCCACCATCAACACCATCAATATCAGATTTCTAATCAACTGGATACTCATGTTAAAACAGATTCCTGCCGAACGCGCGATGCTATCCATTTCCGCTCGAAGAACTGCAACAATGTATCTATCCATAGAATCAACACCAAAGCCACAATAAACAACAACATACCGGCAAAACCATGCATAAAGCCCTGCCCTGCTGCATCACCAAAGTAATAGGTGATTAACGTCAATGTAATGACACGAATCACATTGGCTATGAACGAAATAGGTATGATGAGGATTGCAAGTGTGACATTCCTGAACATGGAATGACTTCTAACAATATTCAAATACAGCAAGCCCAGTGCCTCCAAAGACATCAGCGTATGCAATCCAGCACATGCATCTGCCACAAGTAGTTGATATTGGCCAATCTGCAATATCACTCCGCTACGTGCCATGGGATAACCCACTCCATACAATACCAACTCAGCCACATAGGAAACCGCAATCTTCATAGGCATAGTGACTGCATCTACTAAACCCGCTGGCAATGGCATCATAAAAATCAGAAAAAACAGGGGAAACCAGAAAACCCTGACCGCCGATAGACCTCGAGTAATAAGCAGCAACCCTATCAGTACAAACAACTGTGACCCTAAATCAAAAATCAGAATGTCCTGTGAATGCCCTACCATGTAAAAGAACAAGCCTACCAGGAAAAATAATGTCCCGATCCAAGGGCGGGGAACTTCACCTGGTTCCTTATTGAGGAAGAACTCTCTTCTAACGTATATCAGATATCCCACAATTAGGAGAATCAATGGACCATGCGCCTGCTCCTCGCTTCTCCAGACCGTATTGCTAAGATGCACATAGGTTGGCACATACAGCATCAAGAAACCGATAATGAGTGGCCATACCTGCCGAATGGCTCCTAGCCACTGTTGAAGATGCTTATTCATTTCAGAAATCTACAAGCACGTTACCTACCACCTGAGTACCATTGTTATTGAATTGCTCGGTAATAGTAGAAACGTCGCCATAACGTGTCTTGTTCTTACGTGCAGCAAGCACTACACCACGCACATAGGCAGCAATAGCGTAGACATCAGCGCCGTAAGACACGGCTGGCGCATCAATCAAGATTACATCAAACTGCTTCTCCACTTTGGCGATGAAATTACGGAACCCTGGGCGGCTCACCAACTCTTGCGGATTAGGTGCTAGCGTTCCTGCAGTCAAAACAGACAAACTATTGAAGGAGTTAAGCTTTGAAATCACTTCAGCATCAGCACGTCCAGCCAGCACATCTGACAAGCCTTTTTTATTATCTAGCCTGAAAATCTCGTGTTGCCTAGGTGATCGCAAGTTGGCATCTATCAGCAAGGTATTCTGGCCAAGTTGCGAAAATACCACCGCAAGATTGGAAATTAGGTAACTTACACCGTCACCAGCATTTGCTCCAGCAATGACTAAGGACTTTCTTTCTGTATCAAACCAGTGGAGAGTCAGCTGACTACGGATATTTCTCAGCACCTCAACCTGCTTACTGAACGGCTGATATGCGGCAATCAGCTCCTTAGAGTAGATTTCATCATCTGATAAATGCAAATGCGGATAATCAAACTGCCTTGCAAGTACCTGCTGGATATCCTGCTCCGTAATCAAACCTAGACTCTGGGCAGCTTCACCAAAACGTATTCCACGTTCCTTATGTAGCCTCATGATCCGTTCAGCATCCTCAGGGGTGATCTTCCCCATTCTCAGAAGCAAGCTTCCAATACTAAAATCAGAAAAGGCATCAACCAATGGATTTTCTTGATGTACAGGGCTACTCATTCAATGACTCTCTATTTTAATAATGGACGACCACCACCAAAGGAGTTTAATACTTTCCATTTGGTACTCGCTTTTGCAACCACACCTAGCACAGGTGCTTTCGTTGCCATGTAAAGATCTTCTGGCATACGAATACGCCTATCTATTAATTCAAGTAATAAAGCAAAGCCTATACCAAGCAAGGTGCCAACAAAAGTTGCAATCAACAGATTAAGAAATACTTTAGGACTGGAAGGCTTAATCGGTGCCGTTGCTGGATTGAGGATAATGACATCTGACTGATTGGATTGCGCCTCTATATCATTATTGGTAAAACGCTGCAATGCAACATCATAAACACGTTGGGCATTCTCAACCTCACGAGACAGCATCATCAGCTCATCACGCTCACGGTTAAGTGCGAGCAGCTTGCTTTTTTGTGCGGCTAAAGCGCCCTGTAGCTCCGACTCTCTTTGCTGCAGGATTCTAGAATTGCTCGCCACATTGGCAGACACTGACTGTGCCTGGCGCGCAAGCTCAGCCTTTAGATTATCAATCTCAGCCTTAGAGCCTTGATACAAGGGATGGTTACGCTCATATTTTTGGGAAATTTCTGCAAACTTGGACTCAGCCCTAGCAATCTCAGTCTTAAGATTCTGAATTATGGGATTTGACGCAATATCAGGTGAGTCTTGTATGCCTGAGCCAACGGCACCCCGCTGGCGAGATTGTGCCTCCATACGCTGAGCTTGAGCAGCCACGACCTGAGAAGATAGCTCACTCAAGCGGGTACGCTCTACATCCATTCTATCATCCAGACTGACAATACCCTTATGCTGCTGGTACTCAGAAAGTCTTTCTTGAGCCAATTGCAATTTTTCGCGGAAGCCTTTGATCTGCTCATCAAAATACAAGGCAGCCTTTTTAGAAGGTTCCACTTTCAATTCGATATTCTTCCTGAGATAAGCTTCTGCAAAAGCATTCGCAACAATCGCAGAGAATTGAGGATTCGCACCCTTGAAGCTAATGTCGATGATGCTGCTTTCTTTAGAGGGCTGGATATCAAGACTGTTCAGCAGAATATCAGCTAACCAGTCTGCAAGCTCACCCTTACCCTCTGTAGCTTCCTGAAAATTCTGGTAAATAGCTTGATTGTCAGCCAGCTTCAAATCTGTGATGACCTGCTTTGCCACATTTTTACTACTAATAATATCAACCTGTGTCGCCATATAACCAGGCATCAATTGTCCAGGCACGGCCAATCCGGTAACGGGATCAGCTCCCTTATAATTGATCAATACCGAAGCTGTAGCCTTGTAGGTCTTGGACATAAGTAAACTTACGCCCAATGCGGCAAGCACCACCACCAGCAAGCTTGCCAAAATAACCTTGTATCTAGCCCGCAATATAAAGAAGAACTGAAAGAAGCTCATTTATTTACCTTTAATAACAATATGGCCAATTCTGACTAGAAAAGACTTTCTTTTACATACACAACGTCATTTGGCTTCAGTAAATCATCTGGCCTAGCATCAATGATTTGTATGACACCATTGTCATCTTGACGCTTGATTTTTATGCCTCGCTCAGTACCTCGAAGACTCAAGCCACCACCAGTGGATAGAGCCTGCAAGACTGTCATATTCCGCTCAAGCTTGTATTGACTTGGACGTTGCACCTCACCATAAATATAGAATCGAGGAGACCGTTCAACATATACAATATCGCCACCGTTGATCTTGATATTGCGCTCAAGAATGCCCTTATGCATGATTTGTGTCAGATCGACCTCTTCTCGCACAACTGTGTCATCTTTGTTCCGTAGCACAGTTATAAAATCACCACCATCAAGCGCCACCCCGCCAGCGAGGGCAAGCACATCAGCCAATGTACGTGCAGAATCCAGCGGGTACCTTCCAGGGCGATTCACTTGACCTAGCACGGATACTTGTTGGCTTTGTAATTGAGCAACAATAATATTGACATGCGGGTTTTTCAGATATCCCCCGCGCTCAAGCATGCTTGCAATTTTGCGCTCTGCAGCAGCCGTAGACTCCCCACCAATCTGCACTTCACCAATCAAGGGATAGGTTATCGTACCAGACTCACTCACTCGCACTTCAAGAGAAAGATCGGGCTGCTCAAACACAGAAATCTTAAGCACATCGCCAGGCCCTAGCACCGTATCAGACTCCGCGGCATGTACACCCGCCATCACCATTACCAATAGTGCAGTAAATAACCACCTGATCATCTTATTCATCATATCAACCCATGCGTAAATTAAACTTGTTATTTCAAACCACTAACACCACTGGCAATATCACTCTCAGAGCTAGATTTCTTTTCTGTAGCAACAGTATTCTCAATCTCTTTAGGCTTCTCAACAGAGCTATCTAGATAATCTATCTTAGCTTCAGATCTTAAGCGCTTAATTTCAGCTTCCCCTACCTCTTTACGTTTCTTATTCAACAATATCTGCTCAATTTGCTGAGCAGCATCTGTCAGAGATACTGGACTATCTTTCACGCTATCCATCAGCACCAGCATGGTTCTTGGCCCCATACCGATCACAAATAGCTGGCCTTTTCTTGCATCTTTCAACCGCTCAGAAATTTGCGGCGGTAACTCAGCCACGCTGCGCGCCACCTCGCCACGGTCATATTGAATGCCTTTGGAATCTAACCACACGGCCACTTCTTGCAAGGTTTTGAAATTTCCCAGTGCAGACTTGAAGTTATCATTGATATGGCGTGAATCGATCAGCAGCTGCTCCATTTCCACCAGCTTACGCTCTGCAAAGAGCGCAGGGTTTTGCTTATAGAAGGCTTCGACCTCTGTTTTTTCTGGCTTGCCAACATTGGCAACCTTGCCTTGCAAATAAGCCTGGGCAATGATTTGTGATTTTGCACGCTCAATGGCTTGCATCACGTTGGGGTCACGATCGACCTTGGCCTTGAGGGCGGCTTGCTCCAGCAATTGGCGATCCACCAGGGCATTGAGGATTTGCTTGGAGGCTTGATCTTTCTGGGCTGGCTGCACGTTTGCGCGTGCCAGTTCTTCATTGAGCTGGTGAACGGTGATCTCCTTGCCGTTGACGCTCACCAGCGACTGGCTGGCCTTGCTGTCGTGCGACTTGTCGCCACAACCAGATAAACCTGCGCCTATTGCCAAAGCGATCAATGCACAGCTTGTGAGCTTAGACCATTGTTTCATTGCAACTCCATATTGGGTATTCAACTTTAAATCTCCTCAAAATTCTGCAAAATCACACTGCGCCATTAATAGGCATTATCTTTTTTAAACACCACCAACACCGTCCTGACGACGATCCACAAATCAAATGCCAGTGACCAGTGGCGCAAATAATCCAGATCGTATTCGATCCGCGCTTCCATCTTATCCAACGTGTCAGTTTCACCACGCAAGCCATTGACTTGCGCCCAGCCTGTAATTCCGGGCTTGACTTTATGGCGCAACATATAGCCACGAATCAATTTTCTATATTGCTCATTATGAGCGACCGCATGTGGTCTCGGCCCGACAATACTCATCTGCCCTTGAACAACATTAATGAACTGAGGCAATTCATCCAATGAATTTTTACGCAGGAACCCTCCTATAGGCGTCAGTCGCTGATCCCGTTTCTGTGCTTGTACTACTTTATCACCGTCCTCCATGACCGTCATGGAGCGAAACTTGTATACCAGAATTTCCTCGCCATTCAAACCATAACGCCGCTGCTTGAATATTATCGGCCCCTTGGAGGTCAACTTTACAGCCAACGCAATTGTAAGCATGATCGGTGAGAGCATTAACAGGATAAGCGAAGCAAGAATAATGTCACTAGTCCGTTTGACTAAACTATTGAAACCTGTAAATGGCGTTTCAAGAATCGCGACCACAGGTACACCAGCCACATCATCGAATCGCGCCTGCACCAGATCAAAAATATAAATATCCGGCACAAAATAGACAGATGCCGTTGTATCCTGCAGATCCTCAAATAGTTGGCGAATACGTGGCTGAGCAGACATTGGCAGGCTGATAAAGATAATCTGGGTATTGTTGGCGCGCACATAGGGAGCAATATCAGCCATTGCTCCCAGCAAGGGAATATCCCGCATTCCCTTCGGATGCCGCGACACTTCGCGATCATCAAACAAACCCTTTACATCCATAAAGAGATAAGGGTCTTCATTAATGCGATTGACTAGCCGCACGCCAATATCATTGGCGCCTACAATGATCACCGAGCGCACTTCCCCATTTTTGTACAGATCAGAGGCGATCTTGCGTATGGTCAAGTGCGCCATGATAAAAAAACAAGGCAGCAAACCGAGCCAGATATAAACCACCTCTGCATCATACTGACCATGCAAATCCGCCGCATAGCCAATAAATATCAGTATTGCGACAACAATAGTCCAACCAAACAAGATATCCCGAATGTAACCAAGCACCTTGCCACTACGCCAAGTACGATAAAGATCCAGGCGTTCATATACATTGGAGGAAACGAAATAAGTCAGTAACGCCAGAATCAGGTAATACCCATTGAATGGCTCATCATATAAAAATGTGAAGCCATATAATGTCCCCAAGATAATCAAGGGGTCTAGCAGCTGCTTGAAGAAAGCGACTAATGGAATGTCATTGACCGTCATTTAGCCACCATCAAAATTCATATTGGCCAGTTAAAGCAATACCATTGGAATCAAATCCGTATCTATCATCATTCGAGTCCCGAGCACTATGAGTAACAGATGCATTCAGCATAAATGACAAAGTTGGTTTATATATTAAAGCCAAAGAGTAATTCTTATCTTTATCTGACCGGTCTTCCCTAGCAAATCCAGTATCGTTAAATGCAAAGTCCCGTTTCTCGTATTTTACATTTCCTTGCAATGTTAATTTACTTGTCATATACCAACTGCCCACCACTGATGCACCTGTATTCTCGGTATAGCTAGTTGTCACAAATGCCTGAGCATTATTCTCTTTCCAAGCAGAGAAATTGAGCCCTGTTTTACCGGTCGGCGCCCAAGAAAAATTCCCACGCATATTAAACTTGCGAAAATCGCGCGCAGAGAACTCATCATATTTTCTATCTACAAGCCCACCCAAGAACTGTAATTTAGATTTACCTGTAACGGCCCAGTCAACATTGAGTTTCAACTCGTCTTGGTCATAATCATTACTTACAGACGCTCCCTGAAAAACTTGAGTAGGCTTTGTTCCTTTAACATGTCGATATAAAACCCCAACTACACTTCTACTAGGTGACAAATAGTCCAACCCAACTTCATATGCATTTTCTTCCAGATTTGATGCTTTCTGAACTTCATATTCTGTCTCCGAGTTACTTAACGCCGCTCTTGCCCGCCATCTCGGATGGAACAACCAGCGAGCTTCCAACAAACGGTAATCTTGTGTTCGCGTATTCAAAGACAACCCCTGCCCAGTCTGGGCTTGATAATCAGCAAATGGAACCAATGCCTTTTTATGAGTAAGCTCTATTTTCCCATCCAGACGATTTCCAAGCTCCCAATCCCATCGCCCTTTCATATCTCGGCCAGTGTTGTCCAGCTCCGAATTCCGGTCAAAATTTGTTTTGTTGGCACCAATATCGACATAAATCCGCTGGCGGCTGATTTCCTTATCCAGAATAATCCCGACACCAGTCATCATTACGGTATCAGACATTTTGGAACCAGCCGCCTGCTGTTTGCTACTGAAGCGCCTCAAATTATCATCATAGGAGTATGTCAGGCTTGCATAAGGTCGGATCACATCCCCTTCCAGTGCATAGGCAGGCAATGTAAAACTGAAAAGCTCAAGGCTTAAAGATGCGATCAGGGCAACTTTTATTAATTTAATTGAGTGAGGCAATCGCAAAGAAGGTTTCCCCAATTGTTACCAGTAATGCCAATTACCGGTGTAAATGATCCAAACTCCCAAGATACCGTTGGTCACCGCGTGGGCGATGATCGGCATCCAGATTTTTCCGCTTCGGATATAAAGCAAGCCGTATGCCAAGCCGGCGATCAAGCCAGCAAACCATTCGGTATGTTCTATGGCAAACAGTGCTGACGAGACTAGCAGAGCGAGCGCGCCAACCTGTTTGGGGTTGACGTTCAGGAAGTGTTGATTGTGAATCCAGCGCATCAGGAATGAGCGCCAGAACAGCTCTTCCATCAAGGGCACGACCAGCGCGGCCCCCATCACTCTTGTCGCCATCAGCAGACAAGCTTCTGATCCGTTACCCGGATCAAAACCCTCAGATGGCTCGCCAAGCAACATCCATGGCGCATCCAGGTTTATCCAGGCGATAAATACTAACACACCAACTGTAATTGCGCTCAACCATGACCGCAGCTTGAGTGTGGAGATATCATTGAGCTCGACATAATATCGACGCAAAGACCATAACAACAGCGCAACCAAGCCGACTTTGATACCGTACAGCCAGCGCAGATCAACATCTACCGGCGCTACCTGGGCGAATATATCCACTGCCGCCATGAACAGCATGTAGAGTGCGAACGGAGCAATCCGGCTCCATATTTCAGGATTTAATTTTGAAGAAACCATGTGCCAACAAGTGAAGCAAACCCACACATCATACAAAAAATTCTCAACAAATGATATAAATTCTCATTTGAACAAGCCATTGATACTAAAAAATAAGTCGGCACCAGGCCGACTTATTTTTAGATACTACTCAATGACAATGACCAATTTATGACAGGTCTTTGCTCTTGCGACGACGCGCCACAACGCCCATCAGACCCAGGCCAACCAGCATCAGGGCATACTCGGATGGCTCTGGCACAGCAGCTACCTGGTAGCCACTCAGCCACATTTCCTGGAATACACGGCCACCTTCGCTGGAAGAAGCACCTTGTACGATGCGCACGGCATCATCACCCCATGCATAGGTATACAGGCTTGCATCCACGCTCAGGAAATAGATGCCGGAGTTGGGATTGCTCTCACCAATGCTGACATCAGTACGGATGGCCACCTTGTCCAGATCAAGATAGCTCGCAGCATTAGCATCGCTGTAACCAGAAGCAACGTAATCCGAACGGGCTGGATCGCGCAGACGGTAGCCGCCAGCAGCACCAGCATAAAGTTCATCAGCAAAGTACCATGCCGCAGAAACAGTCGCTACTTCAGAAAAACCGGTACGAACGATGGAGTTGATTTCAGAAATACCGCCACCGCCATGAATATTGCCTTGTGGATAGTTAGGCAATAACTGGAAATAGCTGCCGATAATCAATTGGTTGGTAGTTGCATCAATCCATACGGTATCAATAAAGTTACCCACCTGGATGCTGCTATCGACAGGCGACATCACAGCGGTTGTCGTCGATGCCTGCTGAGTCCAGGAAGCTGGAATGCCGCCGGTCAGGAAGAATGCGCAGTGTTTTGGTTATTGGTACTACCTGGAGTACGTGCGCCAGTATTCAGCACATCCACAAAATCACCAGCATAAGCACTGCTTACACTTGCCACAGCCAATGCGACACCAGCCACCACCTGCTTGAATGAAACTTGCATTGTATATTCCCCTCTTATGTGGGCCATTACCCTATGAGCGGGTAATGGCTCCGTTCTTAAAATTAACAACTTTCTCCATTGTGTTCCGCATACTTAATATATGCGGGATATCCGGCTTTAGGCCAGATTCTTTCTGCGGCATGCTACAGCTCCCAGCAAGCCCAGTCCAACCAGCATCAGGGCATATTCAGATGGCTCAGGCACAGCAGCTACGGATGCTACAAAACCACCAATATAGCCACCGACAATTGCTTGACCTTCTTCACCGGCTTGATAAAAGCCAATGGCTTTGTCGCCCCAAGCGTAATACTGCGCATCGGTCTTGACCAGGAACAAGCCGCTCCATGGGTTGCCTTCGCTCACACTGAAGTCACCCTTCTGACGCACCGTACCATCCGGACTCAACAGCACAGTAGCATCGTAGCTATGATCATCGGTCAACCCTGCCTGGTACATACGCAGGTCATAGTCAGTTGCAAAGGTCCATGCCGTAGATAACACACTAGTGTTAGGATTTAGGGTAGCGTTGAAACGATAGAGGTAGTTGGCCTCTTCATTGTTGTCCACACGATTCAGATAACGGGTGCCAAACACCAAGGCACCGTCAGCACTATCCCGGTACACAAAGTCATAGATATCTGCCTGTGCCGAACCTGGCGCCAGATCAACACCGGTGGTGACATGCCAGTCCAGCAATGTCAATGTGCCAGTGCCGGTGGTGTTAGCCGGGTTATTCGGGTTACCTGTAAAAGTGCGATAATCCAGCGAAGTTGCGATCACATCCCCATTAGGATTACCAGAAACGTATTGAGAAAACTGATCTCTGACAATGGGATCATATCCAGACAGGTACGTTGCATCCGTAGTCAAGATATAAAACTTGTCAGAATTAGGATTGTTCGTACCATTGACAAGCCCGCCATTACCGGTAGTCAGCTTGCCACCAACACCATTGGTCAGGGTTACAAAATTACCCGCATAGGCGGAAGAGCCAGCAAACATCATGGCAACGCTTAATACCAGTGTCTTCATTTTCATCGTTAATCTCCTTGTAGACTTTCTCTCTTAAAATTCGGCCTCTATGAGCGAAGCCTGTAACAAATGACAGTTATTCAACTCCACTAACTATCACTAGTTTACCTACTGCAAAATCCGGGCCTGATTTTCCTCTTGCTCACCCAGGCCATCAATCACCAATCAACACCCTCAAACCCCACCCCACCAAAATTGTTACAAATCATTAACATATTGCGAGTGGCCAATCTTTGCTGCAAAAGCGATGGTCTTAAAATTAGTCCAAACAGACTAATCATTCTGAAATTTGACTACTCTCCATTCCCGCCACTTCATTGGTTTTTTCTGGTTACAAACAACCAGTGTGGTTATTTACAACCACCAACAACCACTATTTCTTGTCAGAACCAACTTTTTTCCAATCCAGGTCAAAGGCCAAACCAACCCAAACAGCTCGAGGTGCTCCAGGTCCAATAAATGTCGTATTGTTGTACAAAACTGTGCCATCATCCGTTCTCCGGTAATTACCCCCCGCATCAAAAGGAGTTCTCCCCAAATCACCCGCCGTAGCATATTTCTTATCAAAGATATTGTCGGCCTTCACAAACAAGGTAAATCCATAATCAAACTTATAAGCTGCTCTCAAATTGAATACGGCATATCCAGGAATCGTGCCATCCCCTATGTAATCAAATGTATCAACCGTATTCGCACCTACCGTTGAATTTGTCGCAGATCGTGGATGATGCTTATTATTTTCATTTCCACGCACATACGAGAATGAATGCATGACCATACTCAACGTGGCATCAAACCTGTCACTAAACCGGTAATTCCAGTTGGCCTGCACAATATGCCGAGGCATTCCAGGCAAGTTATCGCCTGGCTTGATGTTCACTAATGTTTGCAAGCTTGGAGGAGATTCAACGATATGAGAACTATTGTTAGGGTTAATTGCGGTAGCAGATGATTCGAATGTGGCCAACAGATAGGTGTAGTTCACACCAAACCGGCTTCTCCCCGCAGCACCCTGGAATCCCATTTCAATACCTTGCCGCAGGGTTGCCCCAAAATTATCGAATACCCCGCGATTCTTACGTCCTAAGGGCATAAACAAGATGTCATTTTTGAGCTCGGTACGGAATAACCCAATGTTCCAACTATACTGATCCTGAGTACCTCGCATGCCTAACTCATAAGCTGTGGAACGTACTTGCTTGAGATAAGGGTCTGCCGATAATGCTGTAGGGATGGAGCAACCATATTGATAATTGGTCGATCCTACCGAGTTATCCTTTGTATAATCCCGCGCGCAGCCCAACTCAATCACAGTAGGAATTCTCGCTCCCCGACTGATATTGCCATATAGTGACAAGCTATCAATAGCCTGCCATACAGCACCAATTGCCGGATTAAAACTCCTGTAGTCATAATCCCCATCTGAACATATCCATCGCGCAAAATCTGGCTGACCCGGTAGCAAAGGTCGAGCACCCTTGCAATAATCACGATCGGCGCGAAAATCAGTAAGGTCAAAGTTATACAAATCCTTACCACGATCAGATTTCAGTTTATTTTTTACATTTGCCCAGTTGAATCTCGCTCCATAGGTAATATGGAGATTATCGACAGGCGACCAGGTATCACTGAAAAACAAACCCTTGGTGCGACTGCTACCCGTCAGGTTGTTTCTAATAATCGGGTGTGCAGCCGCTGCAATCCTCCAAAAATCGTCCCCATATAATTCCGGATCGCCGTAATGAACTTCACGATCAGGCGTCATCTCCGCTAGTTGCTGGGATTGTTGAAATTGTATGTTAGTCGAGTCATAGCTTGCCCCGGCTGTAATCTGATGCTTATCCAGATCAAACATGGCTTGCAATGTCCAGCCTTCTGCTGATTGATTCAAGCTGCTGAGGTTGAACATACCTGTCAGCCTTGAAGCATCCGGGCAATATTCACTTATCACTTGATAGCAGCCAGTCACATCTCCAGGAAAATATGGTCCGCCAAGGTGACCCATCTTATTCACACTCTCATAAGTATCCCCACTTGTCGCCGATTGATGCATTCTGCGCTTATATGCCATTGCAGATAATGATATGTAGTCACTGACATCCCAGCGCGCATTCAAGTTGTAATGATCCAGTTTGTTACTGGACTCATCCGGAGACGTGAACACCCATTTTCGGTTGGTTTCCGCCATTTCAAAGGGAATCAATCCATTCCCCGTCAATGCCGTATCGACATTGAGCGCACTCAGGTTAATTTCACCCTTGGGCAGCCTGAGCGTGAGATTGTTATATAGCTGACGCAGGTTGCTCGGAGAGTTCTGGCGCCAGCCATCTTCCTCGAAGTGGTTATAGGCTGTAAACAAACCTATTGTGCCGTTGTTGATGCCGTTGGAGAGCTGCACTTGCTGACGGCCCCAGGCACCGGCAATAACTTCGCCACGAGCATGGTTGTCGGTAAAGCCAGTCTTGGTGCGGATGGCCAGCGCACCGCCCAGGGTATTGAGACCGAACAAAGGGCTGGAGCCAGGCAACAGATCTATAGAGGCGATGGCGTTCATGGGCAGCAAGTCCCAATTCACGACGTCGCCAAACGCTTCGTTGACCCGCACACCGTCAAGATAGACGGAGATGCCTTGGGGCGTGCCTATCATGGGTGAGGCAGTGAAGCCGCGGAAATTGAGGTCTTGCTGGAAGGGGTTACCGGCATAGTCGTTGATGCTGACCGATTGCATGTTGTTGTTCATGTATTCGGTGATGTTGACGGCGCGGGACTCGGAAATTTCCCTGGCAGTGGCGCTCTGGATATTGGTGGCTGCCTGTTCCCGGTCTATGCCAACACCGGGCAAAGGGCTGACGATACGTACCCGCGGCGCGCGGATGACGATTTCTTCAACCCTAATGGCAGGCTCCGGAACTGCGTTGCTGCTCTGCTGCGCTTCAGTGTCTGCCGTATCCTCTTCTGCAGCAACAACCTGCCCCGACATCATCCCCAGCATAAGGGCCAATATATACGCCGCGCCATGCGGGCACACTCTCCCCCGCTTCATTCTTGCCAGCAACTCTCTCTCCTTCTCCATATACATCATTTTTCTTTTTTGATGAGTGCTGGCTTTTTAGCCAGCTTAAGAGGTAACCCAGCAAGAGTTGCGCCATACCATGAGAATGAATTTAAGTTAATGTTTTTATTAATTTTTCAATAAAAACATCACTTCAGAGAAAAGTAAATTTGGCTGAATACAACCATACAGGTTGCAACCAACTGGCTATATACAACCAGAAGTGTCGAATGGAAAAACAAAAAGCCACCGGATGGTGGCTTGGGAGGAAACTGGTAGACCCGAATGGACTCGAACCATCGACCTCTGCCATGTCAAGGCAGCGCTCTAACCAGCTGAGCTACGGGTCTGCATTGTTCCATGCGGAACAAAAGAGCTGCGCATTCTAGCGCAATCACGCAACCTTCGCAATCATGCACAATAAAAATGTGCGCTGCGCACTGAAAGAACAGCGCCGTTATAAAATAAGCATCTCAATTTCATCAAGGTTTGCCATGCCTCTTTTGGCTCTGCCCACCCATCATATTGACTACATTGCTGAAAGCATTGCCGAGCAAGGTTATGCCATTGTGCCGGAATTCTTTCCCCCATCATTTATTTCTCTCTTGCGTGAAGAGGCATTGGCATTGCAGGAGAAAGGAAAACTGAAACAGGCTTCCATCGGCCAAGCGGAACTCAACCAATTAGATCATCGCATTCGCGGGGATTTGATCCATTGGCTAGATTATGAGGATCAGGCCAACACAACACAGCAACACTTTGCCGCCACGATGGAAGCCCTGCGCGAAGCCCTCAATCGGCATTTTTACCTGGGCTTGTTCGAGCTGGAGCAGCATTTTGCCATTTATCCACCGGGCGCCATTTATCGCAAACACCTGGACCAATTTCGCGGCAATGAGGAGCGACAGGTGAGTTGCATTCTATACCTGAACCAGGGTTGGAAAGAGGAATACGGCGGCCAACTGCGCCTGTACCTGAATGGGGAAGCGGCAGAACCTTATATTGATACCGTGCCGATGGGCGGCACTCTGGTGGTGTTCCTTTCCGGCCGGTTCTGGCACGAGGTGCTGCCTGCTTCCCGGCCCCGCATCAGCCTGACGGGGTGGTTCAGGAAGCGCGGAGCATCGCTCACATGAGCTTGCCAACGCTTGAGCATTTATTTGACCCGGAGCAGTTTCGCGCCAACGGCCATGCTTTGGTAGAGCTGTTGGCTGAACAGCTTGCTTTGTCATTACATGGTAAGAATGGCCTGATGAAGTGGCAGCCTCCGCAGGCAGCGGAACAGGCATGGCAACAAACCATGCCGGAAACCCCTGAACTTGATTCCGCAGGCTTAATTGAATGGATCAAGCAGGAAGTCTTACCCCGCAATCTCAATATGTATCACCCGCACAGCATGGCACATCAGGCAGCGCCACCCTTGCCGGTGACGGTATTGTCCGAGCTGGTAGCTGCTTTCAGTAACCAGGCCATGGCCACCTATGAAACAGGCCCGGCAGCCACACTCATGGAGCGGCAGCTTATCCGCTGGCTTAATGCTTTGGTTGGCTGGCCGGAAGGTAGCGGCGTGCTGACATCTGGAGGCAGCCAGGCCAATCTTACTGCCCTGCTTGTCGCCAGGCAGCAGGTAGAAAATAGTATCTGGGCAAAAGGAATATCCGCTGGCTCCAGGTTGCGCATCCTGACCTCAACCCTATCGCATTACTCCATCCGCCGCGCTGCAGGCATCATGGGATTAGGCGCAGATGCAGTCATCAGTGTTGCTGTGGACGAGCAAGGCCGCATGTGCATGCGAGCGCTGCAAGAGGCTTATGAACAATGCAAGGCCCACAATGAACAGGTGATGGCAGTAGTGGCAACGGCTGGTTGCACCGCAACCGGCAGCATCGACCCTTTGCGGGAGATCGGGGAATATTGCCGCGCTCATGACTTATGGCTGCATATTGATGCGGCGCATGGAGCCTCTATCCTATTGTCCAACCAACATCGTGAGAAATTGCACGGTATGGCATTGGCGGACTCCCTGAGCTGGGACGGCCACAAGCTGTCATTCATGCCGGCTACCGTCTCCGCAGTGCTATTTCGGGAGGACCAAGCCAGTTACCGTGCGTTTTCGCAGGATGCATCTTATTTGTTTCATGAAGAAGATGACATGGCGGAGCTGAGTTTCCATACCAGCTATCGCACCTTGGAATGCACGAAACGCATGATGGCGCTGAAATGGCTGGCTGCATTCAAGCTCTATGGCAGGCAAGGCATGGCGGCGCTGGTGGAGCATGTGTTTTCGCTAGCAGAGCAATTTGCCGGATTGCTTGCTCAGACCGCTGGTTTTACATTGTTGATGCCGCCGCAGACCAATATTGTCTGTTTCCGCTATCTGGGGGATCCTGCCATACGATGGGACACGGCCTCATTGAACACGCTGCAGACCAATATCCGCCAACAGTTGCTGCATCAGGAATTGTTTCATGTGAGCCAAGTGGATATCGACAACAACACCTGGCTGCGATGCGTGATCATGAATCCATACACTGACCACTCTCACCAAGAAGAACTGCTAAAGGCCGTTGCCACGATCGGCGAATCGTTGATCAATCACGGCTGAACAAGAAAGCCCTGCTTCTGTCAGAAGCAGGGCTTGTAAACTCATTTGGACAATCCAACGCCCAGCAATGCTACTTGCCTGACTCCAACCCTGCCAGGCCAGCCTTGACGAAACTATCAACAGCGTTCTGCGCCGTTTCGTCATCCTGGCCTTCCGGTGGTTCATTGCCGGTGTCAAAGCGGTAAAAACGCGCCATCCAGCTCACCTTGGAGTTGCCGCCGTCGGCTTCCACCTTGATGCGCCCGGTGAGTGAGCTGACCGGCAAAGCTTCCAGCGCAATCTCTCCGCCCAGACGGTAGGATAGCGTCTTGTTCGCCACATCCAGCTCATCCACCTGTTGCTGAATCTTGCCACCGTTCTGCAAGGTCAGGTTAGTGGTCTTGTCATCCACCACTTCGCAAGCCTTGATTTCAGGGTGCCACTTGGCAATGGCGCAAGGCTCGGCAACCTTGGCCCACACGGCGTCAGGGGCGGCCTTGACGACAACTGTCTCATCGGTCTTGCGGGGAGTGGGGCCATGTGCAAATGCAGGAGTTGCAATGGCAAGGCTGAGTATTGCGATCAATAGCTTCATCTTTTTTTGAACCTCAAATGTTGTTGAACGAAATCGAAAAACCTGGGCGGCATGAAGAATGCCAGAATCAATAACATTGCCGGCAACGCGAACCAAGGTCTCAGATCCGTTTTTCCTGAACGCCAAGTCGCCATACCGGCTGCGGTGGCATCTCGCGCAAAACCACGCAATGTTTCCAGGCGTGTATATTTCAGGCCAGCGGCTTCAGCCAACTGTTTTAATGATTTTTCATCCAGCCCCGATAGATTGGCTTTTGTGTCTTCCGCGGGATTTCGACCATGTGAGGCATTGCGACTGTTCAGGTAAACTTCTTCACCTTCTATGACTTCCTGATCCTGCTCCATTTCATGGACCGACTTTGGGGTGTACATGCCAAACGTGGCAAAACGCATCACTTCTTCCAGTTCCCAATAGCCGATGATATTGTCATGCTCATCCAACTTGGGAATTCTGCTCAACTCCTCTTTGCCTGTGCCAACTAGCATCCCATCAACCTCCCCTGGTTTACCTTCAAACTTGGGCAGGTAGTCCGGGTTGGATGGCGGCGCCTGATGTCCGTCGGTAAAAAATACAAGATGGTAGCCAGGCCCAAGTTTGGCGGTCTGCTCAATCCCGCTCAACACGCCATGAGTAATGAATGAATCTGCCGCCCAGGCCATACGCCAATCCATATGGTCTATCGTTTGATCAAGCGCGGAGAAATGAGCGCATACCTCCAGGGGGCGCACGATATTCTGCGTGCCGCGCTCGGTAAACATGCCCAGCGCTACTGTCGACCCGCAAGGCAGGTCGCGCAGGGTTTCGCGCATGGCTTTCTTGGAAAACTCCAGGCGGCTGATGCTTGTGCCTTCCTGCATATAATCCCGCACATTCATGCTTTGGGTAATATCGAGCACGAAGAATAAATCAAAGACCCGACGCGGCAAGGTAGCCTGCGGACTCAGCATGGTCAGCGCAAGCAAGACCACACTGGCCAGCATCAAGCGCCCACGCAGGTCAAGCGCGGAAAGTTTTAGCGATTGCAAAATCAAGGCATGCCTCTTGGAAAACCAGGGATGGACGGCCAGCCATCTGGGCGCTTTTCGTCCTCCTCCACCTCATCATCATCTTCGTTGTAGCGATTAGGGGTTTTCACGCCAGCGAAAGAAGGCGACAAACGCAAGGCAAGCTCAAGGTTGTACTTGGCTTCGACCCATTCTGGATCGATCAGGAGCGCCTTGCTGTAGTTTTCTTTGCACAACGACATCAAAGGCCCTACCTTGTCCCAGGAAACATAGCCTTCGCTCTCCAGAATATCCACGCTTTGCTTCAGATAAAGGTTGCCGGAATTGAAATATGCCGCCTTGCGCACATTATCATCCCCTTTCGATGCAGCCTCTATATACAGATCAAGCGCTTTGTCAGCCTGCCCTTGCTCTGCCAGCCTCCACGCATCGGCGAACAACTCGCGCGCCGATTTTCCACCCTGGGCTTGCCCAGCTTCCAATTTGTGGTTGTATACACTGCTGCGATACAAATCCATGCTACTCCACACCAGGCTTGCGATTCCCAGCACCAGCAAAAGCAACATCCACGGAAACAGCCTCAAACGGCGCGCCATCTCTTAACCTCCGTCAGGTGTAGGGCAAACAACGCTGCAACACACAGCAATGACAATAGATAAAACATCCAACTCAAATCCTGACGGGCCGCCGCCTCGTAATATTTCACCGGCTGGTTCTTGAGCCGGGAGATATCAGCCAGCGCATCCTCTACCGCCTGTGGGCTTTCTGCCTCATAGATGTGGTAGTTCACACCCAGCGTCTTGAAATATTCATGCAATTGATACTCAGGATAAGCATCCCGGTCTTCCTCTTCCGGAGGGATATTCTTGATACTCACGCCATTGGCGGACCGCAGATACACCCAATACAGCGAAGCCCCTTGTCGATGGAACATTTCACGCAGCGTATCCTGGGTTTTGACATCCAAGTGCGCCCCGCCGTCGGATACCAGCAGAATCGCACGTGCCCCTGTTACCGGGCGACCCTCGAAATAATCCAGTGCCATGCCCAGGCCGCGGGCCACGGCAGTAAAGCCCATGCCACCCGCCTCTGTGGCACGCAATGCTGCCAGCACAGCCTCTCTATCGCCACCCAAGGGCGCGACCAGAATAGGCGAAGTGCTGAATGTCACCATGCCCAGCAAATCTTCACGGCTCTGCTCGACAAAAGCCTGCAGAACCCGGCGAGCCACCGCCATTTTGGATTCACTATCGGCGTTCTTGGCGGTATCTGCAAAGCTGTCATTCATGCTCGTGCTGCGATCCAACACGATCATGACGTGCGCCCCATGCCCGACCTTCTCCAGCTGTTTTTCTCCCCAGTAAGGGCCGGACAATGCAATGGCGATTGCCGCAATAGCCAACGCCCCTGCCCAGCGCCACAAACGCTCTATCCACACTGAAAGTTCATCTTCGGGCAAGCGTGAAATCGCTGGATAAGGAAAGGCAGCGTGCCCACGCACCAGTAAAGGCAGCAGGGCCAGCAGGATGAGCGCCAGCCATCCCGGCGCTTGCAAACCAGCTCCCGCGTTCTGGAGAAACTCGCTCACGGCATCTCCATCAGGCTGAGCTGGCGCGCCAGCTTTTCCACTTCCGCCTGGTTGATGGTGTCAGTCTTGCCCGCGAAAAACATCTGTTGCGCCGCCAAGAAGAATTTCTCAATATCGCCCTGGAGTTTTTTTGCTTCAGGATGGTTTGCAAAGAATTGCTGCAACCCCTCCTGGGTAATGGCTGCGCCTGCATAATCATTGAATGCGCGGCTCAAAAGGCGGACCGAATCCTGCAAGCCATTCTGCTGCTTGCGGATACGTCGAATCTCACGTGCGGCGCGACGGAAAGGACTGGCATTCCTGGACTTGAAAGGCAGATAATCGAAACGCCAGGCAAAATACAATACCGCCACCAGCACTGCCACTAAAGACCAACCGAGCTGCTGCGCAATCGGTTGCAGAGGCTGTACCTGCGGTGCTATCGCCGCACGGGGTGTCGCCTGCTCCTCAGTGAGCATAGTAGGCAACATGGGCGCCATCAGGATTTCAGCAGGCTGTAACCTGGCAACCAGCATCTCGTCTCCCTTGCGAAACTGGAGATCCAGGGCGCGCAACGGAATAGGCCGCACATCGCGCAAGGTGCGGAATACCTGCCAGTCGAAAGTCAGGATATGCTTGATGCCCTTGCTGATATGCTCAGTTTTATGGGAAAAATCCCGCAGCTCGATATGCGCGCCAGCACCGCGACGCTTGGGTATGGAGTTTTCATCCAATTCAAATCCGTTTGGCGTGATGACTTCCACGCGCTGCTCCACGACGTCGCCGACGCGATAGCCAATGTCCCGCACAAAGGATTGGGCATCGATGCTTTTTTCAGCAGCCAATACAGGCAATGCCAGGAATAGCAAAGACCACAATACACGTCTCATCAACTAGCCTCCAAAAGATGACGCGTCAGCAAACCGGCATCAAATTTATCTTCAATAAAGAATGGCGCTCGCGCGCCAAAGCGGCGGCACAGTTTCTTAAGCTCTTCCTTGCGCGCGAGATAGCGCTGCTCGATCTCCCGCTTGAGGCTGCTCCGCAGGAATATGGAGCGATCACCACCACCTTCCATATCCCGCACCCGCGCCCAACCCCACTCGGGCAAGTCGCGGTATTCGCTGCTGTCCCACAGCACCAGCGGCACGACATCGTGCGCGGAAAAGGCTGTGAGTGTTTTATTGAGCAAACCTTCATCCAGGTGAAAATCGGAAATCAAAAAAACCAATGAGCGGCTAGGACGTACCAGATCAATCGCGTGCGGCAAGCCCAGCGCACCGGATTGAGGGCGAATATCCGCATTGAATACCTTGCCATGCAACTCCTGAGCCAGGCCGCGCCGCGCTGAGGGCGGCATGAACAAATCCTGCCGCACGCTATCGTCGCAGGCCAACAAGGAAAATGCATCGCCATGCCGAGTGCTCGACCAGGCAATTGCCGCAGTGATATCCGCAAGCAAACGCTTCTTTTCGGCATTGCCCGCAAACCGCATGGAGGCAGACACATCCAGCAAGGCATAAACCACGATGGCACCCCGCTCGAAGAACGAACGCACCACAAACTTTCGTGGAATCATGCGCAAACTGGCCCGTAAATCCAAACGCCTGGGATCAGGGTTATCCATGAATGGCACATAGCCTGCAAAATCAGCGCCGTTACCCGGCGTGCGCGTGGCATGGGCGCCCGGCTGTACGCCACGGGCGCGCCAGCGCAGGTGATAGTAAAATTCCTGTGGAGTGAAACTTGCCAAAATAACGCCTGCCTTTTAATAAACTACACAGATCAGGGCGCAGGAATTTTGTTCAGGACACCACTCAACAATGCAGGGGCAATGTCGTCTCGACGCAGTTCATAAGCCGGAGTGAAGAATATTCTGTGGCCAACAGTTTCAGGGAAGACCGCACGAATATCATCCGGCGTCAGGTAATCGCGCCCTTCAAGCCAGGCGCGCGTGCGCGCCGCGCGCATCAACATTGCCATACCGCGAGGACTGGCTCCGCCAGCCACCAGCCGGTCGATGTCCACATCTTCGATCTGCACGCCGATGCGTTCCGGGTGCCGCAATGCCTGCCAGATGTTTACGGCATAATCCTGCAATGCCAACTCAGAGCGTACACTTTCCTGAATAACGGCAGAAACCGCATTCAACTTGTCGTAAGGCACCAATGCAGAATCCAGTGTATTGATCAATGCATCGGCATCATGGAAGCGCGTGCTGAACATCAAGTCCCGCTGAACCTCCCTGTCCTCAGGCGCTGTCACGGAGATTTCCATGAAGAAGCGGTCGCGGGCGGCTGCGGGCAACTCAAAGGTTTCCTCACGCTCCAAGCCGTTACGATCGGCAAATACGGTCAAGTGTGGAAAGATGTAGTCACGATTGAAGGCATTGACGCTACGCTCTGCCATGAGACGCAGTAGCAGAGAATGCGCTTGCGGGCGGGCGCGGTTGATTTCGTTGAAGAAAAATACAGCAAGGTCTTCCTCATGCCGCAGCAATGGACCAGGCGCGACAGCAGGCTGGCCTTTCTCATCAATGTAGGCATGGTAGAGAAAATCACCAGGCATCAGGTCAATAGCGCCCTCAATCCGCTGATAAGCGCCGCCCAGCAACCGGGCTGCGGCTTTCAGGAGCGTTGTCTTGCCGACACCGACATCACCTTCCAGCAGGACATGACCACGCGAGAAGATGGCAATCGTCAGTGCGCGAACCTGTTTCTCCAGCCCCAGCACTACCTTATTGATAGATTGCTCAAAGGATAATGCGCGTTCCCGCCACTCGTTCAAATTGATTTGTTCTTGCATGGTATTGCATCCCGCTGACTGAAGATTTTATTTAAATGACACTCTTGCAAAATGCCATTTAAATACCTCATCACCCGCGCTTAGTCAGTAAAAAGGCTGATGCCCCCAAAGGTCATCAGCCTTCCTCATACCACTATGATTACTTCACATCAAATGTGAAAGTACCAGTCGCCTTGGCATTAGCAATACGCTTGGCATTGCGCTCATCAATTGCCTTGATAGCCTGCTCTTGCTTGCTGAGCTCAGCAGGATCGTGCTTGGGGTCGTACTTGGAACCAGCAATCTTTTCAGGATAGCCAGGTTTAGCTTGCCAGCAATCGCCAGGCGCACGGCAGGTTTGTCCGTCGTAAGCGAAAGCAAGGCCAGAGGCAACCATCGCACCTACGGTTGCTACTAATGTCAAAACGCGCTTCATTGATATCTCCTTGTGTTATGGTTGCTGGTGGTACTGCTTGATCCATCGGGAGCCACCAGTAGCATCCCGGCAGAATTAAATCCTTGACTGCTGTTCAGAAGATTTAAGAGTCTTTGTGCTCAAAAGTATCAACAGCCTTTTTGGCTTTTTCCGGGGCAGTGTGCAAAGCACGAACCCAGCTCATGATGTGCAATATCTCATCTTGAGTCAGCAAACCTTGCTGCGGCCCCATCATGCCGGCCGCACCGCCAAAAATGGTCTCAAACAGGCCCTTGTCTTCTAGGTTGGTGGGATAAGTCCAGTAATCATCTGCCAACGCAGGCCCCAGCTTACCTTCAGCCAAATGCCCGTGACAGCCTGAGCATGCAGTGGCGAATATCACATACCCCTTGTTCAAGGCTTCCTGGTCACCGTTATATGGATTTTTACCTGTATTCCTGAACTCCAGCACCTGAGGCGTATCATCCTCGCCACTGGTATCCAGCACATCACCAGACACCGTCCCGCGGAACTCCAGTTCGGCCTGTGCCGATGCCAGGAACATTCCTGTTGCCAGCGCTATACTCAACCCGCTTACTACTGCTATTTTCTTAAACATTGCTACCCCACAGAATTACATAAACACTAAATAGGCAAGAGAGGAATGTGCTCTCGCTTGAGCACTGCATTGATCTCTTCCTGGCTGGAGGCAATCGCCTTATCCAACTCAGCCTTCAAGGCCTCATCGCCAAGCCGAACACCCATTACAACTTCATACTGCATTGGAATCTTGCTGCCATTGGCTCGCTGCGCATCATCCTTGATCAACACCATATTCAGAGGTGTCGTGGATTCCGCGACATATTTGGCAACCGATGGTGCCCACAACGCTGCACCATGCAATTTCATGGTGATCACATCATCCACCAGCTTGCGCTCATCAATCTTGACATAACGGTTACGTGTGGATTTGAAATCAGTCAGTTCAACCAAATAGTCGAACATGTCATCAAAGCGCCCAATCTCAAGCATCATGTTCTTAGCTGGACTATCTGGCAGAAATCCCAGCCTGAAGTTACGCTCCTTGAGATACGGATGATCCCAGGAGGCAATATCAATTTCTCTGTCCTTGCGTGTGACAAACACATAGCCAGACTTATAGTAGGTTTGGGTAGTGAGCACACGAGGATCACCCTTATCCAAACCCATCAATACATCACACTGCTTTTTATCCAGAAAATCCCGCACGGCATAACGTGCATCTGCCCACCACACAAATGTCACCTTACGATCCATGGCCTTGCCCATGATCTTAGCAATTTCGTTTTCAAACCCTTGTTGCTTGTCATTTGAGTAAGGCAACTCATCCTTGCCGGCACAAACTCTCAGTTCACCAGCAGCTTGAGCCTGCAACGCCATCATGCCCATAAAACCCACCAACACAGATTTCACAGCGTTGATACAGGACTTCTTATTCACAATATGCATGTATGCTTACTTCCAGATTCTATTGAGTTGCCGGGGCAGCCAGGCCGCCCCGGAACATGACATCAGCTTGTCGTTAAATTACAGGCTGAACACCATCAGGCCACCACCCATTTGGGTATGGTTCTGCAGTTCCTTGAAGGCACCTACAGCACCCAGACCAGCGCTAGGATCGGTCAAGTCGAATACCAGACCAACGCCAGGCCAACCACCTACACCGTACATAGAACCGATGTATTGCTTACCCTTGAACTGGTAAGTCATAGGAGCGCCGATACCACCGGATGGCATCTTGAACTTCCACAGTTCCTTACCGTTGTCCTTGTCCAGAGCCTTGATGTAGCCATCAAGCGTGTTGTAAGCAACCAGGCCGCCCTTGGTAGCGAGAGTACCGCCCCAAACAGCGAACTTCTCCCACTTGGTCCACTTGTACTTGCCAGTCACAATGTCCATGGCGCGTACTTGACCCATTTCCTTCTTGGTTGGGCCGCTAGGTCCAGGGTACATCGCCAGGGTTGCACCTACGAAGAACTGACCAGCACGGTATGGCAGCATGAACGGCTCCCAATCCATACAAATGTGGTTCAAACCTGCGTAAACGATAGGCTCGTCAAGATCCAATGCATCCAGACCTTGGTTGTGGAAACCCATGGCGGAAGGACATACGTTGGTGCTCTTGTGGTCCATGCGTGTGCTGAACTCAGGATCACGGACTGGAGTACCGGTCTTGAGGTCGACCTTCTTGAACACGTTCACTGCTGGATCAACCTTGGCAGCCTGAATCAGGTTACCGTTGTCGCGGTTCAGTGTGTACATGATGCCGTTACGGTCAATGTGAGTCAGCAGAGGAGTTACTTTGCCGTCAACCTTGTGATCGGAAAGAATCATTTGGTTCACACCAGCGAAGTCCCACTCGTCGTGAGGAGTCTTTTGGTAGCCCCACTTGGCTTCGCCTGTGTCCAGGTCACGTGCCCAGATGGTCATGGTCCACTTGTTGTCGCCAGGACGCATGGTTTCGTTCCATGGTGCTGGGTTACCGGAACCGTAGTAGAACAGGTTCAACTTAGGATCGTAAGCATACCAACCCCAGTTAGTACCGCCACCAATCTTCCATGCATCACCTTCCCAAGTCTTCAGACCCAGGCCGAATTGACCATAGTGAGGATTGTCGCTGTTGAAGTTCTTGGCCAGACGCACTTCTTCGTCAGGACCAGTTGCAAAGGCACGCCATTGCAGTTCGCCGGTCTTCAGATTGAAGGAATTAACAGCGCCACGAACACCCAGTTCAGCACCGGAGCAGCCAATCAGGACGCTGTTCTTGACGACGTATGGAGCCTGGGTCAGCGTAGCGCCAACCTTGGGATCGCAAACTTCGATTTCCCATACAACCTTACCTGTCTTGGCATCAAGTGCAAGCAACTTACCATCCAGTTGCTTCTTCACAATCTTGCCGTCGCCGTAAGCCACGCCACGGTCAACGATGTCACAACATGCAACAGCCTTGACGGAAGCCACTTGCTTTGGCTTGTGCTGCCAGGCAATCACACCAGGATCGTTCAGATTGATCGCAAATGTGTTGTTAGGGAAAGCACTATGGATATACATCATGTCGCCAATCACAAGTGGCGCACCTTCGTGCCCATGCAATACGCCAGTGGAGAAGGACCAAGCGGCCTTCAGGTTCTTGACGTTGCCCTTGTTGATCTGGTTCAGTGTGCTATTGTGCTGACCATTGTAGTTACCGGTCTGCAAAGCCCAGTTGTCTGCTTTACTTTGCAAATTCAGGACTTCCTGATTTGCCTGAGCACCTTGCATCGCCGCCAGTACCAGCACACTGCTCACTGCAGCGCTGATACCGATGTTGGCTACTCTGCCTTTCATATACCTCTCCTCATTCTGGTTTGATTACAAACTCCCTGCCGATCCGTTGTTACTCGGCAGAAACAATTCTTAACAATTTGTAACATTCCACATAGATGAAAGATTCCCTACAAAACGGGAAAGTGTTCACATAAAAACCATGAGGCTATTGATGCGGAGGATATTGAATTAGCGGCATATTGCCCAAAACAGTGCTGATTGCACCATAGTAAAAATCAGCTAACTATCTGTTAATCAACCGCTAAAAGAAGGTGATATTGTTTGGGATAAAATCCCGAACAATCTAAGGATTATCTTGGGAAGGTTGCAAGAAAATGCTACTGGGAAGCAGCATAGGTTGTCAGCCTATACTCAGGAAATATTCAATATCCGGCATTCAGCAACGCCTGATACCCTGCCACATAATCTGGATAGATAAATCGGTAACCTGTCGCCAGCATGCGCTGGTTGCTTAACCGCTTGTTTCCCGCAACCGTGGGGGTCGCAATAGTTTCGGCTTCAACCTGGAGTTGCTGCGCAAGCCAGTGCAACACGTCATATAAGGCTACTGGTTGAGAATCGGTAACAAGATATAATCGCGCCGGTGTCGCATACTCCAACTGCCCGATCAGGTATTGAATGAATGCGGCCCCATCATCCCTGTGGATGCGGTTGGTCCAGCCGTTTTTGGGCGGCCATTGTGCTGGCACTTGCGCCAAGCGGATCATACGTGTGCGGCCTGGGCCGTAAATACCAGAAAATCTCAGCACAGTAGCAGGATAGCCAGCAAGTAAAGCCTCTGCCTCCAGCATGCGCTGTCCGCTAAAATCCGTTGGCAGTGGCGGTATATCCTCATCCAGCCACTCATGCGTTTCCTGACCATAGACGCCAGTACTGGAGACGAAAAATATATGCTGCAACGGCACGTTTTTCAGTGCTGCCAATACATTGCGCAAGCCCTCGACATAACTAAGACGATAATTTTCATCGCTATGTTCGGTAGCCGCCACGCAGTACACCAGTATCTCTGGTTGGATCGTGGCAATTCGCTCTAAGGTCGTGGGAGAGGCTACATCGGCAGTCATCAATTGCACTCCAGCAGGCATGGTCTTGACAGAACGGCGTAACCCAATCACTTCATTTCCTGCTTCTGCCAAACGGCGCGCAAGCTCCATCCCCAAGTCACCGCAACCAGCGACCAGAATCCTACTCATTTGACAGCTGGCGCGGCCCACTCGCCACTGAGGAATTTTTCCGCGCGGAACAAGGCGACAATGGTTTTGCCATCTGTCAGCTCACCAGCTTGAATCATCTTCAGGGATTGCTCCAAGCTCGCTTCGAACAGCTGCAAGGCTTCATCCTCATCCCGGTTATGCTCTCCAGAAGATAGCCCGCGCGCCAGATAGATATGGATGACTTCATTAGAATAGCCAATGCAGGGATGTTGCAAACCCAGATAAACCCACTCTTGCGCACTGTAGCCGGTTTCCTCCAGCAATTCGCGCCGCCCGGTTTCCAGGGGAGGTTCCCCTGCATCAATCTTGCCTGCTGGCAATTCGATAAACACCCGGCCCAAGGGATAACGGAATTGCCGCTCCAACAGCAAGTTACCATTCCCCAGCACCGGCACCACCACGACGGCTCCAGGATGAATGACATACTCCCGCTGACTGGTCGCACCGGAAGGCACCTTGACCTGATCGCGCTTGACCAGCAGCATGCCGCCTTCGGCAATGGTTTCCGAGGACAATGTGACCTCGGTGAGGTCATGATCACTATATGGTTGATGACTCATGAGCATGAAGACAAGTTTTTAAGGGTAGCCCGCTCATGCCTTGCGCCAGAGATAGCGGTAGACAAAACCGGGGAAAGCAAACACCAAAAACAGGCTGAAGGTAATGGCGTAAAACTCCCAACCTTGCGCCGCTATCTGGCCGATACTGCCGCGCTCCACCAGGATGGCAATACCGCCGACGATGAAGTACAGCACGATCAGCTCAAGCAAGCTCCAGCCGATGGCTTTTTGCTGACCATTGACCGGAATCAGATAAAACAGGCGTTCTGAAAACCATGGCAGATTGGCCGCCAGCAACGCCAACAATAGCAGAATGGTAATTGTCATGAACGCAAGGATACCTCAGGAGCAGTTTTCACTGTTTCCGCCGGGTTATTGAATGCTATGTAGAATGGCATAGGCGCATATATCCATCAACTGTTGCGGGAACATCCCCAATAGCAGCAAACCGATCGCGTTCACGCTCAGAACCAGCCTCATGTCGAATGGTGCTGTAATCACATGACGATCTTCCGCATCATCGAAATACATATATTTGACCACGCGGAGATAATAGAAAGCGCCTATCAATGCCATGATCACGGCGAATACTACCAGCTCGGTGAAACCTGCCTGCAAGGCGGCCTGCAACACAGTGAACTTGGCATAGAAACCCAGGGTCGGCGGTATTCCTGCCATGGTAAACATCGTCAGTAGCATGAGGAAGGCATACCAGGGACTACGCTGGTTCAATCCCTTGAAATCCTCCAGCCTGTCCGCTTCAAACCCTTTGCGGCTCAAGAGCATGATCACGCCAAATGCGACGAGTGCCATCAGCACATAAGACAAGATGTAGAAAGTCGCCGAAGCATAGCCATTGAGGCTGACGCTCAACAAGCCAAGCATCATGAAGCCTATGTGGGAGATCGTGGAGTAGGCCAGCATACGTTTGATATTGGTCTGCGCAATCGCGGCAATATTCCCGATGATCATGGACAAGATTGCCATGATGATCAGCATCCCCTGCCAATCAACCGCCAAGACAAACATAGCCTGAATCAGCAGACGCATCACCATGGCAAAGGCCGCGATCTTGGTTGCCGATCCAATAAACAGAGTCACTGCCGTTGGAGAGCCGTGATAAACATCAGGCACCCACATCTGGAATGGTGCAGCGCCCAGCTTGAAGGCGAGGCCAGCAACAATGAACACCAGTCCCAGCACCAGCACACCATGATCCGGCACGCCGGTCAGCAGCGCCTCGGCAACGCTTGATACATTCAGGCTGCCGGTCACGCCATAAAGCATGGACATGCCATACAACAGCATGCCGGAGGCAAGTGCACCCAGCACGAAATACTTCATTGCGGCTTCGGTAGAGCTGGCATTGCTGCGGTCAAGCGCCACCAGTGCATACAGCGATAGCGAGAGTAGTTCCAGTCCGATATATAGCGTGAGAAAGTGCTGCCCCGATACCATGACCATCATGCCCAAGGTCGAGAACAGCACCAATGCATAAAACTCACCACGGAACATGCCGCGTAGGTGAATGTAATCACGGGTGTAAATCAGGGTCACGAAAGTGGCCAGATATATTCCCAGCTTTAAAATATCGGCGAGTGCATCATCCACAAACATGCCATTAAATGCATAGGCCACTGCAGTAGAATGCGTCAGCAATGTCACGGATGCCGCTGCCAGCAGCGCCATCTGCGTAAGGATATAAATCAGGAAGCGATTCGATGGCTTGAGGAATAAATCCAGCAGTAGAATAACCATCGCCATCACAAGTACGACGATTTCCGGCAGCGCTGTCATCAGATCAAAGGATATGGCGTTCATTTATTATCTTCTCGTCACGATTACAGTGGCGGCAACTTGCTCAGCGCCATGTGTTCAAGCAACTGGCCCACAGTGGCATGCGTCATTTCGGTAATGGGCTGTGGATAGATGCCAAAACCCAGCACCAGGACGGCCAGCAGCGCCAGGATGAAAAACTCTCGGCAATTGATATCCTTCAGAGCTGCCACCTGTGGATTGGCTACTTCGCCATAATAGACCCGCTTGATCATCCACAAGGTGTAGGCTGCGCCGGTAATCAGGGTTGTGGCCGCCAGGAAGGCATACCAGAAATTCACCTGAATCGAGCCCAGGATCACCATGAACTCACCAACGAAGCCTGAAGTACCCGGCAAGCCGGAATTGGCCATGGCGAACAGCACCGCAAATGCCGTGAAGACGGGCATGGTATTGACCACACCGCCGTAATCCGCGATCTGGCGACTATGCATGCGGTCATAGAGAACGCCCACGCAGAGGAACATCGCGGAGGAAATGAAGCCATGGGAGATCATCTGCACCACGGCGCCTTCCATGCCCAGCGGATTGAAGATGAAGAAGCCTAGCGTGACAAACCCCATATGGGAGATGGAAGAATAGGCGATCAGCTTCTTCATGTCCTTCTGTACCAGCGCCACCAGCGCGATATACACCACAGCAATCAATGACAGCGTGATCATGAAGCCGGAAAGATAATGGGAAGCATCGGGCGCAATCGGCATGGCGAAGCGCAAAAAGCTGTAGCCACCCAGCTTGAGCGCAATCGCTGCCAGCACTACCGAGCCGCCGGTCGGCGCCTCGACGTGGGCATCCGGCAGCCAGGTATGTACGGGCCACATCGGGATCTTGACGGCAAACGCCATGAAGAAGGCAATAAATATCCAGATCTGCACATTCAGCGCCAGCGGCATGCGGTAGTACTCGACAATATCGAAAGTGCCGCTCTGGAGATAAAGGTAAATAAATGCCACCAGCATCAGCAGGGAGCCAAGCAAGGTGTACAGGAAGAACTTGATGGTGGCATAAACGCGGTTCGGCCCACCCCATATGCCAATCACCAGGAACATGGGAATCAGCATGGCTTCCCAGAAGATATAGTAGAGAATCGCATCCAGCGCGGCGAACACGCCGATCATGATACCGGACATGATGAGGAAGGCCGCCATATATTGGGCGACACGTTTCTCGATTACTTCCCAGCCTGCCAGTACTACGATGAAAGTCGTGAAGCTGGTCAGCAAAATCAAGGGGACAGCAATACCGTCCACGCCCAGATGATATTGGATATTGAACGCAGGTACCCACTCCATACGCTCCACAAACTGGAATCCAGCAAATTGGTTATCAAAACCCAGGTAAAGCGGCACGGTTACGGCAAAACCCGCAATACTGCCCAGCAGAGCCAGCCAGCGTGCAGCACCGGCATTCTTGTCCCCACCAGTAAACAGTACCAGTACGCCCGCCAGGATAGGCACCCAGATAGACAGGCTCAGAAAAGGTAAGTCATTCATAGCTTGTTATATTTTCATGAAGACGGTAAGCAAGAGGAAAACGCCGATGATCATGGCAAACGCATAGTGATAGACCAAGCCGGTCTGCAGACGCCTGACCAAGCCAGCGACACATGCCACCAACCGGGCCGAGCCATTGACCAGCAGCCCATCGATCAGCTTCACGTCGCCGATCTGCCAGAGCTTGTTCCCAATAAAACGGGAGCCGCCGGCAAAAAATCTTTCATTGAAGCTATCGAAGCCGTACTTGTTGTCGAGAATTCGGTAAATCAGCCCAAACCTGTTCTTGATGGCGGCAGGGATATCCGGGCGCTTCATATAGAAGAACCAGGCCAGTGCTACGCCTGAGGCCGCGAGGATGAATGGCAGCGCAGTCAAGCCATGCAACGCCATGGCGCCAGCGCCATGGAAATGGTGGGCCAGCTCATGCATCGCACCATGCTGCTGATGATCTACATAAATGACATCGTTGAAATAATCGCCAAACACCATCCAGTCAATCGCAATGTAGCCGATGATCACCGAAGGAATCGCCAACAATATCAATGGCACAGTCACGACCCATGGCGATTCATGCGGCTTGTCGTTCGGCCCCAGGCCATGATGATGTTCGTCGTGCTCGTCATCGTGATGGTGGTGATCATGTGCCTTGTGCTGCATCCACTTTTCCTTGCCATGGAAAACCAGGAAATACATGCGGAAGGAATAGAAGGCCGTGACAAACACGCCTGCGAGTACCGCAAAATAGGCAAAACCGCTACCCGGGATATGCGAAAACTGTACTGCCTCGATGATGGAGTCCTTGGAATAGAAACCGCTGAACCATGGCGTGCCGATCAGTGCCAGGGAACCGATCAGCGAAGTGATCCAGGTAATCGGCATGTATTTGCGCAGGCCGCCCATGTTGCGCATATCCTGGTCGTGGTGCATGCCCATGATCACAGAACCTGCACCGAGGAACAGTAGTGCCTTGAAGAAAGCGTGCGTCATCAGGTGGAAAATCGCCACGGAATAGGCGGATACACCCAGCGCCACTGTCATGTAACCGAGCTGGGACAACGTGGAGTAAGCCACCACTCGCTTGATATCGTTCTGGATGATGCCCAGGAAGCCCATGAACAATGCAGTTATCGCGCCGATCACCAGCACGAACGATAGCGCGGTGCTGGACAATTCATATAGCGGCGACATGCGGGCCACCATGAAGATACCGGCTGTCACCATCGTCGCAGCATGGATCAGAGCTGAGATTGGAGTGGGGCCTTCCATGGAGTCCGGCAGCCAGACATGCAACGGCACCTGCGCGGACTTGCCCATGGCACCGATGAACAGCAGAATGCAGATAACGGTCATCAAGGACCATGCATGCCCTGGAATCAGTTCGACCGTCGCATCGGTAAATTGTGGTGCCATCGAAAATACGGCAGCGTAATCCAGGCTACCCAGATAGTAGAGCACCATACCGATGCCAAGCAGAAAGCCGAAATCGCCCACGCGATTGACCAGGAATGCCTTGAGGTTGGCATAGACTGCAGTCGGCCGTTGGTACCAAAAGCCAATCAATAGATAGGACACCAGACCCACGGCTTCCCAGCCGAAGAACAATTGCATGAAGTTATTGCTCATCACCAGCATCAGCATGGAGAAGGTGAACAGCGAGATATAACTGAAGAAGCGGCTATAGCCGGGGTCTTCCGCCATGTAGCCTATAGTGTAGATATGCACCATCAGCGAAACAAAGGTCACCACCACCATCATGGTTGCGGTCAAGGTATCCACCAGGAAGCCGACCTCGAAGCGGTGGCCGCCGCTAGTTAACCAGGTATAAACCGCACCATTGAACACATTGCCCTGCAACGCATCCATAAATACGCATACTGACAAGGCGAACGATGCCGCCACGCCCGCAATCGTGATCCAGTGCGCCGATGCGCGAGGCAGGCTGCGACCAAACAACCCAACAATGACAGCAGCAAACAATGGCAGCAATGGAATCCAAAGATACAGACTTTGCACTGTCATGCCATCCCCCTGGAATGCCGACAGGAAATACGCGGAATTTGCATGTACTAACCTTTCAAGCTGCCAATATCATCGACATTGATGGTTCTCAGATTGCGGAACAGCAACACAAGAATCGCCAGGCCGATCGCAGACTCCGCTGCGGCGACGGTAAGGATGAAGAATACGAATATCTGGCCCGCAATATCATTCAGATAGTGCGAAAACGCGATGAAATTCATGTTCACTGCCAGCAGCATCAGTTCAATTGCCATCAGCAGCACAATCACATTTTTGCGGTTCAGAAAAATGCCAATCACGCTAATGGCAAACAATATCGATCCCAGAATCAGGTAGTGGGAAAGCCCTACACTCATCAGATTTGCCATCATCATTTTTTCTCCGCCTCGGATTCAGGAACCACCGCGGCTTCTTTCTCGGCCTGCATGCTGACAATGCGGATACGATCGGCACGCTTGACCTTGACTTGCTCGGCAGGATCCATGAATTTCGAATCCTTGCGGTCGCGCAGGGTCAGCGCAATCGCTGCCACGATCGCTACCAGCAGCACCACCGAGGCCAGCTCGAATGGCAACAAGTAGTCGGTATAAAGCTGGCGGCCAATTTCGGCGGTATTACTGTAAGTAGCAGGCCTGGGCGACGGAGCAGTGAGCATATCCGCGCTGAAGTGCTTGCTGCTCAGTATCATCACCATTTCCGCAGCCATGAGGATGCCGACAGGCAAGGCAACAGGCAGCGCATTCCAGAACCCCTCACGCAGCTTGTCAAGATTGATGTCCAGCATCATCACCACAAACAAGAAGAGCACCATCACCGCGCCGACATAGACCAGCACCAGCGCAATGGCCAGAAATTCGGCTTCCAGCAACAGCCATATTCCTGCGGCTGTAAAAAAAGCCAGCACCAAGAAAAGTGCCGCATGCACTGGGTTGCGCGCAGTGATCACGCGCAAGCCGGCAAACAGCAGGATGGCGGCCAACGCATAAAAGACATAATCCTGGAATATCATGATGATCTCCGTAGAGCAGAGGAGACAGACTTCATATGCTTAAGCCCACGCATTTCCTTGAAGCCAGCTAGCCTCCCGTAGCTTTCTTCCCTAGCGATACTTAGCATCTACAGTCCTATCCGCAGCAATCTGCTCTTCGTATTTATCGCCTACCGCCAGCAACATAGGTTTGGTGTATAGCAAATCACCACGCTTCTCGCCGTGGTAATCAAAAATCCTAGTCTCGACGATCGAGTCCACAGGGCAGGACTCCTCGCAAAAGCCGCAGAAAATGCACTTGGTCAGGTCGATGTCGTAACGCGTGGTGCGACGGGTATTGTCTTCCCGCTGCTCGGACTCGATCGTGATCGCCATCGCGGGACATACTGCTTCACACAGCTTGCAGGCAATACAGCGCTCTTCCCCGTTTGGATAACGCCGCAATGCATGCAGGCCACGAAAACGCGGGCTGATCGGTGTGCGCTCCTCCGGAAACTGTACCGTGATCTTGCGGGCGAAGAAATAACGCCCGGTCAGGGCCATGCCCTTGACCAGCTCAAGCAGCATGAAACTTGAAAACAACTCTTTTATCTTACTGATCATCACTGATTCTCAATGAAACAAATAAGCCCATGGAGTCTGCATCATTGCCCCCACGAACAGGATCCAGACCAGCGTCACGGGAATGAACACCTTCCAGCCCAGGCGCATGATCTGGTCATAGCGGTAGCGGGGGAAAGTCGCCCGGAACCACAGGAAGAAAAACAGCAAGCCAGCGACCTTGAGCAACAGCCAGACAATGCTGTCCGGCAGGAACGGCACCGGAGACAGCCAGCCGCCCAAGAACATGATGGCGGCCAGTGTCGCGACCAGGATCATGTTGGCATATTCGGCCAGAAAGAATACGGCAAACGCCATACCGGAATATTCCACATGGAAGCCAGCGACGATTTCGGATTCGCCTTCGGCCACGTCGAACGGCGCGCGGTTGGTTTCTGCCACGGCACTGATGAAATACACGACGAACAACGGAAACAATGGCAGCCAGTACCATTGCCAGAAGCCGCCGGACTGCGCCAGCACGATCTTGCCGAGGTTGAGGCTATTGGCGGACATCAGCACGCCGACCAATGCGAAACCCATGGCGATTTCATAGGAAACGATCTGCGCCGCCGAACGCATTGCGCCAAGGAACGCATATTTGGAATTGGAGGCCCAACCCGCGATAATGACACCGTAAACCCCAACCGAAGTCATGGCCAGGATGTAAAGCAGGCCTGCATCGATATCCGCCAGCACCAAGGTCAGGTCGAACGGGATAACGGCCCAAGCCGCAAATGCAGGCGCAATGGCGAGAACCGGTCCCAGCAAAAACAAGGTACGGTTGGCTGCGCTGGGGATGATGATTTCTTTCATCAACAACTTCAGGCCGTCAGCAATCGGTTGCAACAGACCATAATATCCGACCCGATTAGGCCCCAGACGCACCTGCATGAAGCCGATGACTTTGCGTTCTGCCAATGTCAGATACGCTACCGCCCCCATTAAAGGCAAAACAATTGCCACGATCTTGAGTAGCGTCCAGAGCACTGGCCAGAGCGGCCCCAAGAGGTTTTGCACAGTTTCCATCATGCCACTACCTCATGTTTTGGCTGCTCCGCAGCCATGCGCTCAACCGTGATTTCGCCCATCAAGTCACCCAGGCCAGCTGTTTCAGGCAATGCTCCTGGAATCCGTACGCAACCGAACGGCACACGGCTGTCTGCATGCGCTTCCAACACAGCACTATCATCGCCCTGCTTGACCAGGATGCGCTCGCCATCATTGATGCCCAGCTTCTGCATCTGCTCGGGATGCAGGGCAGCGAGTACTGCCTTCACGACCTGGCGGGTTTTCTGCAGCGGTGGAGAACGACGCACCATCGCATCGGACTGGAACTGCGGAATCTCGCCTATGCGCTGCAAATCGCCATCAAGCCTGACCTTGACCTCAACTTCAATCAACTCGCGCAGGTTGTTGTTCAATGTACGCCAGACAACCGCGGAAGGTTTCTCGCCACCGAAAATCTCGTTCTTGATCTCTTCGGTACTGTCAAAGTCAAAATTACTGGCGCCGAGCAAATTACCCAGTACGCGCAATACCTTCCATCCAGGGCGGGCCTCACCCAACGCCTTGGTTACTGCAGCAAAACTCTGCACCCTGCCTTCCATGCTCATAAAGGTGCCGGAGGTTTCGGTAAATGGCGTGATCGGCAGAAGGATATCGGCATCCCGCTCTAGGGCTTCGGATTTATAGGCTGTCAGGGCCACCACGCATTCCGCCTGCTGCAATGCTTTTCTCGCCAGGCTGGGGTTGTGGCAATCCATTTCCGGTTCAACATTGACCAGCATATAGGCTTTGCGCGGAGACTCCAGCATGGCGCGCGCATTCAATCCGCCAGCCTTTGGCATAGCGCCCACCAGATTGGCGCCCACGCTGTTGGCACCTGCGCTCAAGACGCCAAATGTGGCTCCGCTCAACGATGAAATCGCTTCTGCAAGGCTGAAAATCTCGGTATAGCGCGGGTGGTATTGAGAAATATTGCCTAGGAACACCGCAGAGCGGGGACTGATCAGTGTCATAGTTTCCCCATGACCCGTCAGACTAAGCGCCATCGCGCGGCTGGATTCCTGCACTTCCACACCTTCGAGCAATTCGCTCAGGGACTTCGGCAGACACAGCGACAGCCGCTCAAGACCGGACACGGCCTTGAGTATCTGCAGCAGCACATCAACCATATCATTGGGCGAGCAGATCGTCTTGTGCTTGACCGGAATCAATGGGTCATCATCTAGCGGGTTCACCAGGGAAAGCTCCGCGCCATTGGCCACCGCCCGGCGGATACGCTGAGCCAGCAAGGGGTGCTCGTTGCGGAGATTGCTGCCGACCACCAGGATACGGTCCATTTCCTGCACATCCGGAATATTGCAACCCATCCAGATTACGCCGAGCCGTTTGCCATCATGCCGAAAATCGGTATGACGCAGGCGGTAATCGACATTATCCGAACCCAGGTCATGAGCAATCCGGGTTGCCAGATATGTCTCCTCCATGGTGCTATTGGGAGAAACCAGCACACCCAACGCATCACCGCTTTCGCTGTTGACGATATCCTTGATCTGGCCTGCTGCAAGTTCCAGGGCAGTTTTCCAGTCGGTTTCGTGCCAAGCTCCATTGTTCTTGACCATGGGAGTTTTGAGACGGTCAGGACTGTTCAGACCTTCATAGGAGAAACGGTCGCGGTCGGAAAGCCAACATTCATTGATGGTTTCCTTTTCGCGCGGCAGCACGCGCATGACCTTGCCATCCTTGATATGCACTTCGATATGCGAGCCGAGGCCATCATGCGCGGCAATGGAAGGGCGGCGGATCAACTCCCAGCTACGCGCCGTATAACGGAAAGGTTTGCTGGTCAACGCGCCCACCGGGCAAAGATCAATGATGTTGCCGGAAAGCTCCGAATCCACGCTTTTGTCGACGTAGGCCGTGATCTCGGCATGCTCACCGCGATTGATCAACCCAAGCTCCATCATGCCGCCGACTTCCTTTAGGAAGCGCACGCAACGCGTGCATTGAATACAACGCGTCATATCGGTGGAAACCAATGGTCCGATGTTCTTGTTGACGACCACGCGCTTGGCCTCGGTATATCGTGAGGCGGGCGCACCATAAGCCATGGCGATGTCCTGCAGGTCACATTCGCCACCTTGATCACAAATCGGGCAATCCAGCGGATGATTGATCAGCAGGAACTCCATCACGCTCTGCTGCGCCTCCACGGCGGCCTTGGAGCGCGTAAATATTCTCATGCCATCTGCAACCGGGGTAGCACAGGCAGGCAATGGCTTATTGAATTTCTCTACCTGTACCAAGCACATGCGGCAATTGGCAGCAACAGAAAGCTTTTTGTGATAACAAAACCGCGGGATGGGAATGCCCAGCTGATCGGCTGCATCAATGATGGTAGAGCCGTGTTCTACTTCGACCAGCTTGCCATCTATCTCAACATTAAGCATAGACTACCTCTTGCTGTGCCTGACTGGATGCCGCCAAGCCATCTTCCACCATGCTGCGCCCATGGCGGATGTAATATTCAAATTCTGGGCGGAAATGCTTGATGAAACTTAGTACCGGCGTTGCCGCCGCATCGCCCAATGCGCAAATGGTGCGGCCGGAAATATTGTTGCTGACGTCGGTCAGCAGGTCCAAATCCTCCATCCGGCCCTCGCCATCCACAATGCGCTTGATCACACGGTACAGCCAGCCCGTGCCCTCACGGCAGGGCGTGCACTGTCCGCAGGATTCCTCGAAGAAGAAATAGGACAGGCGCTTGAGCGTCTTTACCATGCAGGTGGTTTCATCCATGACGATCATGGAACCTGCCCCGAGGCTGGAACCCGCCTTGGCAAGTCCGTCGTAATCCATGGTAGCGTCCATGATGGCTGCCGCAGGCATCACCGCAGTTGACGGCCCCCCGGGAATGACGGCCTTCAGTTGCCGCCCTTTCCAAACGCCTCCAGCCAAGGCCAGCAATTCTGTAAAAGGCGTACCCATCCTGAGTTCGTAGTTTCCGGGTTTGGCAACATGGCCAGAAACCGAGAAAATCTTAGTTCCACCCGAGTTGGCGACACCAAGTTCCTGAAATGCCTGGCCGCCATGCTCCAGGATCCACGGAATGGAAGTGTAGGATTCCGTATTGTTGACGTTGGTCGGCTTGCCGAACACGCCATAGCTGGCCGGGAAAGGCGGCTTGAAGCGCGGTTGGCCCTTTTTCCCCTCGATCGATTCGATCAATGC